>Ga0334886_1000182_pt1 | contig 106511 bp, 91 predicted proteins | sample GraSluR1_MG_9_FD_207232 | JGI IMG/M metagenome (GOLD analysis project Ga0334886, IMG submission 207232) | Sludge microbial communities from methane-producing bioreactor in Wageningen University, Netherlands - Granular Sludge_27_06-R1 | ecosystem: Engineered > Bioreactor > Anaerobic >...
AGATGCGCTCAATATCAAAGCCCATGATGTCTGCCCGCAGTGGAACTACACTATCTATCCTCGTTCAGCTTCAGCCGCAGCACCATCTTGAGCGATGCGCGAAGTTATTTTTTTATGAACCCTTAGCGGACAACTTCTTGCTTTCTTTCTATAGAACACCTCCTTAAAATCTGGGGGGTCGGAGTTTGGGGGTGAGCGCGGCCCACCCCCAAACTCCCACTTCTCCCCTTTTATGAGATGATGTTGTGAAAGGTCGACGGGGTTTACTGTAAATGATACCGGTAGCATTTACGGTAATGCTTACGAATAAGATACCATATTTTGATTTGAATGTCAATAGGTAAAATACTAACAATCGCGCCGATTTCGAAAACTCGCCGATTATGTTTTTGGCAGAATTTAGGCGTTATATCGCTCAACTAGTGGGGAAAAACGAGTCGTATTCCCAGCTCGAACTTTCATCAGCAATGATCGACTATTGACAGATAATCAGAATCGTGATACGCTTAAGCGGTCGATGTTCGGTAGCAATATATCATTTTGTAAGCATTCACGGTAAAGCTTACGGAATTTATCCCAAGAATATGGAGATTATTCGTGAATAAGAAACCGACGATTGCAGATATTGCCCAAACCGCCGGTGTTTCACTGGCGACTGTTTCACGCATCCTGAACAATAAGCCGGATGTTTCAGAGAAAACTCGCAAACACGTCCTTAAAATTATCGAGGAGCAGGGTTATACGCCCCAAACCCAATGGCAGCAGATTGCTTCAGGGAAAAGTCGCACCATTTCTATGCTCTATCCGCGAGATTATGCTGCTTTTAATCCGCTTGCCCTGCAATTCATTGTGGGGGCAACGGAAGCCTGCGAGGAAAGAAATTACTTCTTAAACCTGATTACCAAGTCTTTGACCGAGGCCAGTCTTTTGGGTATGTATCGCAGTGGACAGACCGACGGAATGATTTTAATGGAATTACGCGTGGTCGATTGGCGTGTGGAATTATTACGCAAACACCAGTTACCATTTGTGGCTATTGGCCACTGCGAAGACAATACCGGCCTGAGTTATGTGGACCTTGATTTTGAAACGCTGGTCATGAATGCGGTCAAACATTTGTTCAACCTGGGACATAGAAATATCGGCTTTATCTCCATTGCGCCGGATCCAAAACGCAAACGATATGGTCCCACGGTCAGGGCGGCCGAGGGCTATGCCCAGGCTTCTCTCAAATATGATCTGCCGCGGTTTTCTCGCGAAACCTACATGGACACAGAAGATGTCAAACTTGCTACCCTTAGTTTGCTAGACGAACAACCCCAAATCACCGCTATTGTTACGGCTAACGATGCTGCAATTGCGGGCGTGCTGAATGCGATACAAACGCTGGAACTGCGCATCCCGGAAGATATATCGGTTGTAGGTCTAACGACCGATCAGGTCGCTGAGATCATCACCCCACCTTTAACTGCCTTCCGCTTTCCATCCCGGTCGATGGGATACCAGGCAGGGCGCATCTTGGTTGATAGGCTGGAGGGTGTCAATGACGAGGTTAGTCAGGTCCTGATTCAGCCTGAATTAGTTACGCGGGGCAGCACCGGTCCTGCACGGTCAACGCCCAAGGAAGTCCAACTTGTCTCAGGACATAACTAGATTCACGGTATAGAAGAAAACCCTGATTACCAGGCATTAAGACGTTTTCGGTTCACTGCCGATCTCCACCCAAACAGGCATATAGCCGGCGTTCAGCGCGGTATGGCGTGAGCCGATATTCGAATACCACGTCGGATACATAGGGATAACGCCCTGCTCCAACATCTTTTGTGTCAGTGCGTGGACCAGATACGTCGCTATGCCCTGCTTGCGGTACGCGGGCAAGACGTCAATCCCAATGCACCACAAATCTTCGTGATAAGGGTTAGCGCCGGCAACGGCACAAAGCGAATCGTTGTGATAGGCGGCCAAAGCCATCTTAGTCGCAGAAGGATCGTGGTAGGTTAGAGCATTGTCTAGTCCTTTGTGCCGGTACAGTTCGTCCACCTGGTCATTTTCGAGGGCGACAATCGTCAGATAAGCCGGGATCGCAAACGGTCGTTCAGGAACCTTCAACGGAAGATACCAATCGAATATCTCGCCGAGAACAAAAGAGAAATCCTGCATCGCCAGGCCGATTTCGACCAGTTGAGGAGCATCGAAACAGAAGATGCCTTCGACACGACTGAACCAATCCGCACACCAGTAGTAGAACGTATCTCGGGTAGAAACGACCGTCCCGCGCCCGAAACCGATCATACGGAAAAACGGTCGATCCGGCGACGCGTGCAGCACAAGGTTTTCCGAGCGGCTGAAATCCTGCACGTCACAGGCATAAGCCTCAGCCTGCATATCCAGGGCTTTTTGAATCATAGGATGTACGTGCCCGGCGCCAACTTCCGGCGCGACGCCTGCTTGCGCTAATATCGTCTCACGCATTCAGATCACCGTCAGCAGCAACAGCACGCTGATCTCTATGATCTTCTGACGCATGCTAACCTCCTGTGTCAGTCAACGGCTATCCCAAACACCATACTTAACAAGGTAAAACGGACCGTCTTGCCTAAAGCGGCAGCGGTCAGGAACTTCCACCAGCGCATCCTGGCCATACCGGCCAAAATGCCCCCCATATCAAAAATGGGATTGGGAATCGCGGCCAAAACGAAGATCACGATAACGCCCCACCGCTGAAATTTAGGGCGCAGCCAGCGTAACCACTGCATCTGTTTTTCGCCCAAGCCCGCTGCATTCTCGTCCAGATTGGGACTCATCCCCCGCCCCAACGTGTAGCCCGTCATTTCGCCCACGGCTGCACCGCAACCGGCCAATATGCCCACGAGGTAGGGATTGAGCACCGCGCCAAAAGCCACCACGGTAAAACTCGGCGCGGGGAAAATGAGCGTGGCGTTGCCCAGAACGCTGATAACGAAGACGCCCAGATAGCCATAGTGAGCGTATCTCTGAACCATATTGCGTGTGGCATAAATCACAATGGCGATGCCGATAGAAAAACCGATCATCCCCCAGCGCAACACAGCCTGCTTCCGGTCAGCCTGGGGGTTTTGCACTTGAGAATCGTCTGCGTTCTCGGTCAAGGTCACCCTCCTCATCAAACAGTCGCGTAGTTTTTAGTTTTGTAGTCGAACCGTCGGTTGCACTCTCATTTTATATGGGATTTTGATAATTGTCGAAACTGCCTCACATCAGATATTTCCATTCATAGCATTTTCCATTACAATAGAAGTGTCACACTAACACGCATACTCCCTACTCCACACTCCGTACTCCATACACAAGCACTGGCTGATAACGAAAGGAGGACCACATGTCCGGCTGGAAGGGCAAGACAACAACCGATCTCAATTTACGGGCAGGCACAGGGCTGGATTATCCGATCCTCACCGTACTGCCCGAAGGCACGGTGTTCGATATTTTGGGTGAGGTGGGCAGCAACTGGCTGCATGTCCGCGCGGGTGGGCAAGAGGGCTACGTCTATCGCAGCTACACACGGCTGCCGCGCGCCGGTAAAACCGCGACGGATCTTGCCGTGCGTAACACGCCGGGCGAAACGTTGCCCATCGTCACGGCGCTGTACGAGGATACACAATTGCTCGTCTTTGGCGAGGAGGGTGGCTGGTACGAAGTCATCGCGCTGGGGATGGTGGGATACGTATCGGTCGAGGCTGTCCTCTTCCCGCAGATCGGGAAGACTACGGATACTGTCAACTTGCGAGCCAGCGCGAGCACTGAAAGCAAAATCCTCGAAGTGCTGCCGCCGGGCACGCAGGTGCACGTCTGGCGCAGTCAAGACGGGTGGTTGTACGTGGCCGATACCGTGCGCTCCGGCTATCTCTACAGCAGTTATGTGCAGGTGGGCGCGCCGGGACCGGTAGAGGGACAGCCCGGCGAAAAGCCCCAGCCTCTCCCCGAAGCACCTCTGGAACCGCCGGAGGCCGAGAAAATCCGGCTTGGCCCCAATCCCACTTACACCGAACGCCAGGTCGCCAGCCTGTGGAACCGCATGGGCGGCCTGCTCAAGGCCCTGGCCGCGCACCTGGAGATCGATCCCGCCACCGTCGTTGCCGTGCTGACGGTGGAATCGGGCGGGCGCGCCTTCGACGCCAACGGACGCATGATCATCCGCTTCGAGAACCACGTCTTCTACGACCGCTGGGGCAAGGATAATCTGGGTGTCTTCGAGCAGCATTTCCAATTCAATACCGTCCAACGGTGGCTGGATCACATGTGGCGACCAGCCGTCCACGAGACATGGCGCAAAGCCCACATCAGCCAAGATGAAGAGTGGCGCGTCTTTGAGTTCGCCCGTGGCATCAATGATACGGCAGCCAAGCTCTCCATCAGCATGGGCGGCGCGCAGATCATGGGCTTCAACTACCCCACCCTCGGCTACGACACCGTCCAGCAGATGTTCGACGCCTTTTCCGCCAGCGAGCGCGACCAGATTGTCGGCTTCTTCGCCTTCATCCGGGGCCGCACGTCCGCATCCCGGCGCATCGCCGCACTACAAGCCCTGGACTTCGTCACCTTCGCACGATTGTACAACGGGCCGGGCCAGGCGACCCAATACGGCGCTGCCATCCAAAGCGCGTATGATACGTACTACAGATTGCGGCAGAGCTGACAACCCAAAATTACCTCTATTACGCAAATATGTAGCCGAGGGATGCTGCCGTCCTGGAACGTTATAGACTCCCTATGCGGTGTCGGGTGCTGATGAGATCGAATACTATCCACAAGGAAGTTCGACGATGATTGAATACAAAAAGCACCATCAAGCCTACTTCATATTGGACGTGACGGATCTACAGAAGGCGAAAGATTTCTATGAGGACATCTTTGGATTCGTAGTTCTGTTCGACTATCTGAAAGCCGATCTGCCAGAAGAGATAGGATGGGTGGAATTGTCATTGCCATTTAGCAGCGCAAGGCTGGGACTCAACTTGGTAAGCGAAGGTCAGGTCATACCTGGATCTGGGCAACTATGCTTCTACGTTGAGGACGTAAACGCGACCAGGGAATTCGTTGAACGAAAGGGGGTAAGGACTGGCGATGTTCCGGACGACTACGCCGGAATGGCAACGGGCCGTTCAGAATACGGGTATGATGCGTTCAAAATGTACGATCCGTTTGGCAATACGATCATGTTCGTGGGGAACGACACAACCAGAGTTGCCCAAAAAAGCGAGCAGACAAACGGCTGAAGCGTGGTGCACATGTCACACCGGCCAGGATAAGAATGGCGCGTCTTCGAGTTCGCCCGCAGCATCAACGACACGGCGGCTAAACTCTCCATCAGCATGAGCAGCGCGCAAATCATGAGCTTCAACTACGCCACCCTCGGCTACGACACCGTCCAGCAGATGTTCGACGCCTTCTCCGCCAGCGAGCGCGACCAGATCCTCGGCTTCTTCGCCTTTATCCGGGGCCGCACGTCCGAATCCCGGCGCATCGCCGCACTACAAGCCCTGGACTTCGTCACCTTCGCGCAACTGTACAACGGCGCGGGCCAGGCTGTGCAGTACGGCGCGGCCATCCAGAGCGCCTACGATACGTTCTACAAGCTGCGCCAGAGCTGATATACCCTCTATGTCTAGTAATAAGGACTTGGCTTCACATATTATTGCCCGTGGTGAACACGTCATACTCCGTCGTTGGCTGGCAAGTGACGTTGACCAATTCATCTATTGGCTATCCCATGGCGAATGGCGGTTGATTGATGCGCCCTGGCATGGATATAAAACAGAAACAACCGCCGAACAAGAGAAACGCGACCGAGAGTGGTTTACGCAGCAACTCAATGGGGGAGAAGAGTCCTGGATCGGGAAGCGCGCCGTCATTGCCACGCTGGGAGGCATTCCTCTCGGCTGGGTCAACCGCTACAGCGAAAACAATAACCCTTACGTCTGCTACGTGGGAATCGACATCTGTGAGGATGCGTACCTCAACCGTGGATTGGGTACCGAGGCTCTGCGGTTATGGGTCGATTACCTGTTTGCCGGTTCGGATAGGCACAAGCTTGGGCTGGACACCTGGTCGTTCAATCCACGGATGATCCACGTGGCGGAAAAGGTCGGTTTTGTCCTCGAAGGTCGAGAGTGCGCGGTGCGGCAATGGCAAGGAGAATGGCTGGATCTACTGCACTTCGGCATATTGCGGGAGGGATGGCAAGGCAACGGATAGTCAAATGTGGGTTTGCAGCCAATATCCGTTAGAGCTAACAGCGCCTTCGACGCTCGTTGTATCGCGGCTTTTGGGATTTGGCGGTAGACTTGTTCAGTGAAGTGGTTCCGCCCACCCGGTGCTGCGGCTCAGCTTTTTCTTTAATCCGTCTACTCAAAATGTGAGTGTGTGTTGGAATAAGTGATTTGATGAAAACTCGACAGAAAAGGTGGACTGAGCATCTCACAATTCTCATTGTGGGATATGTTCTAGGGTTACTGATTTGGCTTGGGTTGTGGCTGGCAGTAGGCGATGGTGTGTGGTGGTTAGTCCTCGTTCACCGTGTGGTACCGTTGCTGTTTGCGCCCTGGCCGTTTCTTGTGGGACTGCATGTCATAGGACGCGGTCCCAAGTGGCTTTGGCTCATCCTGATTGTTCCGATGTTGGTGTTTGGAGGCTTTTATTACCCCTACGTGCTGCCGCATTTGAAGCGCCCCTCTGAGTCGCCGGATGTGAGTGTGATGACGTACAACATCCTGTACAGCAATCACGATTACGCGGCGATAGCTGAAGTGATTCTTACCTATCGGCCAGATTTCGTGGCCTTGCAAGAAGTCGAAGAAGAAGCTATGCCGGTGCTCACGGAACATCTACAAACGGTTTATCCCTATTCGCAGCTTGGCCCGGAGCGTAAGTATGGGACTACGGCCATCTTCAGTCAACATCCACTTTTGATGGGGAAAGTGCTGGATTTGGAGAGTGAGCCGGCGGCCGTGTTGATCCAGGCGCAAGTTGGGGAAACGAAGGTTACGTTTGTTTCAGCGCATCTTCTGGCCTATGGGTTGCAGTGGGTCAAGTGGTATGAGTGGCCACAAGCAGTCAAAGAGCGGACCCGATTGCAGAATCGTCAGGCACAGTTATTGCTTGAAGCACTCCCTGGGGATGGAAATGTCGTGTTGTTGGGGTGTGATTGTAATACGCACGAAACGTCTACGTCGTATCGGATATTGGCCAGCGGTTTGGCGAATGCGGCGCGTGTGCTGGGCCGGTCAAGCCCTGTTCGGTCGGACACGGCGCGGCCCGATAGACGGTTACGGCGAGTGGATTACGTGTTCTATGACGGCACTGTCAGGTCCTTAGGAGCGTATCGCATTACGGATACAGGCGGCTCAGATCATCTACCGGTGTTAGCGCAGTTCGAGATTATCGAGTCCCCGACACAAGAACCATAGAGGCAGCCTCACGCCGCATACACCTGGTACGCTGAACTTGCGTGTGGTTCGCCGGTGTGTCGCATTCATCGCGAAGCCATGAACAGTTTGGTTACATCACAGCGCGCGAGCGAAAAGCAATTGAGGAAAACCATGACGGTTGAATACGATTTCAGCAAAGGCAAGCGTGGGGCGATTGATCCCATTGGCTCAGGCAAGACACGCATTACTATCCGGCTCGATACCGATATAGTCGATTGGTTTCGTGATCAAGTGGATATGATGGGCGGCGGGAACTACCAGACACGCATCAATCGCGCCTTACGTGAATACATCCAAAGACAGCAAGAACCCTTGGAAACGATATTGCGACGCGTCGTGCGAGAGGAATTACAGAGCGTAGCACGGTAGTCGAATATCGAAGGTAACTCTTCAGATGAGTGGCTTGCCGACCACGAATGGAGCAGCGAATAAACGAATTTGGATGCCGGCTAAACGAAAAACTCGCGTTAGTCGAGGCGATCATTCGTTTATTCGCTTTTAATTCGTGGTCGGCTTACCTGCCTGAACAGTTACTATCAAAGTTAAAATACTATAAACCTCGTTCCACCGCCACACATGCCCCACGCTTGTCGATACGGGTGACGACGGCCCCGTGCGCGAAAGGATTGTTCTTGAGGTGCGGCGCGTCGAGCAGGCCGGTCGTCACGGCCTGCGCCAGCGTCGCCGGATCGGTCAGCGGATCATCAACGCCATCCCCCGCTAACGCCGCAATTTGTGTCAGCATCGTCTTGGCCTCACGGATCAACTCCTCCTTGCGCGCCTGCACTGTCGGATCAGCCGTCATATCCGGCTGACCACGCAGCGCGTTGTCGATGGCCCGCCGCGCCATCGCGCTCGCGGCGATGATGTCATCGGCGGTGGCGGCGTGATGCGCTTCCGTGTGCCCCACGATGTGAACGATGTGCGGCTTGAGCGCCATCTGCACGTAGACGCTCGCCGCCAGATGTGCGCGCGCCGCGTCGTCGTTCAGCGGATAGCTCAGCAACCCCGTCCGCGTCTGCTTCCAGATGTGAAATTCCGGCCCGGCCAGCGGGGCGATCAACGCCAGGATCGCCAGCATCTTCGCTAAATCCATCGCATCCGAGAGGCCCGGCGGGCTGTTGAACATCAATTGCGCGATGTAGTCGCGCACACCGAACGCCTGCGCGTTGTACGCCGAAAGGTAGCCCGCGACGACCGAGACCACGTCCGGCGCGTCGCGCATCCCCCAGTGGTGCGGCTCGTTCAATTCGACGGGGATGTCACGCGCGCCGTACCACGCCATCACCTGCTGGTGCTCGCGGATCGAACCCGCCAGGTCCCAGGGACCGCGCCCGTCCATCTGGTTGAACCAGAAGATGGGAATGGCGCACCAGGCGATGTTGATCGTCTCGACGTAGACCTCCGCCAGGCGGATGAAGTCGTCGGTGCCGGAATAAGTGCGCAGCAGCGGATAGTTGCCGTGCCGGCTGGCCTCGTAGAGCGCGCGGTAGTCGTCGGCGCTGCGCACGGGCACGCCGCCGGCCCCCTTGCGCCGCACGTCCTGGCGCTCCGGATGGAAGAAGTTCTCCTGCGCGTCCTGGTCGATGCCCAGCGAGATCACGTCCAGCGCGTGGGCCTCGGCGATTTTGGCGATGCCGTCCAGCGTCGCCTCCATGGTCGGCAGACCGAAGTGGTGGCGCAGGATGGGATACGGCGCTTTCCAGGCGATACGCTCCACGGTCGTCTGGGGGAAATCCGCTTCTGTTGCGTGTGCGTAAGCCTGCCCCTTGAGGTAGGCCACCACCGCATCCGGCGGCTCGCTTCCATCGAAGACCTGCTCGAAGAAGCCGAGCGCCTGCGCCCGTTCGGCGACCGGCGGCGTCCCCCCGAAGGCGAAGCGCACGCCCGCGCTCCGCAAGTCGTCCGCTGCCTCCGCGAAGTCGCCCAGCAACCGCTCGCCGGTCTCCGGCGTCAGCCGGTAGGAAACGCCGACGAGGTCTGCCTTCTCACAGCGCGCCGCGTCCAACACCGCCTCCACCGACACCGCCGGGCCGAGGAACACCGTCCGCCAGCCCGCCGCCTCTGCCAGCCGCAGGAAATTCATCACGCCAGCCACGTGCACGCACTCCCCCAACGCTCCCGCTACCACAGTCCTCATCCGTCACCTCTCCGCAATCGGTAATTGGAGATTTGTTGATTGACCAATTCTTCCATTCACCGATTCGCTCATTCGCTGATTCTTTATTCGCCGATTCTTCCTACCGCTCCCCCGTCTCTACGTAATGGTGTAATTCCGACACCGACATTCCCTTGATCCCCAGGCGTTCCAATGTGCGGCCCCTACGCCAGTAATCAGTCGCGTGGACAACATTGGCCAGCTTCACAATAGAATGAATGGTATCCGTATCGACGCCGTATTGATGGCCGATGAGGGCAATCGGCACCAGGCTGCACGGCACGTCCTCGAAGATGTAACGATGATGTAGGCGATTGGGCGCTTTGATGCCCCCGTAGCCGGGGTTGGCCTGCATCGCTTCGTAGAGATTGTCGCCGAGTGCGCCATAAGCGCGTTCGAGCCATTCCTCCGCCGTCTGTGCGCGGATGCCCATCGACGCGGCCACCGTCACCCGCTCGCGATCCAGCGCCGCCAGCACCCGCGACGTGGCCGGTGTGACGCCGTCCATGTAAAACTGGAAATCGCCCTGCCGCGCCTCGATCCACCCGGCGTTGAGCAACGTCAACGCAGGATGGAAAATCGCCCCCATGTTATTCATCCCGGTATAGAGCACGTTTTTGGCAGGGATGAATTGCGGATAAACGACGTTCAGCACTGCCAGCGCCTCCCGAGTGCGGGTCGCCGGGAATGCCGCGACTGGGACCGAAAACTTGGCGCGGAAGATGCGCGCCTCAGCCGGGCCGATGCTACGGGCCGCAAAGAGGAAAGTCTCTGCCTCGCAGATGATGGGATTGCAGTTACAGCCGCCCTCGAAGAGCGCCTGTTTGAACTCCAACGCCCCACCCGTGCGTCCGGGATGTAACACGACGATGTGGTGGTCACGCAAATAGGGCGAAGCTGCCAGGGCAATATCCCGGTGTCCAGAAGCCGGGACAACGACCATCACCAGTTTGGCCTCGGCCAAGGCTATACCCATATCCGCAGTGACCGCGTGCAGCGGCGCAAAAACGATGCTGCCATCTTCCTGCTGCAACTCGATGCCTTTGCGAAAGTCCATCACCTCGATCCGGTCGTAGGTGCGATTGTACAACGTCACAGCAAACCCCCGCGACGCCATCTCCGCCGCCATCGCCTTGCCGCCATGCCCAGCGCCAATAACGGCAATCTGTAATGATTCTTGATTCATAGTTCCTCCTTAAAATCAGTCCTGCTTCGCCGTTTAAGGCGGATCACAATCCGCCGTTCTCGCAGCACCGGATGATGACCCGGCGCAAGCACTTTGGTGACTGTTGATGTGGAATCCACATGGGAACTCCTGATACCCCGTTTGAACTTCGTTTTCTACCAACCATCGGTGAAATGTAGATGGTGATTGCTCATCGAAGTTGGTGCAGCGCACCTGTTTGCGTTAGCCCGGCAATCGTTATGTCCACAATATCGGCGGGGATTCCCTGACGCGGCCCTTAGCGGAAGAATTCTACACCGATTTGGGGGAGTTGTCCAGTTAACAGATATGGTACAATAGCAACAATTCCGTACGACCCGACGATCCGACTACACGACTGAGGACAAACTATGGGAAACTTCTTTGCCAAAGACTGGGCCGGCGCGCCGTTCGAGCTTTTTGGGACGGCGCATCTCATCGGATTAGCGTTCGTGGCGCTCGCCAACGTGGCGCTATTCTACGTCCGCGACCATGTCGGCGCGACGGCGCGGCGCAATATCCGTTACGGGATGGCGATTTTCCTCGTCATCAACGAATCCGCCTGGCACCTGTGGAAATGGGGCATTGGCGAATGGACGGTCCAGACGATGCTGCCGCTGCACCTGTGTAGCGCTTTGGTCTGGCTGAGCGCCTACATGCTGATCACCAAAAACCGCGCCATCTACGAATTCGCCTATCTGCTCGGCATTGCCGGCGCGTTGCAGGCCCTGCTCACGCCGGACGCGGGCATCTACGGCTTCCCGCACTTCCGCTTCTTTCAAACGATGCTTTCGCATGGCACAATCGTCACCGCCGCGCTCTATATGACCTTCGTCGAAGGCTTCCGCCCCACGTGGGCGTCGGTGCGGCGCGTGCTCGTGGGGAGTTACCTGTATGCGCTCCACGTCTGGGTGATCAATGATCTGATCGGCAGCAACTACCTCTTCATCGCCCACAGGCCGGAGACTGCCAGCCTGATAGACGTACTGCCGCCCTGGCCCGGCTACATCCCCATCATCTTTGCACTCGCCCTGGTCTTCATCCTTCTCTTCTACCTGCCGTTCGCACTCAAGGACGCGCGCGCAAAATCCCGCCGTCCCGAATGACCCACCTGAACATCCGTCGCCCGCACAACAGAACCGCAATTCGCCCATTCGCCCATTCGCTGATTCGCCCATTCGCTGATTCTCTTAACCAATGAACGATACACCTACATTTCTCATCCGCGACGTGCCCATCCACGGCCCGCTGATCCTCGCGCCGCTATCGGGCTACAACGACCAGCCCTTTCGCCGCCTGTGCCTGGAATTCGGCGCGGCGCTGGTCTACACCGGCCTGCTCTCGGCGAGCGCCATCCTCTACGGCTCGCAACGCTCGGAGGAGATGCTGCGCTTCCATCCCGCCGAGCACCCGATGGCGTGCCAGCTCTTCGGCAGCGATGAGGCCATCCTCGAAAAGGCCGCGCGCGCCGTCGAACCGTTGGGCATCGACGTGCTGGACTTCAACATGGGCTGCGCCGAACCGAAGATCGTCAAGGGCGGGCACGGCGCGGCGCTGCTCAAAGACCCGGCGCACATCGGGCGCCTCGTCGCGCGCATCGTCAACACCGTGCGCGTCCCCGTCACCGGCAAGATTCGCCTGGGGTGGGACACCGGTTCACGCAACTACCTGGAAGTCGCCCGCATCCTCGAAGACAGCGGCGTGGCGATGATCGCCGTCCACGGGCGCACCGCCGACCAGCAATACACGGGCGTCGCCGACTGGGACGCCATCGCCGAGGTCAAGCAGGCGGTGCGCATCCCCGTCCTCGCCAGCGGCGACGTCAAATGCGCCGCCGACATCCCCCGCATCCAGGCGCATACCGTCTGCGACGGCGTGATGATCGGGCGCGCCGCCATCGGCAACCCGTGGATCTTCTGCCGCCCCGAGGGGCGCGCCCGCGACCTGCCCGACATTCCCTGGGCCGAGCGCGTGCCGGTCATCCTGGAACATCTACACCGGATGGTGGACTTCCACGGCGAAGTGCTGGGCCATCGCCGCTTCCGCAAGCACCTACGGCGTTATCTCACCAACACAGACGTGAGCCGCCAACAGCGGCGCGCCTTTCTACACTGCGAGGATATAGAGACATTCACAGCCTTACTAGAACAAGTCGTAAATGCATGAGAAGACTCCGCTCAGAAACCGCCAAGCGCGCCAAGATTTTTTGTGGGCAGGCGAACAAAACTTAAAAAAATGTACGAATTTATTAAAATCACACAGTTGCAATTTCACACTTTGTGTGCTACCCTTATAGGTGAAGCGGCCTCACAAGACCGGTAAGTTAACTTGAACGATAGGGAGGGTAAGAAACGATGAACCTGTTGAAGAATCCCAATTTCGATGAAGGCCATTACCATCAGGATAACATCCCTGAAATTGTAGTCCCCAACCACTGGTATCTCTACTGGATCGACAAAGAAGTCTTCCCAGGCGCCGGAGGCGTGGCCTACCGCCCGGAATCGGTGGTCTGGAACATCCAAGACGCTCCCATGCACGAACGATCTATCTTCTTTCTGAGCGGCAACTATTGCTGGAAAATATTCAAAGCCAACGCCCCGCTCTACTATGCCGCCACGCAGGTCGTCTCTGGACTTACGCCGGGCGCAACGTATCGCTTTAAAGCGCAAGTTTACCCCGACATTGTGACCGGCCATGCGGGCGGGAAGAAAGTTCGCCCAGGGGATATCTGGGCTGCCGAAGCCCGCGCGGGATGGAGCGCGCCAAACACGCCCTGGCCCCGCGCCGAGGACGGCGACGTCGCGTGGAGCGAGTGGTTCAACATGCACAGCCAGAACTTCGTCTACGGAGCGTACAACGACGTGTGGGTGGAATTCGAAGCGCCCGACAGCGGCGAAGTTCGCGTCTGGGTGGAGTGCAAGGCCAAGTGGGGCTTCGAGAATAACTGGTTTATGGATGCCTTCTCCCTGGAACAGATCGGTGGAGAACCCGAACCAGGCCCCACACCACCGACGCCGCCGGTGGAGCCGCCCACCCCACCCGTTGAACCACCCCACGTATCCGGACGTGGCGCGCCCAGAGAGCAATATGCACGCACCTACATTCTGCTCCCGGAAAGCATTTCTCCAGAAATGGCCCAGGCGGCCATGAAAGTGGCGCTCGACCACCACGCCACCATCGGCTTCTCGGCGGACGACGCCGGCATCGGCGACTTGGATGTGCGCCGGGTGATCTGCGTCAACCCGGAGAAAATCGGGACAGGCCTGGATCAGGTTTGGTACGATATCCACTATCCTGGCGTCGTCTTTAAGCCGATCTCGTCTGTGACCAGCGCAACCGATTTGGCGCAACGGTTGAGGGCGCTGATCTAACACCGAACGAGCATAGCAAATTCCCCATTCACACACAGCCGCCCGATGCTGAATTGGGCGGCTGTACCTTGAGAGGTTCATCTGATGACAAAAACGACGACCCAAATCAGCATCAAGGATGTCGCAACCTACCCCCTGCCGGGTATGGCGATCCCCAACACGTTTGCCTTCAGCCCCGATGATGCACGGCTCACCTATCTCCACAGCGCAGAGGGAACGCTCACGCAGCAGCTCTACGCCTGTGATCTGGAAACCGGCAACACCTGGCAATTGGTCACGCCGCCCGGCGCGGGCGATCAGGAGCAGACCCTCTCGCTGGAAGAAAAACTGCGCCGCGAGCGCGCCCGTTCTCTCGCCGTGGGCGTGACGCGCTACGCGCTGGCCAAAGAAGGCTTCCACGTGCTCGTGCCGCTCAAAGGCGGCATCTACGTGCAGGACGACGACGCCGCAGACGGCGCAGACGATGCCGCAGACGGCGCAGGCGAAGCTCCACTCCGCTGCCTCGCGAGTGGTGACGGCGGCCCGGCGCTCGATCCGCAGTTCTCGCCTGACGGGAACGCCATCGCCTACGTGAAAGACGCCGAACTCTACGTCGTCTCCGTCGAGGGCGGCAAGCCTGTACAACTCACGACGGGCGCGCGCGGCACAGGGCGCACACACGGCCTCGCCGAATACATCGCGCAGGAAGAGATGGGCCGCAGTCACGGCTTCTGGTGGTCGCCGGATAGCCGCTCGCTCGCCTTCACCGAGGTGGACGAGACACACATCCCCGTCTATCGCATCGTCCACCAGGGACAGGACAACGTCGGCGCAGAGGCGCAGGAAGATCACCGCTATCCCTTCGCCGGGCAGGCCAACGCGAAAGTGCGGCTGGGTGTCGTCTCCGTGGATGGCGGGGCGCCGGTGTGGATGGATTTGGGCGACGACGACGACTTTTACCTGGCCCGCGTCCACTGGCAGCCCGATGGTCGCCTCGTCGCGCAGGTCGAAAACCGCGCGCAGACCGAACTGCGGCTGCTACGCTTCGATCCACAGACCGGCGTCGGCGAAACCCTCCTCACCGAGACGAGCGACGTGTGGATCAACCTGCACGATATGCTCACGCCGCTCAAGGATGGGCGCTTCGTGTGGGCCTCGGAGCGCAGCGGCTTCCGGCATCTCTACCTGCACACCGAGGACGGGCAGCTAATCCGCCCACTGACGGAGGGCGCGTGGATGGTGGACACACTCGCCGGCATCGACGAAGAACACGAACTCATCTACTTCACCGCAACGCTCGAACACCCTACCGAGCAGCACCTCTACGTCGTCCCGTTCGACGGCGGAGAACCGCGCCGGCTCACCCACGAACCGGGGATGCACGCCGTCACCCTCGACCACGCCCGGCGGCGCTTCATCGACGTGCACAGCGCGCCGGAAACGCCGCCCACGGTCACGCTGCGCGATCTAGCGGATGGTGCGTTGCTGCGCACGATCTACGACACGCCCGACCCGCGCATCGCGGCGTTGGGGCTATCCGCGCCGCAGATCGTCGCCTTCCAGAACTGTAACGGGGACACGTTGTACGGCGCGCTCTACTTCCCGCCGGCAGAATTTGGGCCGGGGCCATATCCGGTCATCGTCAGCGTCTATGGCGGGCCGCACGCGCAGCGCGTGACGCGCAATTGGGCGATCACAGCGGATATGCGGGCGCAATACCTGAGCAGCCTGGGATTTTTGGTCTTCAAGGTGGACAATCGCGGCAGCGCGCGGCGGGGTTTGGTCTTCGAGGGCGCGCTCAAGCATAACATGGGCGATGTCGAAGTACAGGATCAGGTCGATGGTGTGAAGTGGCTCGTCGGGCAGGGATTGGCGGACCCGGCCCGCGCCGGCATCTACGGGTGGAGCTACGGCGGCTACATGGCGGCGATGTGCCTGGCCCGCGCGCCGGAGACGTTCAAGGTCGCCGTGGCAGGCGCGCCCGTCACCCACTGGGATGGTTACGACACGCACTATACCGAGCGCTACATGGGCACGCCGCAATCGAATCCCACGGGCTACGCCATCAGCAACGTCATGGCCCACGTGGACGGCATGCAGGGGAACTTGCTGCTCGTCCATGGCCTCATTGATGAAAACGTGCATTTCCGCCATACCGCGCGGCTGATCAACGCCCTCATCCACGCGCGCAAGCCCTACACGCTGCTGCTCTTCCCCGACGAGCGCCACGTCCCCCGCAGCCTCGCCGACCGCATCTACATGGAAGAGCGCATGCGGGATTTCTTTATCGAGAACCTGTTGCCTTGACAGTTTCGCCGAAGCATAGTAGGATAGGCCCCGGCCCGGAAAGCAACGCCGAGCCAGTGAACGGGATTGCGCGTGTACCGGAACCCTAGAACAGGTTCTCAGGCGCTCTACCGGTTTGGAGTTTGGTTGCAAAGATTGATCTGATCTTGCCAGTTAAGCTCTCGACACGCAGGACAGGCCTGATGCAGGCCCCGGCGTTGTGATACGTGAGAAGACCCGTTAGGTGACACGTGATGTGGCCACACACGGGTCTTTTTGTTGCACCGGAAACAGAACGAGGCACACAAATAAGGAGTCTTATGGCAGGCATTGCAGGCATCGACAGTCGAAAACCGGAAACAGTCACACGCATGTTGGGCCGGCTCACCCATCGTGGGGGCGCCGGTTCGAAAGTGGTGGAACAAGATGGCATCACGCTGGGCGCCGTCTGGCCCGAAGCGCACGTCGCCCCGACGCCACACACGTTACGCCGGTACGCGGCATGGGACGGCGAAAGCCCCCCGCTGCCTGATCCGGCATATCTGGAACAAGAATCTGCACCCTTTGCGCTGGCGATGGCGCACAGGCCGAAAACGCTGTTGCTGGCCCGCGATCCCCTCGGCATCTGCCCGCTCTACTACGGGCGCGCGGTCTCGGGCGAACTGTGCTTCGCCTCGGAGGTCAAGGCGCTGTTGGAAGTCACCCGCGACATCCACGAATTCCCGCCGGGGACATGGTTTACACGCGAAGACGGCTTCCAGCCATTCGACGCGCCACAGGCAAAGCCTGCATTGCCGGCGCAGACGGCGACCATCGCCTTCGATCTGCGGTTACGGCTGGAACAAGCCGTCTGCCGCACGATCAGAGAGGATGAGACCGGTTCGTGGTTGTCGGGCGGGTTGGATTCCAGCGCCATCGTGGCGCTGGCGCGTCCACACGTGCGCACGCTGCACACTTTCGCCGCCGGATTGGATGGCGCGCCCGATCTGCGCTACGCGCAGGAAGTCGCGGAGTACTTCGACACCACCCATCACGCCATCGTCGTCACGCTAGAGCAAATCCTGGCGGCGCTGCCGGACGTGATCTACCATCTGGAATCGTTCGATGCGCTGCTGGTGCGCTCCGCCGTCACCAACTATCTGGTGGCCCAATACGCTGCCAATTACACCAACGCGGCCTTCTCCGGCGAGGGCGCCGACGAGCTATTCGCCGGGTACAGCTACTTGCGCGATCTGCCCGCCGCGCAGTTGCCGCGTGAGCTGGAAGAACTTACCGGGAAATTACACAACACGGCGCTCCAGCGCGTCGACCGCAGCGCCGCCGCCCACGGGCTGGTCGCCCACGTCCCTTTCTTGGACCCGGACGTGGTGACGTATGCGCAGCGCATTTCTCCGGACCTCAAACTGCGTCGTGGAGATGAAACCACCGAGAAGTGGATCCTCCGGCAAGCGTTAGTGGATGTCTTGCCCGACGCGGTTCTCTGGCGACGCAAGACCAAATTCTGGCAGGGGACAGGGATCAGCGATTTGCTGGCGCAACACGCCGACCAACGCATCAGCGATGCCGACTTCCGGCAGGAGCGCCAACTCGCCAATGGGTGGGTGCTCAACACCAAAGAGGAGCTACTGTATTACCGTATGTTCCGGGAGCACTTCGGTGATCTGGCGAGCCTCGACTGGATGGGGCGCACCAAAGGCGCGCCACGCCAAGCGGCCTGAGCGAGGGTGCGCCGCCGGGCGCGAATAGAGCGCACACCATGGGGAATCACGCCTCTTTCCGCATTTTGTCTGATCCGCGGGCCATTTCTATCGTACCACCGGGCAGGAAATTCGACATCAAATAATGAAGAGATTGCTCGCGATCTTCACCACCCTGAGTCGTCAATAACAACTGCTCACAATAGACGGCAATGTCCACAATGATTCGCTCATAACGGTAATACGACAGTGCGATGGGATCGATCTCCGTCTGACCATATCCCCGGTAAAACAGAGTTTCTTCTTCCTGTGCGCTGTGGCCGATAAACCCCTGTGCACCGCCGATGAACATCAAATCGCGTTCTTTGGGAGCGAAAATCGGATCATCCCAGTCGACGATGTAAAACGCGCCATCCACATCGATCAGAATGTTGGCAGCGTGAACATCAGAATGGCACAGAACAGATTTCGGGGATTGAAGCTGAAGGGAGTGCGCCAGCGTTTCAGCGCGCTCGAGCAGGACGAGAATCTCATCACGCTTGGCCTTCAATAACGCAGCGACTTTGACGGCTACAGGATCATCTATGACATCGTCTAGCCGCCGCAAAAACATCTTTACTGTTTCCCGCCAGTGCGGCGAATAGGTCTCCCGCCGAATCTGACTGGCCAGCGCTGAAGGAACATCAAGCGTATGAATCCGCTTGAGCGCCGCGCCGAACTCGCTCCACTGCCGTTCTGACAGCGCAACTGCATACCCGTCACGACCTTCGACAAAAGGATAAAGAATGACCTTGAAGTCATCCAAACCGGCCCGAAGTTGTCCGGTTTTGGTCGATAAGGGCGCAATGATCTGCTTGATACCCTGATCACTGAGAAACCTGGGAAGGGCGACGGATGTTTCATCGAAGACACCCATTCTGAGTTTCAGGAAGTATGGCGTTCTGTCGATAGCAACAACGCGATAGACGGCCGTATTCTGATCGGCCCCCAGCGGGAGAAACGTGACCTGTGCGACAGTTATCCCATAGGCATCCTGCAAACAGGTGAAGATTTTTTCGTCTTGGAGATCAGGTCTTTCCAACACAGGTACGCAGTCTCATTATGCCTGGCCAAGCTCTATAATAGCCCCCTGTAGAACGGCAGCCGACGCGAAGAGCGCCGCCTGCTCGCGTTCCGGGAGCGTGCTCTCGATGATCCTCACGACGCCCTGCGCCGACACCAGACACGGCACACTGAGGCAGACGTTCCGAAGTCCAAATTCGCCATCGAGCAAGGTGGAAACGGTGAGCACGCTGTTTTGCCCGCGCAAGATCGCCCCGGCGATGCGCACCAGCGCTAACCCGACGGCGAAAGACGTCGCCCCCTTGTAGTCGATGATGTGATAGGCGGAATCCCGCACGGCCTGTTGGATGCGGTCGCGCTCCGCCTCCCAGTCGGCACACCGGCCACAAACCGGGCAGAGCGCCGCCATCTGCATACCGGCGACGTGCGTCATCGACCAGGCCACGAACTCGGTGTCCCCATGCTCGCCGAGGACGTAGCCATGCACGTTATGAATATCGACCCCGCAATGCATACTCAACAGATGTCGCAGACGCGCGCTGTCCAGGACGGTGCCGGAACCAATCACGCGGCCTCTGTCCCAACCGGTGTGCTGCAAGGCAACGTAAGTCATCACATCTACAGGGTTGGTGACCACCAACAGCACGGCGGAAGAATTCTGGGCCAGGATGTCATCCACCACAGCGCGCACGACAGCCGCATTCTTCTGCAAGAGTTGCAGCCGCGTTTCACCCGGACGCTGCGCGATCCCCGCCGTGAGGACGATCAACCGCGCGTCCGCATAATCGGAGGGGACGCCGGCGCGAATGGAGACGGTAGGGAAGAACGGTTGACCATGGGCCAGATCGAGGGCCTGCCCTCGGGCCAGACCCTCGTTCTTGTCGACCAAGACAATCTCGTCGGCCAGCCCGCTCTGCGCAAGCGCGTAGGCAAAGGTCGCGCCGACCGCGCCTGCCCCGACGATAGCCACCTTACGGCGATTGTCGAATAATGCGTTCATACACACCTCCAAATCCAAGCCTGATAGAGTCCGCAATCACCTTACTGTGGCTCCCCGTGGACATACAACCGGTAGTTCGCGTAAGGCACATACTTGATGGCCACGTCGAACGTCGCCGAACCATTCGCGGGGATGCTGTCGACGAGGATCGCCAAGCCCGTGCTCACAATCTCTCCCTGCGCGTTGAGCAACGCGCCGTTGACGGTCACATTCTGCACCGCGAAGGCATTGAGATTCCGCACCCGTCCGGTAAGATGCACATAGCCGACGGCATCCTGATACCGCCCCGTCGCTGTGGGGATCAGCGGAGCCGCGGCCCGGTCCGTCGGTGCGCCTTCCGGGTGCAAGATCACCGAAGCCAGGTTTTTGGACGTCGCCTCGACGATAAACGGGCACGCATCGCCAGGGGCCAGCAACAAGCACGCCACGTTCACCTTGATTGGGCCATAGCGCGCGCCCCCGGCTGTAAAGAACGTTGCCACCACGCCTAACGCGGCGTAATTCTCATCGGCGTCGTTGCGCAACACGCCGGAGACGCGATAACGGTGGCCTTCTAGCGCCTGATTCGCACTCACGTGGATGCTGAGCGGCGGCGCGACATCGGGATCATCGAGCACCGTCAACACGCCAGAAGCCACGACTGCCGGCGGTCTTGGTATGGCCGGCACTCCAGAAACCGGCGCTGCCCGTGGCGTGGCAGCCGGTTCAGAAGTTGCGGTCGGCGGCGTATCTACCACTTCAGGCGTCGGTGTCGGGGGCGCGGCGGTCGGCGTGGGCGACGGCGTCAACGTCGGCGTCGGCGAGGACATCGGTGGCATCGTGGGGTACGAGGTCGGCGTGGCACGCGGCGTGCTGGTCGCTACCGGAGCGATCTCGACAGGCGCAGTGGCTGTGACTTGCACAGCTTCCGCTGGTATAGAGGTTTGCGCCGTCGATTGACAGCCGGTGAAGATCAATGTCACCATCAACAGCAGACCAAGAGAAAACCAAACACGAAATTGCAATCGCATACACTTCTCCTTCATATCAACGCTCAAGCCAACCGCCGCAAAATCCGTTCCAGGCGGACGGGATCGCGGCCCAGGTACTGCGCCAGATAACGCCCGGCTTCGAGGAAGAAGGCTGCACGCATCGTCTCCGGGCGCAGGCGCGCCGCTCGTTGCAGCGCCGTCGGGATCAACTCGTCGGCAGGCACGTCGCGATTGTCGAACAGTGCGCGCATAAAGTCCGGCGCCGCGGTGATGTGGCGGACTTCGTCTTTACTGCACACGGTGATACGGTGCAGAATCATCGGCGGTTGTGGCGGCAGGCCGTAGTGATAGTTGCTATCTTCGTCCCGGTAGCCGATGGCCGCCACCGCAATTTCCACCGGGATGGCGCGGTTTTCTTGCTGGTCGCGGATAATTTCCGCGTAACGTGGATCATCTTCGATCACCGTCACCGCCAGATTTTTGAGGAAGGGGTCGTCCTGCAACGTGATGTTATAGACCAGCCCGATGAGATCCGCCCGCGCCTGCTGGATTGCGGCGCGCACGAACGTCCCAAACGTCGGTACGTCCGGCTCCGGGATGCGCGACGCCACCACAAACCCACGGATGTCGGCCCGCAGGACATTGCCTATCGTAATCACGCTATCTGTGTCAGCCATAAATCACTCCTAATACATGGTGATTAGTGATTGGTAACTGGTGATTGGTGACTGGTAACTGGTGGTTAGTGTTGATAACTTCTTACCGATTACCACTCACCGATTACTGCCTACCGATTACCAATCCCCACTCACCTTTTTCCCAAATACGCCTTCTGCTGCGCCTTCTCCGATGGACGAGCGAGGATGCCTTGCGCGAAGAGTTGGCGCTGGATTTCTGCGTCGAGCGCGGCTTTGTCCACCGTGGTGACGAGCGCCTCTTCGTGAGCACGCGCCAGCACATACGGATAGCCGTTCAGTACCTGCGCCTGGTGCAGCAAGACGGCGTGCAACGTCGTGATTGCGTCCGCGTTTTGCGCACCCCATCCGGACGACTCTACCCGCGCGATGACCGGCGCACGCGCCATACCCACGTTCACGTAGCAGAACCACACCTCGTGCCCGTGCCCGGCGTGTCGCCGGTTCGTCGCCGAGGGACGGGTAAACCAGGCCGAACGTTCGCCCGGCGCGAGGAAGCGCGCCATCAACGCCGCGTCGGTCAACTGGCGCAGCGGGTTTTCTGCGAGCCGGCCCGGCACATCCTCCGGCGCTAACCGGCTCGCCCAGAGCAGTTCCACCAGCGCCCGCCCACCCGGACGGGCCACGTAACCCACCGGCAAGCCACCCACCCGCCGGATTTCGCCCAGCGCGTCAAGGTAGGCATCCACGGCCTGGGCATCGGCGCGGCTGCGTTCGACGTAGGGCCACAACAGCGGGCCGTCGGTCAATGCGATGAGCGGCGCGGTGGGCGCAAGATGGTGTTCAACCGTCGTCAACTCGGCGAGATACGCCATCTCCTGCACCAAACGCTCCATCCCCACCCGCTCCGGGGAGATGAGATAGCCCTGCGCATCATACAACTCTTCATCCTTGAAGTGCAACAATTCGCAACTGTACGGGCGAGGCCGCGAACCATCGTAACCAAAGGCCAGACCGCCGATTTGAATCAAATAATAAAACGCCGCCGCGTGCGGATCGGGATAGACCTGCGATCCATCGACCCCGATGACCACCGTGCCACGGGGCGGGTCGCCATCGACCGTGAAACGCGCGTCGAGTAGCGCGTCACCCGCAGGCAGCGCCCCCGGCCAATCGTGGTTGCCGGTCGTCACCGTAGCCAGACGCTCGCGCAATGTCGTCGCCTCCGGCGCTTCGGCCAGCCAACGCAACGCCCGCGCAATGTCATCTTCGCGTAAGGTCTGTCGCTCGAGCGCCAGCCGGCTCAGCGCCTCGATATCCACCCTCAATCGCTCAATATGCAGCACTTACTCTCTCTCCAACCTCCCTCTATTCCCACTCTCATTATAAGCTATGCTGCTAGTGTTACAAATGCATAACAACTTTATCCCAAAAATTTCCTAATTTTGTTATCAAAATTTGGGATTTCCCTATTGCATTACTTGGGATTATCGTGTATAATGGTGGGTGATTATGGGGCAAAATGGAGGGAAATGGGGAGACGAATCCCTTTCACTCCCTAATTTTAACTGCAACAGTGGGGAAAGCAAGCGCTATGTTCTTGGGACAGTATACCTACACATTGGACGACAAGGGACGCCTCACCATCCCCGCGCGCTTCCGTGACGAACTCACCGGGAGCATCGTCGTTACCCGTGGATTGGACCACTGTTTAACCATCTACCCCATCGCCGTATGGGATGAAATCGCCCAGAAAGTCAACGCGCTGCCGATCACCGACCCGCGCGGGCGGGCGCTGCGGCGCGTCTTCTTTGCTGATGCCATGAACGCAGAACTGGATCGCCAGGGACGCATTCTCATCCCTGATCGCCTGCGTGATTATGCCGGATTGGGCCTTACCACCGAAGTTGTGATCGTGGGCCTGGATCGCTTCCTCGAACTATGGACGCCCGCTCAGTGGGAAGAAACCAACGCTCGCCAGATGGAAATGATGGACGAGGATCCGGCATTATGGGAGAACCTGCAAATTTAACAACTTTTGTACCAGATGCTGACGCCGGAGCACAATCCGGAGCGCGCGCAGGCCAACAAGAACGAAGCGGACATATTCCGATCCTCGTGACCGAAGTACTTGAGGGGTTGGCCGTCAAATCGGGGGGAACTTATCTCGATGCGACGGTCGGCGGTGGCGGACATGCTACCGCCATCCTCGAAGCTTCCGCACCGGCAGGCCGGCTGCTCGGTTTGGACCGTGATCCCGAAGCCGCAGCGCGCGCAGCAACGCACCTTAAACCCTTTGGAAATCGGGCGCAGGTTGTACCCCTGTCCTACGTCCAGTTGACCACGGCCTTACAGCACGCGGGACTCTCATCCCTGGATGGCGTGTTGTTCGATCTGGGGTTCTCTTCTTGGCAGGTCGATGATCCTACGCGAGGGTTCGCCTTCCGCACGGATGGCCCGTTGGACATGCGCTTCGACCCTACCGGCGACGATCCACCGGCCTCCGTTTTGGTCAACCAATTGCCCGCAGCGGAACTGGTCGAACTATTGCGGCGTTACGGTGAGGAACCGCACAGCCGGCGGATCGCGCAGGCCATCGTCGCTGCTCGCCCCATCCGTAGCACGGGGCATCTGGCCGAAGTGATTGTGGCAGCAGTCGGTCGAGCGCACGGTGAGAAGACGACAAGGTCGCCGCTCCATCCCGCCACACGCACCTTTCAAGCCTTGCGCATCGCCGTGAATCACGAATTGGAAGGCATTGCGGAGGCACTGCCCCAGGCTGTGGCAACCTTGCGGCCCGGTGGACGGTTAGCGGTCATCACGTTTCACTCACTGGAAGACCGCATCGTCAAACAGTTTATGAAGCAGGAAGAACGCGGGTGCATCTGCCCGCCCAAAGCGCCCATCTGCACATGCGGGCACGTGCCCACTTTACGAATTATAACGCGCAAGCCGATCATCCCATCTGCGGAAGAGATTGCCGCCAATCCCCGCAGTCGCAGCGCCAAATTGCGCGTGGCGGAAAAACTTTGAAGCTGTCAGCTATCAGCAGTCAGCTATCAGCCTCGAAACGCTGATAGCATATAGCTGAAAGCTGAAGGCTGAAAGCTGAAGGCTACATGAGCGTACTCTGGCAGCAAAAAACACACGGCGTCTTAAGACGAAAAGAGAAAATGCAGCGCCTCCTGGCGCGGCTTTTGCTTAGCGTGGTGGTGATCACAACAGTACTAGCCGGCGTATACCTGACGGTGGTGGCTTCCAACGTGCACACCGCGCGCCGTCTTTGGGCGATGGAGAACCAGATTGCCAACGTGATGCGAACGAACCAGGCCTTTATGACCGAAATCGCCCGCCTGAGTTCCATTCCGGTGTTGCAAGAACGCTCGGTGGCGCTGGGGTACCGGCCGGCCGAATCCATTGACTACCTATACCTGGGAGAGCCTTGAGATGTTACACGGTCCAGAGGCGCGCCTGCGCTTGATTACGGTGCTGTTAATTGCTGCTCTGCTGCCCATCCTCGGACAGTTAGTGCGTTTGCAGATCCTTGAGCACAGCCAGTATCAGAGCGAGGCCGAGGCGCTTGTCCGCCGCCAGTATGCCTTGCCCGAAGCGCCCTGGGGCGTGATTATGGACCGCAACGGCGATTTGCTGGTCGGCAACGTGCCGGTCTATGATGTGGGCGCTGAAATCACCATGATCACCGATACGGTGATGGCAGCTTCCGTACTCGCGCCGCTGCTGAACCGCTCGGAAGAGGATTTGCTTGCTCTGATGACGCCCCCAGAAAACACGCAAACACTCGTATGGCGGCCTCTGACCAATCGCGTCCCTCCCGAAACGGTGCAGAAACTCAGAGACCTGAACTGGCCCTGGATTACCCTGTCGCCCACGTGGGAACGTTATTACGCCGAGGGGGCAATGGCCTGCCATACATTGGGCTTTGTCAATGCTGAGGGGATGGGCTACGGGGTCCAGGCATTTCAACTGCGCTTCTTGCGCGGCGAAACCGTCGCGCGCGTCGGCTCGGTGAGCGGCGACACCAGCCCCATGCCCGACGAGTTGACGGTCGGCGGACTGACGCCCTATCCAGGGACAGATTTACGCCTCACCATCGACCGCACGATCCAGGCTTTCGTCGAAGGGGCGCTCGATCAAGCCATTGTGGAGTATAAAGCGGCGGGCGGCAATATTTTGGTGATGGACCCGCAAACCGGCGAGATTTTAGCAGTCGCCAGCCGCCCGAACTACGAGCCGCACCGCTACCCAGAGTACGCGCAAAACGGCAAAGAATCCATCTTCTGGGATCCGGCAGTGAGTATCGCCTACGAACCCGGCTCGGTCTTCAAGGCCCTGGTCGTGGCTGCCGCGCTCGATTCTGGGCGCGTGGACACGAACTGGTCCTACAACGATCTGGGGCAAATCGAGTACGGCGGCGTAATCATCCGTAACTCAAACGACGGCGCTTATGGACAGCAGGGGTTACAGGGCCTTCTGGACTACTCGCTCAACGTCGGTGCGGCGACGCTCTCGACCCACGTACTCGGCGCGGATCTTTTTTACAAGTACGTGCGGGCTTTCGGTTTTGGACAGACCACAGGCATCGAACTTACCGGCGAGGCACGCGGCATCGTCCACCTGCCCACCGACTGGGACTGGTCCGACAGCTATCTGGCAACAAATTCCTTCGGGCAGGGCATCGCCGTGACCCCGTTGCAGATGGCAATGTCGATCGCGGCCATTGCCAACGACGGCGTGATGATGCAGCCGCGCATCATCGCGGAACGTCAGTACGCGGATGGGCGCGTCATTCCCATTCCGCCACACGAGTTAGGGCAACCGGTCTCTGCCGCAGCAGCTCGCACCGTCGCAGAGATGATGGTGCGCAGCGTCGATACGGTCGCTAAGGTAGCGCAAGTGCCAGGGTACCGCATCGCGGGGAAATCGGGCACGGCGCAGATTCCCACCACGGGCGGCTACCATCCACGCGATGTCGTGGTCTCGTATGTGGGGTTTGGGCCGGTGCCGAATGCGCAAGTCGTCATTTTGGTCAACCTGGATCGACCGGACGTGCCTACGCACATGCGGTGGGGCATCGACACCGCCGCGCCGGTTTTCCAGAAAGTGATGGCGCGTGTCCTAACGCTGATGGGCGTTCCGCCCTCAGATTTGCGCGCGGGACCATGAGTGCAGCGCGAATCGGCAATTCACGCACAGGGCGAGTCACCAACTCGCCCTACAAAATTTATAGGCGATGGTAAGACAACCAGATTAAAATGAAACAACTGACATTGGCGGATTTGATCGAGGGGATAAGCGGCTGGCGTCCGGCAAGTATGGAAACGCCGGTTCATCCTGTTTTGGACTCGCGCACGATAGAATTCAAGCGTGAAGAACCGCGCCGCGTTTTCTTCGCCTTCAAGGGCGAGAACGTCGATGGACACGACTACGTGGCCGACGCCTTCAAGCGCGGTGCAATTGCCGCCATCATCGAGCGTGATGTGGATGTCGCTGCCGACGTTCTCGATGTGGCGCGAAGCGCCCCAACCCAAGCGTTCGCCACACCGCTGCTCATCCGTGTGCGCAACACACTCGACGCTTTGCAGAATGCAGCGCGCTTTTGGAGACAACAGCTCAGTCCGCGCGTGATCGGGATCACCGGCAGCGTCGGCAAAACGACGACCAAAGAGGTTGTGACGAAGGTGCTCGCCAGCCGCTATCGGGTACAACGCAGCACCGGTTCGTACAATAACGAGATCGGGCTGCCGCTCACCTTGCTTCAATTGACCGGCGCAGACACCCACATCGTACTGGAAATGGGAATGTATGTGCGCGGTGACATCCAGTTGTTAGCCGAGATCGCACGCCCGCACGTGGGCATCATCACCAACGTGGAGCCGGTGCACCTGGAGCGCGCCGGCAGCATCGAGAACATCGCCCTGGCCAAGCGCGAGTTGGTCGAGAGCCTGCCGCCTGCGCCCGAAGGTGTCGCCATTCTCAACTACGACGATCGCCGGGTCTGGGCGATGGCCGAGCACACACAGGCGCGGGTTTTTTACTACGGCCTCTCGCCCGAAGCAGACCTGTGGGCCGACGATGTGGAAACACAAGGGCTGGAAGGCATTCGCCTGCGCCTGCATTACGCCGGAGAACAACTCTACGTCAAAGTCCCCCTGTTGGGACGGCACAGCGCGCACACGGTGCTCCGCGCCGCCGCCGCCGGATTGGTCGAAGGACTGGACTGGCAAGACATCGTGGCGGGCTTGCGCACGCCGGGCGCGCAGTTACGTCTCGTCGCCGTGGAGGGCATCAAAGACTCGCTGATCCTGGATGATACTTACAATTCCAGCCCGGCGTCGGCGCTGGCGGCGCTGAATCTGCTCAAGACGATGGAAGGTCGCAAGATCGCCGTCTTGGGCGACATGCTAGAGTTGGGCGAATACGAGGGGGCAGGGCACCTCAAGGTGGGGTGCCGGACCGCCAACATCGTCGCGGAACTGATCACCGTGGGCGAACGTGCGCACTACATCGCGCAGGGCGCCGAACTCTGCGGTCTGCCGCGCAGCCGCGTCCACGAGACGCCGGACTGCGAAGCCGCCGTCGCCGTGCTCCGCGAAATTCTGCAACCGCAGGACGTCATTTTGATCAAAGGGTCGCGGGCCATCAAGATGGAGCAGATTGTGATGGCGATTAGCAAGGAGGTGCCGTGAGTTTTGCCCTTATTTTGGCCAGCATCTCATTCCTGATGGTCGTCTTTTGGGGCGGCCCTTACATCAGCCTGCTTAAACGCTGGCGCGTCGGCAAACGCATCCGCATCGACGGGCCTAGTGGGCATCAGATTAAAATGGGGACGCCCACGATGGGGGGAGTCCTCATCACAGTCCCGGTTATCCTGATCACACTGGCACTGAACGTTTACAATCTTATCGGCGACGACACAGTCTTGGGGCGCTCGATTCTGGTACCGATGGGTGTGATGATCGCTTACGGACTGCTCGGCGCGTTCGACGATTGGGCCGGCGTGAAGGGTGTGCGGCGTGGCGAAGGCTTCACCGCGCGGTTCAAGATGGAGATCGAACTGGTGCTCACGTTCATCATAGCGCTGGTGTTGCATTTCGGGCTGGAATTGCGCAGCATCGCCATCCCCGGCATCCCGGACAAGATCGACATCGGCCTCTTCTACATCCCTGTGGCGATGTTCATCATCATTGGATCGGCAAACGCTGCCAATCTCACGGATGGGCTGGATGGGCTGGCAGGCATCATCATGGCGAGCGCCTTTGTCGCCTACGCCATCATCGCCGACCTGCAGGGGCAAATTTACTTGGAGCGCTTCTGCTTCACGGTTGTCGGCGCGTCGTTCGCCTTCTTGTGGTTCAACGCCCATCCCGCCGAATTGATGATGGGCGATACCGGGTCGCTGGCCTTGGGCGCAACGTTGGGCGTGGTGGCGTTGATGACCGGGCAATGGCTGATTTGGCCTATCATTATGTTGATGCCGGTCTCCATCACGTTGTCGGTCATCATCCAGGTCGGTTACTTCAAGTACACGAAAAAGAAATACGGTGAGGGCCGGCGTGTCTTCAAGATGGCGCCGTTACACCATCACTTCGAGTTGTTGGGATGGTCGGAGACGCAGGTGGTGCAACGCTTCTGGCTCGTCCAATTGCTGGCAGCGATGGCCGGAGTGGCCCTGGCATTGATTTAGCTCTTGCGCCAGGGAAGCCAAGCACTTTGACATGACATCGAACGTAGTGATTCTAGGGCTGGCCAGGCAGGGGAAGGCGCTGGCGCGCTTTTTCGCCGAACAGGGATGGCGCGTCACGGTTTCGGATACGCGCAAACCCGAGGCGCTCCAGGACGCAATGCGCGAACTGAGCGACCTGGACTTGCACTTCGTCTTGGGCGAGCATCCGTTGAGTTTGTTGGATGGCTGCGACCTGTTCTGCACCAGCGGGGGCGTGCCCAGCGATCTGCCGGTTGTGCAGGAGGCGGCGCGGCGACGGATTCCGCTCAGCAATGACGCGCAGGAATTCATGCGACGCTGCCCGGCCCCGATTGTGGGCATCACCGGCTCGGCGGGGAAGACGACGACGACGACACTGGTGGGCAAGATGCTCGCCGAAACCGGCTTCACCACGTGGGTCGGTGGCAACATCGGCAACCCGCTGATCAACGATCTGGCGGCAATGCAGCCCACCGACCGGGTGGTGATGGAGCTTTCGAGCTTCCAGTTGGAGTTGATGCAGGTCAGCCCGCAGATCGCGGGTGTGCTCAATATCACGCCCAATCATCTGGACCGGCACAAAACGATGGACGCTTACATTGCGGCGAAAGCCAACATCGTCACCCACCAGCGGGAAAGCGACATCGCTGTACTCGGCTACGATGAACCGAACGCGCGGGGGCTGGCCGATTTAACACAGGCGGAAGTCCGGTACTTCAGCGGGAAGGCTCACGTAGCCGGTGCATTTTTACAAGGGGATACGCTCGTTCTACAGCAGGCCAAAGGGCCGGTTGCCGTATGCGAACGCCGCGACCTGCGCTTGCGCGGGATGCACAACGTGCTGAACGCGTTGGCAGCCATCGTGCTGGCCGATGCGACAGGCGCATCCGTGGCGGCCATGGCGCACGTGCTCTCGACCTTTAGCGGCGTGGAACATCGTCTGGAGGAAGTCCGCCGCGTCAACGGCGTGCTGTGGATCAACGACTCCATCGCCACCGCGCCGGAACGGGTGATGGCAGAACTCCAAGCGTTTGACGAGCCGCTGATTTTGCTGGCGGGCGGGCGCGACAAGGATCTGCCGTGGGAAGCCTTCGCGCGCGCGGTGACGCAGCGGGTGCGGGTGCTCGTGCTCTTCGGCGAGGCCGCGACGCTAATCGGTGGACACGTCGAAGCGGCGCTGGCAGAAGCAAAGGCCAGGCACGAGGGCGTAATCCTGGAAGCGGTGATCTGGGCGGGGACGTTGGAGAACGCAGTGCAGGCCGCCGCAAAGCACGCACAGTCCGGCGACGTGGTCTTGCTCTCGCCCGGCGGCACGAGCTTCGACGCCTACCGCGATTTCGCCGAGCGGGGTGAGCATTTCCGCCAACTGGTTATGGCGCTGTAACAGAAGAAGTTATACCACAGAGACACAGAGTTTTGATAAGATGTTGGAATTTTGACTTTGGACATTAGACTTTTGACATTGGACTTTTGACGATTTCGAGGAGCAGGGATGGCCGGACAAAAGAGAAAATCTACCGGAAGCTACGGCGGCTTCGACATTATGCTAGGCGTGACGCTTTTGGCGCTTTTAGCCTACGGGCTGCTGATGTTGTACAGCGCCACCTTCTTCGTGGGCGAAAGCTTCTGGCAGAAACAGGTCGGTTGGATTGCCATCGGCAGCGTTATCATGCTGATCATCTACAGTGTCCCTTATCCGGTCTGGCAGCGATTTGCCTTGCCGTTGATGGGCGCGGCGTTGGTAATGCTGTTCGCGGTGTTGCTGTTAGGCGAACTGATCTTGGGCGCACAGCGCTCGCTCATCGGCGCGTCTGTCCAGCCCGGCGTGCTGGCGCGGCTGATCGTGATGATCTACATCGCGGCTTGGCTATCGTCCAAAGGCGAGCAACTCAACCACGTGCGCTACGGCTTGATCCCATTCGCCATCATCATCGGCGTGGTGGCCGGCATGGTCGCATTGCAGCCCGACTTGAGCACGGCGCTGCTGCTCGTGATCACCGGGTTGGCGATGTTCTTCTACGCGGGCGGCGATCCAATCCAGATTTTTGTCTCTATTGTTTCCGGCAGTACGGCTTTCGGTTTTCTGGCCTGGCAACTACCACACGCGCGCGGGCGGCTCGTCGGGTATCTCGAATCGCTGCGCGACCCGACACAAATGCCCTATCACGTGCATCGCGCAATGATCGCCATCGGCGAGGGCGGGCTCTTCGGCGTAGGCATCGGCAGCGGGCGGTTGAAATCCGGTTACCTGCCCTTCCCCCACACCGATAGCATCTTCGCCGTCATCGCCGAAGAAGCCGGGATGTTAGGGTGTTTATTAGTTATCATGCTCTTCATCTTGCTCGCTTACCGGGGCTACCGGATCGCGCTGGAGACGCCGGAGCCGTTCGGGTCGCTGCTCGCCTTCGGCGCGACGACGATGATCGTCACCGAGGCGTTGCTGAACATTATGGTAATGGTCGGGCTGATTCCGTTCACCGGCACGGCGCTGCCGTTTTTCACCTACGGCGGTTCGGAAATGTTGATGACGATGGCCGGCGCCGGTGTGTTGTTGAGTGTTTCACGCGGGAAACCCAAAAAAGGGGAAGGTGGTGCATTTGCCAATGCGATTCTGGATCGTGGGCGGCGGGACGGGCGGGCACGTGTATCCGGCGCTCGCCGCAGCGCAAGCCCTGCAAGTCGTCGCGCCTGACGCAGCACTCACCTGGGTGGGTACCGAGAACGGCATGGAGGCGCAGTTGGTCGTGCGCGCCGGTCTGCCGTTCATCGGCATTCCGGCCGGTGGGCTGCACGGCGTCGCGCTGCTGAACGCAGTGCGCAACGGTTGGCAGTTGACGCGCGGAACGTTCGCCGCCCTGCGCCATCTGCGGCGGGAGCGCCCCGATGCGATCCTGACCACGGGTGGGTACGTCAGTGGGCCGGTCGCCGTCGCGGCAGCGTGGCGGCGGGTGCCGATGGTCGTCTACCTGCCGGATATAGAACCGGCCCAATCGGTAAAAGCCGTCGCGCGTCTGGCAAAGCGAGTCGGCGTGACGGTCGAGGATTCGCGGGCCTTCCTACCGGCGGAGAAAGTCGTCGTGACCGGCTACCCGTTGGGCGAGCGCATCACCCGCTGGAACCGCGCCTCCGGGCGTGAAGCGCTTGGCCTGCCGCACGGCAGTTTGGTGTTGTTGGTCTTTGGCGGCAGTCGCGGGGCGCGGTCGATCAATCAGGCGCTGTTAGGACAATTGCCCGCATTGACGGAAGTGGCGGATGTACTGCACGTCAGCGGTGAACTGGATTGGCTCGATGTCTCTACTGCACGCAAAGCGCTACCGGAACACATCAAGGTGCGTTATCATCTCCACGCCTATCTCCACGAGGAGATGGGCGCGGCCATGGCGGCAGCGGATCTGGTCATTTGCCGGGCCGGGGCTTCGATTCTGGGCGAGTTTCCCTATTTTGGCTTGCCCTCGATCCTGGTCCCCTACCCCCACGCGTGGCGCTATCAGAAGGTCAATGCGGCGTGGCTCGCCAACCGTGGAGCTGCCGTGGTCATAGAGGATGCCGCGCTGCCGGAGCAGATCGCGCCCACCGTGCGCGCGCTGCTGCACGATACGCCGCGACGAGAGGCGATGGCAGCCGCAGCTCGCGCGCTCGCCCGGCCTGATGCGGCGCAGCGTTTGGCAGAACTGTTGGTGCAGGTAGCGCGAAAACAAGAGGCATAAAATGGTACCCATTCAAACCGTATTTTTGGGGCTGATTCTACTGTTCGGCATCATCGGCGGGCTGCGCGGATGGGCCAAGGAACTGCTGGTCAGCTTCAGCGTGATCCTGGCGCGCTTCGTCGAGATGGTGATGGTGAACCACGTACCGATCATCAACACGTCACTGCAAAATCTGGCTGCCACCGATCCCAAAACCTGGCTCTACGCACGTTCAACGCTCTTCATCGTCACTGTCTCCTTCGGCTACGCCACGACCGTCATCTCCGCCATCTTAAGCTCGCGGGCGCGCAAGGAAAAATTGCAGGATACACTACTCGGCTTTTTCCTGGGAGCGATCAACGGCTTCCTGATTATTGGCATGTTGTGGGGATTTTTACACGTGAAGGGGTACGATTTGTGGGGGATTACCGCCCCCACCACGCCGCAAGCACAGGGTATCATTCCCTATCTGCCCCTGGAGTGGCTGGAAGGGCCGACGTTGTTGGTAGCGGTGGCGGTCGCGTTCGCCTTCGTGCTCATCGTCTTTATTTGAGGTCACGCTATGTTCGACTTGCAGCAGGTTCACGAAGTACACATCGTTGGCATCGGCGGCGCTGGGATGTCGGCGATCGCGCGCGTGCTGCAAGGCAAGGGAGTGCGCGTTCACGGCTCAGACCAACGGCAATCTCCACTCACCGATGCGCTGGAAGCGGAAGGTATTCCGATCGCCATCGGCCACGCGGCGGGCAACCTGGGCCAGGCCGATTTGGTGTTGATCTCCTCCGCCATCCACGAGGACAACGTCGAGGTGCGGGCGGCCAAGCAACAAGGCATCCGCGTGCTGGATCGCCCCCAATTTCTCGGCGCGCTGACGACCGGCTACGACGTCATCGCCATCGCGGGGGCGCACGGCAAAACGACCGTCACGGGTATGACGACGCTGTTGCTGTTGGATGCGGGCCTCGATCCCACTTACATCGTGGGCGGGGTGATGGCGGATCTAGGCAGCAACGGGCACGCCGGGGCCGGAAAGCATTTCGTGATCGAAGCGGACGAATACCGCAGCACGTTTTTGGCGCTCAAGCCGGCCATCGCCGTCGTGACGAACGTGGAATTCGATCACCCGGACAGTTTCCCGAGCGCGCGCTTTGTGCGGATGGCCTTCGGCAACTTCGTGGACAACATCCGCGCGGGCGGCACGTTGATCGCCTGCAACGACGACGAACTGGCGCATGCCATCGGCGCGTCGTATCACGCCAACGGCGGCAACCTGATGCTGTACGGGCAGAACGAGGGCATCGGCCTGACGTGGCGCGCCGTCGACATCCGCGTGAACGAACTGGGCGGCGTGAGCTTCACCGCGATACAGGGCGCCGAGGTCATGGATGATATTCACTTGCGCGTACCCGGCGACTACAACGCCGTCAACGCGCTGGCAGTGTTGGGCGTTGCCGAGGTATTGGGAATCAAATGGGCAGTCGCCCGCACGGCGCTCGAACGGTTTACCGGCACGGCGCGGCGCTTCGAAATCCTGGGGGACGTGGACGGCATCGTCGTCATCGACGACTACGCCCACCATCCCACGCAGATTCGCAACGTCCTGCGGGCCGCGCGGCAGCGGTATCCGGGACGGCGCATCGTCGCCGCGTGGGAACCGCACACGTTCAGCCGCGTCCGTGCGCTGCACGCCGACTTTATGACGGCGTTCGCCGATGCGGATCGGGTGTACGTGCTCCCCATTTACGCGGCGCGGGAAAACAGCGACGACACGCTGACGTCCGACACGCTGGCGCAACAGCTCCAGCATCCGGCGGTCAACGCGTTCGCCACGCTAGAAGAGGCCATTTACCGCCTCACCGAGCAAGCGCAGACCGGCGACGTCATCCTGATGCTGGGCGCGGGCAACGAGTACATCGTGGGCAAGCGGCTGGTGCTGGAATTGGAACGCACGAGTTAGGAGTAAAGAGTAAAGAGTGAAGAGCATTCGCTGACTCTTCATTCGCTGATTCTTGATTCACCGATTCTCTATTCTGGAGGAGCCATGTCACGTTTATCACGCTGGTTCATCAAATTCACAGGCATCAAGGGACGCCAGCAGGCGCGCTACCGGGCCTATCATTCTGAGGCGCTGACCGCCAAGATGCGGGTGGTGAAAGCGGCGCGGACGCCGGGGGCGCAGGGAAAGCAAAAGGGAGGCCGGTGACGCTGTGTCTGACGAGCGTGCGCTGGCGGAAATCGCAGCCGCGTTAGGCGACGCCGCGCAGCGCGACGCCTCGTTGGCGCGTTATTCGGGGGTCGGCATCGGCGGGCCGGCAGAACTGCTAGTCATCGCGCGCGACCGCGATACGCTCGTCCAGGCCGTTCATTTGGCGCAAGAAGCCAGGATACCATGGCGACTCTGCGGCGGACTAACCAACTTACTCTTGCCCGACAGCGGATTGCGCGGTGTGGTCATTCTCAATCACACGCGCAGCGTGGACTACGACACAGCGACATGCCGCGTGGTCGCCGAATCCGGCGCGATCATCGTCAAAGTGGCGCAGGAGACCACACGTAGAGGTTGGGGTGGATTGACGTGGGCGGTAGGATTGCCCGGCACGGTTGGGGGAGCGGTGGTGAACAATGCCGGCGCGTTCGGCGGGGAAATCGCCAAAACGCTCATCACCGCCGAGATATTGACACCGGAAGGGCACATTCAAATCGTGGAGCCGGACTGGTTTTCGTTCCAGTACCGGTACAGCAAGCTCAAGGCAGCAGAGATGCGGGCGATCGTGGTCAACGCAACGTTCCAATTGGCGCTGCGTGACCCGGCAGCGCTGGCGGCGAAAGCGATCGAATACACCGAACGCCGCCAGCGCACCCAACCGCCGGGCCGGACGTTGGGTTCGACATTCAAAAATCCGCCCGGAGATTACGCCGGGCGCTTGATCGAAGCGGCGGGATTGAAGGGCACGCGGCGCGGCGGGTGCGTGATCTCAGGACAGCACGCGAACTTTTTCATCAATGAGGGCAACGGCACGGCAGCCGATTTTCAGGCCTTGATCGACCTGGCTCAGGCAGAAGTCCAGCGGCAATTCGGCATTGAGCTTGAGCCAGAAATCGAGATTATTTCAGATTGAAGATTGGAGATTGGAGATTGAAAACGGGACGAATAAAAGTAGCGGTACTCTTCGGCGGGCGCTCCGGCGAACATGAAGTGAGCATTATGTCGGCCCGCTCGGTGATACGCGCGCTGGACCCGGAGAAGTACGAGGCGATCCCGGTGGGCATCACGCGGCAGGGCCGCTGGCTCGTCGGCGCGGACCCGCTGAAGGCGCTGGAAAGCGAAGATCTCACCGGTACACAATTCGCCGCCATTTTTGCCGACCCATCCAAGCAAGGGCTGTGGGCCGATACCGAAGCACATACCGCTACGCATAACCACCTCGCCACCGTTACAGGGGACAGCGAGAGCACACCGCAGCCCGCGGCATTGGCTTCTCTCTCGCAGGTGGACGTCGTTTTCCCCGTGCTGCACGGGACATTCGGCGAGGATGGGACGGTGCAGGGTCTGCTCGAATTGGCAGGCGTGCCCTACGTAGGTGGCGGCGTGCTCAACTCGGCGCTGGCGATGGACAAGATTGCGTTCAAGGACGTCGTCAAAGCGCGCGGGCTACCGATCACCGATTACGTGTGGACGACCCGGCGTCAGTGGTTGGCCGAAACCGCTGGCGCTTCCGAAGCGGAAAGTGTGATGGACGAAATCGAGCGCAAACTCGGCTACCCCGTCTTCACCAAACCGGCGAACCTGGGATCGAGCGTCGGCATCTGCAAATGCCACAATCGCGCCGAACTGCGCCAAGGGATGGATGAAGCCGCCCGTTACGACCGCCGCATCCTGGCAGAGTGGGCCGTGCCCGACGCTCGCGAGATCGAAGTGAGTGTTCTGGGCAACGAGGAACCGGTAGCGTCGGTGCCCGGCGAAATCATCCCCAGCCGCGAGTTTTACGACTATTACGCCAAATATCTGGACGATGGCGAAGCGGCATCGGAACTACTGATTCCGGCGCCATTGGATGAGGCCACGACCCGGCAGGTGCAGCATTTGGCAGTGGAGGCCTACCGCGCCATCGATGGCGCGGGGCTGGCGCGAGTGGATTTTCTGCTCAGCCGCACAACGGGCGAACTTTACCTGAACGAGATCAACACCATTCCGGGATTCACCAAGATCAGCATGTATCCCAAACTGTGGGAAGCATCGGGCGTGCCTTATGAGCGCCTGCTGGATTGGCTCATCGACCTGGCGCTCGACCGTCACACGGAGAACGCGCGGTCTGAAAGGGTATTCCGACCGGAGGAGAGATGACAAAAAAACCGGAACAACGACCATATTATCGGACCGCCGCTTTGCTGGGCGCGCAACAACAGCCGTATGGCGGCAGGGTGCGTACGCCTGGGCGCGCCCAGACACCCACGCGCGGACGCACGTCTGGTTCACGCGCCCGCCAGGCGGAACTGCACCTGGACATTCCATGGAAGCTCGTCGCGCTATTCATGCTCATCGGCGCAGTGACGCTCTGGCTCCTGGTGGACAACAGTTGGTACTTGATGGGGGACAATATTCGTGTGATCGGGGCCAGTTCTCAAGAGACGGCCTTTAATGTGGCAATCGCGTCGGATTTGCTCGGCTGGCACGGCCTGCGTCTGCGCCCACACGCTGCCGTCACTGCCATTGTGGAACAGGTTCCCGCCATTATCACAGCCCAGGTCGAGTGCAATCGCTTCCCGGCGGAATGTGTCATCCGCGTGAAAGAACGTGAACCGGTTCTCAACTGGATCGCGCAGAACGCTGGCGGGCAAAATTCGGAAGCGCCGACAGATAGCATCTATTGGATCGACGCCGAGGGTGTGCTCTTCTCCGCCCACGAGGTGCGTGCCGGGCTGCCCGTAGTGCGCGGCCCGCTGCCCGCTGTGGCAGAGGACGCAAGCAGCCGTGTGCGCGTCGCGGTTTTGGAAGGCGTGACAGCGTTGGCAGCACTTGGTATCGACTCGACAGCGGACGGAAACGGCCTAGAATACCACCCGGAGCGCGGCCTGATTTGGACCGACCCACAGGGCCGGCGGGTCGCTTTCGGTGTCGGAGCAAACATGGAAGCCCGGTGGAACATCTACCTTGCACTCATCGCGCATCTGGAGGCGCGCACCGTTGCAGGCAACGGCGTCTTCCCCTGGACGATAGACGTGCGCTTCCCTGAAGGTCCAACGTATTCTCTCGAACGCTTGTGGTAAAAGCCTAACCGCGCAAATTCTTGTCCAACGGCAAGCAAACGGGCGTCGAAGGTTTCTTGGGTTTCGGTTCATTCGGGTTAGGTAAAGGGGGTGTTAATGTGGAACGTTCGGTTGTAGGCATCGATATCGGCAGTCACCGCATCCTGGTGCTGGTGGGCGAAGTGCCGGAAATCAGCGCCGCTGCGTCGGAGGGCACGCGCATCGTTGGCGTCGGCAGCGTACCGAGCCGGGGTATCAAAAAAGGCGTCGTCGTCAACGTCGCCGAGGCGACCACCGCCATCACCGAAGCGGTAGAGCGCGCCGAGCAAAGCTCCGGCTACCAGATCGAGCGCGCCTACGTCGGCGTGACGGGCGCGCACATCAGCTCGCGCAATAGCCAGGGCGTGGTCGGCGTGGCGCGACGCGACCGGGGCATCATGCCCGACGACGTGGATCGCGTTTTGGAGGCTGCCGGGGCGATTGTGCTACCGCAGAATCAGGAATTGATCCACATCATTCCGCGCAGCTACACGGTGGACGGGCAGCAGGGCGTGCGCGATCCCTTAGGGATGCACGGCTTTCGCCTGGAGGTCGAGGCCCACGTGGTGATGGGGTCGAGCACGGCGGTGCAAAACCTGCGGAAGTGCGTGCAAGGCGCGGGCATCGACGTCAGCGAACTGGTGCTCACCGGGCTGGCGTCGGGAAAGGCGATGCTCTCGGACACGGAGAAGGAGATGGGCGTGGTGCTCGTCGATATTGGGGAAGGCACCACCGACATTGCCATCTTCATCGAAGGGACGGTGTGGCACACGCGCTCGCTGGCATTGGGCGGTGAATACATCACCAACGACATCGCCATCGGCCTGCGCCTGCCGCCAGAGGTCGCCGAACAGGTCAAAGTGCAGCACGGGCACGCGGCGGCAGCGCAAGTCGCCGAAGATGAGCGCTTCACCATCTCGCCCTACGGCGAAGGTAGCCCGGTGGTGATGCCGAGATGGAAGCTCGCGCAGATCGTCCAGGCGCGCTGTGAAGAGATCCTGGAAAACGTGCAGCAAGAGATCAAGCGTTCCGGATATGATGGGCTGCTGCCGGCGGGGCTGGTGTTGTGTGGCGGGACGGCGCAGTTGCCGGGCCTGCGCGAACTGGCGCGCGATATGTTTCAACTGCCGGTACAAATTGGCGTCCCGAAGAACATCACCGGTCTGACCGACCAGGTTGCTAACCCCGCCGCTGCGGTCGCGGTCGGGTTAGTAGAATGGACGCCCATGTGGGAAGAAGGCGGCGGCGGATGGCGCACGGTGCGCATCCCGTGGTGGAGGCGGCTAGGAGGCTGGTTCAAGGCGTTGTTGCCAGGATAATGGTAATGGGTAATGAGTGATGAGTGATGAGTATTGCGTAATGAGTTTGAAGTTACGTTTCACTCATTTCTCCTTTCTAATTTCTAATTTCTCTTCTTCAGAAGGAAGGTAGAACGATGAATTATCGGAATTTCACATCACAGAAGAAAACATATTTTGATGGAGGTGCGACTATGGTTAACAGAGGCGAGAACTTTGCTCAGATCCGCGTCGTTGGCGTGGGTGGCGGCGGCAGCAACGCCGTCAATCGGATGATTGCCGAAGGGCTTCAGGGCGTGGACTTCATCTCCGTGAACACCGACGCACAGGCATTGATGCTGTGCGATGCGCCGAAACTGCTGCGCATCGGTGACACGGTCACGCGCGGGCTTGGCGCGGGTGGAAACCCTGAAGAGGGCCGCAAAGCCGCCGAGGAGTCGCAGGATGACATCCGCGATATGCTGCAAGGCTCCGATATGGTCTTCGTGACCGCCGGCATGGGGGGCGGCACCGGCACAGGTGCAGCGCCGATCATCGCCCGCATCGCCAAAGAGGAGCTGAAGGCGCTCACCATCGGCGTGGTGACGCGGCCCTTCCAGTTCGAAGGCGCAAAGCGCGCGCGCTCGGCAATCGAAGGCATCGAGGCCCTCAAGCAGGTGGTTGACACCCTCATCGTCATCCCCAACGATCGCCTGCTCGAGATCACAGAGAAGCGCGTGTCGCTGACCGACGCTTTCCGCGTGGCCGACGATGTGCTGCGCCAGGGCATCCAGGGCATCACCGAAGTCATCACCGTGCCCGGCCTGATCAACCTGGACTTCGCCGATGTGAAGGCGATTATGCAGGAAGGCGGTGCGGCGTTGATGGCAGTGGGACGAGCCGCCGGCGAAAACCGCGCGCTCGAGGCCTCGCAGCAGGCCATCTCCAGCCGCCTGCTGGACATCACCATCGACGGTGCGCGGGGCATCCTGTTCAACATCACCGGTGGCGAGAATATGACGCTCTACGAGGTCAACGAAGCCGCCTCGGTCATCCGCGAGACGGCGCACCCCGACGTCAACCTGATCTTCGGGGCCGTCATCGACAAAGCGATGGCCGACGAAGTGCGCATCACCGTCATCGCCACCGGCTTCGATGGTGACGAACGCCCGGAGCGGATGCGCGTGGTCCAACCGCAGGCCCGTCGCGCCGAGACGCACGACCTGTTCAACGCCCGCGTCGATGCGGTCGCCGCCGCCGCCAGTCACAGCGGCATCGACCGCGACAACATCGAGATTCCGGCGTTTTTGCGGCGACGGTAGGGGCGGTAGGCAGTAGACGGTAGACAGTAGACGGTAGACGGGGCGCGAATCGTCGCGCTCCGGCGTGTTCAGACCTGGCAGGTCTTCGGCAAACCAGGGGGTTTGCATGACCTGTCAGGTCTGTCAGGGCGTCGTTGAGCCAGCTTGCCCATTTCCCCTTATACTTAGCCCTGACACAAAAAACCGCCCCCCAGTGTGACTAGCACCCGGAGCATCCTTTCGGTGAAGAGAAACCAAAACCTATGCCAGAACTTACCACCGGCGCCGCCGCCATTGCCTCCTACGAACAGGCCCTGGCCATCGCCCGCGAGATCGGCGACCGCCGCGGCGAGGGCAACTATACCTACAACACCGCCTGCGCCCACGCCCTACTAAACCACACCGCCGAAGCCTGTGCCTGGCTGGAAAAAGCCATCGCCCTGGACGTGAAACACCGCCAAATGGCCCTCACCGACACCGACTTCGACCCCATCCGTGCCACCCCCTGCTTCCAGGCCCTCCTCCCACCCGAATAACCCGGCCCAACCGCGTACACCCCGGCTTATGAAGATCCAAAAATTAGTTCGGTAATGTGTATATCGTGATTTTGCCGACTGAAGTCGGTGTGTACACGTATACACCGACTTTAGTCGGTTTTCCTCCGCGCATTCGATTACCGGATTATTTTCTGAATTCTCATAAGCCGGTCAAAAGCCCCCCGCCTTCCCCGGCAGGGGCCTTTCCCATAGCTCCCCCCGTCCACCCCGCCCACCTACGCGCGCGCCTTTTCCGGCCCGTAGAACGGGCCGGGGCGCAGCGCTCCGTGCCCTCGAAGCTCACACGCTCAGGGGCAGACCCCCTTCACGGTGGCGTGCCGCCACACCCCCTTCATCATGGCGCAGCGCAAACGCTGCGCTACTCGCTGCCTCACTGCGATGAACTACCGCTCTCCGATTACCCGGCCCGCGTGGACGCGGCTCTAGCCTTAGTCTGCGCTCCTGGCCTTCGGCCAGAGTACTCCGACATGACGCAGCGCCACGCGCTGCTCCTCGCTGCCCGCCTGACCGCGTCCACACAGTTCACTCCCGCTCAACTGCACTCTGGTCGCTCGCACCTTGCCCTTCGCCCATCCAACCAATAACAGACCTCCAATCTCTCATTCATTCCGGGATTCCACAGTAAGTCCAGAGGATAAAAACCAACCCAAGCGCGCGTGTTAGCGCAACCCAAAAAACGACACTTCCTGTAAAGTAGAGTTGATTCCAATCACTCACCACAGGAGGTGTCGTATGTGTAGTATAACCGAAAATGACCCCAGTAAAGGCGGGGACTTCGCTTGCGCGCAAAGCGGCTGCCGGGCGTGTCAGGACGCGCTGGTGCGCGCGCACAGTGGCTTGATCCACACCCTCTTACGGCAGGTGGCCCACGTGGGCGTGCCCTACGCGGAGTTGGTGCAAGCAGGGCGGCTGGCCCTGTGGCGGGCCGCGTTGCACTTCGACCCCCAGCGTGGGGTGCAGTTCACGACTTACGCGGGCGTGGCGGTGGAACGCGCGCTGTGGGCGACGGCGCACGCGGGGCAGCGGGCGTCAGCCTTGGCCGAGCCGGTCATGGCGGCGCCGGAATCCGGGACCCCACTGAGCCAACTCCTCGCGGTGCGGAGTGCCGTGCAGGCGACCGTGGCGCAATTGCCCACCCGCTTGCAGGCCGTGGTGCGCGCGCTGTATGGGCTGGACGGGCACAAGCCGTGTACGCAGGTGGCGTTAGGGCGCGCCTGGGGCGTGAGCAACGAACGCATCCGTCAATTGCACGTGCAAGCCTTGGTCATCTTGCGGCAGCCGGGACTGAGCGCTGACCTGTACGCACTGTGTACCCAGGACAGGCGCGCGGCCTATCTGCAAGCCTTACGCCACAATCGTGCCTGGCAACGGCGGCGACGGCGATGAGCACGCAGTGGATTCCCCCGAGCGCCCCGTACACCCCCTTGGCAGTCCCCACGAGTCCATTTGCCGCGCTGGAAAGCCTGCCGCGCGCACAATGGGAGACCCTACGCGCGCTGCCTGCCGCGGAACGGCGTTTGTACGTGCCGCACTTCATAGAGGTCTTCCAGTGGGAGGCCTTGCGCGACCATCTGCCCCTGCGCCTGGCGCCGCTGCCGGACGTGCCCGCGTGGCCCGGACGCCGCTGTCGCTCTTACTACCAGTGGCTGCCCCCCGAGGCCACATTGACGCCCCAGGATTGGGCGGGCTTGGACGACTTCGACCTGATCCTGCGCCTCTTCGACTTCAGCGCCTGGCGGCCGCTCTTTGCTCAACGGCTGTGCAGTCACCTCGGCCCGCCGCCCTTCGATCCGCTCAGTATCGGCCTGGGCATCCTCTTGGCGCGCGCCAAACAGTGGAGTTGGCCGCAATTGGCCCAGGAATTGCGCTCGGCCGAACGGGGTCAGGGCTATTGTCGGCGCTTGGGGATCCAGCTGGACGACATCCCCAGCGAAGCCACCTTTCGCGACGTGGCTCAGGCTACCCCGGAGGAAATCTTCCGCCAATGTGAACAGAGCCTGGTGACGGCCTTCCTCGCTTACCAACTCATCCCCAGCCACAGCACCTTCCCTGGCGAATCCGCAGCGCGCGGCGTCAGTCTGGCCCTCGACAGCCAATTGGTGTACGCGCGTTCGCGTATGCGCTGCCACCACCAGAATGCCGACTGTTTCAAACCCGCCGCCACGCGCACCTGTGCCGCGCAAGCCGCCGATCACCCGGGCTGCGACTGCACCAGTGAGGCTTGTCGTACGCACTGCCGCTATGCCACCGCCCGCGACCCCGAAGCCACCTACGTCTACTACGCCGGCAGTAATCAACCCCGCGCCGACGGCGATGAGGCCACCACCCCGCAGCACGGCAGCAAAGGCAAACACTACTTTGGCTACAAGAGCAAGGCCTTCAACGTGGTGGATGACCGTCTCTTCACCCTGTGGCCGCTCAGCGGTCCTTTCGTCACTGCCAATCGCAACGACCATCTGCAGACGCTGCCCGGCTTGGCCGACCTGCGCGCGCGCTATCCACAGTTATCCATTGGCGAAGTCCTCGGCGATGCCGGGGAAGGCTACGACGACATTCTGCGCTACGTCTACCAAGACCTGCACGCTCTACGCACGATTGAAGTTCGGCACCACCAGCTGGACCAGGAGGCCGCGGCGTGCTTACAACGCAGCTACGACGCCGACGGGATCCCCCTCTGTCCGCACGGCTACCGCTTGCGCTGTAACGGCCACAACTACACCACCCAGCAAACCAAATGGGTCTGTCGCCAACGCTGTCTCCTGCATCCCCAGCCTGACGTGCATCCTAAGCCGCCCGCTACCCGCCCGGACTGCCCCTGGCGCACTCCCGAACACCCCTTGGGCATGACCGTCACTGTGGGGCTGACCTTGCCGGACGGCTCGTTACGCCTGGCACGTGACCATGACAGCACCGGCCCCACCTGGGACCTGCGCCACGGACGCCAGTCCTATGCCGAAAGCCGCAACGCCGTGCAGACTCGGCTGGGATTGAAGCGTTCACCCTGGTTCGGCTTGGCCAACGCTGCCAAAGCCTCGCTCCTCGGCGACATCCTCACCCTTCTCGCCACCGTCGCCCGCTTCGTTCGCGAGGCCTCCCGCGCTGCCCCGCGGATGACCCGGCCTTAGCCTGCGGCGCAGGATTGCGCGCAGCCGGTGAACCGGCTGCGCTATGGCCGCCTGCCTGCCGCTTGATTTCCAGGACCCGCTGCGTCCTGCAGGAGGGCATTTACCTCCAAAACTGACCGCCACTTTGCCGCAAAACTGCCCTGGCCCACGCTGATTTCTCCCTGCGCCAGACTTACTGTGTTTCCTCGCCTGCTCAGCCTCCGTTTTACTGCGCTCAGGACCGCTTTTCGACCGTCCCCAACCCGCAAAAACTCGCTCAACCCAAGCTTTACGCCCACCGCAGCCTGTTTCCCTCGCAAATCGGTGGGTCTTTACTGTGGAATCCCTCACTTCATCGATCCTTGCTGGCACTTCCCTTCGTTGCCTGCACCCAAAATATCTGCCCCTTGCCTCAAAATGTGAATATACTTGACCGTCATCGTTCGGCTCGTTATAGTTATACAGAACAATAGTTCTATATATTGTTGGAGCCAAGTCGCCCAATGAAAATCATCTGCCTGTTCGCTGCCCATCTGCCGGTCCAGGTCGAACAGCAGGGTGGAGCGCCGGACACCGTGCCGCTCATCGTCGGTGGCCGGCCCTGGGACCCCGGCGCGGTGCTGGACTGCTCGCCTACTGCCGCGTCTGCCGGAGTGCGCCTGGGGATGCGCCTGGCGCGCGCAGCGCAAGTGTGCCCCGGCGCGACCTTCGTCCCGGCGCGAGAAGCTGTCTACCGTGAAGCCCACGCCGTACTGGAATCCGCACTACGCCAGCACACCGACCACGTTGAGACGGCAGGGCTGGGCTACCTGTTCGCTGATGTGTCCGATCTGCGTGTCCCTGCCGGGCGCGATCCTGCGCAAGTCGATGTCGAACTAGCCCGATCGCTGGCGCGCGAGGTACAACAGGTCAGCCCCCTGGATGCCCGCATTGGCCTGGCCCCACAGCGCTTCACCGCCGAACAAGCTGCGCGCGCGGCCCGCCCTCACGGCTGGTGTCCGGTGCAGCCGGACCAGGAACGCACCTTTCTCTCGCCACTGCCCCTGGAAAGCCTGCCGCTCGATCACGAAATGCACCGCCGCTTGCACTTACTCGGTATCACCACGCTGGGCACACTGGCGGCCTTGCCGCGTGCCGCCATCGTGCGGCAGTTCGGCGCGGATGCCGGGCTGTTCCACGATCTAGCCGCTGGGCGCGATCCACGCAGCGTCTACCCCGATGCGCCACCCCTGGTGGTGGAACGTAGTGTACTCTGCGAACCGCCGCTGCGCGATGCCGGACCCCTGATCGCGCGCGTAGCACGGCTGGGCGAAAGCGCGGCCACCGACCTGGCACGCCGCAAACATCAGACACAAGGCATCACACTGACGCTCGAAGATGAGGCCGGGAAAACGCACATCGTCAGCACCGCCGTCGAGCCACCCACGGCAGACATCGACCAACTCAAACGGCAGGCCGTGGGGTTGGCAACGCGTGTCACCCTCGCCTGCGCCGTGACTCGCATCACCCTGACACTGTACCCACTGCGTCCGGCCTATCTGGCGGCGACGCAACTGGCCCTATTTTCCGCGCCTACCGACGCACACGGACGTGCCCTGCAGGAGACCTTGCGGCGGCTGCGCCAACGCTTCGGCGAATTGATCGTCATCGTGGCGTCACTGCTGGCCCCACCTGGCCCGCGCGCGATCCAGACCACGCTGGACGCTGCCGGGCAACCGCTGGCGTTGGTGTGGGATCAACGCTTTCACCCCGTCGCCCGCGTCTACGAGCATTGGCGCGAGCGGCGGCGCTGGTGGACGCAGCCGGTGCTGCGCGACTACTACCGCGTCGAACTGCGTGACCACCAGGTCAAGGTTGTCTTCCGCGATCTGACCGGCGACGATTGGTATCTCGAACGGCGGTGGCACTCGTGAAACCCCAGTACATCGAACTGCACGCCCATTCCAGTCACAACCTCCTGGATGGCGTGGTCTCCCCGCAAAGCCTGGTCGAACACGCGGCTGCTTTGGGAATGCCCGCGCTGGCCCTCACCGATCACGACGGGCTGTACGGGGCCGTGTCCTTCATCCGTGCGGCGGAAGCGGCAGGGATCAAACCCCTGCTGGGCGTGGAAATCACGCTGGCAGACGGCGACAGTACATCGCACCTGACACTGCTGGCCGAGACCCCGCGCGGCTACGCCAACCTTTGCCAACTCCTCACCCTGGCGCACCGCGGGCAACCCAAAGGCACAGCGCGGCTGGCATTGGCTGGCCTGGCCGAGCACACGGCGGGCCTCATCGCCCTGTCGGGGTGTCGTCAAGGGGCTATCGCCAAACGGATTGTCGCCGGAGCCTACGACGCAGCGTTGGATGTCGCACAAGGCTACGCACAGCTATTCGGGCCGGAGAATGTCTTCATCGAAGTGCAGCGCCACTACCACCCTGGCGAGATGCGCTTGCTCGGTCACCTGGTGGGCCTGGCCGACCGTCTACGTTTGCCGGTGGTCGCCACTGGGGACGTCCATTACCTGTACCCCGAACAGCGCGAAGTCCACGACGTCCTTACCTGCATCCGTCACCACGTCACCCTGGAGGACGCGGGCGACCTGCTGCGCCCCAACGACGAGTACCGCTTCCGCACGCCCGATGAAATGGCGGTTTTGTTCGCCAACGTCCCAGCAGCGATCACGAACACGCGCGTCATCGCCGAACGCTGCACGTCCGCCGCGACCTTCTTGCCGAACGGTGCGCAAGTGTTGCCGGCATTTCCTACGCCGGATGGCAGTGTTGCCAGCGTCTATTTGCGCCGTTTGTGCGTGGCTGCACTGCGTGACCGCTACGTGGACACCGCGCGTGCCTTGTCCCAACTGGAACGCGAACTGTCCATCATCAACGCAATGCACTTGGACGACTACTTCCTCACCGTGTGGGACATCGTGCGCTTCGCCCGCGAGCACGGCGTCCGCTGCCAGGGCCGGGGGAGTGCGGCGAACTCGCTGGTAGCTTACCTGTTGGACATCACACCGATTGACCCATTGGCCGCCGACCTGGTCTTCGAGCGTTTCCTGTCGCCGGAACGCCGCAGTCCCCCTGATATCGACCTGGACATCGCTGCCGACCGCCGTGAGGACGTCATCAAATATGTAATGCAGCGCTACGGCCCCGGCCACGCAGCGATGGCTTGTACGTTTGTGACCTTCCACGCCCGTTCTGCCGTGCGCGACGTGGGTCGCGCGTTGGGCCTGCCTCCTGCGCTGCTGAAACACCTGGTCGGCGCGTTGGACGTCAACGACCCGCAGAGCGTGACCCCGCAGAGTGCGGCAGCGTCTCCCGCGCTGCAAACGGCCATAGGTGCAGACCTGTCCAGTCCTTTGTTCCAACACCTGCTGCGCCTCGTCCCACAACTGGACGGCCTGCCGCGCCACCTGGGCATCCACAACGGCGGCATGGTGCTCTCCGGGCCACCGTTGAACACACTGATCCCCCTCGAACCGGCCACCTTGCCGGGCCGCATTGTGACGCAGTGGGACAAGGAGGGTCTGGAAGACGCGGGCTACGTCAAGGTGGATTTGCTGGGGCTGCGGATGCTGTCGGCCATCGAGGACGCGGTGTGCATCGTGGCGGCGATGACCGGCGAGCGCCCTGAGCTAGAACGGCTGACCTTCGATGATCCCGTGGTCTACGAGATGCTGTGCCGGGGTGAGACCATCGGCGTGTTCCAGTTGGAGAGCCGCGCGCAGGCGGAGTTGGTGCGCAACTTTCAGCCCCGGTGTTTCGCCGATCTGACAGTGGAGATCGCGCTGATCCGCCCCGGGCCGCTGCAAGCCAACGTCGTGCGCCCGTATCTGCGGCGGCGCTACGGGCAAGAGCCGGTGCGTTATGTTCACCCGTTGTTGAAATCGGCGCTGGCCGAGACCCTGGGGGTAATGATCTTCCAGGAGCAGGTGCTGAAAGTCGCCCGCGACCTGGCCGGGTTCACGCCAGGGCAGGCCGAGCAGTTGCGCCGTTGCCTGGGCCGCAAGCGCGCCGAGGAAACCTTGCAGCAATTCAAGGCGCAGTTCTTCGCTGGGGCGCAGGCCAACGGTGTGCCATCAAAGATCATCGAAACGGTGTTCGCGCAGATGCAAGCCTTTGGCAGCTACGCCTTTCCCAAGAGCCACGCGGCAGCCTTCGCGGTGTTGACCTATCACTCGGCGTGGCTGCGCTGCTATCACCCGGCAGCCTTCTTCGCCGGACTGCTGCGCCACCAACCGATGGGCTTTTATTCGCCGCGGGTGATCGTGGACGAGGCGCGACGCTGCGGGATACAGATCTTCGGCGCGGACGTGCAAGCGTCCGACGTGACTGCAACGGCGGACGGCAACGGCATTCGCCTGGGACTGGCAACAGTGTCAGGCGTGGGAGAGAGCGGTGGGGCGCAGATCGTCGCGGCGCGGGAATACGAGCCGTTCACCTCGCTCACCGATTTCTGTCAGCGCACGCGCCTGGGGCGACGCGCTGTGGAAGCGTTGATCCTGGGCGGGGCCTTCGACGGGTGGGCTATTCCACGGCGGCAGTTGGTGTGGGACCTGGGTACGGCAATGGAGACCATTGGCAGCCCGCCACAGTTGGACATCGCCGAGCCAGGGACGCGCCCGGCTTTCGCGCGGGCGACCGACACCGAACGCCTGTGGATGGAAGTGGCGACGACGGGCGTCACAGCGCAGGGCCACCTGATACAGACCGTGGCGCAGACCTTGCGCGCGATGGGCGTGACGCCGGTAGCAGAGCTACCCCATTGGCCGGACGGGACGAAGCTGCGGGTAGGCGGGGTGATCATTGCCCGACAGCGTCCGCCGACGGCGCGGGGCACGGCGTTCATCGCGTTGGAGGACGAGGGTGGTGTGGTCAATGTAATTCTGCGCCCGGAGGTGTTCGCGGCGTATCGCGAGCTGTTGCAGAGTAGATTCGTGGTGATCGAAGGGACGTTGCAGTGGCAGGGCCGGGTGTGTGGCGTGGTGGGGGAGAGGGTGCTGGCGGTGGAGGGGTGAGGACACAGAGATATTCCATAAGTTCACTCCAGTTGTGCTTGAAAAAGTGTTTTCTTACGGTATGCTTACATGCGTAGTCGCACTCAACACACGGGGAGGTATAGACCAATGCCGGATGTGTATGATAGCCCTGATTTGGCAGATCTTGTTAGCCAGCATCCCTGGCGGACGTTGCGCGCGATTGCGCAAGCGCATCACCAACGCTTCGACATACGCTGGCGTAAGGATGAAGCTGTCGCTGCACTGACAGTATTGCTTTCCGATCCCCGTGTGCTCACCCGCGCGCTGCGTACTTTGCCGGATGAGGCACAGGAAGCCTTGCGCGTTCTACAGCTCAATGGCGGCGTGCTGCCGGCCGTCAACTTTCTTGCGCGGTTTGGCCCCTTGCGACCTTATACCCCCTGGCGCGTTGAGGAGACGCCCACGCCCGAGGACGCCACACTTTCTGTAGCCGAACGCCTCTGGTTCCTGGGATTGCTCTTTCGTGTCTCACACCCTACCGGCGATGCCATCATCGTTCCCGCCGCAGTACTCCGCTTGCTGCCGCCTCTGCCTCAACCTATTCCCCACCTTGCAACACCAGCCTCCCTTCCCGATCTACCCGATCTCGTTTGGGATGTGGCGCAGTGGCTCGCCTACACGCACGCGCACCCCGTCCGCTTACTCCCAGGGGGGTGGATGGCCCCGCGACATTACCGATGGATCAACCAGACATTACGCGCGCCCGATCCCCTGGCGACGCACGCTCCCAGTGAACTGCGCACCGGCTACCTGCGTTTCCTCCACTATCTGGCCGAGAGCGCCGGCTTTGTTGCGCCCGCCTGGGGCAACCTGGCGCTGACCCCCGCCGCGTGGGGCTGGCTTGACGCCGATGACGCCCATCAACAGCGTATCCTGGCCGGCGGCTGGCGTAATGACTTGCAGCGCGCACCCGGCGCAGCCACGCTATGGACGCACCATCGCTGGCCCGGCGCGCCGGGATTCGTCCTGGCCGTGCTTGGGAGCCTGCCCGCCTTGCCGTCTGGTTGGTATACCCGCGCAGAATGGGAACTCTATCTGGAGGCTGACTGTCTTCACAACAACGCCTTTCCCCCGGATGGCGACATCGCTACTCCCTTGCAGGCATTGCTCGATGGGCCGCTGCGTTGGGCTGGATGGGTGCAGTTTGATGGCACAGATCGCTACGTCTGGACGATGCACGCGCTGTGGGGACTGGGGTTTGCCGTAGAACCTCCTGCTGCGTCGCCATTGGTTCCGGCCACGGTGCAGCCGCGCGATCCGGAGACGTGTGTTCTCACCCTGCCTGCGCCGCCGGCGTGCTCACCGCTGCGCTCGCTCGTTGCCCTGGCGCTGCCTTGGCCTGCGGCAGACGCGCGTTCTGCCTCTTCCCCCGCTTTGGAACGCCTGCTCACCCGGGCGCATTTCGCTGCATTGTTATCCACCGGGCAGCGCGCCGATTGGGTCATCGAGCAACTGCGCACGCTCACCATGGATACCCTTTCCCCGGAAACGATCGCTCAGGTGCGCGAGTGGGAAACGCAAATCCGCCAGATATCCCTGCGCCGCCTCACGGTGCTGTCCAGCGCCGATACCCAGACCTTGGCCAAGTTGGCGCAAATGCGCAATCTGCGACCGCATATCATCGAAACCCTCTCCCCGCATCACGTCGCCATTGCGCCGGAGGGGATCGCCGCCCTGCTGCGCACTCTGGCCCGTCTGGACATCACGCCCCTTAGCCCGCCGGAGATCGCACCCAATGTACCCTCTACGGCGCTCCCCCTGGATATCCCCACGTTGGATGCACCTCTTGATGCTAACGTGGTTGCCTACCTCTGGTTGGCCTTGCACCTCTACCTGAGCCTGGGCGATCTTGTTAACTTACCGGTCACGCCCTCCGCCAATCTGCTCAGTCAACTGGCGCAGGGATTGAGTGAGGATCAATTGGCCGACCTGCGCGTTATGGCGGAGCGGGTTCAGCAACAGTTGCGCGATACGGTGGATGGATACACTGCTTTTCCGGCGCCCTTGCCCGATGTGGATACCGCTGCCATCCGCGCCACAATCGCGCGCGCGTTGGCGGAAAGTCTGCCCCTGGAAATATGCTATCACACCGCCGGGCGCGGCGAACGCACCACTCGTATCGTGGAACCCTTACAGATGCAACCATACGGCGGCGCCGAGTACCTGGTCGCCTATTGCCGCTTGCGCCAGGAAGAGCGTGTGTTCCGCCTTGATCGTATCGAGCGCGCTGTCGTCATTGCATAACGCCTCAGCCTACAATCGCATACGTCATCGTGGGCGTCACCGTGGCTCTGCCCAGCGTCCCGATCCGTGGCACACACTGCTCGCACAACAGGTAAAACCGCACGTCGTCCTCTTTCTCCTCGATCAGCGCCTTCAGGCGCGCGTAAAGCTTGTTCAAATCCTGCGGTTTGAGCCGGCACTCGAAGACGCTGTACTGTACCCGCGTCCCAAAGCCCTCCAGTGTCTTCATCACCTTGCGCCGTCGCTTGTCCTGGGGAATATCGTAACTCACGACCACGAACATAGCGCCCTCCGCTGTTAAGGCCCTGTATGGATCTGCCCCTGCAACGCCTCGTTCGCCAACGCATCCGCCAGCCGGTTGCGCAGGCGCGGGACGTGGTGGTAGGTGACGCGCCGCAACCGGCGCGCGGCGTGACACGCCCGCCGATGCCACGGGCGCAGCGATTGCGCGTGAACGCCACACTCGCCGTTCATTTGCCCCACCACCACCGCGCTATCCAGATAAACACAGAGATGCTGCGGTTTCATCGGCGCAGCCAGTTCCAACGCCAGCATCAGACCGGCGTACTCGGCTTCATTGTTGGTCATCCGGTCGAGCTTCCGGTTTCCCCAGCGCACAATCTGGCCCTGTTCGTCCAGCAATATCGCGCCCACGCCGGTCGCGCCGGCGCCGTCGCCAATCGCACCATCGGCATAGGCGATCAGTGTGTTATGCTTGCTCATCGTGTTTCCTCCCGTCGTCAGTCTGCCCCATGCTGTCTGTGGATGCCATACCGCCGCTTCCAAGCGGCGGCGCTGTGACGGTGGCGCTGCGCAGCGCCGCTTCGGACCGCGCACCGTCGATATGTTCCAGCAAGACCTGGGGCGCGAGATGCGTTGTGACCACGTGCCCGCTATCCAGAATGGCGACAGCGCGACAAGGCCGGCCAAACGTGAGGTCGATCAGTTGCCCTGCTCCCACAGCCGCCATCAAGCGGCGAATCGGGGCTGAATCTGCTTTTGCCAACGCGATAATCCGGTCGGCGACCAATCCACCGCCTTTTCCGACGTCAATCCAGTGTTTCATTGTACGTACCTCCATTGAGAATAGCCGCACGGTAACGCTTAAGGCGGATCACAATCCACCGTTCTCACAGTACCAAAACGCTTATTTGATCCGCAGCGGTTGATAGGCCGGGTCTTCACCCCGGATAAAGCGCGCCATCTGCCGCGCTTGAAGTTCGAAGGCCTGGCGATACGTCGTGCGCCCACCGGCCAAGGGATGAACCACCAGCGTTTGCAGACGTTGTTCGTAAGCCTCCAAGACAACGCGCACCCCGTTTTCCCCCAACTCCACACGCGGTTCTGGCCCGGTGCGTCGTTGGAAATTCTGCGGCGACAATTGCTTGTTGGTCACAATGTCGAGGAACATCGAATCCACGATCACCGGACGCAACTCTTCCATCAGGTCTAGCGCCAGCGCGGGGCGGTCGTACCCTAGAACGTGGAAGAACCCAAAGTACGGGTCCAATCCCACCATCTGTATCGCGGCGCTGACATCCTTCAACAGCAACGTGTAGCCGAAGCTCAACAGCGCATTGGCCGGATCAGGCGGCGGGTGATAGGCGCGCTTGGTAAATCCCCAGGCCTCAGGCAACAGTTCCCGCAGCGCCTCGAAGTAGAAAGCTGCCGCCTTGCCTTCGAAACCGCGCAGGCTGTCCAGTGAAGTGGACGTTACCGCCTGGCGGCCCATCGCCATCATCCCACTCAGCGCCCGTTGCGCTCCAGACACCCGTTCTGCCCGGCGTTGCAGCACCACACGCTGATTGGCAACCTTGGCCTCGACAATCGCGCTGGCCGTGGCTAACATCTTGCTCACATCGCTGGCGATGCGCATTTGTTGGTGGCGCAATTGTGCCATCTTCGACTCATTGCGTACCAATCGGCCCCGGAATTTGCCATACGTGCTCATATAGACCACATCGATGTCCCGCTCCAACAGCAGCGCGGCTGCCGGCGTGGTCAATTGCACGTTGCCGATGAGCGCCAGTTGGCTCAGATGTACCAGCGGAATGGCGCTCAGTTCCTTGTGTTCCAATGTAACCCGCAGCCGCTCGCCATCCCGGCGGATCACTGCCCCTTGTTCACGCACATAAACCGTTCCCATCCTTCACCTCCCTTGAAAATAGTCTGGTAGTCGTTAGTCCAGTAGTCTAAACGGCAATTGCAGCCTCATTTTCGTCCAACCACTGGCGAATGGCCGATGAAATTTGAATCCGTTGACCTTATTTATTGAGTGTAAAGTGCTCGTTGCGCAGGAAGAACACGCCCAGATAACTGAAGCCCTCATCGAAATGCACCACCTGCGTCTTGCGGGGATTGAGCTGCAAACGCAAACGGCGCAATACCTGCTCGGCGACGCTCAACGCGCTTGCCGCTTCCTGGCGTTTGCGGCACAAAATGACGAAGTCGTCGGCAAAACGTACCAGCCGCCCACCTGGCACACGCCGTGTGATCTCCACGTCGAACGGATGCAGGTACAGGTTCGCCAAAACCGGTGTGATGACGCCCCCCTGCGACGTGGCCGCTTTAGTGCGCCGTCCACTTGCCGGATTCTGCACGCGCGTGTTCAACCATTTATCGATCAACTTCACCAACACGTCGTTATGGACGTGAGCGCGCACCTGGGCCATCATCCGACGATAATCCAGGCTGCCGAAGCAATCTTCGATGTCGGCATCCACGACCCAGCGATAGCCCAGATCGCGCGCGGCGGTGATCGCGCGCACGGCATCGGCCACCGCACGACCAGGGCGGAATCCGTAGCTACATTCCAGGAACAACGGCTCCAATAGTGGAACCAGCGCATCGTGGACTACGCGCTGCGCAATACGATCCCGCAAGGCCCAGATCGCCAGAGGACGCAAGCCGCCGTCTTTTTTGGGGATCAGGATGCGCTTGACCGGCAATGGTTCGTAAACCCCCGCCTCCAGTTCACACCGCAGTTCCTCCAGATTCCGGTCGAGACGCTGCGTAAATTGGCGGAGCGTGACCCCGTCGACGCCCGGCGTCGGCCCATTGTGCCGCACACTCTGCCAGGCGCGGGACATTGCCTCTGGTGAGAACAGCGCCGCGCGTTCCGTTAGATTTGTGGCTGTCTTTGGCCTCTTACGCAGCAACATCGGTCACCTCCGGGATAGTCGAATAGTCGTTCGCCGAGTAGCCATTCGTCTTCTGGGGACGTCGGGTCCAGCCGCGTAACCGCGCGCGGAACGCCATCCACATACGGGGGAATACGCCAAACCAGCGTCGTAGCCGCGCGCGGAACGCCGTCCACATACGGGGGAATATACCAAACCATCGTCGTAGCTGCGCGCCTATCACGTTCCGCCATACATGCCCTAGCAATTCACGCACGCGCTGCGGCGTCACCTGCCCATCGAAGTAGGCCAACGCCGCCTGCCCGACCAGCCAGGCCGTTACGGCGCCGAGCGCGCCGCTCACCAGCCATCCCAAAATCGGCACGGCCTTGACGGCTTGCTGCGCCAGGACGCGCAGGGCCATGCTGCCGGCCCCGGTCAGGACAAACTCCTTGCAGTAATCGCTGGAAGGCAACTGTCCATACATCGCTGCGATGCGCGCCACCAGCCCTACCTGCGACCCGAGTTGGATTGGTAAATCCAGCAAGGGAAACGGCGCGATGGAAACCAGTCCGCAGACCAACGTTGTGCGCAGAATCATCCGTTGGGCCAGGATCCGGCGGAAGGCGGCAATCTCGCGTCCCAAGGGAACGGCCAGCCGGGGGCATAACTCTACCATCCGCGCCAGGAAGTTCAGGTATGTCTCCTCCGTCGCGTAGGCTGACACCGGGATGACGGCGACGCCGAGCCGGTATTCCGCCGCGGTGATTACCTCCTCGATATGTCCATCCCACAGATCGGCTTTACTCAGCGCGACCATGAACGGATGTCCCAACGCCTGAAGCCTGGTGATCCACCGGAAATCGTGCGGCGTCACGACATTTTGACGTGTTAGCGTGTTGGGCGTCTCCGCCGCGCCATCCAGCATGTAGACGAGCAACGTGGCGCGTTCCAGATGCTCCCACAGCAAGGGGTCCTCATCGATTTGCGCGGGGAGGTCGATCAGAGTGAACAACCCCAACGGTTCCTCGATCGTTTCATCCAGCGCGCCCAATTTCGGGATCGCCGCAACACTGGGCATTCCGCGCAGGCTGTCATAGAGTGTGGATTTGCCAACCGCTCCCATACCCAGGAGCACAATCTCGGCGCGCGCCTCCGCTTCCACTTCGTAGCGCACGCCGCCCCAGTCCAGACCCTCAATCCAGCGCCGAGGTGATGGGGTCATATTGTCCTCGTACTCGTAACCAATCATGGTTCCCTCCGTAGATTGCCTGATTACGTAAGGCGAGTCGATGACTCGTCTTTTGCCGCGGGTTACCAACTCGCACTACAAATCGCTATCCAGGTATCCCCCAACGCAGGGAGACAACGCCTAATTGCTGTGAAGTGTCCAGCGGCACAGAACGGACCTTCTCGCCACTCTCCTCGCATACGGCGATGCCTTCGGTCGAGGTCAGCCACACCGTTATCTCATCCGACAGGGCGCGTTCGGCATCCGATAGCGTCGTGGGGTCCCACCGCCAAAAGGGCCGCGCCTGCGCCAACAATTCCTGTAGCCACACCTTCCGCGTCTGCGACTCTGGAAAACGTCGCGCGATGATTTCCCAAATCGAGACATCCCGCAACGGCGTCGCCAGCGCATTCAGCCACCGGTTCAACGCTTCTTGTTCCGGAAAATCTGCGCTTAGAAAACTGGAAAGCGCCCCCCAACGCTCCCGGAACGTTTCCAGGAGCGCGCTACGCGCCGGCAGGTATTTGGCGATCAATGCCATCAGCAAGGCTTGCGGGTCGTCCGGCAGGAGCAACGACGCCTCCGGCCAGGCCGGAAGATCTGGCTCGAGCGCCAACAGACGCTCTAGTTCCTGTTCGATGCGTGCAATCGCTGTCTGATGCTGTTCCAACAGCGCGTCCATTTGACGGTAGACGACGAGCGTCTGCCCCATCTGGCGCAGGATCACAGCCGCGCTGATGGCCGCCGCGCACAATTGCATATAGCGCGCATACCGCTCCTGGATGTCGCGCCAGTTTCGATGGACCTGCACGATCTGCAATGGCCGGCGCATAAAGCGAAGCAGGCTGCCCAGCGAACGGCGCGGCATGGCCGACAGAAGCGCCTGGAGCGCCTCCCACATCTGTTCTTTCTTCTTTTCGAGTTGCGTCAGGCCTTCCTGCGCTTCCTGCTCACGTTCCTCGGCAGCGATCACCCACGTTTCCAGGGTTTGGCGAAAAGCCTGGAGTGCCTGGTGGGCTGCCTGGATGCCGCCGCCATCCAGAATCTGGCAGAGCGTTTGGTCAAGCGTGGTCGCGAAAGCGCTGCTACTTTTCCGCGTCAGTGCAGTCCAGCGCGCCTCATGTCCGTCCACCATAGCCGACCAGCCACGAGGCACCTCGCGCCACTGCGCCACACATTCGTGCTCACGGTTATCCCCTGGCCCGATGACTTCCCAGAAATCAGGCGGGGCAGGGGCCTTGATATCGAGCGAGGTGATGGCCGCCAGTTCGTGCGGCGTGAGCTGCCCGGCCAGGAGCGCGGGCGCCGGGACGATGCGTGAGAAAGTTTCTGTCAGATCCCCATCCTCGGCGAACTCGCCACGCAACGCCGGGAGGAGCAGCGTCCTCACGTGCTGCGCGGCGTGCGCTTGCGCGACTTCTCCCGGCCAGGCCAGCCATGTCAGTCCAAACGTGGCCCAGTGCTGTGATGCCATTGGGCTATTGTGGGAGACCCACAATGGAACGTCGCGCAACGCCGTGCAGGTGTGCAGGATCAGAAAACGCGCGATCTGTTCATAGAGCGCCGCCGGGCTATCGAGGGCCAGTCCCGCTTCGTTAACCGGCATTACCTGAAAGCACGGCCCGCTGAAGGTTAGCGCCGCTGCGCCAGACAGCGCCCCGGCAGGACAGGCATGGCGCTCGACTTCGGCGAGACTTTCCCGGACGATGATGCCCATAGTCAGTGCATCATTGCCGAGCAACGCATCGGCGCGTTCGCCGGCCAGCCGCGCGATGGCGTGAACGGTCTCTGCCGGTGCGCCTACAGCCCAGATGGAGAGTTCTTCCAGCCGGTCGGGACTGATGCCCATCGTCAGCAAGGCAGCCCGGTGTGACAGGCGCGAGATTTCCTGGAGCGCTGCATCGATGCTGCTGATACTTTGCTCGCTCTCGGCCGGGTCAATATGCTGCGTCGCCACAACGGGCGGATGGCCCCACGCTGCGAGCAGCGTGGCCAAATGCGCGTTGATCGCCAGGCCGCTCTCGCCGCACGTCAACACCAGTGTGCGTTGCAGGGTTGGTTTCAAGTTGTCATCCATGGGTAGCTCCTTATGCACAGTATGGACAGTCCCGTTCAGGCCAGGATACCTTCACTGGCGGCCAGCATTTCCCGCAGGCGCGCGGCATAGTCCCGGGCGGCCTTGCGCAGGCGACGATCCAGTCCATCGAGTTCGTCCCCCCGCTTATCCGCTTGTTCGCCGGCTACGTAATAGGCTTCTAGCCGCTCAATCGCCTGATGCGTGGTGAGGCGCACCAGGATTTGCCGCTCGACGCGCTCCAACACCTCGCGGGCTAACCCCTCGCGGGCGGTGAACACCTGCATCGCGTTTTGCAGGCCCTGCGCCAGGCGAAGCGGATCATCGAGCCGGTCTACCGGGCGATAGTAGTACCACGAGCCTTGTGTGTAGAGCAGTTTGAAGACCAGGCCCAGGGCAAAAGCCTGTGTGGCGCTATCATCGTTGGTATGGAAGCTGGGGAGGACGTGCAGCAGCCGTTGCCCGCGATTGTCGTCGTAGGCCCGTTGCCAGGCCGGGAACTGTTGCAGAGCGGTGTAGGGCGCGCCGACGGTGACGCGCAGTGCGATAATCCGGTTCGGGTCTTTGGTCGATACCAACGCGCCGCCCTGTGCGGCGAAGAGTGTGTTGTGTTCATCCGGTACGCCGAGTACGGTCAGTGATACCAGGCTGGCCCCGCCATCCTCCAGCCGTGACCGGTCCAGATTCCACGAGGGTGCGGCCCGTTCCAGCAGCAGCAACCGGCGCGCCTGGGGGGAGACGTCTTCCGCCTGCTCCGCCAAAGCTTTCTCCACGCCGTGCTTGCGTAGCGCCTCGAATCCCTCTGCGGCTTTTTCGAGAATGGTCCGGCTCAGATCCCGGGCCGGACGATTGGCCCACGCGAGGATAACGTCATCGCCGAGCGTTTTCAGCGCCGTGTCGGTCAGCGCGGGGGCATATTGCCTGTACAGCGTGTTGATGTAGCCCGGGTGGAGCAGTTCGACGTCGGCAGCGAGATCAACCGCGGAGTTTGCTTCGACGCCTTCCAGCAGCCGCGCGGCCTCCTGTAACCGTGTGGCAAGCTGCTGCAAGGTTTCACCGAGTTCGCGTCGCGTCCTGCTGACGCCTTCCAGGATCTGGATCGCGGCATCGCACAGATCACATTGCAGCGTGGTGTGATAGAACGCTGCCGCGGCTTGGAGATACTGCTGTAGGGCGGCGGTGATGCGGCTGTTCCGCAAGAGGAAGCTGCCCGTGCTCGTGCGTAACAGGGCCTCCCGTCGGCGCTGGAACTCACTTTCTTGGGCTTTACTGCGCACCTCCAGGTCCTCGCGCCGGGTTTGCAGATCGGCCCACGCCTGATCGAGCCGATTTTGCAGCGCCGCCAATACCCCCTGCGTCTGCGGAATTCCTACGTCAGGGTCTCCCGCCATCTGGGCCACACGCTCGCGCAGGATTGTCGTCAGCGCTGCCATGCGTTCTTGCCGCTGGGTTTCGATGACTGTGCGGAAAGTGCCGCGTACCCGAATAGCGCCGAAATCTTCCACATACCCTATCGCTTCCTGCGCCTGTTGCGTCATCGGCAGATGGCGCACTTGACCGGGCAGCGCCAGATCCACGGTGATAGGCACACCTTCCTTATCCAGCATCAGCGCGCGCAACAGCGACTCAGGCTCGAGTTGTTGCCCGTCCCAGAAAGCGGCTACCGTTTGCGTCGTGGTGGTCTCGTCACCGGGACGTAGCCATCCTTTGTGGATCAGGCGGCGCGCGTGATGGCTGGCGCACGCATGGTGAGCGGCAAAGCCATCGAAGCGACAGACGCTTAGACCCAGGCTGCCCATAAACGTGCCGATCCCATCCGGCGTGACCTCGCTGATAATCTCATCGAGGTTATCGAAATCGTTCTCTCCTTTGCGGCCCAATTGCGAACCCATTTGCAGGTAGAGGGCGTGTGATGCGAGCTGGCAAACGGCGTGCGTGCCCGGCCAAACGCGCCCGCGTTCATCGACGCCGTCCAGCACGTAGTAGAGGTTGAACGGCGCGGCGGTGGCGGCCACCGCCCGCCCATTGGGATAGCCGGCTTCGAAGTCGTTGTGGGTCATCACGTGGTTCAACTCCATCAGTGAGGCCACCGTGTTGGGGAGCATGTACGGTCCGGTCACGTCTGGGAATGCGCCCGGCAACACGCCCACACCGGTGATCTGGCAGAAATCGCTCAGATCGCCCAGTTCATCGACCAAAGCCCGGACCAGAAAGGCGACGTCCAGAAAGGTCCCCGCGCCGGTTCCGCCACACAGGGAGTTGACGATGAAGACATTGAGGCCCTGTTCGACGTCCACCACATCGCGGCGGCGGTTATCGCGTCCGGCCAGATGCCAGATAGCGCGCCGCAGATTGTCCTCGACGCTGTGGTAGTGCCAGTAGAGCGCCAGCAATCCCAAAAGCCGCTCTTGCTTTGCGCCGTGACGCAGCACCGTGGGAGGCAGACGCAACAGACTCTCGCCGAAGCGTTCTGTAATAGCCTTTTGTTGTTCCCGATGGCGGATGATGCGGCCTACCGGGACCTGTCCCATGTTCACAAACTCCGTACCGGGTTCCAGGCTAACATCCTTGCCGTTCTTCAGGCGCACCACCAACGGTTCATTGGCGGTATCGAAGACCACGATGCGCAGCCAATCGGGGATATACCCGAATTGATTCAGGAAAGTGGCTTTCAGGTACAAACCGGTTCGCTGCCCTGTCCCCCCAAGCCCGATGAAGAGGGTGTTGCGTGTCTCCACTCGTGGTTCTACACGCTGTTCAGAGGCCAGGTCCGTATCTGAATGTCCATTCCCCCCGACGACAGAGCGTACCGCTGTGTTGGTATCCCAGTTCAACATGTCACACCTCCGTTTGTGATTTGATGTTTCAGGCGAAGGCATAGCCCCGCTGTTGCAAACACTCATACCGCAGTTGTAAATCAGGGATGGCAATACAATCGCCATCGGTGAGGACGTGCGCGCCGACCAGGGGAACGGCATTGACCGTGACAGCCTGGCCCTCAAGCGGCGTCAATGCGATGCCACTGCCATCATTGAGCGCCCTGACCTCACCCCACGCGCGCGCGTCAGCCGGCAAGGGCAGCGCGGACTTCGCTCCGCCCAATTGCGCCGTGTGCGTATTCAGCGTCGAGAGATCGAATAGCCCTGCTCCGCTATAGGCGTCTGGGGCCTGGAGCACACGTAGCTTGCCCGAGAGCCGTGGTAGCCGATTGTACCAACGCATACCGCCGAAGTACCCTAACAAAGCCAGAGCAATCGTGCTTCCACTTCCCCATAGCCACGTTGGCAGTGGTCGCCGTACAACAATGTGTAAGACATCCGCGCCTTGAAACGTTAGCCCATATGGCGTGCGCCCTGTGGCTGCAACGTGAATGGTGTAAACGCCCGTGGCCGCCGGCGCGGTCACTGTCACCGGGTCGCCTACCACGCCATGCACGCTTTCCAGTGTAATCCCTTCAGCGTTCAGCACGGTTGCCGTTAGCGGCCCACCGAACTGCAACGGCGTCGTCTGCGCCAGCCAGTTGGTCTCTAGTGCGACCGAACTTTTCGCCCGCCACACTTTGCGCGGCTGCACAACGGCGAGGCCCAGCGCCGGGTATGCCTCTACCTGCACGCGCCCATCCCAGGTATCAATGATGGCTGCGCCATTCTGCCACCACACGCGGACGCGCAATGCGCCAGCCTGCTCCGGGGTCACGAGCGCGCTGTAGCGTCCGTCGCCTTGATGGCTATCGCCAAACCGTCCATCATCGCACAACTGTGCGTGGTGCAGCAACGTCTCCGTGAATCCCCACGCGGCCCACATTTTGCCCGGTTGTGGGATCGCCGTGTCGAGTTCAACGACGAACAGGAGAGGTTGCCCGACGAGCGCCGCCTGCGGCCAATCAACGATGTGCAGGCGTGGCGTTGGCGTTGACGTTGCAGTGGGTGTCGCAGTTGGCGTCGCTGTAGGCGTGGGGGTCTCCGTTGGGGTGGGTGTCGGCGTCGGCGTTGCCGGGCTTGGGATGTAGTCCTTCCATATCGTGACCGTGCCTTTGCCACTCATCAAGACGCGCCATTCTCCGGGCTCAGGCTGATCGATGGCCCAGATAGCGGTAGCGCCGTAGGCTGTGTGCTGCACATCGGCATCTTCTGGATGCACAGGCCGGCCCGCTGGACGAAAGAGAGTGATCGTGACAGCGGAAGGCCCGGACGTTGTCGCCAGCGATTGGCCGATGCGGGCGACAAACGTAACCCGCGCCAGGTGAGGTTCCACCGCGATAATCTCTGTGTGGGGTGTTCCAGTCACTTCTGTATGGATCACCGCGCCGTCAGTCTGCACATTGCTCAACGTCAACAGAATGTTGTGGTAGACATCGATCAGATCATCGGCCTGGCGTACCGCATAGAAGCTGCCCCCGGTCCCCTGGGTCAGTTCACGCCACAGGGGGATGTACAGTTCGGCAATATCTGGATCGGCGTCGGTGGCTGCGTTTTGCAGGAGGATGATGAAAAGGCGAATCTCGTCGGTCGCGTAGTCCCACCCTATGCGCTTGAGGGCATCCACGACGGCTGTTTGCTGGGCGGCGGTGGGCGTGGTGCTCCATTCCGGTTTTCCATCGGTTAGCAACACGACCACCGGTTGCTGCTTGCCGTCGCCGGCTTCCAGCAGCGTGGCGCGCGCTAGCGTAAGCGCCTCGACGGGATCGGTCCAGTTCATCCGTTGCGGGGCAGCGATCAAGTCGGCCATGTGGGTGCGTTGCGCCGCATCGGCCAGGGAGGTGAGGGGCACGATAAGCTGTGCTGACTCGCCAAAGGAGATCACGCCGAGCCGGTGCCGCGTGGCGCTGCTGTCCACCCCCAGATAATGGATGAACATCTGCGCCGCCTCAATCCGGCGAAGTTCAGGATCCGATCCGATGCCTTGCTTGTCGAACATTGAGTTGGAGTTGTCGATGACCAGGAGCGTGTCGATGCCTGGTTCGGGCGCTTGCGCGAGCGCCTTGCCGACCCCCACGCCTAGGAGGACACACGCGAGGCAGAGCAGCACCGCCAGGATGATGAGCCCAATCCCTACCAGCCGGAATCGACGTCGCCACCGCCGGGTTGGTTTGAGCGTATGTTTGTTGGGCGGTCTGGTAGGACGATGTTGCTTGAGTGTTGCCATCCATTGCTTGATCATCGTTTCCCTCCTTTTCCTTTACATCCCTCTGCACTTGATGATTCAAGTATCGCGCAAAACAAAAGGGGCGTCTTCCGTAATCCTACGGAAGACGCCCCTGGTATTTCTACGTATTTCGCCGCAAATCGCCGAATGACGTCGTTATGCGCCGGAAATCACCGGAATAGGCACAGTGGATATCAGGAGGGGACGCGCAAATCGGGCCGCCGCGTGAAGAAACCGGCAAACCACTTCATCAGCGCGTTGGCATTAGGCTCTACCTGTACTTCGCGCAGATAGTAAAAATCGCGCATCTTCTCATAAATTTGCCCGAAATAGCCCTCTACCGTGCGCGATTTGAGGTGGAGATGCTGGGCGATTTCCTGGGCGTTCCAGTTATATTCAACGAAGGTTACCAATACCTCACGCTCCCGTGGCGTCAACGTCTGCAAGAACGCTTTGCGATCCTGATCCTCTTGTTGTTCCGCAAGTTTCCGCTGCATCGCAAATGCCTGGAACGGGTCTTCGGTCCACGCGCTGATAGCCTGGCTCAACAGCGCGTTCCACGATAACACCGGCACCAGCGACAGGCGCGCATCTAACAGGGTCTCGCGGTGCAGCGCGCGGCTCTGCTCAAACGTCTCAGTAGAGATGATGTGCCAGAGCCGATCATCTGCATCGAAGAGGATTTGCGCCGTCGCCGCGCCATACGCGACCATACTGTTACGACCACCGGCGATGCTGAGGTGAACGGTACGGTGCTGCTGCTTACAAGCTTTAACCGTATTGAAGATGGCGTGAAAAGCAGCCTGCGCATCTTCGGGCGTGCGAATATCCATGACCGGCCGTCCATCTGTGCGGACGATAGGGATACACTGCAACGCACAGCGCCGTCCTCGATAGCGTTCATTGCCAAATTCAGCATTGAGACGCGCTACCGCCGCGCCGACAGGCCCGTCTTTGTCAGCGTGGGTGTGGATGACGAATACTTCATCTACCACGACGTGTTCATCCTCGGCCAATAAATCCACAGCCAACGTGACAACCTGCGGTTGTGTGCCCAACGTGGCGACTAGTATTGGACGGGCAGGAAAGACGGCCATCAGACACTTCCTTCTTGCGAGGGCGGCGCGCTGAGGGTAATTTCCATCGCCTCGGATTTCTCCGAGACGAGTTGACCTTTTTCATAATGGCTAACCATATATTCGATATCGTGCCTCGTCTGCGAACACGCGAGCGTTGCGCCGACGGCTGAGGGGCGCAGGCAACTGGTGATGTCCACGTACAAATCCCCGCGTTTGAGTCCGCGTCGTTCAGCTTCCGCCAGCGCCGTCGATACCACCGCGCGCGCCTCCTCAGCATCGCGGGGATTGGTGATCCGCAGCGGGTAAACCTGCACGTCTTTCTGCCGGCAGTCCGCAACCAGGCGTTCCACTTTACCGTCGCGTTCCACTTCATCCGTAAATAGCAGCCAGACGTGCTGCAAGCGCGGTTGGTGCCACCGCAAAGCCTGTTCATCAGCCTTGCCGGTACCTGGACTTAAGAATAACACCAATCCAGGCCGCTGAGAGGCTCTTTCTTCTGGCCCTAAAATGGTGGATGGGCGTTTGTGGGTACTGGCGACAACGTAGATCGCCAACACGACGCCAGCCAGGAGCACTACCGAGCCGAGACCCGTGATGACATAGGTGAGCCAGCTTTCGCCCAACCACAGCAGCAGCAGATCATAACAGGCGCTGCTAACCATACTCAGCAATACCCCGCCCAGGACAAACAAGACGGGCGTGCGGGGATCGAACAATAACGGGAATCCTTCAGACATATTGCGCATACGCGCAGCCATTCGTTTAGTTTTCTTCATCGTTTCCTCCTCGTTTGAACTAAATCACAGCAGATGGTCGGGATGGCTTAGACGCCGCTCTGTCTCCGGCAAACTTGGTTACGTTTTTTCGTAACTCAGTCGTAACCAAGTGTACCGCAACGCTATCCTCCCGCGCATCCCGCGTTTCGCTTCAGGACTTGGTTACGTTTTTTCGCGACCGACTCGTAACCAAGTCAGGACCAACTTAACTTGGTCCACCCCTCCTCAAAGGGTTCGACCTCGCTATAGACCTATCCTCAGCGCAAGAGGGTAGCTTGGATCAAAAGTTTCCATCCCTCAAAGGGTTCGACCTCGCTATAGACTTCGAGGCTCAAAGCGAGGAAGCAAAGGAAACCCTCGCGTTTCCATCCCTCAAAGGGTTCGACCTCGCTATAGACTTCCGCTAAATAAGGAGTAGGATCATGAACAAGATATGTTTCCATCCCTCAAAGGGTTCGACCTCGCTATAGACTGCCCCACACCCGGTATGGACTCTGACGATTTGATGGTTTCCATCCCTCAAAGGGTTCGACCTCGCTATAGACAAACTGCCGTGGTATATCGTGTTGGCAGGGCTGGTCACGTTTCCATCCCTCAAAGGGTTCGACCTCGCTATAGACAATGGGCGAGTTGTGCCGTGCGTTAAAACGACTAGCAGTTTCCATCCCTCAAAGAGGGTCGGCGCATAAATTTTACGGTTACGACTAAAACGGCATCATAACGTAATCATAAACACTCGTTGAGAGGTAAGATCGTAACCGTAAAATGAGTGATTACGCTTGTCCCCCTTTCGTCCGACCGCTGACGTACTCGATACCTCTCCCAAGCGTAACGGTTTCAGAAATGATTACGCTTTTTCCGGCACTCGCCAGGTTTGCCCTCCCGGGCTATGATAGCGTTGTCCGACGTCACCATAACCTGAAAGGAGAACAAACCATGGCGAGTATCTCTATTGTAACACGGCTTTGGTCCCGCGTGGCGGGGCGAAAAGCCATGCAACCCGCGTGGTTGCGCCGCGATGGCCGTATGGCCCCGGCCAATCTACATCAATTGTCACAATGGGCAGTGAGCCGTTTCCCGCGTTTTGTGCGCGAGTCGTCGGTCGCCCTGCGTTATCTGCGGTTGTTAAGCCCCTTGGATTGGGGGCGTTTCCCGGAGCGCACCCTGGATAGCTATCGCTATTGTCCACCCGTGCCGTATGCCCCCTTTGTGGCCGCGTGTCTGGTCAAACTAGAAGCGGAACTGAAGCATATGACCGATCTACGCGACTACTTGTGTGACCATCCGGCGCTGGTCTGGGTGCTAGGCTTCCCGCGTATTCCCTCCCGGCGTTTCTCCTGGGGCTTCGATGTGGATGCCAGCCTACCCACCGCCCGCCATTTCACGCAAATGTTGCGCACCTTGCCCAATCCGGTCCTGCAATGGCTGCTCGATGACACGGTGCGGCTGTTACAGGTAACCTTGCGCGAGGTCGCCCCAGATTTTGGGCAGGCGATCTCTTTGGATACCAAACACATCCTGGCGTGGGTCGCCGAGAACAACCCCAAAGCCTACGTCACCGACCGTTATGCCAAGCACAAACAACCGACCGGCGATCCGGATTGTCGCTTGGGCTGCAAACGCAAACGTAATCAACGTACCGCGGATGAACCAGATGCCACGATCGATACCGCCCCCGCCACCCCCTTGCATAATCCACTCCCCGCCACAGGCCGCAAAGTCGGCGAGTATGTGTGGGGCTATGCTTCGGGCGTGATTGCCACCAAAGTGCCCGACTGGGGCGAATTCGTCTTGGCCGAACTCACGCAACCCTTTGATCAATCCGACGTCTCTTACTTCTTCCCGCTCCTGGCCGAGACAGAGCGTCGCTTGGGGTTTCGGCCCCGCTTTGGCGCCTTCAATGCGGCCTTTGACGCCTTCTACGTCTATGCGCACTTCCAGCGCGCCGGGCAGACGGACTGGCGGCAGGCCTTCGCCGCTGTACCCCATGTGGCGCGTGGCCCGCAACTCCGGTTCGATCCGCACGGACTTCCCCTGTGCAAAGCCGGGTTGCCGATGCCGCTCAAGGGCACGTTCAACAACAAAACCTCATTGGTGCCCCACGAACGCGGCCGCTATGCGTGTCCCTTGCGTTACCCCGAAGTCCGCGCTGAAGCTTGCCCGGTCGCGGACAAGCATTGGCTGAAAGGCGGCTGTATCACCACGCTCCCCACCAGCATCGGTGCGCGTTTACGCCACCAAATCGACCACGACAGCGACCTCTACAAGAGCATCTACAAACAGCGCACCGCCACCGAGCGCATCAACAGTCAAGCCAAGGCATTGGGCATTGAACGGCCCAAACTGCGCAATCAGCAGGCGATTGCCAATCAAAACACGCTCATTTACGTGCTGATCAATCTACGCGCACTGCATCGCGTGCGCGACAAGCACCGCAAGCGCTCGTAGTGGCAACTGCGAGCATCCACAAGTTGCGTCGGACACGGCCTCTTGACCGCCAAGAGGCCGTTTTTTGTTGTCTGGTCTTGTGAAGGTGCAATGATTACGCATTTTTTAGCCGCGTAATACTTCCAAAGGCTTACCTGAGCCGCATAAGCGTAATCGTTTCTGCGCGCCGCCGCTTCATAGCGTAATCATATCGTAACCGTAAAAATATGATCCAACCCTCCTCAAAGGGTTCGACCTCGCTATAGACGGCGTGGCCGTGATCATCGCTCTGCCGACCGGCTCTAAGTTTCCATCCCTCAAAGGGTTCGACCTCGCTATAGACCAGCGACGACGTCACGATCTCCGAATCCATGTTCGCGGTTTCCATCCCTCAAAGGGTTCGACCTCGCTATAGACATCGACGTACTGGCACCTCTCCCCATACGTAGAAACGTTTCCATCCCTCAAAGGGTTCGACCTCGCTATAGACAGCCAGACTTGGACGACTCTCGTTGCCGCTTCAGCAGTTTCCATCCCTCAAAGGGTTCGACCTCGCTATAGACGCAACTGTGACCACCGGTGCCGACGGCAGCTACAGCTGTTTCCATCCCTCAAAGGGTTCGACCTCGCTATAGACTTCTGTAAAGCTTTCATCGCGATGCCTCCTTTGTGAGTTTCCATCCCTCAAAGGGTTCGACCTCGCTATAGACATAGTTGTACTCCGCAAGGAGACGCACCCAGTCAAGAAGTTTCCATCCCTCAAAGGGTTCGACCTCGCTATAGACTTGCTATGAAGACCGTGTTGAAAGCTCTGTGCATTGGTTTCCATCCCTCAAAGGGTTCGACCTCGCTATAGACTGAAAAAAATAATAGCAACTATGATGGCGATGGTATTAGTTTCCATCCCTCAAAGGGTTCGACCTCGCTATAGACAGTACGCCATAAGGAATGGGACAGACGCGCTACGCAAGTTTCCATCCCTCAAAGGGTTCGACCTCGCTATAGACGGGGTATTTACAACGCCGTTATGCAGGCTCTTGAGGAGTTTCCATCCCTCAAAGGGTTCGACCTCGCTATAGACTTAGAATAGAGCAGGACAACCGGTAAAACATTTTAGTTTCCATCCCTCAAAGGGTTCGACCTCGCTATAGACGCAAGATGCAGAAGATTGGTTCGATCGCGATGGGTACAAGTTTCCATCCCTCAAAGGGTTCGACCTCGCTATAGACCCCGTGCCAAAGTCGGGATAAAATGAGGGGCGGACGTTTCCATCCCTCAAAGGGTTCGACCTCGCTATAGACATTATCTCACAGGTAGAATCCGCCTTGTGTGTGCAGTTTCCATCCCTCAAAGGGTTCGACCTCGCTATAGACAAGGCAAGCAAGGCAAGCCAAGCCAGTGGTCTTTAAGGTTTCCATCCCTCAAAGGGTTCGACCTCGCTATAGACCTTGTGGCGATGGGGAAGCGCCCAGTCGCGCCGGTAGGCGTTTCCATCCCTCAAAGGGTTCGACCTCGCTATAGACTCGCCTACTGCAAGAAGTCTTAAAATCTCTGCTTGACGTTTCCATCCCTCAAAGGGTTCGACCTCGCTATAGACGCATCATGATGACTCGCGGTGCCGCTTTCGCTCTTTCGTTTCCATCCCTCAAAGGGTTCGACCTCGCTATAGACAAAAAGACGCAAGGCATTGTGAAGGCGTTTGAGAAGTTTCCATCCCTCAAAGGGTTCGACCTCGCTATAGACTAAACGAGGCCGTGGCAGAGCAAGCGACGCGCACGTTTCCATCCCTCAAAGGGTTCGACCTCGCTATAGACCGGTTGATGCTGGCGTTGGTGGGAAACCTGCAACGCGTTTCCATCCCTCAAAGGGTTCGACCTCGCTATAGACCCTGGTGATTGACGACGGCGGGATCAGCACGGAGCGTGTTTCCATCCCTCAAAGGGTTCGACCTCGCTATAGACACCGTCTACGGTCTTTTACGTCTGCTAAACCCATTTGTTTCCATCCCTCAAAGGGTTCGACCTCGCTATAGACTTGCCCTATCTAGGCAAGACTCCAGTTGAGCTACACGAGTTTCCATCCCTCAAAGGGTTCGACCTCGCTATAGACAATGGAGGATGTGGTGCGCACAGGATGGCTTCAGTGAGTTTCCATCCCTCAAAGGGTTCGACCTCGCTATAGACAAAACGCTTCGATAACCATGCTAGACTCGAAAGAGTGCTGTTTCCATCCCTCAAAGGGTTCGACCTCGCTATAGACCCGGGCATGGTACAAGGGTTTCCGGTTGTACTTTTCGTTTCCATCCCTCAAAGGGTTCGACCTCGCTATAGACACGCTGGCACAATCGAACAAGCACCCTCACTGTTCAAGTTTCCATCCCTCAAAGGGTTCGACCTCGCTATAGACTACCGCAGGCTAGACGACGAGAGCAAGTATGTGTAGTTTCCATCCCTCAAAGGGTTCGACCTCGCTATAGACGAGGCGCCGACCACGACGCCCACGCCCACGGCTACTGGTTTCCATCCCTCAAAGGGTTCGACCTCGCTATAGACCTTACCGTTGCGTTGTCACATCGAGACGGTAAAGGCGTTTCCATCCCTCAAAGGGTTCGACCTCGCTATAGACTGTGGCGACGTTCAAGCACCACAGCGAGATGCTGGAAGTTTCCATCCCTCAAAGGGTTCGACCTCGCTATAGACTGGTGACGCACCCTGGGCACAAGATCGGGTACAGGAGTTTCCATCCCTCAAAGGGTTCGACCTCGCTATAGACTATCATATTACGGCTACCTGTGACCGGATGACATCTAGTTTCCATCCCTCAAAGGGTTCGACCTCGCTATAGACAGCTGTCCCCTCAGCAAGGCCACCATCACGGATATGAGTTTCCATCCCTCAAAGGGTTCGACCTCGCTATAGACTTGAGCGTATCTGTCGTGGCGAGTGGGGCTTCACGTGTTTCCATCCCTCAAAGGGTTCGACCTCGCTATAGACCGAGGCAGCCATCGTCGGTTGCAGTACTTCTTGTATGTTTCCATCCCTCAAAGGGTTCGACCTCGCTATAGACTCCATCGTGATCGCGCCCGCTGCGCTGGACGCCAGGTTTCCATCCCTCAAAGGGTTCGACCTCGCTATAGACACCCCCGCCGCCGTGGGTCTGGCGCTAGTATGTAACGTTTCCATCCCTCAAAGGGTTCGACCTCGCTATAGACAGCAATAGCGCCAATGTGCGCGGGTCGTACTCCGCCAGTTTCCATCCCTCAAAGGGTTCGACCTCGCTATAGACACGTTGACCGCCGAGTCCTTGACGTTTTTCTCGGATGGTTTCCATCCCTCAAAGGGTTCGACCTCGCTATAGACAGGTTTGCCCTGGACGTGCCCAGAGTGCATTACAGGTTTCCATCCCTCAAAGGGTTCGACCTCGCTATAGACACCGAAGCAGACATGCGCCGACTGTATAGCCTATACGTTTCCATCCCTCAAAGGGTTCGACCTCGCTATAGACGACGGGCCTTCGTCACCCAACCGTAGAGATCGGTACCAGTTTCCATCCCTCAAAGGGTTCGACCTCGCTATAGACTGAGGTGCGCGATGAGTAGATACGCGTACTTTATAAAAGTTTCCATCCCTCAAAGGGTTCGACCTCGCTATAGACGTTTCACTGACGGTCTCAGCTAACCAGTCACCATCGAAGTTTCCATCCCTCAAAGGGTTCGACCTCGCTATAGACTCCTGGTGTACGCCGGGGTCGGAATCGTGCAGTATTTCGTTTCCATCCCTCAAAGGGTTCGACCTCGCTATAGACCCATGGCTGTGACCGGGTCAGGTAATGGCATCGGGAGTTTCCATCCCTCAAAGGGTTCGACCTCGCTATAGACGGAACTGCCGTGGTATGTCGTGCTCGCCGGGATAGTCGTTTCCATCCCTCAAAGGGTTCGACCTCGCTATAGACTTTGGGTGGGCGAGTTCCACGCGGACTTCACCTCGGGTTTCCATCCCTCAAAGGGTTCGACCTCGCTATAGACCCTCACCATCACGGCGGAAATGTTCGAACTGTGTGTTGTTTCCATCCCTCAAAGGGTTCGACCTCGCTATAGACGACGAATGGACTGATCATTTCGGCGAAGATGGTGGCGTTTCCATCCCTCAAAGGGTTCGACCTCGCTATAGACAACTGTGTGTTACCCCGCGTGAACCAGAGGGCATTAGGTTTCCATCCCTCAAAGGGTTCGACCTCGCTATAGACAAGGTGGCGCATGACCAGGCGGAAGCCCGGAGGTGTGTTTCCATCCCTCAAAGGGTTCGACCTCGCTATAGACGGGCATACCTCGGGTTTTTGGTTGGTGTTTACGTTTTGTTTCCATCCCTCAAAGGGTTCGACCTCGCTATAGACTTTTCGCGGTGCTCGCCGGTTTGGCAATCGCTGGCTTGTTTCCATCCCTCAAAGGGTTCGACCTCGCTATAGACCAGCGTGAATCTCACCACCAACGCCTCTGGCGTTTTTCGTTTCCATCCCTCAAAGGGTTCGACCTCGCTATAGACCATCCCCATTGCGTGGGATGCACCCTAAGCCGCCAAGTTTCCATCCCTCAAAGGGTTCGACCTCGCTATAGACAGCATCCAGCTAAATAGATCCAGAACTTTCACTGATGGGTTTCCATCCCTCAAAGGGTTCGACCTCGCTATAGACTTCAGCTATCTGTTCGTCGGTGCGAAGTCCTTCATCGGGTTTCCATCCCTCAAAGGGTTCGACCTCGCTATAGACGCCTCACCATCACGGCGGAAATGTTCGAACTGTGTGTTGTTTCCATCCCTCAAAGGGTTCGACCTCGCTATAGACGAAGCGTAAATACCGACCTCGCGGTTGTGATTACCAGGTTTCCATCCCTCAAAGGGTTCGACCTCGCTATAGACCTCCTCTATTGTTCCTGGGGGCGATAATGCGATAACAGTTTCCATCCCTCAAAGGGTTCGACCTCGCTATAGACGTGGAAATTACATCGAGAAGTTTACGAAAGTGAAGTTGTTTCCATCCCTCAAAGGGTTCGACCTCGCTATAGACTTAATGTTGAATGGCAGAGCCAGAAGACTGTGATGGTGAGTTTCCATCCCTCAAAGGGTTCGACCTCGCTATAGACGATGTTGATATTTCGGTCATTTGGAAATTGGCAGCTAGTTTCCATCCCTCAAAGGGTTCGACCTCGCTATAGACCAGAAATGGACAGATCCTGGCTTTCTGATTGTAACGGGTTTCCATCCCTCAAAGGGTTCGACCTCGCTATAGACCTCCCTCAGGTACCCCTAAGTCACCCGACTTATATTTGTTTCCATCCCTCAAAGGGTTCGACCTCGCTATAGACGAGAACTGGAAGTCTTTAGTTGACCAATGGCCACTTGGTTTCCATCCCTCAAAGGGTTCGACCTCGCTATAGACTGCTGCGCCAACCCAAAGTCCAAAGCAAATGGCTGCGCGTTTCCATCCCTCAAAGGGTTCGACCTCGCTATAGACACGCGATGATAGAGTTAGCAATGACTGTTATTCAGGAGTTTCCATCCCTCAAAGGGTTCGACCTCGCTATAGACTCCTTGACGAGGCGGATGCGCCTGCATGGATGCGGGAGTTTCCATCCCTCAAAGGGTTCGACCTCGCTATAGACAGCCCCTATTGTCTCCCGATGACTTCGATGCTAATTAGTTTCCATCCCTCAAAGGGTTCGACCTCGCTATAGACTTTATAACCAACTTACTGGGGATATGAGATGTTTTGTTTCCATCCCTCAAAGGGTTCGACCTCGCTATAGACTATTGCTCGTAATTTGGCAAAAGAAGGTCTCACTAGGTTTCCATCCCTCAAAGGGTTCGACCTCGCTATAGACTACCAGATGTCCGTCAGATACGCCTTGGATTTTCTCGTTTCCATCCCTCAAAGGGTTCGACCTCGCTATAGACATCAAAGCCAATAAGCTCTACTGGATGAGCCCACCGAGGTGTTTCCATCCCTCAAAGGGTTCGACCTCGCTATAGACACATGGCAAGTAGGGAGAAGGAGAAGAAGTTTATGGTGTTTCCATCCCTCAAAGGGTTCGACCTCGCTATAGACTTGGGTTATTGATTTTTCTCCTCTTAGCAATTTCCAGTTTCCATCCCTCAAAGGGTTCGACCTCGCTATAGACACGGAAAGTTGTGCCCGGTAAGTATAGGGCAGACATGTTTCCATCCCTCAAAGGGTTCGACCTCGCTATAGACAAATGTCCTGGCAGCGGATGGTCGACATGACCGTCGGTTTCCATCCCTCAAAGGGTTCGACCTCGCTATAGACAGGGTATCATCATCCATGCCAAGAGCGATGAAAATGCGTTTCCATCCCTCAAAGGGTTCGACCTCGCTATAGACGAAAGCCAGCCTGCTTCCTTCAAGGGAGGTATACGAGTTTCCATCCCTCAAAGGGTTCGACCTCGCTATAGACCCGTTTCTATCTATTCCGAAGGCAACTTCGAGATCACGTTTCCATCCCTCAAAGGGTTCGACCTCGCTATAGACGGCGAATAGCTGCGACGTTCCTTTCACCCGGCTAGGGTTTCCATCCCTCAAAGGGTTCGACCTCGCTATAGACGGAAGAATCGCACGGAGATGATGCGAAACATTGCAGGTTTCCATCCCTCAAAGGGTTCGACCTCGCTATAGACAAGTGGGTCGAAAGTAGCACGTCCTGCAACGATGAGTTTCCATCCCTCAAAGGGTTCGACCTCGCTATAGACAATACGCCGATGACTACGACTTGGGGAACGGTTATCACGTTTCCATCCCTCAAAGGGTTCGACCTCGCTATAGACACGATGGTGCAGCCGATGACCGGCACGATCTCCGCAGGTTTCCATCCCTCAAAGGGTTCGACCTCGCTATAGACAATACGCCGATGACTACGACTTGGGGAACGGTTATCAGTTTCCATCCCTCAAAGGGTTCGACCTCGCTATAGACATGGGAGCTGGATGGCGATTGAGATCGGTGAAGTCTCGTTTCCATCCCTCAAAGGGTTCGACCTCGCTATAGACCCAGATGACGATGGTGCAGCCGATGACCGGCACGAGTTTCCATCCCTCAAAGGGTTCGACCTCGCTATAGACATAGGAGATGATAGCATGCGTACGAAATTTAACTTGTTTCCATCCCTCAAAGGGTTCGACCTCGCTATAGACTTCGAAACACATTTAGGTTCAGTTCAACTTTCAGATAATGTTTCCATCCCTCAAAGGGTTCGACCTCGCTATAGACGGAAATCCCGCTGTATCAGACGCCGTCTGAGGTGTAGTTTCCATCCCTCAAAGGGTTCGACCTCGCTATAGACAAGTTCTCTTCTGGCACCGTCTCGAACTGCTTGGCGGTTGTTTCCATCCCTCAAAGGGTTCGACCTCGCTATAGACGACGAGATGATGTTAAACGCCAAGTCTGGTAATTTGTTTCCATCCCTCAAAGGGTTCGACCTCGCTATAGACCAAAAATGGTTATAACGAAGTAGTATTGACAATTGGTAGTTTCCATCCCTCAAAGGGTTCGACCTCGCTATAGACAACCCCGGTGTCATCATCCTGGTATTGCGTAGAACAAGTTTCCATCCCTCAAAGGGTTCGACCTCGCTATAGACGAGTACAAGGCGTGTACTGAGCAATTCGTGCTATTTGGTTTCCATCCCTCAAAGGGTTCGACCTCGCTATAGACAAAGGCGGCGTTCGGTAGCCGCCAGCACAAGCAATTAGTTTCCATCCCTCAAAGGGTTCGACCTCGCTATAGACGCAAATTCCTGGGCGACCTAAACGGGATGAAATTCAGTTTCCATCCCTCAAAGGGTTCGACCTCGCTATAGACTCAATACGACGCAAGGGAAAACCATTGCCTCTCTCATGGTTTCCATCCCTCAAAGGGTTCGACCTCGCTATAGACTCAAAGCTATGCCTTCTACTTCAGCTTCGTCTTCCAAGTTTCCATCCCTCAAAGGGTTCGACCTCGCTATAGACTTATGGTTTTCTTGCCACTTGTCGTGACAGGAAAAGTTTCCATCCCTCAAAGGGTTCGACCTCGCTATAGACCAAAGCCAGACCCCACTCAAATGGGGACATTGGTTCAGTTTCCATCCCTCAAAGGGTTCGACCTCGCTATAGACTCGAAGAATGTAATCGGCTCGATGAAATGGCTGTAGGTTTCCATCCCTCAAAGGGTTCGACCTCGCTATAGACCCAGAATTGGTCTTGTAGACCGCAACCAGCATTATGTTTCCATCCCTCAAAGGGTTCGACCTCGCTATAGACCGAAGAACTTCGGTGAGCATCGACAGCTTGTAAACGGTTTCCATCCCTCAAAGGGTTCGACCTCGCTATAGACATAGTATCTGCAGGTGTGTTCGTGGTCGCAGTATTTGTTTCCATCCCTCAAAGGGTTCGACCTCGCTATAGACTTAAATTCATTGACAATTTTGGCAAAGAGAAAGGCGAGTTTCCATCCCTCAAAGGGTTCGACCTCGCTATAGACTCCGATGCTCGAGGTTCTTACCGTACCTCTGCACGAGTTTCCATCCCTCAAAGGGTTCGACCTCGCTATAGACGCTGACATGCAAGTACTAGTTGATCATGGGTTGGCTGAGTTTCCATCCCTCAAAGGGTTCGACCTCGCTATAGACACAATCTCTCGCAACTTACAACCGGACGATGCCCCAAGTTTCCATCCCTCAAAGGGTTCGACCTCGCTATAGACACATATGCAGGGGCGCTAGCTCGCATTATGCAGCTAGTTTCCATCCCTCAAAGGGTTCGACCTCGCTATAGACTTGGCCTTCGTGTCTTCGGACATTGAAGGTATGCTCTAGTTTCCATCCCTCAAAGGGTTCGACCTCGCTATAGACATACGGCTTGCCGACGGTGTAGGGGGAGGTAGAGTTAAGTTTCCATCCCTCAAAGGGTTCGACCTCGCTATAGACTTCAAGCTTAACTTCCTTTCCATAGGCACGAATATGCTGGTTTCCATCCCTCAAAGGGTTCGACCTCGCTATAGACAAGGGACCTGGCTTTGTATACACTGCGTATACAAAAAGTTTCCATCCCTCAAAGGGTTCGACCTCGCTATAGACATCTGCATAAAAACCTAGGGTTAAACACCCTAATTTAGTTTCCATCCCTCAAAGGGTTCGACCTCGCTATAGACAAAATCGCTGAGAAGGATCAGGATGATTTACCAAGTTTCCATCCCTCAAAGGGTTCGACCTCGCTATAGACTCGGGCCGGGTGGAAACTTGGTATACGGTGAAGACGTTTCCATCCCTCAAAGGGTTCGACCTCGCTATAGACTTATGTCCCGGATGGTCCAGACAATAGCTGGACAATAGGTTTCCATCCCTCAAAGGGTTCGACCTCGCTATAGACGAGGCGGTGAAAACTGCTAAGGATAGTAATGAGGTGAGTTTCCATCCCTCAAAGGGTTCGACCTCGCTATAGACTAGCAGCGTGCGAAGCCTCGTCAGAATACCGAAAGCCGTTTCCATCCCTCAAAGGGTTCGACCTCGCTATAGACTCGTCCATTGTGTTCATCGGGGACAATATTGAGATGCGGTTTCCATCCCTCAAAGGGTTCGACCTCGCTATAGACGTATTCTAAGATGAAAAAATAACTTACCCATATTCTAGTTTCCATCCCTCAAAGGGTTCGACCTCGCTATAGACGTGGTCAAATCCACAAAGAAGATTGGCAGGTGTTGGAGTTTCCATCCCTCAAAGGGTTCGACCTCGCTATAGACACTCGGCTTGTTTAGCGGGTGCAATGTGGCGACCCCCGAGTTTCCATCCCTCAAAGGGTTCGACCTCGCTATAGACCAGGCAAAAGTAGCAAAAGAAAAGCAGGTTTAGGTGTTTCCATCCCTCAAAGGGTTCGACCTCGCTATAGACCCTCGTAGTGAGTAAGTGGGTAGAAAGTAGCACGTCGTTTCCATCCCTCAAAGGGTTCGACCTCGCTATAGACATTACCAACTGGACGGGCAAGAAGCAGGATGGGTACGTTTCCATCCCTCAAAGGGTTCGACCTCGCTATAGACTCAGAGACTTATGGGTATGTACTCACGGCGACGTTACCGGTTTCCATCCCTCAAAGGGTTCGACCTCGCTATAGACACAGACGGTGTTGACTGCAACTGCGCAAGTGGTACAAGTTTCCATCCCTCAAAGGGTTCGACCTCGCTATAGACAACAGTGATAACAAGAATTTGATCTTGATCTTTTTTGTTTCCATCCCTCAAAGGGTTCGACCTCGCTATAGACAGGAGGCATGTGATGAAGACCAATTTGTTGTGGAAGAGTTTCCATCCCTCAAAGGGTTCGACCTCGCTATAGACATGCTTCACGAACACCTACAGCGAACTTCAGACTGAAAGTTTCCATCCCTCAAAGGGTTCGACCTCGCTATAGACTTGGAGAATCCGTTGGTGGTTCACTGCGCTGATATCAAGTTTCCATCCCTCAAAGGGTTCGACCTCGCTATAGACAGCAAGCCCAATTTAAGGTTCGGGCACAGCAACTGTAGTTTCCATCCCTCAAAGGGTTCGACCTCGCTATAGACGTGACCCCGACTGAGATCTCGACGCAGATCCCAACCCGTTTCCATCCCTCAAAGGGTTCGACCTCGCTATAGACATACTGTCGAGTCCTGGATATGGCGGCCATTGGCTCCGAGTTTCCATCCCTCAAAGGGTTCGACCTCGCTATAGACAATCGCATACGGAGTACAGGGAGGATGTATGTGTGAGTTTCCATCCCTCAAAGGGTTCGACCTCGCTATAGACTTATCGTCCCGCTCATTAAGCGAGCAAACAACCTGGCAGTTTCCATCCCTCAAAGGGTTCGACCTCGCTATAGACCCAAGGTCGAGTTTTAACCTGTATGCTAAGGTCTTTGGTTTCCATCCCTCAAAGGGTTCGACCTCGCTATAGACACTAGGATAAGGTGGATGCCTTTAGTTCAAGAGATGGAGTTTCCATCCCTCAAAGGGTTCGACCTCGCTATAGACTCCCGCAAGGAAACTCCTAATGGAGGGCTGGGTAAGAAGTTTCCATCCCTCAAAGGGTTCGACCTCGCTATAGACATTTGCATCGCATCCGTAGTATAACGCGGATCGGTGTTTCCATCCCTCAAAGGGTTCGACCTCGCTATAGACCAAAGAAGAGGGGCAAGGGTTGGTAGAGTATGCTATCGTTTCCATCCCTCAAAGGGTTCGACCTCGCTATAGACAAAACGTCAACGGTGCTTTCTCCTTCTCCTGGGACAAGTTTCCATCCCTCAAAGGGTTCGACCTCGCTATAGACCTCACACGGTGCCTCCGGCAGCAGCGATACCGCCGCGAGTTTCCATCCCTCAAAGGGTTCGACCTCGCTATAGACAAAACGTCAACGGTGCTTTCTCCTTCTCCTGGGACAAGTTTCCATCCCTCAAAGGGTTCGACCTCGCTATAGACCTGATGACTGCCCTGGCGTTGGGGAGATCGAAGTTCAGTTTCCATCCCTCAAAGGGTTCGACCTCGCTATAGACGCCCGGGATGTTCTGCGATGCCGATCAAGATGGGACGGTTTCCATCCCTCAAAGGGTTCGACCTCGCTATAGACTCAACGGTGCTTTCTCCTTCTCCTGGGACAACGTCAAGTTTCCATCCCTCAAAGGGTTCGACCTCGCTATAGACTCGTTATAGACGGCCCGAGTGATCCGGCCGCCTACGGGTTTCCATCCCTCAAAGGGTTCGACCTCGCTATAGACCACGGCTACTGTGGCACCCGCCATCACGGCGACCCCCAGTTTCCATCCCTCAAAGGGTTCGACCTCGCTATAGACTCTACTTTGTCATCACGTGATTTTGGGCGATTTTTGTATCATTTTCTGCGATTTTCGCTGTCACCTCCTGTTTCCCCGTCACCGACGAAAATACCGGTGTTTTCTCTGTCTTTTGGGGCCTTTAGCGGGCCGGAAAATGCCGCAAAAACACCCCTGTTTCTCGCTGTAACGCCCTGAATCTCGCTATAGCGCTTTTTCCGTCACGTAGACAAATTTCACCCGTCATTTTCTGCTCTGAAACGCCCCGTGTGACCGGGTTTATGGCTACTCTGACGTCGCATTGACACGTTGTTGCCGGGCCTGTTCGCGGATTGCCTGCAAGTTCAGCAACTCGGCCACCTCATACTGTACCGGTATCGCATCATTGACCGGGCGGATACGCAGGATCGTTGGAAAGTAGCCCAGACGCCCATGCAACTCGGCCAGTAAAACCGCGGTGAGCGGCGCCAGACCCGGCGGATTGATGATCAATGGCAGTGTCTGCCACGCGGCGGCGCTCAACCCCACGGCATCCACCAACGCCGCCGCTTGTAGCGCAAACGGACGCGTCACATCGACCTGGACCGGGATGTCGATCACCCGCGCTAAGGCCGTACCCGTCTGCGCCGTGATTTGCGCGCAGTGCGCCGCAGTCAGCGGGTGCGCAAAGTTGACGATGACGATGCCTGCTTGCTCCATACTCAGAACCGCCTGGTCTGCCCCATGCCCAACGTTGTCTTGCGCCCGGTGCCGCAAAATGGCGCGTAATCTGCCAACGCATTCAGTTGCCACACGTGCGCCTGGTTGAGCGAGCGCGCTTTGGTGATCGCAAACGTCACCTCGCCCAAAAACCCGACCGGCGGGCGACCGCGTCCCAAATTGTGTGTGCGCGTATACATCCGGTCAATAGCCGTGATGCCCACACAAGCATGCACCACGTCTAGCACTGCCACATCGATGCGGCGCACCGCCGGCGCAAACTCGTTCCAGCGACTCAACCAACTATGCACCACGGCGCTCGGTTCGGGTAGCGGCATGTCCAGTTCCCCCGCGCTAAACGTCGTCGGTGAAACAAAGGTCATTCGGTACTGCGTTGCCGGGCGGATGCCTGTCAGCAGCGCGTCGTAGCTCTGGTGAGTGATGCGCGCATCGGGCCACCGCACAGGGTAGGCATGCCCGTCGATATCGAGCACGCCTACCGCTTGCAAACCAGTCCAGAACGCCTCCCATAGTATATCATCTAGCAACGTGACGCGCCAATGCCAGTCGCTCGTTTCCCCATCGGCCATCACCGCAGACACAGTAAATGGCTTGTGTACCGGGCGGTCGTGGACCGCTGCCGCCATCTCCGGGTCGGCGGCGGCGATCCACTTCAGCAAGTTCGCGTGCAGCGCGCGATAAGCGTGCATGGGCGGTTTCTCCCGCCCGGCGATAGGCAGGTCAATGGCGTAGGGCATTATACTTCCTCATTGTTGTTATACACTTCAGATTCCTTCTTGGGTACTCTCTTATCAATAAACCTGAATGCATCTTTCCACACCTGCGACTCATAAAATTGTTCCAGGTCCCGCTCAGTTCGAACCCTGTCTTGAAACGCCTCTAGAAGTTTCGGACGGATACACTGTATTGACTTGGTGAAGATATCAGGGTTGCGTATCTCGAGTAGTCGGTCAGTCCACAATTGTTGAGCGAAATCTTGGAATAGTGGACCTGGTTCAAAGTAAGCACGGACCCTACCGGCCTCGCTGTATTTTCGGACAACGAAGCCATTCTGGAGACACCAATCTACTTTAACGCCAATTTCATCCTTCGTCAAGTTTTTCAAGTCGCCAAAAACAGGAAGCGTATCCCATTTCCTGTCTCTGATCTCATCAGTAAACTGACCTTTTAAAACAATAACCAAAGTCGTATGCTCGATTTTATGTCCAATGCAGCCTGTAACCATCAGTACCGCATTGATTTGTTCTTGTGTAGGATAATTACCTAAATTTCGCCCAAAATAGGGGCAGGATGTGCCAACATACGGCGCACAAGTTGACAAAAAGAGAGTGATGAACGATCCTGAAGATGAATTTGAGCAAAACCATCAGGAGGTTCATCACTATGGAACAGTCTATTCATGTACCAGAAGCTGTCAAGGAAAGCTTCACTGCGTATGCCAGTTTGATTGGCATTGGGGTCCAATTTGAAGCCCGGCAGGTGTTCAAGCCGATTGCCCACCATGTTAAGATCGCGCAGAAAGTGGTGACGTACACGCCAGTAGATAAACTCAAAGATGGGTTCATTAACCTGCTGGCAGGTGCTCGCGGGATGGTGGAAGTCAATAAACGCGGGCGCTGTGATATGGGCCTGCAACGTGCCTTTGGGCGAGCGGGCTGTGCGGAGCAATCGGTGATTCAAGATACGCTGGATACTTGTACAGACGAGAATGTGGCGCAGATGCATACAGCGATGCAGGTAATTTACCAGAAGCATAGCCAAGGCTATCGGCATGACTATACCCACGACTGGCAACTGCTGGATGTGGATATGACGGGCCGTCCGTGTGGGGAAAAAGCCGCTTTTGCGACTCCGGGGTACTTTGCGCACCAACGAAACCGGCGGGGGCGCCAGATGGGCTATGTCATTGCCACTTGGTACGAAGAAACGGTCGTGGCACGGTTGTATGCCGGGCATACACAATTGAACAAGGCGTTGATCCCCTTGTTGGAAGCCACCGAACAGACTTTGCGGCTGGATTGCGCTCGGCGCGCGCGCACCATCGTGCGCATGGATGCGGGCGGAGGCAGTGTGGAGGATGTGAATTGGCTCTTGTGCCGGGGCTATCAGGTCCATGGCAAAGACTATTCGGGCCAGCGCGCCCAGAACTTGGCACAGCGGGTACGCGTGTGGATACCTGATCCTTACAATCCGGGGCGTGAAATGGGCTGGATTGAGGAAACGGAAACGCCCTATTGCCGTGAAGTGCGCCGGATTGCGGTGCGCTGTCGCAAACAGAACCAGCAATGGGGTATCGGGGTACTGATCTCGACCTTGACACCCCACGAAGTGTTGTGGCTCAGCGGTCAATACGATCAGGATAGCGATGATCCCGCCATGGTGTTGTATGCGTATGTCCACTTCTACGATCTGCGTGGCGGTGGTGTGGAGACAGAAATCAAGGAGGACAAGCAAGGATTGGGCACCACCAAACGCTACAAGAAATCCTTTGCCGCCCAGCAAATGCTGTTGCAGTTGGAAGTGTTGGCCCACAATACTACGATGTGGGCGCAGCAGTGGCTGGCTCCGCATTACCCGCAGATCCACAGCTTGGGTATCCTGCGGCTGATCCGCAATGTGTTCCGGATGCAGGGCAAAGTTATTCTGAATCGTTTTGGTCAAATTGTGCATATTGTTTTGAATGAAACTGACCCGTGGGCCGTGAAATTGCGTCCCGCTTTGTCAGCCTTGCTTACTCATCAGCATATTGCCGTTACTTTGGGCGAAATTTAGGTAATTAGCAAGCAGATTCTTGTTCAGGAGTGCAACGACTATAGTTTCTGAAGCTTCTCTGCAAGTTCCGAGAATAGCCATAGCCTGTGCTGTAGTGATTTCCTCTTTGCTATGAACAATTCCGTTACGTCGTTCCACAAGATCGAACATGAATGTCTTGAATTCTGACTCGGACTCAGGAAATTCACCCACAGTTTGTCCCCATGTCTTTTCACCCGAAGAGTTGCAAAGTTTTTGAAGGTAAAAGCGAGTTAGAACTTCTGTCGCCATCATAGCCAGGACAACAGCACCTAACTCAAACCCCACAGCCCAGCACTCTTGCGCTTCATCGATTAGTTTCTCAGTCTCGCTTGGTAGCAGGGGTTTGATATGTTCTGGTGGGTCATATCGAGGAAATTGACTTTTACCCTTGGCTCGATAGAGAACAGAATGACTCAAATCCTGTTCTAGTTGGTCCGCGACCTTGTCAAACTTGCGTCTAAACTCGGTTAGTTGGGCGTTAATGGAAGTTTGTCCGTTTTTATACTTGGAAATCAATTTGTTCCGCAACGGCGCAAGTAGTTCATGGGCTAGCAAATCCGAGGATTTTAATTCAAGGAATTGCAAGTCGTCTATAAAAGCCTCAAGTACTTGAATTATGCCGTCCTCGGTATCCGGAGATATTAGGAGCGTTTCAGGGTTGATTTGCTGTAATTGCCGTATACGGTGTGCGAAGTCTACGACATAGCTCATTCGTACTGGTTTTTGCTCTTCCATTCAGATACTCCCAAATACGATCAACAGGGGTACACTCGACTTACAAGAATACCTTGAGTAGGCTACATCTCGAGAACATCGAGTTGTGACCTACTCAAGGGTTCACCCGGACATAGTCTATCCGGTTGTTTTCCCATACTTATCAAGCAAAGGTAGACCTTCAACATCCTCGTCGGCCAGTTTCAACGCCAGCCGTGGGCCATGATCCCTGCCGGCGCGGTTGTTGCCCATAAACCACTCGAAGTTCTTGCCCTCCGGGGCAGGACGGCGCGTCGTCCGCGGATAGTGAACCGGCAAGTCTGCTGGATCGCCCGCCAACGCCATCAGATCGCGGATGTTATCCAGCGCCGCGAAATCTGTCCCGTAAAGCGTGGTCATAGTCTCGCGGAACTGCGTTATCCACGCATCCTTCCGTGCCAGAGCGTCTTGCCAGCCATCGTCATCCACAGAGACGTAGCGCGCCGCCGGGTCCATTGTTTCCAATCCGGTCACCGTCAGCCTGACGCTGCCAAAGCCCAAAGGTTTGGCGAACCCTAGCCGGTGACAGCCTTGCTTGCCGTCCTCCCGCAATTCCAACGCCCACAACAGCGCGCCTAGCTCCGCCGGCGCCAGATTGTGGAAGTCAATGGCGAAGCGGAAGGTCGTCCCAGGTTTGCGCGCCCCCCGCACGGTGCGATTCTGGTCGTCCTTGCCGTCGACGCCCGGGCCGGTCGCTCTTTTGTACTCCTGCGGATCTGCTTCTCCTTGATGGCGATAGAACTTACGTCCGCGCAGAATGTTGGGGCCGTCATAGCCTGCCTGCTCATCCTCAAGATTGTCGCGAGGTTTGCCTTGCGCTGGCCGCAAGTAAAAGCGCGTTGTGGTCGGTTTGGGCGACGAGAGAATCGCGAGCGTCGTGGTCGGGAGCGCCCCGGCATCGTTCAAGACTTTGCCGTAGGAAAAGCGCAGCCGTCCTGCGTAAGCCACCGTCACGTCCTCACGCAGGTTTTCCCCCGGTTCTACGTGGCGTACCCAACCGAAAACGCGGCACGCGGGACAGAGTTTGCGGACATCCTCGCACGCATGTAAATGCGATTCCCGTAATGCATCTGCCAGAGTGTGCTTGTAAGCTACCCGCGGAACAGCAGCCGGTACCATAAATTGAGCCACTGGAGAGAGCGCCGTGCCAGAGAGACTAACATACACCAATGTGCCTTCTCTGACCTCGAGGTCTTTTTTGTCATACATATAGCGACTCAAAGCAGGCTCGTTTTTCTGACGATCGTAAGGATCGCGAATAACGTCATCCCTGGGCTGTTTATTTTCATCGCGCTTCTCCACTTCCTCCTTGTGTCGAATTTGGTAGTCGGCTATCAGATCCTCATAGTGTTGGAGTACCTGACCTGGCAAAGGAATGAAAGTCGGCCCGACTGAATTATTAGAATCACGGAAGAAGAACCGCTCTTTACGTTTGTTATCCACGTTTTGATTGTTAAAACACACCCATCCTTCTACGACGCTTTGTGACCGCGTAGGCCTCGGTAGATTGCTCGGATTATCCGCAATATCATCGACAATTGTGAAGATGCCCTTTTTGTCGACCAACGCATAATATCGTTCACCATGCTTCAGCGCCGAGATGCCGTGCATACGGACTTTCGGCGGATTAGCAGGCCGTCCTCCGCCGCGCGGTCGTGATGGTTTGAGCGGATCGTACAAATTGATCGTTGCCGCATACAGGTTGTTTGGGCGTCTCCCGGGATCTAGCGGCGTGAAGCCAGGCAGCAGCTGCAGTACCCACGCCCCATTGCGTTTTTCAACCCGCGCCGGAATCAGGCTTGAGGCTCTAGTAGCCGCCAGGCGATAGCTCAAACGCCGTTCATCGAACACGCTGAAGCACGAATTGGTCGCCGCCTCGAAAACCGAGCGTACCATCCCCCGCAGACTGGTCGGCGGCAGCGCCGGCTCGCCTTCGTATTCGAAGAACCGGTAGGTAGGATGCTTATCGGGCTTGTCGATAGCGTGACTATCTGAGATAAAGAGCGGCGTCACTGCCTCCACCTCGCACGTGATGCGCCCACTCAGGCCGGTGTAACGGTCATGGGGTGGCGGCGGACAGCGCCAGAGCTGCCACGTCTCCGGTTGTTTGTTATCAGGTTTCGATTTTGGCGGTCCCAGGTAACGGATGAAGTTGTAGGGATTGAGGAATCGATAAGCGTCGCCCGAAGAGCGCGATGCACCTTGAAGTGGTGCAGCATCCGCGCGACGTTCCTTTTGGGGCGGCGGAGCGCTTTGAACCGGTTGAGACCGTGGCGCAGCCCCCTCCAGCCGCACCACAGTTGCGCGTGGCCCCTTGGGACCTTTCTCCCACTCGTATACCACCGTGTCTCCTTCACGAAGCTCCTCAATGCGGATCCCTTGCAGTTGCTCGCGATGAAAGAATACCTTGCCCGATTGTGCTTTGATAAAACCAAAGCTGCCACGTATTTCCTGAACTATCCCTTTATCCATGGTACGCCTCCAACTTCTTGAGCCACACAAATTGTACATGCCCCGCCTGAGTATAGGCGTCATAACAGACCAGCACCCGCCCTCTTTTGTCTATACCCGGATAGGTGAGTTGCGCGCCGGCTACGCGGTCATCAAACCACTGCGTCTCGCCCTCCTCACGCTTGCCCCACAGCAATGCTTTGCGCGGCTGGCAGTAAACCGGTTTGAGATCATCGCCCGGCCACGGCAGGTCCTCCCCGGCCGGTGCGATACCTTGCTTTCCCACAAAACGCCATCCGAATCCAGCGCCTGTGCGCCACAGTTCCAGGTCGCCGCCCTCACCAAAGAGCCGCGCGCCTTCCAGCAACCGGGGATCGCCGGGCGTGCGGTCAGCGCCAATCGCGCAGGCGTCTGCCCGTATCCAGATGCAAACCTGCAGACCATCCCATTCCAGGCCGCCAAGCCAACCAGCCAACTCGTTTTCCGCGACTGTGCCCGCCCTGACAGCCGGGCGCTGCCCCGCGTCGCTCACGCGCTGTCGTGCCATCTCCTGTACGATTTGTTTGAAATCGTTGGTCATTTTTGCCATCACGCACCTCCCTCCATGACCGGATAGAGCCGATCCACCACCTTGAAATAGCTATCGGCCCCCAGCGCCATTTGCGTATGTTGGCGATAGCTTTGCGTTGCCGCGAGTTTATCCTGGAAAGCTTGCACCCAACTCCGTTGTGACTCGCGCAGCGCCGGATCGGCCAGGGCAAATTCCTGGATCGTGTAGACGCTTTGCGCATCTGCTGGCAGTTCGCCTGCATTCAACCGGGCGACGCGCACCATACCTTCGGAAATTTTCACTTGCCCGAACCCTTTGGCCGCGCCATACCCCACGCGCAGCCAGCCCTCGGCCAGGTCACGCAATGCCAGCGTCAACCAGCCCAACTCCCAGTCTGCGGGATCATCCAGCCAGAGTTTCAGCGTGAATGTGGGTTTCCACAGCGCCAGCGCATCGAACTTGAGATGCTCCGCGCCGCCGCCCGTAAACCGGTCCACCGCCAGAAAGTCGAGCATCTTATAACTCGGCGTTTGTCCCACAAAAGGCGCATCCTCCACCCGCAGGCGGCTGCCCCGTCGCGTATTCCCGAACAACTGGCACGCCAGACAGAGGTCTTCGGCGCGGCTTTCCTTATTCTCGTCTTCGTTGACGGCGTACCGCAGCAAGCTGTCGCAGCTTTCCAACGGCAAGGCCGTCGCCTTGTCCTTGCGCGGGCGCTGCATCAGTGGATCGCATGCCGGGCAGTGCTCCAGAAAATAGGTCACCTGCTGTTCCCGCCCCTGTTCTTGCAATGCGCGTTGTGTCGCCAGCGTGCGGGCGATCCGTTCTGCCTGCGCCCGCAAAACGCCGCGCAGGCCAGCACCGGCCAGCACCGGCTGCGTCCAATCACCCAACGTCGCCAGCAGCGGCGCGTGGTCGAAACCGCTTAATCCGGCAGACGTCGTGTCATTGGTGAGTAGTGGGCCTTCCGCCTGCAGCGTCAGTTCCCAACCTGCCCAACCGGTCGCCAAGGGGAGCCTGTACCTTGAATCCTTCGGCGTAAGCGTCAGGTTTCTCGTTCTGTTCTTTGCTACCTCCGCCGCCCGTTCCTGGGCCTCGGCCAGGTCTACGATCTTGTTGTGTCCTACCTGGCTCCAGAAGCCTGCTGTAGCATCTTTGAGCGTGACATCTTCCGCGCCGGGGTTCCAGGGGGTGGAAGCCCGTAGGTGCGCCAAAAGGCCGGCGCTGTCGTCCAGATCGCGTTCCCAGTAATGCAGGTCGCACACATCAAAAGCGCCCAGGCCGCGGCCGGTGTCCCCGCCTAACCACAACCGCCCGGCCTGCCACTCGGCCAAGACCGCAGCCAGCAACTGTGTATCCTTAGCAACCTCGTCCTCGGGCGCGCCGGGCGGCTCGCGCAGTTCCATCCGTAAGGTGAACTGCGTGCCCGCCGGCAGCACTTCCAAATCGAACTTGGCCTGCGCCTGGCGCGCCGCCGCGCCCGTCGCCCGGTCGATGCCTACGCCGTCGCGGATTAGCGGCTCAGCGCCTTCTTGCCAGAGTGCGTTGAAGACCAGTAGCCGCGAGGCCATCGTTTTGATCCCTGCGTTTGGTTTTTCTTCATCGCTGGGATCCACGTCGCCCATCAACCGGCACACGGCGCAGCCGCAACCTGTAACTTTGCGCTTACCTCGCCAGTCTGAAGGCCACAAATCTATGCACGGGTCTGCGCCCAGGCGCGGCGCCAGGCGCGTTAGCGCGCTGCGTAAGTGGCCGGCAATCGCCGTCCCCGGAATAAGCCAGCTCCCTTGCGCGTCGCGGCGCAGCAGAGCGTCAGCCAGCGCGTTGCCCGCGCCGCTGCCCACGTGCAAAGCCGTGCGCGCCTTCAGGGTTGCAGTCATCACACGGTACTTCATTGGGCACCTCCTGTTTCGTCACCTTTCTCTCCGGCGTAATCCGCCACCCGGTCGGCTAACATGCGCAAACCAGGTTTCCAGTCTCGGGAATCGCAGCTCCGCAGGGTGTTGAGCAGATCCTTGATCAGTTCGCGCGCTTCCTCAAGACGATCCTTTTGCTCACGCGCACCATATTCATTCTCACCTTTGTGGATACCTTGCTCACGGATGATGCCTTTCAGCACGTCGTTTGCTAGACCTTGGTGGCCGAGAGTTGTCTGGATGGTTGTGATGTCGCAGTTTTGCAGCGCGTTTAGCCAGCGCGCCAGGGCCATCGCCGGCGCGCCCTTCAACGCTCGCCACGCTTTATGTTGTTTGGCCGCACTTTCTATCAGGGTCTTGGTCCACGTGTCCACAAAAGTTGCTGGACTGTCTTTGGTAGACCGCTCTACCGGTGAAAGGCCTTTGGGAATAAGCTGTACCGTGCCATCCAATTGACTGGCGTCGATTTGCGTTGCGTGGTTGATGGCGACTTGCCCGTACCCTTCATTGCGCCGTTCCCCAATGCCCTCACACTCAAGCTTTTCCAGGGCTTTCCAGTTTTCCTGAGTCAGCCCACCGGCTACCTTCAGGCGCACGGTCGAACCGGCGGTCAGCGCAACCACCCGGCGGCGCGGCAGTCGCCATTGATCATTGAAGCCGTCGATGACGGTGGTGCTGCTATAAGCTAGACTGTCCGCGATTTCGACTGGAAAGCCGAGTGCCTTGTTGAGCCATTCCGGCGTGAAGCCGGTGAAATAGCGCCCCCACTGGTCACGCACAATGGTATCACTGAGCAGGGTCAGGGTAATTTCTTGTTCGCCCACGGCCACTCGCTCTTCCAAAAGATGATAGACACTGAAGTGTGGCGTATCCTTTGCTATTTTTTCCACCCATACACTCACCTTACCGTAGCCACGCCGCGTCCCTTTACCCAACCACAGCGAGAAAGCTTGCTCTTCCTCCACACCGGTACACGCTTTGAATTGTTCCCAGGCGGTCGCGTTGGCGCAGTGCAGTTCGCCCGCAAAGTATTGCCCCGGCGCCAGCGCCGCGTAGTCGAAAAGCTGGCCCTCTTGCACACGGTTGCTCTGCGGGTCCACCTGGATGTGCATCTCGGTAACGGTTTCCGGCTTTTGTACCTTGGGGTTGGTGTGCAGCAGGTAGAATCCGCTGCGGATACCCTTAACCGGATTGCCACATTCAGGGCACTTCTCCACTTCGCCTGCCTGGGTTCCCCACTGCACCTGGTGTTTTTTATACACCTTGCAGCCGAAGCCATCGCCCGGCGTAGGGATCACTGGATAATGCCCAGGGTCTTTTTTGTCCGCATTGAGCAGTGGATAAAGCGTTGGGAAACGTACCGCGTCGCGCAAGAACAGGTCCACAAACGCAGCGTAGGTATCGCTGCCGGTATCCTGTAAGTCAAGTTGTTGGGCTGCCCGGTGCGCCAAGGCCCCGCGCAACGCTTTGCCCGGTATGGCAAGGTGTGAGGCAAAACGGTTGCCTGCCGTAGCGCGGTCGGCCACGATAAGCGGCTCATCCAGGCGCACGATGATGCGATAGCGCACTGGCTCGCCTTCGTTCGGAGGGACCGTCAGCGTTCGCACAAGTGGCGTGCCGGCTTCAAGCGCGACGGCAGTCGATACTTCGAGCCATCGCGTCGCAAAGTGGTCCAGCAATTGCTCCTGCGGATCGTCGCCCCATGCTGCCTGCGCTCCCTGCACTTTCACCAGAGTAAACTCACACTCGCCCTGTCCGCGGCGACGCGAGCGCCCCAATTGGCGCACAGCGCGCGCTGCAGCCACGAGCAGCGCCGCTTCATCCAACGCGGCTTGATCTTCCGCCGAACACGTCGCCGTGAAGCAAAAAATCCGCGCTCCTCCTTGTTCTTCGGAGAACAGCTTGTTCGGCGCAGCTCGGCGTGTGCGTGGATCGACGCGCACGCGCATCACCGGCTGGTCGGAAAAATCTCCGCGTTCGTGGGGCGTTCCAGAGACAATCTCGTACCCCACTGGCCGCGCTGATCCAATGCGCCAGCGCTTCATTACCCGCGGCGTGCCGAAAAGCCGGCAGACAGGGCATTGTGCTACGTGAGCGTCAGTTGTCAGTTCGTCTGTCGCGTACTGCCCGCAGTAGCTCTCTCGATCATTTGCCAGACCAGAAGCCTGGCAATCCCGATAATCCGCCAGTGGTGCAAGCTGCAACAATTGCCACAGACCATCGCGTAGCAAGCCATTCAGACTCGACCCGCGCAGCGCCGGCGCGAGATCGACATCGCGCAATAGGGCGGAATCAACCTCGGTGCCCAGTCCGTGCCCCGAACCCACGTGATAATCCGATGTGATTTTGATCTCAAAGGTCAAGGTTAGGCTCATAACACACCTCCTTCGTACTCGTCCGGAGCGCGATCCAGATCCAGCGTCCAGTCCCAGAAACGGAGCAAATCGCCTATGCCGTGGCCTTGCCAGGTTTCACCATCATACAGCCGGTTAATGGCTAACCACGTACTCATCTCAATCCCGCCCAGGTCTTTCAGTGTAGTGGCTAGTGGGAAGAGTTTCGCCTGGTCCTTAGGGTCGGCATCCTGCTTGGGATTCTCCCAACCCGGTTCGATACGGGCAAGCAACACCTTGATGTCGCGGTTCCACGTCTCTTGATCGCTCAGATCGTCGAACAGCGCGCGCAACTGCGAGCGCCGCCGGGAAGCGAGCGCCTGTGCTAAATGTCGCCGCGCATCCAGGAGCGTCTGCAAGTTCAGACCCCAGCCTTCCGGCAAGGGGTGATCCGTCACCCAATAGGGGCGCAGCGTGGCGCGAACATCGCCGGCGGATGCTTTCTTCTCAAGCTGGCTGCTATATACAACCTCGAAGTCGACGGCAGACAGGTTAAGGTGTTCCTTTGCGGCCAAGGCTTTGACAATGCGTTTGGTTTCGCCCAGCCGGTCTTCACCGAGCGCATGAGCCAGGTAATAAGGATAGTTGGCTTTACAGATAACCACGGCTGCGGACATTGTGATTGTGATGACCAGAGGTTCACCATTTTCGTCCTTGAAATCCAGTTTATCCACAAAGCTGGTCATCATAGCCTGGAACTCCGCGCACATTCGCCCGGCGATATCCAAAGCAAAAGGCGCGGGGACGAGCGCGAAAAGGTCATCGCCGCCCATAATCAAGGGCATCGCCGGGATACGTTTATCCTCTTTGTCTGTATAGATTTGGTTCTCTCTAAATACCCGCATCGCTTTAGCCAGTGCGCGCCGTAACGCAATGTCCATAAATTGCGAAAGGGCTTTAGCCTGCTCGGCGTTGCACTGGCTGAAGATTTTACCCATACCATTACCGTCGGCGACAATATAGGCCACGTAGTTGCGCGCGTCGTAAGTCGCAATATCTTCAGGTTCATCGAGGAGTGAGAACCCTTCTCTCTCGATCAAAGCATCGCATTGCTGAGAATTGCCTTTGTCATCTTGCCAATCAGGCTGCTCGAAAATGGCCTCTTCAACAATGACATCTCGGTTGAAGGCTTGTAAGAAACCTTGCTGATGATGCGAGGCGTATTCCGCAGCTTTCACCCGGCAGGTGTGGCAGTAATAGTGGCTGTCCTCTGCTGCGAAGCGCATCTCGTGCGCCTCGGCCAATCCCACACCGCACGATTCACAAAACGCGATGTACGGCATCTGCTCCATTGCCGCGACTGCCCCACTGCGTTTCGCCTGGCGTAGATTTTTGCCGGCCTCCTTGCTGGCATTAACATACTCCGGGTCCTCCGCATATCCCACCGGCTCCGCGTAACTCAATGTTCCCCCAAGCGCGCGGGCGTAGACCTCTGCCAGCGCCGGGCCAAAGCGCCGGGCATTGGCTTCAGTATCGAAGGTGAGGTAAAAACTTCCTCCGCCGTGCGTGATCACCTTCATATCACCAATGCCCAACTGCCCGGCCAGCAGCTCGGGCATCTCTTCACAGAATCGTGAGAGCAACAGACTCCCGCCTGCCACTTCGCGCAGCTTCGATGACCGGAAGAGTAAATCCTGTATACGGTCAGCTTCAGCAGCCAATAGATACTTCATCAGGTACCTCCTTTAGCAAATTAGGGGGCAGAAATTGATCCACCCCACACAATTGACACAACCTGGGCCAGGATATGGCCTGGGTTTCTACCTCGGTGACAGCCTCTCTACTCCAGTTCGCACGGTACTCTGTGAGATTCCGGTCTATCAGATCACGTGCAGCCTCCACCAGACTGGGCGCAATCGCCAGATAGGTATGAACAGTGCGATCACGCAGTTTGGTAAAAGTTGCCATATCAAGCAGGCAGCCTGGCTCTCTCCAAAATGGCGCCATTCTCTGAACGCCTGAACGCAATTCCAGGCCCTGACCGGAGCGTTGTAACCAGGGTTTGCTATCGCATAAGACGTTGATCATATACCGGGTCGTCCCTACTTCAATCAGATACTTCAGTGTTGTCAGCGCGTTACAACCCGCAGGAATCTGCACATCGTCGTTCAGCCATAACTGTACCAATCGTGCCTTCAATAGAACCTCGTTGATAGCAGCCAACCGGAGAAAGGCTGACCGGTAATCCTCGTTGAGGTCTGCCAGTCGCTGTATGCGCGCTAATTCATCTTCGACGTAAGTCAGCAGCCAGCTATCCTGATAAAAGAACGACTTGTGTTCATCGCCATCTTTACCACACGCTAACTGCTCCCATCCCACCAACACGCCTTGCGCAGCGCGTTGCACATCGCCCTGGCGCGTGAAAGGCCACACTTCGGCGAGGACTTTGATAACTGAAGGTATATCCAAGGTCAGACCGGCGGCTTTGACAGTATCAACAGCTTTGGCGGCGCCCCTGATATCGCCTTCGTCCCACAATTTGTAAACAGTGAGGATACTCCTAAGTTTCTGTAGCGCACTTTCAAAGTCAGGGACCTGGGCATACAACGATGACTTCAGCGGATCGATATACTTCTCGATAAGGCCCTCTGCCTCGGCAAAATGGTATTGGTTATACAACTGCCGCACGCGCTCCCAGTCACGTAGAGCAAACTGCTCGTAAGGATTGACGAATTGTTGAATCTTGGAGGCATATCCGTAGGGGCGATTGTAACGTGTACTATAGACTTCATCGTCAAAGTCCACGTAAGAGACGGGTACATTGGCATAAGCCGCATAAAGAAAAGCCCCGGCGACCATACTCTTCTTTGCGCCGGTAATATCGACGACCACATCCGGTTGCTTTCCCACCTTCTCCACCAGCGCGCCGAAAACCGCCGCCGGAGTTGCTGCATCGATGACGACTTTCTGGATGGCGCGGTTTGAGAGCCGGCGGTTTTCTGGAAGTCGTCCAAAGAGATCACACAGATAAACATAGAAATTGCCGCCCGTCAATCCCCCGCCGTACTTGCGGTTGAGGATAAGGACCACTTGTTGCGGCCGATAGGCCCACACAGCTTGCAGCAACGGCTCCACAGAATGTCCAACCAGCAAAACAAGCGTGTGACAAGGTTGGAGTGCATCGCGTTGCTGCATTTCGAGCGGCAGAAGCTCTTCGACATAGCTACGCCATACCAGCCAAGGGGTTTTATAATTGTCCGTCAATCTATCCCAGTAGTCCTCGGTTTTCTTCTTCAATGCCGTATCATCAACCGAATCCATCTTCACCTCCTCGCCTCTCAACGCCATAGCGACACTTGATGAGGCATCTACCGATAGGAACCCATCGAAGACGCCATCAACTACAGTCAGTTTAGCCCTCATCGGGCCTGGGAGATAGCGTAAAGCTACTGGAAAAATCTAAGCGGATATACGTCAGTCATTGAATAGATCAGACAGTCAATTAAACTTTTATAGATGCTACCGGCGGGTACAACAGTAGTATAAAGTGAATTGTTAGAATAGTCAATTTTTTCCCTGCACACCGCCATCTCCTCCGCCGACGCATACACCACTACGATGCTCCCGTCGTCCATACGCCGCCACCTCCCCGCCGGCACCGCCAGCCCCGGCAGTCTGGCCTCGTCCGGCGGAATCACCATCCGCAGCGGAAACCGCGCGTCATCGCCCGTCGCCGCCATCACCCACGCCCGCACATCACCGCCAGCCTGGTAATACTCCGTCACATCGTTGCCCTCCGGCACGCGCACCGGCGTCACCCGCGCCGACAACGCTGCCAACCGCGTGGCGTTCAGCGTCCCGGCCTTGTCCGCATCCAGCGCCGCAAATATGCGCGTATACGGCAATAGCCGCGCCAACCATTGTGCTGGCAACGTCCGTTCTGCTCCGGCGAGGGCCGCCACGTCTACCAGGTTGCCCACTGCCTGCCACAGGAGCAGCACGTCCAACTCCGCTTCCACGATGAACAGCGGACGGTTGCCTCGCAGCTTCTCCGCGCCGTACAACGCGATCTGCCCCCCGCGCGGGCCGCCGTACTTGCCGCCATTGTCAGCCGTGGCCGGAGCATCGCCCACGAAACGTCGCACTTTCAAGGCCCACAATTCATCGCCGACACAATGCGGAATCACCACGCCACGCGGCACGTGAATGCGCTTGCCCGTGAGTCCCCACCGTTCTGGCGGATCGAACACATCGCGCGGACACCAGCCCAAGCCCCAGGTCTGCATTGTGCTTTCCTGTAAGCCCCGCGCCTGCAAATACGCCCGTCCCACGTTCCCCGCATCCGTCCACAGTACGTCCTGCGCACGACCCAAGATTAGCCTGGCCCGCGCCTGCCACGCCGCATCAGGGGGCACGACTGGCGGCGCTGGCGGGGTAGGTCGCGGCGTCCGTCCACGGGCCTGCACCGGACGCGCAGCGCCTGCCGTCATCGGCACACCCACGAGATTAGCCAAGTACGCCAGCGCTTCCCGAAACGTCCACCCGCGCCGCGCCATCACCCACGTCAACGCATCGCCGCGCGCTCCACAGCCAAAGCAGCGATACGATTGCCCGTCCGGGTTGAGGAACAAGGACGGATGATGATCCTCGTGGAACGGGCAGCGCCAGGCCAGGCGCTGGCCCTGTCGTTGCGGCGCGCCGATGTCAGGGATGATGACGTGTTCGGCCAGGTTGAGCCGGGCTTTGACCTGGGCTACCAGGTTGGTGGAAGACGCTGATTTATGCATATAAATCTGTTCCTTTCACGGTATTTTTCTTGAGACCATCATAGAACGAGAGCTAGATACAAGTGGCCAGCCCCTAGCCTCTATGCCAGATCGGGACATACCCCCGTGTTTGACGGGGGATGTCCCGCTGTGTGAGTCCCTTGACCCTACCCTGGCGCGGCGACGGCTATCAGCGGTGTGGCGCTCCTGGGTATCACGTGCGATACTCCCCAATGTCGCTCGAGTTGCCCCTTCCAACGTTCAACCGCGAAGTCGCCGGCGCGTCAACGCGTTGGCGACGCAGTGACACCTTCATCCTGAGCCTGCCAGGCCCATAAGTTATGGGGATCACGCCGTCCTGCCGTGTTCCTGATCTGTGCGTCCAATGCTTCCCGCGCACGGTAGATCAACGCCCGGCTGTAGCCTTCTTCCTGACCGGTAGCCACGATCTCCTGCGGCGCTAACGGTTCGCCCGCCGCGCGCAACAGCGATTCCAACCAGGCCACACACTCGTCCAGTTTCGTCGGCGCGCGCCACGGCTCTGACACAGCGCCCCATTGGAGCAGTACATCGGTGGGAGTGAGCGGCAGCAACTCGAGGCCCAGCGGGGCGGGGACGCGCGCCAGGTCACTCTTGAGGACTTCCAGTTGGCGCAGCCCATTGCTATCCGGTTGCGGCCCGTTCTGCACCACCGACAGTCCCAACACCGAGCTTGCCAGCGTTACGATATGCCCACTCCCACGGAAGTCATTGAGCGTGAGCGGCGTGAACTGCGGCGCACCGCTAAACGTTGCTCCCCGTTTGGTGCGCACGTGGTGGATCAACACCAGGCCTACCCCGCTCTCGCGCGCCAGGTTGCTAAAAAAGCTCAACAAGGCGCGCACATCCTCAACCGTGTTCTTACTCTTGCTGCTCACCGATGACAGGCTGTCGATAATCACCAACGCCGGCTTAATCGTGTACACCATTTCCACGAGCCGGTCACGATCCGCGTCCTGCTCGAAGTCCGGCAAGGCATCGCCCTCCGGCAACATCAGGTACAACTGTTGAGTGTCCATCTGCCAGTGCGCAGCGCGGGTAATGGTGATTTGCGGCACAGCGTCGGCGTCTACGTAGAGCACCGGCGCGCCAGGAGTCGTGACAGGTGTGCCGTCCGGTAACGGTTCACCGTGGATGATGCGCCGGCACAAATCCAAAGCCACGAGCGACTTGCCTGCGCCGGGCACTGCGCCAAACAAGGTCAGCATCCCGCGTGGAATCCAGCCCGGCCACACCCACGTGATCGGCGACAAGTCCTGGGCCAAGTCATAGAGCGTCGGATATTGCAGCGGCGCGCCGGGCACAAGGCTGAACAGCGTGCTGATAAGTTGGTCGTGATCAGGGTGATCTTTCAGCGCGTGCAACACCGTCTCGTGCGGGGGACTGTCCGGGTCGCCGTCCAGCGCGCGCCAACAGGTGAGCCAGGGATCGCTCCACTGCGCCAGATTCGGGGCCGGAACTGTGTATCCGGCCAGACGGTCGGCCAGAGCTTGCTGCATCAAGCGTGACGTTAACATTGTGTACCTCCAGTGTAGATGGTGAAATGAATCGCTTTGTCGTCTTGAAACGCATTGGACGACCACTGTAAACTGATGCCTGAAAACTATTTCTGCATTTTTCTCTCCTCAATGATGTGAGATGTGTGATATAAATTGTGTCGCCGTTTTCAACGACAACTAGAAATACCCACCCGGATTGCGGGGGAGTCCAGGTAAACCAGGCCACCGGCGGCCTGGCGGCGAATGCCTATCCCGGATCACTCCCCCATTGACGCTAACCCTCACCCACTCCCCGGTTGACACACCGGACACCGCACTGCCCGCTCCCCCCGGTCATCCAGCACTACGCCCGCGCCGTGACATTCAGGGCATTCAACCCGCCCTGCCTCCCGGCCCGTCCCTGGTAATGGCACGCGCTCGCGCAAGACCACTTGCCGGAAGAACCCGGCGGCGCGCGGATCGCCGGCCCGCGTGTGCGCCAGGTGGTGCAGCCATTGCCGGACGTAAGCCGGGTCTGCGATATACACGGCCTGGACTTCGCGCCAGGCTTTGCGCGTGCGGTGAAAGCCGATCTGTGCTAACCGCTGCTGAATATCTTCAGGAAGTGTAACTTCAGCATCATCACCCGCTGGCACGCCGTTTGTGTCAGGCGCGTGTGTGTCTGATGATGTGTCTGATGATGGGAGTGTCTTTGGAGTGTCTAAGAGTGTCTGTATATAAGGTAGGATCTTTTCTTCCCCAGACGGGCTACTTGTCGCCCAATCGGGGCTACTTGCTGTCGTGGACGGACTACTTGCTACTGCGGACGGGCTATTTGCTGCTCCCGCAGTTACGTCACTTGCTTCCAAAGTCGGGCTACTTGCCGCCTCTGACGGTCTACTTGTGGCCGGAGAGTCCGTTGCTGCGCCGAGACTGGACGGCACAGTGACCGCTGTGGCCAACATCCCAAGGAGCACCGTGAAATGCTGGATGAGTTCCACGATTTGCACGGATAGTTCAGCCGGGACTGTGACTCGACGTTGCAGCGGTAGTTCAACGGGGGCGGCGACTTCCCATTGCGGCGGTAGTTCAGTGGGGGCAGTGACTTGACGTTGCGGCGGCTCCGCTGGGAAGCTAAGCCCGGCAGCCTCAACGGGTGATGTAGGTACGGTGGACGTGTCCCAGCCCTGGAATTCCCCTTCGTCGCCAATCACCATCCCTTGTAGATACAGGGCGTATTGCCGTACTGCGCCATTTTCCCGCCAGACGAGTAAGCCCTGCGCCACCGCCTCGCGCAACCCATCGTGGACGGCCCGCGTCGAGTAGCCGATGCCAGCGTCGTAGCGTTCTTCCCCGTGCGCATACTGTCGCCCGTGGGCGATCTCATCCTCGGTGAGCCAACAGGCGCGCCCGTCCCACGTCTCCCAGCCCCAGGTGTGGCGGAAGAGATACTCCACGCTCAAAATGGCGACTTCCGAACCGAGCCGCGCGCTCATATCCGTCCACAGCGCCGGCACCTTGAAGAAGTTGCTGCGCGGGGGTGCGAAGCCGCGCCATTCCCCGCCCGCGCCCGCATCTGCCCAAGCCGCAGGAGTATCCGCGTCTGGCGGCGACATTCGGGGGCGATAGGTGTAGGTCGGCTGCCCGGCGTCGTCGTGTGGGTGTTCGAGCAAGCCCCAGGCTTGCACGTCGGCGAGGGCGTGGCGCAGCGCGCGGCGCGCCAGGCCGGTGCCGTGATCGAGGTTGCGCGTGCCGCTGCGCCGGCCATACTGGAAATCGTGCCAGGATAAGCGCACCGGCGTGGCGAAGTTCTGCCAGCCCCAGGTGTGTTTGATGACGTACTGCGTCACCAGCAGCGGCCCTTTGATGCGCGCGCGCCCGGTCTGTTGGCGCAAGTCAGCCCAAATGTCGAACCAGTCGTTCGGCAGGCGATACCAGTTGGCTTCAGGGTAAGCAAATCCAGTGAACATTGTGAAACTCCTTATGCGGTAGTGGTCGTATCTGTGAGCGGCACAAAACGTAACTGCGCCTTGTGAAATACCATTGCGAACAGCCCCGTTTGTCCCTGGCGGTGCTTGGCGAGGATGAACTCGGTCTCCACCAGGGGCGCGTTGTCCACGCCGTTGGGCCGGTGTAACAACAGCACCATATCAGCATCGGCCTCCTGGTTGCCCGATTCGCGCAGGTCGCCCAGCGTGGGTCGGCGATGGTCGGCGTCGCGTCCCAACTGGCTGGCGGCGACAATGGGAATCTGCAACTCTTGGGCCAGGTGTTTGAGTTCGCGGGTGACGTGGCCGATGGTGAGGTAGCGTGAGTCCAAGCGTTGGTGTGTCTCGGCGAGTTGGATGTAGTCCAGCAGCACCAGGCCCAGGTTGTGTTGGGCATAGAGCTGCCGGACCTTGGTGCGCAGGTCTTCGATGGCCAGCCGGGGACTGTCGTCGATCCACAAGGGGAACTCCGAGAGCGGCCCCAGGCCATCGGCGAAGCGCGGCCAATCGCCCTCTTGCAGGCGGGTGTAATCCAGGCCCAACTCCTTCTGCACGATGCGCCCGGCTACTTCCAGCCCGCGCATCTCGATGGAGAAGAGTGCGGTGGGCACACCCAGGCGCAGCGCGTGGACGGCCAGCGTCGCCAGCAAGACCGACTTTCCCACGCCGGGCCGCGCGGCGACAATATTGAGCGTGCCCTTGCGCAACCCACCGCCGAGCAGCTCGTCCAGCGTGGGCACGCCGGTGGCGACACCCAGAGGGATGCCATTGTGATACAGCGCGGCGGCCTCATCGTAGAGCTGTTGGAGTATCTGCGCGAAGGGCTGCAGGCGCTCCTGGTAGGCCAAGTCGTCACGGATGGTGAGGAACAAGCCCTCGGCCTCGGTGACGACCTGCTCGATGGGCCGTTGCGCATCGTAGGCCAGACGCGCAGCGGCGCTGCAGGCATCGAGGATGCGCCGCCGCACGTGGGTCTGCTGCACCTCGCGGGCGTAGCTGAGCACACTGGCCGCCGCGGGCACGGCGTCGAGCAACTGTGTGATGAAGACCGCGCCGCCCAGAGCTTCCAGTTGCCCCCGCTTTTCTAACTCGGTTGTCACCGTGAGGAAGTCCACCGGCTCGTGACGAGCGTAAAGGTCGAGAAGCACGGCGTAGAGCCAGCGGTGTTTCTGCAGGTAGAACTCCGGCCCTTTGAGCAGCGGCTGCACCTGCGGGATCGCCCACTTGGGGTCAATCAGCAGCGCCCCCAGGGTAGCCTCCTCTGCTTCGATGGTATGGGGTGGCAGTACGTTTTTCGTCATTGGCGATGTTCTCTACCTCAGCGCACCGTGAACGCCGGCGTATCCGGCCCGGCTTGCGCGGCATTTGCTGTGGTTGCCGCCGTCTTCTTCCGAGGACGGCGCAGGGGTGCTGTCCCCTGCGCCCATTGCCAGCCCACGAAGCCCAAGGCCGCCAGCACAAACGGCCCAATGCGCACGAGGAAGACCCCCGTGTACAGCGCCCCGGCCCACCAGAGTCGTAGGGCATAGGTCAAAAACGTTTCGAGTGTCATTGTGTGTTCCTTTCCTTAAAAGCTGTTAGCCGTCAGCTTTCAGCCTTCAGCCTTGTCCAGCGAGCAAACATTGCATATTGCTGATCGCTGATGGCTGATAGCTGATTGCTTATTCCGCACTTTCCTCGTCCGCCCATTCGTCCTCTGCCTCCGGCAAATCGCCGCCTATATCCTCTTCCTCGTCTTCCACATCCTGCCCCTTGCCTCCTGCTTCTTGCCCCTTGCCTCCTGCATCTTGCCTCCTGCTTCCTGCCTCTTTCTCCGCCGGCGTGTACTTGAAGTACCGTTCCGGCTTGGCGGCGTCCGCGGGCCAGTTCGCGTTGGGCTGCCGCAGCTTGCGGTCGAAGAACTCCGTCAAGATGAAGCGCGGGGTCGGCAACCACGTCTCGCGCAAGGCTTCCTGCGTGAACAAGGCCAGGAAGCTCGGCGTGGTGACAGCATCGGGTTGCCGCTGGAGTTCGTCACGGATCCGGCTGATGGCTCCGCCGAGGACGCGCGCGGTATCGCGGTTGTTGGCGATGTAGTAACACGCACTGAACCCGGCCAGGGCATAGTCCTGCATATTCTTGAGCAGCTTTTGCCGCAGGCGCGTGCTGTTGTAGTTCCCGCGCTCACATTCCACGGCCAGCCAGAGCGCGTCGCCGCCGGAACGGGGTGTCATCACCACAATGAGATCGGGCTTGCTATTGCCATACTGTGGGGTGAAGTCCACGGCCGCCATCGCCTCGCCGTCGCGCTCCGGGTCGTAGACCGTGTACGTGAAGCGGTGGTTCGCGGCTAACGCATTGCCCGCCAGGATCATTGCTTTGGTCGCGCGAATCATCCACCATGCTTCCACCGATTTGTAGGGGCCATAGGCGGCCTCGTAGGTGATGGGATCGCTGTTGAAACGCCGCCGGTACTCAGCCCGGCCAGCCTCGGTCAACACATAGCAGGTGTCGCTGGCATAGCATTTCAGATGCCCTGGCGCGGGGATTTGCTGCACCTGCAACAACCCTTTGTCCAGCAATTCGGGGAAAACGGTGTTCTTCGCCGTGCCCACGGCCTTGCCCGTGTGCTGCGCCCACAGCGGCTTGGCTTCATCTGCTAACACCGTCAGGCCCAAGACGTACAGCAGCTTCACTGCATCGCCGGATAGTTCCACGCCCGATTCCACCACGACCGGCTGTGGGGGCGGTGCAAACCGCGCGCGTTCCACCTCGGCCAGTTGCCGGGCTTCGCTGGGACCGAATAGTTGCGCTGGATCATCGCCGTAGAGGTAGTGTTGGTAGAGGTACTCCCCGGCCTCGACGGTGTTCATCCGCGCGCCCAACGCCTGGGCATAGAGGTTGGGATACAGCGCGGTGAGGTAGTCTTGCAGGATGGCTTCCGCACGCTTCAGGGCACGGGCCTTCGTCGCCAGGCGCAGCTGGCTGCTCTCCAACTGGCTGCGCAGCAGGATGATGCCCATCGCGTGATCAGCTTTGAGTTTCTCGACCTCTGCTTGCCATTCCTGGTTAGTCTTAACGGGACTCACGCCACACCTCCCGGCACAGGGGATACGTGAGGCCGGCGATGCCCGCGCGCAAGTCGCCCAGCGCCAACCGGGCCAACACCAGGGAAGCCTGCGCCTCGACCAACGCTTGAACATCGTTGTTGCCGTAGAAGACCAACAATTGTTCAGCGGCGTAGGCGTAGGTATCAACCGCCTGTTGCATCGTCAGGGCCAGCAAGCTGTACTCCGCCGGCGCTTCAGGGAGCGGCAAGGCGTTCAGCCTGGCATCCGCCTGGCCGACCTGTTCCGCCAAACGGAACGCCGCGCCGGTGGACTGCGGTTGTGACCCGCGCGCAATGGTGTCCAGACTGTCGCCAATCTCGGCTAATTCGTCGGCCCACGCTGTCGCCTCAGCGAGAAACCGCTGCTGGCGTAGTCGGTACGGTGACATCACCACCGGCGCACCAAAGCTGTCACACGGCGCGGCCACGTAGCCCACGACGAGCGGTAACCCTATCAGGGCCAGGGTCAGGCCCACAATGAATCGTGTTTGCATTTTTCTCTCTCCTGTGTTTGATATGTTTTTTTGACAGGACTTACAGGATGAACAGGATGAAGAAACCTTTCGCAATCCTGAAAATCTTGTTAATCCTGTCCCAAGAAACCAACCGCGTCCCTGCTGTTATGCTGTCGTGTCGCGTGCCAGGCAACACAAAAGGGGAGGACCCAGGATTACTCCCGAGTCCTCCCCTTTCGTTCTTGAACCAGGCCAGTGCTCTGATTCAAGCGCCGCAGGCTTGAAGGCTTCCTGCGGTTTGAAGGCTTTTCGCCCTCGCACCTTTTGGGGCGCTGTCTGCACCTTACTTACAAGTATATCACACTGGATATAGCTAAAGCAAGTGCGTTTTTCGTGCAAGGTGTAGCAGAGCTTGTTACTCAACCTTGATCACTGCTCAGATCACGGCACGCTCGCGCTTCAGGAAGCCACGGGAGGACCGGGCTACCCCAGTGGCCCGTCCCGTGCCCATCCACCGCGCAAGCCCCTAATTTCCTCGGTGATAGCGTTGTCTGCACGCAGATGACGCAGCTTCTCGATGACGTTGTGCAGACTTGTCCGCCACAGTTCCACAATCTGCTGGGCGCGATAGATATGGCACGGTTCCACAATGACCGGCAACTGTGGCGCATCGAAGGTGGCCAAGATGATAGCGACCTTGATAAGCTGCGTACTCAAACGCCCATAGCTGGTTGCGCAGATGTCGGCGAGTTTGTCCCGGCGCAGCAGGTCAAAGCCGGTGGCGCGCGCATAGCGTTCCCACGCCGCCCACGCTTCTCCGCCGCGTGCAAGCTGTACAGGGTAAGCCATCAAGGGTGCACTCAACTGTGCGGCTTGGGTCTGGCGAGGTTTAGCCTGGGCATCAGCAGTGGTCTCAACCACGTTTAGCGACGCCTCCGGCAATGGTAGAAGTTGTGTGGCAACCCGTTGTAACCCCTGCACCAAGTCGGCGGGATACACTTGTGGTCCCGGCCAGAAATGCCACGTGTCCACATTGGCGCTCCCCACCAGCACAAAGCATTTGAGGAAGCTTTTGGCCCAGCGGTGCTTTTTCAAGTGCCGCGCCATAAGGCTATCGGTGGTCACGCCGAAGATATTCAGGTAGGGTTGTTTGACTGTGGCCTCTTGATAGATGAGCGGGTTGCGTGTCAGCGCCTCGTCCGGGCAGCCGTACAAATCCCAGACCAGCGGCAGTAGTCCGGCGGTGTAGTCGTCGTTGTAGCTGTCCAGCAGTCGGGCCGCGTTGTCCAGTAGCCACCCCCGTTGGGCCGCGATGACGCGCTCCTGTAACCACTTGGCTTGTAACGTCGGCTGCCAATTGGTATAGGTCGATGGAACGCGCGTCGACCAGTCCAGAGTGAGAGCCGCGGGTGTTTGCTGTGCGGTCTGTAAGAAATGCTGCATCCCCGCAGCTTCCACGAGGCCCTTGACGACGTGCAAGGCCGTGCTGGTGCGCTGCACGGTACTTGGCCCGACATTAAGCAGATACAGGTTGGGGTAGATGATCTTGGCGCTGCTATTCAAGTCCAGGTACAACCGGCGTGCAATGGCAACCCCACCCAGGAAGATTCCGGCGGCGAGGTGAAACGCCGGCGGTGTCAGTGGACTGGCAGCGCTGGCAAAGGCCACGAACGCATCGAGCCACTGCCCGGTCTGATTAGCTATGGCAACCTGCTCCGGCGTCAAACGCGCATATTCGGGCAAGGCCGGGGCCAGGGACGCTTCCAATGGGATCGCCTGGAGGATGTCTTCTGTCTCACCAGGATGCTGCGCGGCGTGGTCTGTAGCAGCGTTTTCCGGCGTGCACGCGTTGGCATCACCCGGTTGCGCCTCGTCAGTGTTCAATGCCGTTGAGTCGTTCCGTCGTTTCATTGGCCGTTATCCTCCCCTGTGTGTACACCGCTGAAGCGGCGTCCTTGTCGTTGTACATCGTGCATCCCTCAGTCCTCCTTCACTGCCACTGCCTGCACAGTGTCCACCGCAATGCCCTGCGCCACGCACGCCCCCTGGATGATGACCCGCTGCTGTACCAAGGCCCGCAAGGTCGCCTCCACTTCACCCGACGCCGGCAGCAGCGGTACGGCCCCCGCGCCTTCCAGCGCCAGCCACAGTGTTTTGGTACGGGGTGGCGCAAGGACAATGCCGCGCAGCAACACCGTACCGGTCGCGGCACACACGTCACCGAGCGTGGTAGCATCTACTTCAGGTAACTTGCCCCGCATTGGGGCGACGGTGATCAGGCGCACATCGCCAATGCGTTGGGTATGCACGCGCACTTTCCGTTTCCCGACGGGGAGTTTGGCCTTGCGCGGGTCAGCGCCGGTCAAGGCTAGTAGATGGCGAATCACGGTGTCGACGTCGTGGTTCATTGGGCTACCTCCCCGGTATGAAACTGGGCCAAACGAGCGATTGTGCTTTGTGCGGTAACTGGCTTCCGACGCCGATCCAGGGTCATCCGTGCGGCGTGCCGTGCGCGCGGCAAGGCGCACACAGCGGGCGCGACACGGCAAGCGTCACGATGGGGCGCTTTTGTCAGCGTCTCAGGGACGCAGCGGGTGACCGGGGCAGTATAGCGGTTTCCAGTGCGGGATGCGGGGCACAAGACCGTGCCGTGGCGAGGTGGTACGTCCGCTATTTGGCGCGGTGGCGACCAGGGTTGTTGACCTGGGCCAACGCTGTACGTTGCTTGATTTGTACTCCGCTGGAACGGTGCGCCGACAATGGTGAGAATCATCGGGCGTACGGTGGGTGGGCGTGGCCTGCGCCTGGTAACGGCAGCGTTGAACCACGTTGTTCCCGGCCAGAGCCTCGTTATTGCCAGGCTATGCCAGGCGCGCACAGAGCTACCCAGCGTCAAGATACCACGTTGGGCCAGGGTAGTGCCCCTAGTTTCCGGCGTGGTGCGCTGTCGTTGGGCGACGTTGGTTTGCTGGGACTGCCGATGACTCACGGTGGTTGTCGCCAGGTCGGGGCAAGGGTAGTCCAACGCTGTTTGGCCGGGGAACCGACCTGGGTTGCACCGCGCACAACTGACCTTTTTTGTCCTGCTATGGCTCTGTGCCCGCTGCCGACCCAGTGCGGGCGGCTGTGGCAGTACAGTGTCAGTTCCCCGCGCACGAAGCTGAAATGTGTGCGGTGCGAGTCCCGTTTTGTGCGCGGCAATTCTCGGCTTTAGGCAGTGGTGCGCGCGGCAATGCAGCTTGCCTTTGTGTGCCCATTGCCCACTCCGTGCGTTATGCCGGGGCGCTGCGCTTGGCTGCCGTGGCGCGACAATGAGTAACTCCGCTCCGCACAGCGTCGTGATCGATGTGCTCTCCCACTTCGGGCATTGGCTCTCAGGGTGTACAATGAGCGTGGCCTTGTACTGGCAGCGGCGCGGCTTGGCTTTGTGTGCCCATTGCCCACTCCGTGCG
>Ga0334886_1000184_pt1 | contig 105581 bp, 95 predicted proteins | sample GraSluR1_MG_9_FD_207232 | JGI IMG/M metagenome (GOLD analysis project Ga0334886, IMG submission 207232) | Sludge microbial communities from methane-producing bioreactor in Wageningen University, Netherlands - Granular Sludge_27_06-R1 | ecosystem: Engineered > Bioreactor > Anaerobic >...
GACAGAAGTCAGAAGACAGAATTAACATGCTTCAACCTTCCAACTTCCCTGCCCGACTGCATCGTTCAGGCGGGGGTCTTCGGACTTCCGACCCTAAAATCATTCCACTAAAATTGCAGTAGTACCATGAATTAATTCTTGGCAACTTGTTCAACATGCTGGTAGCTAGTGCTTTCTAAGGTCTTTGCTCCCTGATGATCATGACTTTAACAGATTGTGGTTAATCTGTTATGATATTGATTACCAGGGATATAACCTAATTTTTTAACACTTATTTTATTGAAAATCAGATTTTTATGTTAAATTTTAACGAACTATTATGATAATAGTTCTTCTAATAATTGATTAAAAGAAGTGTCTTTTTTTCTAGGAGTATGTTCACATTGGGTTTTTAGTTTCGCTCCTCTGTAAAAAACGGGATAAAACACTCTCTATACTTTCCAAAAAATTAATTACAATTAGCATCAACATCTCTTACTTCAGACTGAGTATCTACAATGTTGTCTAAAATCATGGTTCCGCGAATTGTTACTTCAACGTAATCAGAACCAATCGCTGTAATAACTCCTGAGAAGTTCGTCATTTCAAGTTGTGTTGCAATTTCATCTCCTGACAGAGTCCCTGTAGTTGTGGAAAGATTGCCTCTAAGTCTTAATCTTTTTACATAAGGAACCTTTACATTAGAATAGGTTTGGTATGCATCAAATACAAGAATTGCGGTACCCGGAAGTACTGTTACCGTTCTGTTTGAAAAGAAGGTGTGGGTTTCCGACACAGACTCCTCTGTAGAAGCAGTAGTTTTTGAACTTGCTTCAGTTTCGACTTCAAGTCCTGATGTAACGCTAGCTTTAGTTTCCACGCCACTCCCAAGGATTTCACATGAAACAGTAGTACTTACAGAAACTTCAATGCTTCTTGTTTCTCTACTACTTAAACCAATACTCTCGGAAAACGAACTGGTATATTTAGTAGTAACTACACGCTCAATACCTACTTGTTGCTCCAAAGTGCCTGCACCGCAATTTCTAAGCGTGCTATTAAAACCAAATGAGGTTTCAGCTGCGGGCAAAATGGGTTGAAAATATTCTGCGCTTAGCTGGGTTGTTTCCCAATATGTATCTAAAGCAATAATTCTAAAATATTGCACAGCACCAGAGCCATTTATACCCCAATTAATTGTACCATCGTTATCAATACGACGTAATGGCATATCATTTTCTGCTCGTCTAATTGTATATAAGCCATTTGTTTCATCTTTCTTAATTAAAAATCTGAAATCAGCGTCCAGAACATCAGGGCTATGTGTATCGTAAGAATAAATACCTGATTGTGCAATTTCTCTTGTTTCAAGGCCTATTCTAATATAATTATTAGTCTCGGCAGAATAAAAAGCAAATACATTTTCTTCCTCTTCGAATTTATGTATTAAAAATTGCTGGTGAGTATTTTCTGGTTTAAACAACGAACCGAACTCCATTAACCTTATTTCGTCTGCCCCGGCAGCCGATGGTTTAAGGACAATCCTATTGTCATATTCACCATTGGCATTAACCGGTTGTATATAGTAATGCATATTTTCAGCAAAGTATAATTCTCGTACTTTATAAGCTAAATTGCTTGCATTGATATTAATTATATTATCACCATCTTCAAAGGATCTTTTGCTGTACTCTACAGAGATAATTTCATTCTCTAAATCATCAAGTATCTTAATATCCAATCCAACACCCTCCCTAAGCTCTGCCTCAGCACTTTCGGATAAATCTTCGACAGGAATCTTAAGTTGTGCAATATTGGTGAAAGGATGCACATCTAATTCCTGATCATAATTGTCTTCTGTAGCGGTTGTGGTGAGAATAACTTTTTTAGGAGTATAACCTTTTTTCTCCAAGTCTCTGATGTTGATGATTAAACCTAAATCTCCTTCATAGGCAACTACATCATCAGTAGAAATACCATCTAAAGTTTCTGGTTCGTCAATAACCGGATCCGGAGTCTCTTTACTACACCCTAGTGCTATTAACAGAATAGAAAATAGCATTACCCATTTTAATTCTTTATAATTTGTTTTCATAATCAGATAGTTTTTATTTTAATTCATTGAATGGAACGCGCATGATGATTGTATTTAGCTAAGTGTCAATTACCACAGATGCTTCTTCATGCATTCTGATTACTGATGATTATTTATAAAGTCTTTTACCCATCCACAAACGCGGTGGTTCTTATTGAGAGAAATGTGGTCAATCCATTCAAATGTATTCACCCTATGAACGTTTTCATCGCCATAAAAACGAGCCGATGATTTTGGCACCATGCCATCGTTGGGTTTGCTTAGGGCTTCGTATCCTAACTTTATGTTACGAGGAGGCTCTGGGTAGTGCCATTCCCACCCAGGAATTACACAGTGACCTAAAGCTTCTGCCTTACAATCAAAGTATCGGCCAACCCTCCCATTGATCAACGTGTATTTTGAGCGTTGGGTTTGTTCGTAAGTATGAGAATTCAACTCATCAATGAAATCAGAACCCGGGGCAAGGTCATGAACACCTGTTACATCTGCCCAGCTGAATATGTAAGCAAGATCAGCCAAGCCCGACCCTAAATGGGGTGTGCCAAGGGTTACCAACCTGTGAAAATCGCCTCCTTTTGCTATGTACCACCGAGACACTAACCCTCCCATTGAATGAGCAATGATAATGGGAGCATCAGAAATACCATTAATTGCCTGCAACTTGCTTATGGCGTCAAGCATTTGTTCTCCATTTATGTTAATATTTAACCACCATTTATACTCGTAAGCCCACACATTATTGGTCTCATCAATACTATGATCATCCAAATATTCAATCATTTCGTTCCAGGTATTGGCATTATCGTTCATACCATGAACAAGTATTATGCTCCGGCCTCTGCCAACCTCACCTAGCTTCAAATCGAGTTTGTAGGTATTGGAGAATGAAGCTGTAACCGGCTGGATTGAATCGGTATGGTGAAGTGTCCCAAAGTACCTGTCGTTGTTAAGGCCATCTATGGATATATTCAGATCTCGGTTCTGACTCACAATGCCGCTGAGGCTAATTGTAGCGTTTTGGTTCGTTCCGCTGAGGCTTAGCATTGTAGTGTCTAATGTTCCCGAAAGCGAGAGGGTGGGCTCTGTAGTCAGCTCCGCTGGGGGTGTAAGCAAAGCGGTTAGTTCATTTCCGTTTTGGTTGAAAACGATTGTCCATGAAGGTTGACCTAATGACAAAGTATCCTCCTCTTCTTCAGTCCCCAGGTATCCGTACCATTCACCATCAATGCTAGCAACCTCAACTGGTGGGTTGTCAACCGATTTATCGCATCCATTCAATGCCGATAGGCCCAAAAGTATAAATGCAAATATTCCAAAAATCAATACCTTTTTCATGATAATGTTCATTTTATTAGGATTTAAGATTAGGTATAACTATACGCTCATTCGTGTTCACTATTGCAAAAGCGAGACAAATGTAAAATGAATAATACCGTTTTTTAAAAAAATAAGTAGGACAAATGGTAGGACAAATCAGGAAATACTCTTCAGGTAGCCGCATATATCGGCTTTGGGATCGAGGTTAAGCTTATGGCGCAATCTCTGGCGGCCCTTGCTGATGGCCGATTCAGATACAGATAGTATGCCCGCAATTTCAATACTAGTTAGATCTAAAAACAGCAATACCGACAGGCGAATCTCATTCTGTGTTAGGTCTGGGTGACGTTGCTTCAGCAGAGGGAGAAACTCTGGATAAACCTGCTGAAGGTCGAGCATTACTTTTTTCCAATTCTGTTCAGTGTCAATATTCGAGTTGATATTGCTTACAATCTCTTCGATACTCTTTCTGGCTACAACATCCAGCTTAACATTTTTAAGCACGTTGTTTTTTTCAACGTTGCCAGCCAAGAAGCGAACCACCTCCTGATTCTTGAGCTTTATCTCCAGGTTTTTCTTCTCAACCATTATCTGAAGATTCTTGTTCTCTGCTTTGTCGAGTTGGTGCTTCTGCGTAATATTTCGCTTCATCATCCACAGGTACAGCACGATAAACATAAAGGCTATGAGAATTAGCACAAAAAACAGGGTTAGGTAGAGTGTTCGCTGGTTTTGGCTCTTAATAACCTGTTTGCCATGAGCTATTTCAGTCTCCTTGAGCTCGAGGCTGTAGCGTGCCGACATTTCGGCAATGCGGGAATCCATTTGCGACTGCACCACTAATATTTCGATGAGCCGACCTACCGAAAGGAATTCGTAAGCCACTTCATGCTCGCCCAGCAGCGCATGAACCTTGGCCAGCTGAAGGTAAACCCTTAAAAACATATCCTCGTTCCGCTCAATCTCAAGCAGCGTAAGCGCCTGGTAGCAGGGGGTAAGGGCCATTCGGCTTTTTCCTTGTCTCAGATAAATATCGCTCAGTACAATCGAAGAATTGACGGCATTCCTCATATCTTCTGATGCAATAAAATTGTTGAGTGCTTTGAGGCCAAACTCTTGGGCTAAGTTGAGATTGTAATTGTTGAGCCGATACAGCGAGGCTAACTCATTTTGCGATGTGGCCATTATACGTGTGAAACCATAAGTAGATGCTATGCTTATGGTTGTCTCGGAGTATTTCTTGATGGAATCAACCCGTTGCTGAAACGTTAAGCCCGGTATGGCATCGTATAGGGCTGCCATTCGGTTGTTGGCGTACGCCTGATACAAAGGTAAAGTGGTGGGTTTTTGTATTATTAGCCTTATGAGCTCAATGGCCTTAGTAAACTCACGATTTATTCTATATGTTTCAACAATTCTTAGGTTGATGTCGTCAGCAAGGGAATCGGGAATGGTTTTGCCGTATTTCTCCATGAAGTCGAGCAGCAACAGCATTCCCTCACTATTTTGCCCCTGGGCAATTAGGTTGTACCCTTTTTGGTAAGCGTTTAGCGAGTCGTATGGTATTGTATCGACAAGGCTTTTCTCTACGCTATTGGCAATTGAATCCTTGGTAAGCTCCTTGTATATCTTTAGCTTTAAGTAGTTGGTCCATGCCTGCTGGGTTGGGGTTAGCTTGAAGTCCTTTTCGAGCCGATTTACACATCCCCGGGCGATGTTTACATCAAAGCGCACCTGATCAATGCCCCTTTTAAGTAAAGAGTCGGCAACTTGACTATTCTGCGCGGATACACTAAAATGATAGGGCAAAAAAATCACGTAAAGCAAACTATAAATCAATCTTCTTAAAGATCTCATTAGTATTTTTTTCGAAAATAAGTAATTCTACTTTACGAAGTTAAAAAACTGGTACTACTACTAATTTTGTGGAAGAAACAACCTTTATGCTATATATCTGTCTTGTAATTTGATGTTTACACAAAACAATGAGGTTTCACAAGCGATGCGCTCCTAATATTTTGATTTTATGAATGTTACTGACATTCAAATCTAATCATTCCACTGAAATCGTAGTAGAACAGAAAAAACTACCCTGAAAAAAGTGCACAAATATATTACTGCTATCCATATAATCAACTGCGATTATGCTCATCTATCAACTAATAATTTAGAACTAAAGATAGCCTCACCGTATATAAATTGCAACAAAACCACTTATAAAAACCTATATATCCGTATTTTCCCAAAACTAAAAAAGCAAAAGAATCAGCACAAAATACTCCTTAAGAAAAATAGGTTCTTCCTATTTTCCCAGATTCGTCTCCATGCTATACTTAACCCCTCGCTGCTCTAGATAATCCATTATATACTCAAAACAACCCGGTGCTTCTCCCACCATCTCGGGGGCGAAAACGCCATGCTTACTGAACCCGCCAGAGGCCAAAAGATTTACCCCCGCCGTTGCTGTATATCCGGTAGTGCGAGCCATAGACCACTGCTGAGTTGCAGGGTCGTACTCATCGTAAAGGTTGTAGGTTACCTCTTTGGGTGATCCCTTTTCAAACCCTTTAATTACTACCTGCATCACGGTTATCTCTGGCTCATTGGGCTGGAGCTTCCACTCATCGAAAAGTATTTTGGAAGTTAACGCCATAGGCAACACGTCAACCCCATTCACTTTTACGGGTTTGTTAGAGAAGAACCCCGATGCGCTCAGCGTTTTAATTATATCGATATGCCCAGGGTAACGCAAGGTTTTCTCCTTCATATTGGGGATGTGCGCCATGGTTTTAAGCAGCGAGCGCAAGCCATCGGTATTAAAACCCTCCAGATCGCCCACGGTGGGGAAGCGGTACATCTCCACTTCGCTCATGGCGGGCTTGGTAACCAGCTGGCCATTCTCCATACATCGTGCTGGCCGGGTGTACTCCTCCAGCACATCAACGGGCGAAAAGGGTGCTTTGTACTGGTACGGATAGTTTCTAATCTTGGGTAGACCACCAACCATGTAGAAAAAATCGGTTACCTCCATCTGCCGATTGTGATAGCCCAAAATAATGTTGGGCATTCCGGGAGCAACACCAAAATCGGCAAGAACAGTAACGCCAGCATCCTTGGCTAGCCGATCAAGCTCCATGAAATCCTCAGGCATAAAGGAGATATCAACCACCGATTTTTTGGCCTCGATACAAGACTTAACCGTACTATACCCCATGAACCCAGGCACGGCACACACCACCAAATCGAAATCTTTAACAACTTCTATTACCCTTGAGCTATCGGTCAGGTCGGACAGAATGGTTTTTACACCAAAAGCGCCTACCTGCGAAAGATTATCGGAGTTTACATCCACTGAGGTAACATCATTTCCGTTTGCCAGGTCGTAAGCCATTGCACGGCCAACCATTCCTGCGCCAAGTACTACAATCTTCATATGGGCTCTGTTTTAATTGATATTTGTTGTCTCAAAAATAATGTTTTACCTCTAAAAAGCAACCTCATTCGTTAGCGCAGATTATTTTGTATCATCGCCCTGCCAAAACAAAAATTTAAGCAAAAGCTATACCTTTGCAAAGCAAAAAAATCAACATAACAAACGCTGAACTGTTTAAAGTAAAAACACATTATATTTATAGTATAGCATTATGCAGATCAATAGCAAAGTACTACTCATGATCCTCGATGGATGGGGAATTGGCAAGGGCGACAGAGCTGACGTAATCTCAAGCGCTCACCCCGAGAATATGATTCGACTTACGAACAATTATCCACACGCCCAGCTCAAAGCTTGCGGTGAGGATGTTGGCCTACCCGAGGGCCAAATGGGAAATTCTGAGGTAGGCCATTTAAACATAGGGGCAGGAAGAGTTGTATACCAAGACTTGGTTAGAATAAACAAGGAGATAAAGGAAGGGTTGATCGACACAAACCCTGTTCTAACAAATGCTTTTACCTATGCAAAGGAGAACAATGTTGCGGTACATTTTCTTGGCCTTGTATCCGATGGTGGTGTTCACTCCTTGGATACCCACCTATATAAACTTTGCGATATGACCAAGGACTATGGGATCAGCAAAGTTTTCATCCACGCCCTAACCGATGGCCGGGATACCGATCCACAAAGCGGATTAGGATTTGTTAGCAACCTCGATAAGCACCTAGAAAAGAGCCATGGCGAAATAGCTTCGTTGATTGGCCGATACTACACCATGGATCGCGACAAGCGATGGGAACGAATTAAAATTGGTTACGACCTGCTAGTTTCGGGAAAAGGAAAGCCTACTCAGAGCATTGTTAAGGCAATGGAGGAATCGTATGCAGAAGGTGTTACCGACGAATTCATTAAACCCATCGTAAAGGTTGATGCAAACGGCAACCCCGTTGGTACGATTAAGGAGGGCGATGTGGTGGTCTGCTTTAACTTCCGCACCGACAGGCTAAGGGAAATAACCATTGCGCTTACCCAAACCGATATGCCCGAGCATGGTATGCAAACCATACCCCTACATTATGTTACCATGACCAGCTACGACGACACGTTTAAAAATGTTAACGTAGCATACAGCAAGGACAACCTGGTTAACACTCTGGGCGAGGTGGTATCGGCTGCGGGGCTAAAGCAGCTACGAATTGCCGAAACCGAAAAGTATGCACACGTAACATTCTTCTTCTCTGGTGGACGCGAGGAGGTGTTCCCAGGAGAGAAGAGGATATTAATCCCGTCTCCAAAGGTAGCAACCTACGACTTACAACCCGAGATGAGCGCCTTTGAGGTGAAGGACGCCGTAGTGAAGGATTTGAACAAGAACCAACCCGACTTTGTATGCCTTAACTTTGCCAATGGCGACATGGTTGGTCATACCGGAATTTATAGCGCGATTGAAAAGGCTGTAAAAGCGGTCGATCAATGCGTTGGCGAAGTGGTAGAGGCCGCCAAGGCCAATGGCTACACCGTTGTAATTATTGCCGACCATGGAAATGCCGACAATGCGGTTAATCCCGATGGCTCACCAAACACAGCACACTCGCTAAACCCAGTTCCCATTATTTTGGTTAGCGACAAGTACACCAAGGTATCCAATGGAATTTTGGCCGACGTTGCACCCACCATACTCAGCATAATGGGACTACCAATTCCTGCCGAGATGACGGGGAATATTCTTTGTCAGTAACCGAAGGTATGATACAAATTGACGACAAGCTACTTAGCTTTGATATTTTTGAAAAGCATTTCTGCTGCGATCTACCCAAATGCCTTGGCGCATGCTGTGTGCACGGGGAATCGGGCGCGCCACTAGAGCCGGATGAGATTGATAGCCTAAAGGCCGAGATTGAAAAGATAAAACCATACCTAAAACCAAACGGACTTAGGGCGATAGAGAAACAGGGTGTTGCCATAAGGGATTCAGATGGCGATATGGTTACACCCCTTATCAATAACGCGGAGTGTGCCTATTCCATTGAGGAGAATGGAATCACCTTTTGTGCCATAGAAAAAGCGTGGATGGAGGGTAACGTTAAATTTCGCAAGCCCATTTCATGCCACCTTTACCCCATTAGGGCCAAGAAGTACCCCACCTTCACGGCGCTTAACTACGACCAGTGGAGCATTTGTCAACCGGCACGAGAGCTGGGCGAGAAGGAAGGAATTCCCGCATTTAAATTTCTGAAAGGGGCAATAATCCGAGCCTATGGCGAAGGCTTTTACACCGAGATGGAAGAGGCTTATCGATTGCTACAGGAGCAAGGAGGACAAAAAGAGTAGGCTGGATGGTTGAATGATTGGATGATTGGATGATTGGATGATTGGGTGATTGGGTGATTGAACGAGTCGCAAGTGGGGCAGACTGTTTGCATGATTGGCAATCGTTAGGGCTTAGCTTAAGATTGAAAAGACCTGACAGCGTTTGCAAAACCTGTCAGCGTCTAAAGTGACTTACTGATTGATTGATTCGGCCTACCTTGCCATTTGCGTATTGCCAACTTTAATTATGATTGGCGGAGTGGTTGATTGAAAGATTAACAAAGAGCGGCTAACCAAGTTCAACGCCCTATCCATACTTAGGCTCCTCAAGATAATTGACGAACTACAAAATGCTGCGAGTTGCCGTAATTTCGTTGTACCAAATTTTCGGTTAATTTTGCCATTGTGAATTCAGAATCCCAACTATATACCGAGGTAATTCTGCCCATGGCATTGCCAAAGCTATACACCTACTCCATACCATCGGAGTTGGCCCAACAGGTTATGCCCGGGGTAAGGGTGGTGGTGCAGTTTGGTAAAAAGAAGCTATACTCAGCCATAGTGCATAGTGTACATGGCAATGCTCCCGAGGCATACCAAACCAAGGACATAGTTCAGGTTATCGACTCGGAACCCCTGGTGCATCAGGAGCAGCTTCAGCTCTGGAGCTGGATATCGACCTACTACATGTGCACGCTGGGCGAGGTGATGAAAGCGGCGCTCCCATCGGGGCTTAAGCTGGAGAGCGAAGCCCTTATTAGCCGAGGTGAGAACTTCGCAATGGCCGATCTACTAACCGACTCCGAGGCTTTAATTCTTAATGCTTTCGAGGATAGCAACAGCATCAGCATTCAGCAGCTTGTTGCAAAGGCCGATGCAAAGCAACCCATGGGTATTATTAAGGGGCTTCTCGACAAGAAAATCCTCTCCATAAACGAAAGGATAGAGCCTGCATTTAAATCTAAACTCGAAACGTATGTAAGGTTACACCCTAGGCTCAAGACCGACCATGATGTTAATCAGGTTTTCGAGCAGCTAGCAAGGGCGCAAGCACAACAAAAGATGCTAATGGCATTTCTTGCCCTCACGGCTCCCCAGCAAGGAACGTTCACCAGCTCGATTATCAAAAAAGATCTGGTTGAGAAAGCCAACGTATCGCCAGCAGCCTTTAAGGCATTGGTTGAGAAAGATATTTTTGAAGTTGAAACACGAGAAGTTTCGCGGCTGAATATGGAGGAAGATGAGGACACAACAACCCTAAGCCTATCGTCAGCCCAAACCACAGCTTACGAGCAGATCAATCAAGAATTCTCAGACAAAAAGGTAGTTCTCCTCCATGGGGTAACCTCAAGCGGAAAAACCGAAATCTACATAAAACTAATACAAGATCAGATATCGAAGGGCAAACAGGTACTATACCTGCTCCCCGAGATTGCACTTACAGCACAAATCATTAATCGCCTAAAGCGATTCTTTGGCAATCGCGTTGGAATTTACCACAGCAAGTTTAGCGACAATCAGCGGGTTGAGGTTTACCAAAGCCTACTACACGATGGCAACTCCCCCGACAAACCAGCTTACGACATAATAATTGGCGTTCGATCCTCCATATTCCTTCCATTTAAACGCTTAGGGCTAGTAATTGTAGACGAGGAGCATGAAAACACGTTTAAACAGTTTAACCCTGCTCCCCGATATCACGCCAGAGATTCGGCCATTGTATTGGCCCAACAATTTGGAGCCAAGGTGCTGCTGGGTACAGCTACCCCATCGGTTGAGACATTTTACAATGCGCAGATTGGCAAGTACGGCCTGGTGACCATTACTGAAAGATTTGAGGGAATAAGCCTCCCTCAGATTGCAGTAGTTGACACGCTGATGGCCCGCAAAAAGAAGTTGATGAAATCGATGTTTGCCCCACAGCTGCTCGATTCCATTGAGGAAAGCCTGGCTAACGGCGAACAGGTTATACTTTTTCAAAACCGCAGGGGCTACTCGCCTTTTGTGGAGTGCGATGAGTGCGCTTGGGTACCACAATGCAAGCATTGCAACGTGAGCCTTACCCTACACAAGCATAGCAACCAGCTGGTTTGCCACTACTGCGGATTTACTATGCAAAACCCAACCTCATGCTTGGCTTGCGGCAGCAACAGGCTTAGCACCAAAGGATTTGGAACCGAAAAGGTTGAGGAGGAGCTGGCCATATTTTTCCCAACCGCAAGCATTGAGCGCATGGATCTAGACTCCACCCGTAGCCGCAACTCGTACGAAAGGATTATTGGCGATTTCGAGAATGGCAAGGTGGACATACTTATTGGCACCCAAATGGTAACCAAAGGGCTCGATTTCGATAGGGTAAGTCTGGTTGGTATCCTTAACGCCGACAATATGCTTAACTTCCCCGACTTTAGAGCCTACGAGCGCAGCTACCAGCTCATGGCCCAGGTAAGCGGCAGAGCGGGGCGCAGGCACAAGCAGGGAAAGGTGATTATTCAAACGTCAAATCCAACGCATCCAGTAATTACGCAGGTAATTGAAAATGATTTCGAGGGGCTTTTTAAACAGCAGCTTTTAGAACGCAAAAACTATCAGTACCCGCCCTACTATCGACTTATAAAGGTAACCCTGAAACACCGCAACCACAAAACGCTTGATGTGGCAGCCGAGCAGCTATCGAGAAACCTGAGGGCTATCTTTAAGCAACGCGTGCTGGGGCCAGAAGATCCGCTAATAAACAGAATCCAGAATTTTTACATAAAGGATATACTGCTGAAGTTAGAACGAAACATCGATCTACATAAGGCAAAAACAATTCTACACACAGAATTCGACAGGATAAAAGAGTACCAACCCTTTAGGGGGCTGTTTATACTACCCGATGTGGATCCGATGTAGCAAGGAACACTTAATCGGTATAAATAGCTGCCTGGGGTAGCCGTAGGTTCGAGAAATCGGCACCAACAACAACCCTTATACTTTTGGGGATAGATTTAAAGACGAACGGTGACGTACCCAGTGACTCCCCATCGGCCTCGAGATTAAAAGATGGCTTTGCAGTAATTCTTACGCTAGCTGCCTTGTGCCCCACTACTTTTGAATGCCTAAGAATTTTCCCATTATATAGCTTAAAAACATTCCATAAAACATTGAGCCGGTTTACCCTTCGGATAAGAGTTACATCGAAAAGGCCATCGCCGGGCAACGCGTTGGGTGTTTGCATCATCCCTCCGCCATTGTACTTACCTATGCCAAGGGTAACGCTAAAAAACTCACCACCATGTTCAGCCCCATCAATTTGCAGCTTTGCTGCAGAAGATCTAAACACGACCAGGGTTTTAATCATGCTCACCAGGTATAGCAACCGACCCTTTCGCCCATCCTCCTTCAACCTATTTGTTGCCTTGGCTACATCCGCATCAAAGCCCACTCCAGCCGCATTGGCAAAGTACCGTGCTTGCTTCACGCGCGCCTCAAAATACTCAACCTTGCCCACATCCTGCACAAAGGTATTGCCCTCTTTAATGGCTAAAATACAAGCCTCGTAATCTTCTGGGATAAAGAAGGTCTTCGCCCAGTCGTTCCCAGTGCCCACCGCCACGGTAGCGATAGTAACATCGTGAGTAGGAACCTCCTGCTGAATAAACACCCCATTTACAATCTCGTTATGAGTACCATCGCCGCCTACACATATAATCTTTCGATACCCACCCCTAATGGCCCTAACGGTAATTTCTACGGCATGGTGCTTACGTTGAGTAAAAACAAAATCGAATTTGAGCAGATGCTTCTCGAGCAACGCTTTAATAGCAGGCCAATCACGCTCTCCCCTACCCGAGCCGGCCTCTGGATTTATTATCACAAACCAATCCTTCACTTTGACCAAAAAAATTTTTAGCTAAATTATGTATATTTAAGAACATTAGCCAAGGGCTAATGTATCTATTGATGCATTTTTTTGCAAAGATTTGCTACTTTTGTGGGTCTAACCGCTGGCGAATTGTTAATAACATGTTGGTAAGTTCAACCGCAATGTTTATATTAGTAGCCCCTAAAATTGCCAGCAGTTTAACACATCGGATAACTTTGCGTTTTAAAAAATATCACTTGAAATAAACTTTTTACGTTATGGGAAAAGTAATAGCGCTAGCAAACCAAAAGGGCGGAGTGGGCAAAACAACAACCGCAATTAATCTCGCAGCCAGCTTAGCAGTTCTTGAAAAAAAGGTTCTGCTCATTGATGCTGACCCACAGGCTAACGCCACTTCGGGGACAGGATTTGATTTGCGTAATGTGGAAAATAGCATTTACGAATGCCTTGTGGACGGGGTCAACCCAAACGATACCATACTGAAAAGTGAGATTGAGGGGCTCGATCTTATCCCTTCCCATATCGACCTTGTAGGGGCTGAGATTGAGATGCTAAATATGCCCAACCGGGAGCAAATGCTCAAGTCAGTAATCGCGAAGTTAAGAGACAACTACGATTACATACTAATTGACTGTTCTCCCTCATTAGGGCTTATCACGGTTAATGCCCTTACTGCTGCTGACTCAGTAATTATTCCTGTTCAGTGCGAATATTTTGCACTCGAGGGGCTTGGAAAGCTGCTAAACACCATCAAAATAATCCAAACTCGCTTGAACCCCGAGCTTAAAATTGAGGGGTTCCTGCTCACCATGTACGATGCACGCCTACGCCTTTCGAACCAGGTGGTTGATGAGGTTAAGAAGCATTTCCAGCAAATGGTTTTTGAAACCATTATTCAGCGAAACATCAAGCTAAGCGAAGCGCCAAGCTACGGCAAACCAGTAATCCTATACGATGCTGCGTCAACCGGATCGACTAACTACCTTAACCTTGCCCGGGAGATGCTTCACAAAAACGAGGTGGCTGAGGTAGCCGATTCAGACAACAAGTAAACACAATCACACAGTTACCTTTTCAGTGAATTTTATACGATGGTCAAGAAACAGGCATTAGGACGCGGACTGGGAGCACTTATTGAGGATGCCGAGTCGCCCAAGCAACGCGCAGAGGCTAGGGAAGAATCAGGAAATAACGATTCGGTAAAAGAAGTTGATATCAACGAGATAGAGGCCAACCCCTTTCAACCCCGTACTACATTCGACAAAGAGGCGCTTCAGGAACTATCCGACTCGATTAAAGAGTTGGGGATAATTCAGCCCCTGACGGTAAGGCAGCTCGATGGTGGCTACCAGCTAATATCGGGCGAACGCCGCCTGCGTGCAGCCAAGCTCGCTGGGTTGAAAACCGTACCAGCATTTATTCGTACCGCCAACGACCAAGGGATGCTAGAGATGGCCTTGGTTGAAAATATCCAGCGCGAAGACCTGGATGCAATAGAGGTTGCCATAAGCTACCAACGGCTAATTGACGAGTGCAAGCTTACCCACGATAACCTATCGGAAAGGGTGGGGAAAAAGCGTGCAACCGTTACCAACTACCTCCGTCTCCTAAAACTCCCAGCCGAAATTCAGCTGGGGTTAAGGGATCGTAAGCTGAGCATGGGGCATGCCCGCGCTCTAATTTCGCTGGAGAGCAAGGATCATCAGCTAAGCATATTTCAGAAGATTTTAGATGAAGATCTTTCCGTTCGTAAAACCGAAGAGATAGCGAAAACCATTGCTGAACCCTCACAACCAAGAGGTAAGGACGACAAGCCAGCCGAAGGCAAAGCTGAAATTCCCGAGGAGCTAGACAACTTTCAGAAAAAACTTCAAAGTGTTTTTGGCTGGGGGATAGAAGTAAAGCCAGGGAAAAAGGGAAGCGGAAAAATTGTGATCAACTACCGCACTCAGGGAGAGCTTGAAGAGCTAATGGAAAGATTTAATCGTTTCGGCGAGTAATAAATCTATTCGGTTCTGCGTTCACACCAACAGAAACAGCTTGGGCTTTGAGAGTATTTTCACACATCGAGAGGATATTTACAAAAAAGGGGCATCATCTAATGATTGCCCTGCTTTTATTTTTTGTTAGCCCTCAGGGCCACGCTGCTGAACCCTCAAGGCTGGACTCACTATCGAATGCAAAGGTATGGTTAGCATCACAAGTGCTACCGGGTTCGGGGCAAGTAATAAACAGGCAGTACTGGAAAATCCCAATCTTTTATTCGGGAATGGGATCGATGGTATACTTGGGTTTGCAAGCCAACGACAAGTACCACGCCACGCTTAACGAGTACAACCAGCCCTTTTACAGCCCCCAGGAGAAGTACCGATTTGAAGAACAATGGACTCAACAGAAAATTCAGCGCAATCTATACTATGCAGGGGCAGCTGCTTTTTACATTGCTAGCGTTGCCGATGCTTTAATCGTTCGGAATAAAGAGAAACACTCTCCACTAACGGCCTCAGTTCTATCGGCATTGCTACCAGGCATGGGGCAGGTATACAATCAAAATCCATGGAAACTACCCTTTGTATATGGTGGTATTGCATCAATATACTATGTGGTGGATTTTAACCAGCGAGGGTACAAAAGATTTGGAACGGCCCTGTTGGAATACCCTAATAACGAATTTGGTCAAACTCGATCGGAGTCGGATCTAATATATCTTCGCAATGGCTACAGGCGAAATCGCGACCTTGCCATTATAGGTATGGCAGGCTTTTACCTTTTAAACATAATTGACGCATATGTTGATGCCCACTTTTTCGATTGGGATATTAGCGATGACCTAGCGTTTAACTTTGAGCCGATGATTTTCAACAACGCAATGGCAAAAAAACCTAGCCAAAACCTAACCGTAGGTTTACGTTTAAACCTTAATTTCTAACATGCTATGAAACGAATTACATTGGGGCTAGCAGTAGCCATAGGTATAGCAACATTTTCATCAAAATCATTTGCAACACGCGATACCATCCCGGTGCTAAGAGACTCTACAATGGAAGGGCTTGGCTTGATATCGCACTTTAGCACCAACCTCGACAGCCTACTAAACCTATGGTACGTTCAGGCTGGACAAGATTCGGCCAATTTGCTCTCGGTAATAGAACCCGAGGGCCTTGCCTACGATTCGGCTCTCCTACCCGATTCAGTGTATATCAAACGTCTGGCGGCCATCAACTCTATATTCGACTTACCATACAACAGTATAGTTCGGAATTTCATCAACGTATACACCAACCAGCAACGCGACAGGGTTCAAGTAATGCTTGGCCTGGCCGAGTTTTACATGCCCATTTTTGAGGAAATACTTGACTTACACCAGCTTCCGATTGAGCTACGTATACTTCCCGTGGTGGAGTCGGCGCTGAACCCAAGAGCCGTTTCGCGTGTTGGGGCAACCGGTATATGGCAGTTTATGTACGGCACTGGCCGGATGTACAACCTCACCATAAACTCATATATTGATGAGAGGCGCGACCCCATTGCATCGAGCCATGCGGCCGCCCGCTTTCTGAAAGACCTTTACGCTATTTATGGCGATTGGACCCTAGTAATTGCAGCATACAACTGTGGCCCCGGCAATGTGAACAAAGCAATCCGCAGGGCAGGTGGTAAACGTAACTACTGGGATATATACTACTATTTGCCCCGAGAAACCAGGGGGTATGTTCCTGCATTCATTGCAGCCACCTATGCATTTCACTATCACCGCGAGCACAATATGCGACCAGTGCCCATGTCGCTTCCATCCACAGTAGATACGGTAATGGTGTCGGGGATGCTCCATTTAGAGCAGATTTCACAGGTGCTGGGAATTCCCCTTAAAACGCTTCGCGACCTGAATCCACAGTACAAAGTGGACATCATCCCAGCCAAGCAAAAACAGCTCTCGCTCAAGTTGCCCTTCGAGGCAGTAGGCCCATTTATTGATAGGCAGGACGAGATTTTTGCCTACAAAGATACGGTATACTTTAACCCCAACAACGTGGTAAGCCCAAGCCGGTACACGGCATCATATCAACACAATGTACCTACGGGTAGCCAGCGGATAACATACAAAGTAAAGGAAGGTGATGTACTAGGCACCATTGCCGAGCGCCATGGGGTAAGCGTAGCGCAACTTCGTGGATGGAATAACATTAGAGGTAGCTTAATACGTGTTGGGCAGAACCTCACCATTTACGTTCCCGCTCAGCGAGCAAGTCAAGTAAGCCCTCCCGAGGGAGCAGATTCCAATTACCTGTACCACAGGGTTCAGCGTGGCGACACCCTTTGGGATATTGCTAAGCAATACCCTGGGGTTAGCGCTGCCGATTTAAAAAGGATTAACAATCTTTCTTCGGATAGGTTAGTGCCCGGACAAACACTTAAGATTAAGCCCAAGGCCTAACCACAAGCTGATTTCGTTTGTTTTTGATGCTAAGTATTGCAAAAATTGTATATTTAGATCATAAAAAAACGAAGGAAATCAGCGAAGACCTATGGTAAAGCCAATTAAGCTTTTCCTCATTCTCACCATACTTATCGCAGCCCTTGCTGCGGTAAGTTTTTTCATGCCAAAGGGGGGCATAAAGATTGGCTCATACAGGGTTCATTACCCTACAATTCACCAGCTACTGGGTTTCGACTCAGCCTCGCACGCTTCCAGCTTTCAACTCCACCCCGAGTTGGCATTGCTCGAAATGTACCTCGACAGCATTTCCAAACGAAGCAGCCTGGACACTTCCTTTATATGGGATGATGTTGATGTATTTGAAACGGTAGACTCCACAGCCCCTTACCTAACCGATACTTTAAGCGGCACAGATCAGCCAATACGCACAAGTGTTACTGTTGATATACTTAAAAACAGGCTTACTCCAATCCAATTTCCCGACTCTTCGTTCGATGCCCTTGGATCATTCTTTAGCTCATTGGTCAGCGGCAAGGCTAAAAACCAGCAAGTGAGGGTGATGCACTACGGCGACTCACAAATTGAGGGCGATAGGATTACATCGTTCCTTAGGCTTCGCCTTCAATCACGCTTTGGCGGAACTGGAGTGGGGTTACTTCATGCAGTTCCTCACAGCTATCAGCCGGGCATGGTGTACCAAACCACCTCGGGTAACTGGCGACAAATGCTTATAGCCGACTTGGGTCGGGGTGGCGTTGAACATCGTTTTGGATTACTTGGCGGATATTCAGTATTTACACAATGGAAGCGTAACCCCAAGGGAGGTTTCAACGAGGCCTGGATTAGATTTGAGCGCCGCGGACAACACTCCTCGAACCCACGAAACTTTACACAGTGCAAGGTATTCTACGGACAAGCAACAGAACCGTTTATGCTTTCGATTAGCTATGGTGGCGAAACTCAGGATGGTGAGATGATTGCCCCCTCTTTAGAGATGCAAAATATCCGTTGGAGCATTCCGCTTGCCCAAAACTATTTTCAACTCGACTTTAAGGGAGACGAAAGTCCTCACATTTACGGCATTTCACTGGAGTCGCCAACAGGAGTTTTAGTCGATAACATTGCCATTAGGGGCAGCTCAGGCACTGACTTCACTCGTGCCGATGAGCATTCGCTTAATACAGCGTTTCAGCAGGTAAACCCTAAGCTGGTAATACTTCAGTTTGGGGTGAACGTTGTGCCACATATTGTTGACAGCTACAGCTACTACGAAAACCAGATGTACCAACAGATACGTGCAATAAAAAGGGCTTTGCCCGATGTATCGGTGCTACTTATAGGCGTTTCGGATATGGCAAGGCGCGAGGGAGGACAATTCGTTTCGTATCCCAACATTGAGAAGATTAGGGATGCCCAAAGGGATGCGGCATTCAGGGCCGGAGCTGCATTCTGGGATTGCTTTGAGGCGATGGGCGGGAGGAACTCAATGCCCGCTTGGGCATTTGCATCACCCCCACTGGCATCAAAAGATTTTATTCACTTTACCCTGCGAGGCTCAAATCTTATTGCCGAGATGTTTTACTCTGCTCTAATGGAATCATTAAGAGAGTACGAATTAAACAATGAATAGACTACTTAGCTAAGCATAATTATATTATTATGCTGTTTTACTTGTGCATATATATATTTTAATTGTATCAAAAAAATCAGATGATTAGCAATACTAAAGTATCGACACGTAATAAATGGCTGGGTGCTACAACAACCTTACTTTTGGTATTGCTTCTATGTTTGATGCCTCAAAAAACATCAATCAGAAGTCAGCGTATGCTTGCTAATGAGCCCCTTTGGTTTATCAATTTTGATTTGAATGAGATAAAGCATTCTCAAGCAACTGACATTTCCGGCCAGTTCTCGCGATTAGTAAAAGCATCGCAAACCGGAAGTAGCCTATTAACCATTCTACATATTGGCGACTCACACGTTCAAGCAGACGTTTTTACGGGCGAGACCCGTAAACTTCTGGCCTCATGGCTTAACGATGATAACTGCGCAAGAGGATTTACCTTTCCGCACCAAATGATTGGCTCTAATAATCCCGATGACTATAGCGTAACATGGAAGGGGACATGGAAAAGGATTATTAACACCCCAAGGGTAGGTATTTTTGGGGTGTCGGCCCAATCGAGCGATTGGGGAAGTGAGCTTTCCATCAGGCTGAATGACCAGACCGACAGGTCGCACTATTTCGACAGGGTTCGGATATTTTTTGATGCTGACGATGCGCAAATATTCCCATTTGTAGAGAATGATGGAACCCTTATTCACAGGGATATGACTAGTGCAACCTATCAGCTTACTGCTCCAACCAACACCGTAACGATAGGCAACAGCATCAACCCATATGCTAGGGCAGCGCTTAATCTGCACGCGATTGAGCTCACTAACAGCAGGTCGAAGCTGTTATACCATGCCGCAGGGGTAAATGGAGCTTCGTTGAGCACGTTTCTGAAATCTGATCTTTTCACACATCAGGTGGCTGCCATAAATCCATCGATTACAATTATTTCGTTGGGCACAAACGATGTATATAACCCTGCCTTTTGCCCAATAACCTTCAAGAGAAATCTTGAGCAGCTAATATCAAAAATAAGATCGGTAACTCCTAGCAGCATGCTTATACTAACCACCCCCGGCGACCACCTGATTAACAGAACGGAGCACAATAGCTCCATCATGGCTGCCCAAGGTGTAATTCTGGATGTGGCGCAAAATCAGGGCTGTGGAGTATGGGATTTTTTTGAGGTTATGGGCGGTGCTGGAAGCATTGAGTACTGGGCAGAGAAGGGGCTTTCTGCTCCCGACATGCTCCACCTCAACAGAAAGGGATATCGGCTAAAGGGGGCGCTGCTGTTTGAGGCCCTAACCAAGCTCGACAATGGAAACCCAATCCTTATTGACCAGAAACCACTATCGATAAATGAGTAGCATTGGAGAGTACATAAGGCAGTTTTTAACCTACAACGAGGAACGCCCGCTGATTTTTACCGAGGGTAGCTTCTGGCTATTTTTTGCTATACTGCTGTTAGGGTACTCGCTGGTATACAAAACCCGATACCTTCGCAGCTTGTATTTGCTCATCTTCAGCTTCTTCTTCTACTTCAAGTCGAGCGGTCTGTTTTTTATCCTTTTAATATTCTCGACCGTTTGCGACTATATTTTGGGTCAGCTGATTCATTCGTCGAAAACTCATTGGAAGCGCAAGAGCCTAGTAGCCATTAGCGTTTTTATAAACCTTGCCGTACTATCGTTTTTTAAGTACAGCTATTTTTTTACCGATACGGTGAATAGCCTTGCTGGTACTGAACTTCAGCCATTCAATTTCCTGTCGCATTGGTCAAACAAAATTTTTGGAACATCGCTCGATGTTGCCTCCATAGTGCTACCCGTGGGCATATCATTCTTCACCTTCCAAACCATTAGCTACACAGTTGATATCTACAGACGAAAGGTTGAGCCAGTTAAGAACATTGTGGACTTTGGGTTTTATGTCTCCTTCTTCCCTCAGCTGGTGGCCGGCCCTATTGTTAGGGCTGCCGAATTTATTCCCCAGCTGTACAAAAAGTATAGCCTTACCCAAAGGGAATTTGGCTACGCCTTGTTCCTAATCCTTAATGGAATGATTAAAAAGGTGGTAATATCGGACTACATATCGATAAACTTTGTTGACAGGGTTTTTGCTAGCCCGCTAAACTACTCGGGTTTCGAAAACCTGCTGGCCACCTATGGATACTCGGTTCAAATTTACTGCGATTTCTCAGGCTATACCGACATGGCCATTGGGGTAGCCCTGCTTTTGGGATTTCGGCTGCCCATCAACTTTAACTCACCCTACAAGGCGGTAAACATTACCGATTTCTGGCATCGATGGCATATCTCACTCTCGTCGTGGTTGCGCGACTACCTATACATACCGCTTGGAGGTAACCGAAAGGGAACCGTTCGCACCTATGCAAACCTACTAGTAACCATGCTGCTGGGGGGGCTATGGCACGGCGCTAACATCCGATTTGTAATCTGGGGTGGTATTCATGGTATATCCTTAGCCATCCACAAGGTTTGGACCGGGGTTTTCCCTTCGGGGAAAGGGCCATCGCCCCTTTGGAAACGCGCTATATCAGCGGTATCCACATTCCATATTGTATGCCTATCGTGGGTATTCTTTAGGGCCGAATCGATAGAGAAAGCGTGGGATATGCTCAGGCAAATGGGGACACGATTTGGGTGGCAATCGTTTGGGTCAATACTATGGAGCTATCTTCCCATAATAAGCATAGCTGGTGTTGCACTTGCCATTCACTGGCTACCAGTTAGCTGGAAAGAGTATTACCGTGGTGCATTCATAAGCACACCCCTTTGGTTAAAGCTTATCATCACGCTGCTGGTGGCCTTGGTAATCTTCCAGTTCAAATCGGCCGAGTTGCAACCCTTTATCTACTTTAGATTTTAGAGAATTGGATTGGGTCAAGCCTTTCTCGGGATTAACAAACCAAAGGTTTTATCGAGCCCATAAAGCAGATTCCACACCGCATACCCACAAACTGCGCCTAGCATAGCACCACCCAGCACATCGCCAGGATAATGCACACCCAGGTATATGCGGCTGTACGATACCCCAGCAGCCCATAGAATAATCATAGCGGTAAACCATCTTTTCTTGAAAAGGTTAGCCAGAAATACTGCTACTGCAAAGGTGTTGGCTGCATGCGACGACACAAAGCCAAACCTACCACCGGCGCACCGGCCAGTGGGCAGCCGAATAAACGCTTTCAGGGAGGCTTCATGGCATGGGCGTAAGCGCTCAAATACATTTTTATACAGATGTAATGAACTTTCATCGGCAAGAGATACAACGGAGGGCTGCACCTAAAAGTGGCCACACCAGCCGCCAGCCAAACTGCCTATACATTAGGTAAACCAGCAATAGATAGAAAGGTAACCATGTTAACTTCCTAGAGAAAAAAATCATGATGGGGTCCCAAAAATCGACACCCATACCATTTAGGTACAGGAAAAGCTCTGTGTCAACCTGTTGAAGCCAGCTAATCATAGAAAATGGCGTTAAGCTAAACTCTCAGCCTATTTAGCTCCTCCCAAAGCATATCCTTTAGCTCGGTAATCCCTTCGCCAGTAACCGATGAAATGAGGATGCTTTTCACATCGGGCAGCTCCTTGGCGACCTCGGTTTTTATCTCCTGATCGGCCATATCGCACTTAGTAATGGCAAGAACCCTCTGCTTATCGAGCATCTCGGGGTTAAACTGAGCCAACTCGTTTATCAGCGTATCATACTCTTCCTTAATACTTGGACTATCGACGGGAATCATGAAGAGGAGCATGGAGTTGCGCTCGATATGCCTAAGGAAGCGGATACCCAGTCCTTTCCCCTCGTGGGCACCCTCGATAATTCCAGGGATATCAGCAATAACAAATGAGCGATGATCGCGGTAGGGAACAATACCAATATTAGGGACTAGGGTTGTGAATGGATAGTCGGCAATTTTTGGTTTTGCAGCAGTAACCGTAGACAGTAGCGTTGACTTCCCGGCATTGGGAAAACCCACCAACCCCACATCGGCCAAAATTTTAAGCTCCAGAACTACTGCACCCTCAATACCCTCTTCGCCAGGTTGTGCAAACCGTGGGGTTTGCATGGTGGGCGATTTGAAGTGCCAATTACCCAAGCCACCCCGACCGCCTTTCACAAGTATCTCTATCTGATCGTGCTCGGTAATTTCGCAGATGCGCTCTCCCGTTTCGGCATCAATGGCCACAGTGCCAAGGGGCACCTCTATGGTGACATCCTTACCATCGGCACCTGTGCTTCGGCTTTTACCACCCGACTCGCCATTGCCAGCAAATATGTGCCGCTGATACTTAAGGTGGATCAGGGTCCACAGCTGCTCATTACCCTTAAGGTATATATGCCCGCCTCGGCCACCGTCACCGCCATCGGGGCCTCCCTTGGCCTCAAATTTTTCGCGCCTAAGATGCGCACTTCCAGCCCCACCCTTGCCCGAGCGACAGAAAATCTTTACATAATCTACAAAATTGGATGATGCCATAGTGTTATTCAAGTTATAAGGGGATTAGCAGCACTTGGTGCAAGGGCTAGCAGCTCTGTATTTCCTTGTCAATCACACCGCAAATTCGCTGGTTTATCTCTTCAACGTCACCCATTCCGTTAACTCCCACGTACTTGCCTTGGGCCTTGTAGTACTCCATGAGGGGTCGCGTTGATGCGTTATATATTTTTATTCTGTTGTTAATTACATCAATATCCTTATCATCGAGGCGATCAGATAGCTGCCCTCTTTTCATGAGCCGGGTAATGAGCTCGTCATGATCTACCTCAAGTTCTATCATGAGGGTAATCGATATCTGCTTCTGGGCAAGCATTGCATCAAGCTCTTTGGCTTGAACGATGGTGCGAGGAAATCCATCGAAAATGAAGCCATTGGTTTTATGGAGATACTCATCGAGTCGACGACCAATGATTCCAATCACCAGCTCATCGGGTACCAGCTCGCCACGATTCATATACTTCTTTGCCTGAATGCCCCTGGGTGTTTTCCTATCCATAGCATCCCGTAAAATATCGCCAGTGGACAGGTGGATAAGATTGTACCTGTCCCTGACGATTTGCGACTGGGTGCCCTTGCCTGCACCTGGGGGACCAAAAAGTACAATATTAAGCATGGTTGATTTTAGGGTTTATGGCATAGGCAAAGGCCTACACCAAGGTGTATATGTCGGCTAAGTTCCTGCCTAAGCCATCGTAGTCCAAACCATAACCAACAATAAACTCGTTAGGTATTGATTTCCCAATATAGTCAATTTCTAGCATCCCCTTATACGATTCGGGTTTGAACAGCAAAGTAGCAATCTTTACGGCCTTTGGGTTTTGAGCCGAAAGGGTATTAACCAGCTTGCCTAGGGTTATGCCCGTATCAACAATATCCTCAAGAATTACAACTGTTCTTCCCTTAATATTCTCGGTAAGGCCAATGAGCTGATCTACAGAACCTGTAGATTGTGTCCCCTCGTACGAGGCTAACTTCACAAATGATATTTCGCATGGAAACTCGATAAGCCTAATAAAATCGGCAGTAAAAATAAATGAGCCGTTGAGCACGCTGATGAAAAGAGGTTTCTCCTCACGCTTTAGGTCGGCATTGATGGCTGCCGCCATTTTCTCGATATCCTTCTTTATCTCGTTAGCAGGGTAACTAATCTCAAACTCCTTGTCCCAAAGCGTAACTCTTTTCATCTCTGTTGCTGGGTTAAATTTGTTAGCATGAAATATTTTAAGCCACAAAAATACTAAAATTAGGTGGAATACTAAACCCTATTGCCGAGCAAACGGACAACGATATATGGTATACGACTGGCCCCATATGCCTTTCTGAATGAGAAAAATAGTTGGTTGCAGGACAACAAAAAAGGGTTGATACGGAAAATGTTTTAGCCTCACAATTTAGGCTTATCTTGCTTTACTCCCTCAGCATTTGGGTTACAATCGAATCAAACAAGTCTACACCTAACCCAATGGCCTCATCTGGGAAATCGTACTCGGGGCTATGTAAATCGGGCACATCCTCCCCTACCCCAAGCCCCATAAGCAGCGCCTGACCATGCAATGTGAAATTGGCAAAATCCTCGGACCATCTATTGGGTTCGTCCAAGTCAACTATGTGTATTCCGCTATCGGTTGCAACACGCCTAACCAGCTCGGTAAGCGTAAAATCGCCAATGGCTGCAGGGTAATCGTCGGCAATGGAGATTTCAACGGCAAGCCCGTGCTGTGTGCCAATGCTGCGGGCTAACGCTATGGCCATTTCCGACAGCTTCACCATATCTTCATTGTCAAAAGAGCGCAGGGTAACCATAATTTCACCATAGCCTGGTGATGTTCCGAAGGCAACCTCGCCCAACCGGATATGGATAACGGTGAGCAATACAAACCGATTGAATTGGTTTTTTGATGTTAGCTCGCAGAGCTCTTGGGTTATCTTGGCGATGGCCAGAGCAGGGTTTACCCCCTTTTCGGGGTATGCAGCATGGGAGTTTTTGCCAAACAACCTAATGATTAAGCCCTTGGAAGCGGCAGCAAAGGTATCCTTTGCTAATATTAGGCTACCCAAGGGGTACTTTGGCATGTTGTGAATTGCAAAGGCGTAATCGGGGTATAGGTTAAGCTCCTTCAACCTATCAATAGATTTACGTGCGCCATCCCCGTTTTCCTCTGAGGGTTGGTAAAAGAGGATTACCCTACCCCTCTTTAGGGGATTCTGCTTAATCCTTGAGGCGAGGCCCGACACTATGGCCATGTGTCCATCGTGCCCACATACATGCGCCACGCCCTCCACCGACGACCCATGATGGCGCTTAACCGCCTCGTGAATGGGTAGTGCATCCATGTCGCACCTAAACAGCAGGGTTGGGCCTGGCTCCTCACCATTGTATACGGCTGCCATACCCTCTCCTGCAATGCCTGTGAATAGCTGGTCGGGCCTGTACTTGTTTAAGTAGAATCGGATTCGTTTCCCAGTTGCCCTCTCTTGGCCTGAAAGTTCGGGGTTTCTATGTAGCTCGTGACGTAATCTAACTAATTCCTCCATACCAATAGTTTTGCTCTGGTAAAATTATCAAATTTTAGTGGCAACCAACGCTCCGTAAACGATTTTTATTGATGCTTTAGAAAATTTTAGACAAAAGGTGCTACTTACCTCAAACCTTTTTACTTTTGCCAGTCTAAAATTTGGACAAATTCATTTCATCACTTCAATGACAAAAAAGCTAATATCAGTATACCTGAGCGCCTTCTTCGCCATGGTTTTCTGGGCACTATCATTCATTTGGTACAAAGAGGTTTTGGTGCTATACAAACCCGTTTCGCTGGTAATTATGCGGCTTATCATATCAAGCATACTACTTTTTATTGTTACTGCATCAATAGGCAAGCTCGATAGGATTAGAAAGAAGGATATTAAAACCTTTGTGCTGCTCAGCTTCTTGTCCCCATTTCTATACTTTCTGGGCGAGAGCTATGGGGTTAGCCTAACCCCATCAACCCTGGCGGCTGTTGTGATAGCCACCATTCCTCTATTTAGCCCTATTGGAGCCTACTACTACCTGAAGGAACGTATAACTATGATGAACTTTATAGGGATAGTTGTCTCCATTGTTGGCGTTGCCATGGTGATTTTCCATGAAGGATTCGACTTGTCTGGAGTCAATCCAATAGGTATTGGTTTCCTTGCGCTGGCCGTAATTTCTGCATTGGGCTATGCTCTTATCGTCAAAAAGCTAACCGACCGCTACAACTCATTCTCCATTGTAGCTTACCAAAACCTTTTGGGTATCGTTTTCTTTTTACCCCTCTTCTTCATCCTCGATTACAAAGAGTTTATTCAGGTTACCCCAACCTGGGATGTAATAATTCCTCTGCTAAATCTGGGGATATTTGCTTCAAGCTTTGCATTTATCTTTTTCACCTACGCCATTAAGCACCTGGGGATAACTAAGGCCAACATATTTACCAACGCCATCCCTGCGCTAACGGCTATTTTTGCTTTCTTTCTACTTGGTGAGAGCCTTACAGTTCTAAAAATGGCTGGCATATTCGTTGTTATCATGGGGCTGTTCCTATCGCAGATGAAAAAGGGGATGTTCAAAAGAGCAATCTCCCCTGGATAGCACACAGTTTGTATCGACCGATAGGATAAAGGAGAGCTCTCCTCATCGAAGAAGCAGGAGAACAAGCTACTTTTTAAACGATTGAAGAAGTTACCTTTCGACAGGATTGATTCACTTTTCAATACGGCGCATCACGAGGCATTCGAGCAATTCGATTCCCTTACATGTGCCAACTGCTGCAACCATAAGCTCAATTATCAGCTACCGTGATGTAGATCGACTGGCCAAGGGATTGGACATAAAACCATCGCCTGTGGTGGAGAGGTATTTAACCATCGACTCTGACGGCGACTACGTTTTCACCAGCGCACCCTATCCGTTTTTGCAAACCGACAATTACTGCGAGGTATACGAAACCAGACCCAAAGCGTGCAGAGAATACCCCCATACCGACAGGCGAAAAATGCATGAGATTTTGAATATCACCCTAAAAATATTGAGGTTTGCCCAGGGGTATTGAATGTGATTGAGCAGCTAAAAAAAGCAAGTGAAAAGCTAGGGCACGTATACCTTGAGGCCAAGAGGTTTAATGTTGAACTCAACTGTACTCCCAGCTACCAAGGGGATACCATCTACATGCAAATAAGCATATTCGTCCTCCCTTTCAATAGCCAAGTGTCTAACCCTAAACATCTCTACATACCTACTTTTGCCAATTGTTCCGTTGAAGAGTTTTATCCCAACGCTAGGGGCAAAAAACTTAGGGAAGGGCGACACCACCGTTACGTCTAGCAGCCCATCGGTTAAATCGGCATCGGGGGCAATATATGCATGATGGCCAAACTGCGAAGCGTTGGCTATGGATATCGAGAAAGCTTCCTTGTGAAGGGTGTGCCCATTATCATGTATGCGAAAAAGTTTGGCTTTGGCTTTTGAAAACTCAGAGAGTGATGCGATGGCATAGCTCCAAAAGTTTCGCTTGGCAAGCTTGCTGAATCTCAACGCCACATCGGCATCGAACCCTAGGCCTGCATTGCAAAAGAATGGAGTATCATTGGCAAGGCCATAGTCAATCATTGCTATTTTTTGCCTATGCACAATTCTTACAGCCTTACCAATATCGGAGGGGATACGTAAATGCCTTGCCAGACCATTACCCGAACCCACCGGCACAATTCCCAACGACGCCTCGGTATTCGCCAAGTGGGTGGCAACCTGGCTCACAGCTGCATTCCCCCCCACGGCAAACACTTTATTGTAACCATTGCCTATGAATTCTTTAACCACCCTTTGCAGCTCAGCATCCTCATCCACCACCGATACAAGGGCAACATAACGACTATTGTGTAACGATTTAGATACCTTATCCGTTAGCCTATGAATATTGCCAATACCCGCAAAGGGCCTAATGACAAAAAGAATGGGTTCGCGCTCTTTAACCACAATAAATTTTTCGTATTTCTTAAAAGTTTGGCAAAGGTAGCTTATCCAGTTGATATTCCACAGTTAAATCGTTGTAACGCCGATAAAAATCGTGCTGCAAACAGCAACAAATCAAGTAAAAACGTAAACCAAACGCGGTAACAGAACTTTTTACCGCTGCAATAAATGTTACAATTATTAGTTTTGTTGGTAAATTACGCCTTGCAAAATTGATCATATTACATTGGGCAGCCTAGTTCGAATAGTGTACTTTATAATCCTATCAGCCACATCGACCCTAGCGTTGGGTCAAGTTGGCGGGCAGGGAGTATATGGCTTCCTCAACCTACCTATCACCCCACGAAGCGCAGCTTTGGGCAGCAAGGTAGTTGCCCTCGACGAGGCCGATCCCGGCATCGTGAACACCAATCCAGCTCACCTTTCAGATGCTTTGCACAACAACCTATCGCTTTCCTACGTAAGCTACTTTGCTGATATAAAGTATGGTTTTGTTTCGTACTTCAAAAATATTGAAGGGGTTGGAAATGTGGGACTATCGCTCCAACACGTAAGCTATGGCGATTTTATTGAAGCCGATGCAACGGGTGCGATAACCGGCAAGTTTACAGGCTACGATATGCTCATCAACCTTATCTACTCCTACACGTTCGACAGCCTATTTACAGTTGGAGTAAATGTGAAACCCATATACTCGCATCTGGAGAGGTACAACTCCTTTGGAATTTGCGCCGACATAGGCATATCGTACACCAACAGCGAGCAGCTGTTTTCGGTGGGTGTTGTGGCCCGCAACATTGGCACTATGCTTAAGCCATACACCCCCAACACACGGGAAAATTTACCCTTTGAGCTGGTGGCGGGGTTTAGCCAAAAGCTTCGCCATGCACCATTCCGTTTTGTGGGAACCCTCCAACAGATACAAACATCTAAGCTGTACTACTCACGCCCAAGCAACACCTCTACCATTTTTGATGGAGAGCAGCAAAGCAGCCCATCGCTTATGGAGCGATTCGGCAGCGAGCTGATTAGCCATCTGATACTTGGCGTTGAGTTTGTCCCAATCACCAACTTTTACCTTAGGGGTGGATATAATTTCCAACGCCGAAACGAGCTTAAGGTTGAGCAACGCCTATCAACCGTTGGGTTTAGCTGGGGAGTAGGCATTAAGCTCAACAAGTTTCACATAAACTACAGCCGAGCCACGTATCACCTAGCAGGTGCATCTAACCATTTCTCCATCAGCACCAACCTCGATGAGTTTTTCGTAAGGCAAAATCCATAGCCGCAACTCGAAACTTTTAAACTACCTTTGCATACCATTCGAGGAAAATTAAACTATTTTTTTGTGAAAGAGAAGAAGATTACCATAGCCATCGATGGCTACTCATCGTGTGGAAAAAGCACTTACGCCAAGGCAATTGCCCAACGCTTAAACTATATCTACATTGACAGTGGAGCAATGTACCGAGCCGTTACCCTAGCCTGTATTAGGGCTGGAGTTGCTAACGAAACTAAAGTTGATGAGGACAGGCTTCCCGAACTACTACAAAGCCTAAATGTGGGGTTTGTTCCGAACCAATCGGGCACAGGTTGGTTAACCACCCTTAACAACGAGGTTGTTGAAGATGAGATTAGAACCCTTGAGGTGTCGAACCTGGTGAGCCCTGTTTCAGCCATTGCTATGGTACGGAGCAAAATGACCCAGCAGCAGCAGGAGATGGGCAAGCAAAAGGGAATAGTTATGGATGGCCGTGATATAGGAACCGTAGTGTTCCCCAACGCAGAGCTAAAGATTTTTATGACAGCCGACCCTTTGATTAGAGCGAAGCGAAGGCTAAAAGAGATGGAGCAAAACGGACAGAGCGCAACGCTTAATGAGGTTCTTGAGAACATTGAGCAGCGCGACCATATTGACCGCAATAGGGAGGTTGCACCTTTACGACAAGCTCCCGATGCCATTGTGCTCGACAATTCCCATATGACCATTGAGCAGCAGATGGAGTGGTTCCAAAAATTGTACAACGAAATTATCAAAAGATAAACATTAATAGCCCAAAGGGTGTTTATCCGCTATTAGCATACTAGGTGATGAGCAACAACTCGAACATAACTGTTGAAATTGATAGCCACTCGGGCTTTTGCTTTGGGGTTGTTAACGCCATTTCGCAAGCCGAACACGAGCTTGAGAACGATGATACGCTTTACTGCCTAGGACAGATTGTTCACAACAGCGAGGAGGAGGAGAGGTTGAAGTCAAAGGGGCTAGTCACCATCTCGCATAACGACTTGGATAGGCTTGAGGGCCAAAAAGTGCTACTCAGAGCCCACGGCGAGCCACCAGAAACCTATAAAAAAGCGCTGAAGAATAACATCAAGCTAATTGACGCTTCATGCCCCGTGGTGCTTAAGCTGCAAACAAAAGTTCGCGAGGGGTGGGAGCGTATGAACGCCATTGGCGGACAGGTTGTAATTTATGGCAAAAAGGGCCATGCCGAGGTGGTTGGGCTTGTTGGGCAAACCAAAGGCAACGCCATTGTTATTGAAAGTATCCGCGAGGTTGACTCCCTCAACTTCTCAAAACCCATCGAGCTGTTTGCCCAAACCACCAAAAGCGCCGATGATTACCAAACCATTTCGCAAGAGATTTCCAAAAGGCTAAAAGCGGACCTCCCGCTGAAGGTACACAACTCCATATGCGGACAGGTAGCCAACAGGAAAAAGGAGCTAATGGAGTTTTCTAAAAAGCATGATGTAATTCTTTTTGTAAGCGGCAAGAACAGCTCCAACGGAAAGATGCTATACGAGGTATGCAAGTCGATAAACAACAGGACACATTTTGTAACCTCGCCTCAGGAGGTTAATGGGGGTTGGTTCTCGGGAATTAAGTCGGTTGGGGTTTGCGGAGCAACATCTACCCCACTATGGCTAATGCAGCAGGTTGCCGACAGAGTAAAGTAGTCTTCTGTTTGCAAACATTTTCCCTGTTAAGATAATCCCAGCTAAGCGAAACGCCCATCCTTAGCACAATAGAGATGGCTAGGTAAGTAGTTCCACTCAAGAGTTCCATAACTATTATCGACGAGTTTAGCTTAAAGTTCATTATCAGTAAAGCCACCACAAATACATCGAGCATACTCCACTTATCCAACGTCTGAAGCAGCTTAGAGTAATGGTTCGGAGTATTCTTAGGTGCTGAAATTCGATATAGAAGTTCGATATACTTGGCAATGGGCAACACAATGGTAAAGGCAAAAATTACTATGGCTAACGCTAGCTCATGGCCATTGTAGAACAACTCAATGGAATCGAATAGCCTTACCTCCTGCCTTTTAATGGTAAACCCAAGTAATTGGGAGCGTGTAACCATTAAGGGCATATACAACCCCATGATGTAACTCCCAACTGACGCAACCCAAAGGGCTGAAGGCACTATACGCTTAACAAGCTTTCGACTTACCTCTGCTGCTCCCTCAGCTCATCAACAAAGATCTTTAGCTGGCGATACAACTCATTGCTAATCCGTTTGGCCTCATCGAGCACCCGCGAGATATCATCCTCCATCTGATTGTTTACGTAGTACCTCAGGTTTTTTCTGAGGCTATCCAGATCATCCATTAGGTACGATTGGTATAACCTGCCAATCTCAACACCAGCCCTGACTGCGTTAAGCTGAACCTTGTAACTTGCAATCTGAAGCCTCTCCTCAAAGGTAAATTCACTCTTAAACCTGTTATAATAATCGATGTTGAACAACGTGTACCTCTCATGGGCATGCTGCCAATCGGCAGCGGTGAAAAATTTTGCATTCTCGGTCACCTCATCAACAAACCCCTTGTACTGCTCTAGATACTGCTGTTTCGAGTGTGGCGAGTATGAGGTAAATAGTGCCAATAGTATGATAAACTGGCCAACATTCGTCATGCGAGTGGACTTTAAGGGTTAGGTGTCGATAAAGTTACATAAAAAAATAGCTGGTAAGCAAAACATCTGCTAATCGTGCCCCTCGGCCCTGAGCTTCCGCTTATACAATCGCACCGATAGGCCAATGCTGACCTCAAAAAGAAGCCAAAGGGGGAAGGTTACCAACAGCAGGCTAAGAATATCGGGTGGGGTGATAACCGCCGCCACCGACATGATGACCACGAAGGCATGCTTGCGATACTTACGCAGAAACATTGGCGTTACAATGCCTGCTTTGGTGAGAAAAATAACAAGGATTGGCAGCTCAAAAAGGATGCCTGTAGCCAGAGTTACCGATGCCACCGAACCTATGTATGAGCCTAAGTTTATCTGATTGGTTACCTCGCCCGATACGCTATAGCCACCCAAGAAATGGATGGTAAGCGGTGAGATGATGAAGTATCCGAATAGCACCCCCACAATAAACAGGAGCGAGATGTAGAAAACCGCACCCCGACTCTTTTTCCGTTCCGCCTCGTACAGGGCAGGACTCAGAAAGCTCCAGAGTTGAAAGATTATGTATGGAAAGGCCAGCACAATACCCATGTAAACCGATACCATGATGTGAGCATTAAACTGTCCGGCCATGCTAATATTGATAATATTTAGGTGACTGGAGTTAATGCAAAGTACTGGTGAATTCAATTTCTCACCGAGTAAGCACAGCATACGATTGGTGAAAAACTCAGGAGTTTTAGGGATAAGTATAAGCCTATCGAAAATAAAATCGGAGAATATAAAGGCAACGATAGCACCCGCCAGTATGGCTACAACCGACCGAACCAGAACCCACCTCAACTCCTCAAGGTGGTCTAAAAAGCTCATCTCATCACCCTTCGCATTATCTTTCATACCAAACCGCCACTTTACGTCTTACTAATAAAGAAAATGATACTATTGGATTTGCCCAGTCATCCCATCGCCACGCACTATAGCTGATGGCAACAAACTAATTACTAACAGAATACAACCAGGTGCTGGGAAATATATGAACTTGATGATTTATATCAATTGGCATAGAATTCAGGATTTTTATGTATATTTTTATACCCATTAACAAAAGTTTACACAACAAACCAAATCAATTACTAAAAAAACCGTTAATTTTAAAGTAACAAAAGTAATTGATTTTAACCAATAACAGACAAACAGAATTTTTAGACACTCAAACGCTAAATTTATTACCAAGGAATGTCAAGCGTGAAACTAAAATCGGAAATATCCTTATCGGAACACCTAAAGAAATACTTTGGGTTTAGCACCTTTAAAGGCAACCAGGAGATAATCATTAGGAATGTACTTGCAGGTAACGACACCTTTGTCCTTATGCCAACTGGGGGGGGCAAATCGCTTTGCTACCAGCTACCTGCCCTTATCAGCGAGGGCACGGCTATAATCATATCGCCCCTTATTGCGCTAATGAAAAATCAGGTTGATGCCATGAGAGGCTTTAGCATGGAGGACGGCATTGCTCACTTCCTTAACTCATCGTTGAACAAGACCCAAATACAGCGGGTTAAGCAGGATATGCTTAGTGGGAAAACCAAGATGCTTTACGTTGCACCCGAGTCGCTCACCAAGGATGAAAACATTCAGTTCCTGAAGCAGGTAAAAATTTCGTTCTACGCCATTGATGAGGCGCACTGTATCTCAGAGTGGGGACACGACTTCCGTCCAGAATACAGACGCATTAGGCCAATCATTAACGAGATAGGCACAGCACCAATCATTGCCCTTACGGCCACGGCTACACCAAAGGTCCAACACGACATACAGAAGAACCTGTCTATGCTTGATGCTAGCGTTTTCAAGTCATCGTTCAATAGACCAAATCTATACTACGAGGTTCGCCCTAAGGTGAATACAACCCGCGAAATCATTAAGTTCATCAAAAATAATTCTGGCAAATCGGGCATTATATACTGCCTTAGCCGCAAGAAGGTTGAGGAGATAGCCGAAACCCTTAAGGTGAATGGCATTAAGGCACTTCCCTATCACGCCGGGATGGACTCGAACACCCGCAGCGAAAATCAGGATAAATTCCTTATGGAGGAGGTGGATGTTATTGTTGCCACCATTGCATTTGGGATGGGGATTGACAAGCCCGATGTTAGGTTTGTAATTCACTACGACATACCCAAAAGCCTTGAGGGGTACTACCAGGAAACAGGCCGAGCAGGTCGCGATGGAGGCGAAGGGAAGTGTATCACCTTCTACAGCTACAAGGACATCCAGAAGCTTGAAAAGTTTATGCAGGGGAAACCCGTTGCCGAGCAAGAAATAGGCAAGCAGCTACTGCTCGAGACGGTATCGTATGCCGAATCGTCGGTTTGCCGTAGGAAGATGCTGCTGCACTACTTTGGCGAGGAGTACCATGACCCCAACTGCAGCGCATGCGACAACTGCCTGCACCCCAAAACGCAGTTCGAGGGTAAGGAGTACCTGCAGCTCCTGCTCGAAACTGTGGTTGCTGTGAAAGAAAAATTTAAAGGCGAACACATTGCTAACATCCTTTGCGGAAACCTAACCACAGCCATAAAATCGTACAAGCACAACAAGCTCGAAATGTTTGGCGAGGGTAGCGAGAAGGATATCAAGTTTTGGAACGCCATCACTAGGCAAGCTTTAGTGGCCAAATTCATCGAGAAGGATATCGAGAACTACGGCCTTTTACTGATCACTCAGAAGGGAAGAGAATACCTAAACGAGCCGTACGACTTTATGTTTACACAGGATCATGAATACGAAGAGTCCGACGAGGATGATGTAACTGTTGGTCAGGCAGGCAAAAGTGGCTCGTGCGACGAAGAGCTCATGTCGATGCTAAAGGATCTTCGGAAGAAGATTGCCAAGAAGAAAAACCTTCCGCCATTCGTGGTGTTCCAAGATCCTTCGTTGGAGGATATGGCCATTCAGTACCCCATCAGTATCGAAGAGCTGCAAAACATAACCGGTGTAGGAGCAGGTAAAGCCAAACGATACGGGAAAGAGTTTATTGAGCTGATCAAAACCTACGTTGAGGACAAAGAGATCATACGCCCTCAGGATATGGTGGTTAAGTCGGTAGCCAACAAGTCGCTGCTCAAGGTATTCATCATCCAAAGTATCGACCGAAAGATGGATCTTGAGGATATTGCACAAGCCAAGAACCTGGAGTTTGGCGAGCTTATCAATGAAATTGAGGCCATAGTAAATTCGGGTACTCGTATCAACATCGATTACTACATCCAGAGCACCATTGACGAGGAGAAGGTAGATGAGATTTACGACTACTTTAAAGAGGAAGCCGAAACCGAATCGATTGAGGAGGCGTTGGATTACCTTGGCGAAGAGGATTTCACCGAGGAGGAGATTAGGCTGGTTAGAATTAAGTTCATCTCAGAGCTGGGAAACTAATAGTGACACAACGCTACAGCTAAGGCCAAGGTTTTGCACCTTGGCCTTTCTCGTTGGATGCGGTTTGATATTTTTTTCATAATATTACATTCAAATTTACAGCTCATCGTCAACCTATAACATAAACGGCTAGTGGAAAATATCCTAATTGCAAACGGACTAACAAAGTGGTATGGTAGCACAAAGGCTATCGACAAGCTATCATTTGAGATTACCAAAGGGCAGGTTGTGGGAATATTAGGGCCTAATGGCAGCGGTAAAACTACCACCCTCTCAATTATCCTGGGCATTCGATTCCCTTCGCATGGCACATATAGCTGGTTTAACCAGGGGGCACAACGCATGGCAAACAAAAACATTGGGTCGCTAATTGAAGTGCCATACTTCTACCCCTACCTAAACCTGAAACGAAACCTTGAGATCGTCGCGCACGCTAGGGGTAATGGGCTAACCGACATTAACCACGCTCTCGATACCGTGGGGCTTCTTAACCGAGGCCAATCGAAGTACTATACGCTTTCGCTGGGGATGAAACAACGATTGGCCCTGGCCAGCGCATTACTCGGAAATCCTGATGTTCTGGTGCTTGACGAGCCCACGAATGGATTGGACCCCGAGGGCATTGCTGAGGTACGGCGCATCATAACGGAACAATCGCAAAGCGGGAAAACAATAATTTTGGCCAGCCATATCCTCGATGAGGTGGAGAAGGTCTGCAGCCACGTCATCATTCTTAAAGAGGGAAATATCATAAGCAAAGGAAGCGTTGCCGAGCTGCTTAGCCAGAAACAAACCATCTCCATTTTTGCCGAGGATATAGATTTGCTTACAACCGCCCTGAATAGCATTCCCGGAGTAAAGATTATTGACAGAAAATTGGAAAGTATTACCGTATCGCTATCAGGCGGCATCAAGCCTGCCCAAGTAAATGCGAAGCTGGTGAGCATGGGGGTACCCCCAAGCGAAATCATGGAGCACAAAACAACCCTTGAGACACAATTTCTAGAGCTAATTAGAAAGAAGTAAAGGATAAAACCCCAGATATACCATGAAATCAATCGTTAATATAGAAAAGATCAAAACCCTGTACTCCCCTTCGTTTAGGACCATAATCATCCTTCACGCTTCCCTTTTTTTGGCAGTTGCCCTGATAGCGGGGAGTCTCAGGGTCAATATCCAGGGCGTTTACATCGAAAAGATTCTACAATTTCCACACGTGTGGAACACCCTAGCCTGGATCGCAAGCTGGTTCAACCTTTTGCTTGGCCTGCTGGCCATAATCCTTATTACAAACGAGTTTCACTACAGAACTTTTCGTAAGCAGCTAATCGATGGGCTTTCGAGAAACGAGTTGGTAGCAGGCAAATTAATCGTTTTCGCCTCCATTGCCATTTACACCATGCTGCTGGTGTTTGCCAGTGGCCTGGCTATGGGGATGATAAAATCATCCGGAATAAGCTTACCAAACTTAACTCAGGGGTTAGCCTACCTACCCGTGCTATTTCTGCAATCATTTAGCTATATGCTTCTTGCCATGCTGTTCGCCTTTCTATTCAAAAGCACTGCATTATCTATAGTTGCCTTTATTCTCTATTTCTTCCCAATAGAGCCTATAGTAAGGGCTATTATTCCCGATATGGCCACAAAGTTTCTGCCTGCAAAGGTAATTGCCAACCTTACTCCCATGCCCGATTTTATTGGAATATCAATGGGCGATATGCTTCAGGTAACCCAAGGTTCGTTGAACCCATTGCAAGACATTGGAGTAGTATCCGAATCAATGCCTTTGCTGCATGCATCACTTTTAGCATTAGGATACTGCATGCTATTTGCCCTAGCATCGAAATTTATTGTTCAAAGATTTAATTTTTAGCCCCTTGCCCAGATTGGTTATGCTGTAAAAGTATTGTATATTTACTATAGAAACCCAAATCTTACCACTATGAAAAAAATCTACCTAACCCTTACCTTGGTAGCAATATCAATAGCTGTAAATGCCCAAACAGTGCTTCACTACAACACCCACGGCCTGGTAGCCGACCACGTAAACGAGATGAAGATTACCACCTACGTAGACCCAGGTAATGCTGGTAAAAATGTGGTTTGGGACTTTCGGGAGCTTAAGCTCAGCAACAACTTTGTGGGTACGCTCGATCATGCATCCTTATCAAAAGGGGCTCATATTTTCCCTAACACAAACACTCGGCTCGAAGAGTTTGGCAACAGCTTCTTTTTTCGCACAACAAAAAAATCTATTGAGCAACACGGATTTATCTCTGCCAATGGCAAAACGCGCATAAAGTACGATAAACCTTTTGTAAAAATGCGCTACCCATTTACATTTGGGAGTTCATACACCGGCACCTTTAATGCAACCTACTACTCAGCCGATAATCCTTATGGCGATATAAATGGAAACTACACGGTTGAAGGTGATGGCATTGGCACATTGATGCTACCCGGCAATATGATTTACGAAAATGCGCTGAGGGTAAAAGAAGTAAAAGCTTACGATCAAACCCTTAGCAACAGGAGTTACAAAATAGAAACCATTACATACAGATGGTATGTAACAGAGCATCGATTCCCAATCCTAGTCCTAATACAATCCAACACAATATATCAAGATGGGCGCTCATTCACATCGAACCAAGCCGCTTACAATCCAGTTGCTTTAAACAATGTAGCAAACCCACTAGCCATTGAGCAACCCGAAAGGTTAACAGCCTTAGAAACCTACCCCAACCCTTACCATGACTTTGTAAACATCAGGTTTAACCTTGCCAACGACACCCACATCAACCTGTCGGTTTACGACGTTACGGGCAAGCTGGTGAGGGTGCTGTACAATGGCCCCGAAATGGCTGGTGATAAGCACTACCAGTTCTCTGCTAAGGAGATAAACCTCAGCTCCGGTGCATACATCGTTAAGCTAAGGGTTGATGGAGTTGAAACAAGCAGCAGAATTATTGAGATGTAAACCAATTTACATCATACAAAAAAAGGAATCCTACCATAGGGCTCCTTTCTTGTTACATAATACTATGGACAGATTCACCTCTCCTCCATGCTGGTTGCAGTAGGCTGATAACGCCACACCCGCCCCGTGTCAACACATTCGGCCTTAAGTGCTTTTATGGTTTTGCATTGCAATGGATGGCATAATTCTGGAGCAATTTGCGCCAGCGGTTCAAGCACAAATCGTCGTTCGTGCAATCTGGGGTGAGGAACAACCAGCGGCGGCAAGGTGTAAACACACTCATCGAACAGAAGGATATCAATATCGGCCGTTCGCGGGGCATAGGTTTCCGTGCTAGCATAACGATCCCTGCCAAGCTGTGATTCAATGCTATGGCAAACATCAAGCAAGCATAAAGCCGAAAGGGTAGTATTAACCTCAAGCACTTGATTCAGAAAATGTGCATCATGCTCAAATCCCCACGATTCCGACTCATACACATCCGATTTCGAGACAACACACCCCACCTCTTGCTCAATAAGATCAATAGATCTCCTTAGGTAATCCTCCCTATTGCCAAGGTTACCGCCAATGCATAAAAACACACGATGCGAACCGCCAGCAGGAATTGAAACATCAATCATGACCTATAGTTTTATGGTTCTACCACAAATTTAATGGAAGAATGTAAATTATAGTAAACCTAAATCTTTGGTTTGGGTTTGAAGACAGAAGTCAGAAGACAGAATTAACATGCTTCAACCTTCCAACTTCCCTGCCCGACTGCATCGTTCAGGCGGGGGTCTTCGGACTTCCGACACTAAAATCATTCCCCTAAAATTGCAGTAGTACCAGTTTTTATAATACCAAGGTGCAAAGTTTACTAAATTATCAAATAAATCAAGTCAAGTGTGCAACATTTTTCATACTTTTATTCCGATTTTCGAAAGAAGCTAACCTAAAACAATCTCAACATGAAAGATTTCTTTAAGTATCTACTGGCCACAGTGGTAGGTATACTTATCACTTCGCTACTCACATTCTTCGTCTTCCTTGGTGTTATTGGCACCATAATGTCGAAATCGGACAAACCAATTGATGTAAAGGACAACTCCCTACTGGTTCTTAAGCTGAACAAAGAGATTGCCGACAGAGGATCTAACAATCCAATGGCTAACTTCGACTTCATGGCGATGAAACCTGTTACAACAGTTGGTCTTAACGATATTCTAAAGGCAATTAAAAACGCTGCCGACGATCCTAAGATTAAAGGTATATACATTGAGAACGAGAACATTCCCGCAGGAGCGGCCACGCTTGAAGAGATTCGGAATGCCCTAATCTAGTTTAAGGAATCGGGCAAGTTCATTATAAGCTACGGGAATGTGTATAGCCAAAAGAGCTACTACTTAGCCTCGGTGGCCGACAAGGTTATGCTTAACCCCGAAGGCGCAATCGACTGGGTTGGGCTAAGAAGTGAGATCATGTTTTTCAAAAATGCTCTGGAAAAATTGGGGGTTGAAGCACAAATAATTCGCCATGGTAAATTCAAATCGGCTGTTGAACCATTCATGAGCGAGAAAATGAGCCCCGAGAACCGTGAGCAAACCATTACCTACCTTGGATCTATTTGGAACCACTGGGTAGATGGCATTGCTCAGGAACGTGGGCTTGAGGTAAAGGATCTGAACCTATGGGCCGACAACCTAGACATTAGGAATGCAAAAACGGCCTTGGAGCATAACATGATCGACAGCCTAGTATACAAAGATGAGGTGATTGATATGCTTAAGGAGCTTACTGACACCAAGCCCAAGAAGGATATCAACTCAATTAGCATTGAGCAGTACGCCAAAGTGCCAGCACCCCGCAAGCAAAAGGGTTTGGTTAAAGAAAAAATTGCGGTGGTTTATGCTTCAGGCGAAATCTCCATGGGCGAAAAAACCGAGGGCGGAATTGGTGGCGAAGGTTTTGCCAAGGCAATCCGCGAGGCACGCCGCGACAGCTCGGTTAAAGCCATTGTGCTTAGGGTTAACTCCCCAGGCGGTAGCGCACTTGCATCGGAACTTATTTGGCGCGAGATGAGCCTTGCCCGCGAGGTGAAACCTGTAATTGTATCGATGGGCGATGTGGCTGCATCTGGAGGTTACTACATTGCAGCACCTGCCGATGTTATTATTGCAAACCCAACCACCATAACGGGCTCCATTGGCGTGTTCGGAATGATACCAAACGTACAGCAAGCCATGAATAAGAAGCTAGGCATTAACATTGATGTAGTTAAAACAAACAGAAGCTCAGATCTAGGAACTCTATTCCGTCCACTTACCGCTGAGGAGAGAGCAGTAATCCAGCTTGGCATTGAAGATGTTTATACCACTTTTGTTGGACACGTTGCCAACGGTAGAGATCTAACCGTTGAGCAGGTTGACGAGATTGGCCAAGGACGCGTATGGAGCGGCATAAACGCACTTGACATTAAGCTAATTGACGAGTTTGGTGGGCTTGATAGGGCCATTGAGGTTGCCGCCGAAAGAGCTGAGCTAGAGGAATACAGGATCACCGAGCTGCCCAAGCAGGAGGATCCCTTCCAGGCACTACTTAAGGAGCTAACTGGTTCTGCCAAAATGAAAGTATTTGAAAAAGAGTTTGGCCTTGCCTATAAGCAGTACAGCCGAATTCAAAGCATTATTGATAACAAGGGAGTTCAGGCTCGCTTGCCATACGATGTTGAGATATATTAATAATATCTAGCCACAAAAGTCAAGCACCCGAGTAAACCTACTCGGGTGTTTTTTTGTTTGACGATAAGTATAAAGCAAACTTTGGACTGATATTTGCGCTGCATAATTCATCATCTCAAGCAAAATACCCGTTTTAACACTTTAACATCGTGCTGCATGAACTTCTTAGCCCATCTATACTTATCTGGTGATAACGTTGACGTTAGAATGGGCAACCTTATTGGCGATTTTGTAAAGGGCCGTTCCCTTGGTCGCTACCCCGATGGCATTCAGAAGGGCATATTCCTCCATAGAGCCATTGACTTTTACACCGATACTCACCCCGCTACCTTTGAGGTAAGGCAGCTGTTTAGGCAGGGCTACAGAAAGTATGCAGGAGTTGTTGTTGATGTGTTTTTTGACCACTTTCTGGCGCGATACTGGGGAACATTCTCCCCATACCCCCTTAGGGGGTTTACCAGGAAGTTTTACTACCAAATGGCGCTTCGATACAGGGAACTCCCCAAATCGGTGCGTAACCTTTTACCGCTTCTTATTCAAACCGACAGGCTTTACAGCTACCATAAGGTTGAGGGGGTTGAGAGTGCATTGCAAATTATGAGTAGGGTTACCTCATTACCCGACGAAACCAAGTTCGCCATCGAGACGCTGAACTACCACTACTCCTATATTCGGGATCAATTTTTAATCTTCTTCCCCGATTTAATTGACTTTGTAAAGGTAGATTACAATATTGTTCCGGCTGGATGGAAAGAGGAGCTAGTCCAAACGGGAGCTATCGAGCTTAAGGAGAATGAAGAGGAGAATGGTAAATGACCACAACGATGAACCCCCGTAGCTGAAGAACGGAAGCGGTATACCAATCACAGGAAACAGCCCAATTGTCATGGCAATATTTATTGCTATGTGGAAAAAAAGGATTGAGACCACCCCATACCCGTAAATACGCGAAAACGCCTCCTTTTGCCTTTCCGCAATTTTCACCAGCCTTAGCAACAGCATCATGAACAGCATTGACACCACGGTTGTTCCAACAAACCCCCATTCCTCTCCAACCGTGCAGAATATAAAATCGGTACTCTGCTCGGGGACAAAGTTGAACTTGGTTTGGGTTCCTTGCAGAAAGCCTTTGCCTGAGAATCCGCCCGAGCCAATAGCAATCTTCGACTGATTAACGTTGTAACCCCAACCCAAGGGATCGGACTCAATGCCAAGCAAATCGTTTATCCTATCGCGATGGTGATGGTCCAGGACATTATGAAAAATGTAGTCGACACTAAAGCTAAAAGCAATGCTACTCACAAGGAAGAAGAGTAAGAAAAAAACGTACTTCACCTTGTGCAAGTATGCATAAACAATGGCAACAGGAATTGAGACCGCAACAGGGAACAGCACGATGTAGTATGGAGAAATGTTTAGATCGAGAAATTCGGATGTACCATACAACAGGGCAATTAATCCAAACAGACCAAATGTGAAGCGGAGCGTATCCTTAAGCCTCTTTCCTATGGCGGCAAATAGCACAATGGTAATCACGATTACGCCCACAAGAATCAGAAGCCTATCGAACATCAGCTCAAGTATAAAAAGGGCAATGAAAAAGGCAATGAATGCTAATACCCAGTGAGGCATTCCTTCGCGATAAAAAACAAACACAAACGATGCAAAAACCATTGCAGTACCCGCATCATTCTGCAAAAGGATTAAAGCCACTGGCACAAAAACTATTAAGGCAGAACTAAAGTATGCCTTAAAGGAGTTAAGCTTAAAACCGTAACTACTCATATATTTTGCCAGAGCAAGAGCTGTAGCAAACTTGGCAAACTCTGCGGGTTGTATTCTAAGCCCACCTAGCTGTATCCATGACTTGGAGGCGTTGACCTCAACCCCAAAGAAAATTACAAACACCAGAACAACAAGGATAAACACATAGAAATAGTTTGCAAACACCAAATAGAACCTAGCATCAACAGCGAGCACAGTGATGGCAATTAGCAATGCGGCTGCAATCCATACTAGCTGCATGCCATACCGCTGGCTAATATCGAATATGCTGGCGTGGTCTTCGGCAAAAACCGCAGCATAAATATTAATCCAGCCCATAAACATCAGGGCTAAATAGATAAGCACCGTTGGCCAATCGAGCCACTTAAATATATTACTGCTTCTCCTCACTTCTATCTAGTAAAATGGCGTTAAGCATTCGCTGCTCTAACCAGGTTCGCTTAACCTCACCAGTTAGGTACTTTTCAATCATCAGGCTGGCAATGGGAGCAGCCCATGTCGATCCAAAGCCAGCATTCTCAACATATACTGCAATCGCAATCTGGGGATTCTCTTTAGGGGCGAAGGCAACAAACACGGAGTGATCTTTTCCGTGGGGATTTTGGGATGTGCCTGTTTTGCCACATACCGTTATCCCTGGAATGGCAGCCACTCGAGCAGTGCTTCCCGCCCCCCCATTCACGGCCATATCCATTCCATCGATAACGTAGCCAAACCAAACCGAATCAACGGTGGTGTGTTGTGGTATTGTAAACCGGGGCTGTTTAACCTCCTCTCCGGCCACACCCTTTAGCAGATGTGGGGTAAAGTAATAACCTTTGTTGGCGATGGCTGCAGTCATATTCGCCATTTGCAGGGGAGTGGCTCCTAGCTCACCCTGACCAATAGCCAACGACAGTATTGTGAGGGAGTTCCACCCCCCCTTTCTAAAGTACCTATCATAAAATTCAATGCTAGGCACAATTCCTGCTAGCTCATTAGGCTGATCAATGTTAAGCTTCTTACCAAACCCAAACGATTCCACATGCTTTTTCCAAACGGAAAATCCTTGTTCAACTCCACCTAGGCTGGGTTTATCGATAATGTTTCGAAAAACGTGGCAGTAGTAGGTATTGCATGAAACCTGTATGGATTGGATTAGATCGGTTGGCGAGACATGGTGCCTACAGGCTACCCCTCGACCTACCCGATAAGCACCATCACATGAATATTCGGTTTGCGGGTGTACCACCCCCTCCTGCAAGCCGATTAGTGCATTAACAATTTTAAAGGTCGATCCCGGTGGATACATAGCCATAAGTGCTCTGTTAAACAGTGGCTTTAACGTATCCCTCTCGAGCATTCTAAAGTTTGTGGTTCTGGGTCTACCCACAAGCAGGTCGGGGTCGTAGGTTGGACTAGAGACCATAGCCAGCACCTCGCCTGTTGAGGGTTCTATGGCTACAACTCCTCCTATCTTGTTTTGCATAAGCAATTCGCCATACTCCTGCAAATGAACATCGATGGTGGTGGTAATATCTTTGCCCAGTACGGCTACGGTATCGTACCTGCCATCGGCATATGATCCCTTAATCCTATTATGCACATCAACCAGGTAAACGTTTACCCCTTTTTTGCCCCTTAGCTCCTCTTCGTATGTTCGCTCAAGGCCACTAATGCCAATGTAGTCGCCCATTCGGTAGTACGTGTTGTTGCTAATAATTCGCTCATCCACCTCGCCAACGTAACCCAACAAATGCGCTGCCACATCACGTGGGTAGGCCCTAAGGGTACGAGGCTGTACATAAAAACCCGGATACTTGAAAAGTTTCTCCTGTAGCACAGCATAATTTTCTGCCGAAAGCTGTTTAATTAATGCTGATGGACGGAACGAGGAATGCCTACGAGCATCGCGAAGGTTGTTGACAAGCTGTTCACGTGTTATTCCAAGGATATCGCAAAATTCGGTAGTATCAAAAGGGGCAACCTGTCGTGGTATAACCATTAGGTCGTATGCGGCCTTGTTGTGCACTAGCAGCTCACCGTTTCGGTCGTAAATCAAACCCCGGGCGGGGTACTGGGTAATGTACCGCAGCACGTTGTTGCTAGCCGACAAGCGATACGAACGTTCAATTACCTGCAGGTGGAATAGGCGTATAATAATGACCAGAAAGGTCAGAATTATAATCCCAGTTATTACGTATCGTCTATCTGTGCTTACCGTTTGCAAATCAACAAAACATTATATATGCGACCTTCTATCGAACAGGTACATACCAATTAGGATAAAAATTGTAGTAGTAATAGAGCTAAGTACCGTGCGCCAAAGCGTAGGCAAAAAGGTTGAAATGGAGAATGCCTCAGTAAAGAAAAGTATTAAGTGATGAGCAAAAACAAGAATGCTGGCATACTTTAGAAACCAGACAAAACCGTTTCCAGATATGGAGGGGCTTCCTTTCTTGTCAACATCCTCCCTATCGGCCAACATCCTGAGCATATACGGACGCATAAAGGCCATAAAGATTGTGGCAGAAGAATGCATTCCATAGGTATTCATAAAGGTATCAATTGTGATTCCGGTTATTAGACCCACCAGAAGCAATGCCCAACCAGGTATTTCGTATGGTAGGATCAGAATAAAGAGGACATACAGGTATGGGTTTATGTATCCACTTAGCTGTACATTATTTAGCACAAAAATCTGCAAAATAACTAGCAGAACGAACAACCCGCTATATTTAACAATGTCTTTTAGCATCTATCTTAACTTTGTGGTGTTCTCCAGCTCTACTCGTTCCTCCTCATGCCTTGGACTTACAACCCAAACCGTATTAAGCTGCTTGAAATCGATAAAAAGTTTAACCTTTAGGTTGTGGAAATTGGAACCCTTCCCCTGAATGGAGCTAATGGTACCCAGACCAATATCAGCAGGAAAGATTGATGAAAAACCGCTTGTAACCACTGTATCGCCAATGCTAACCGGAACGTGTTGCGGAATATCGGTTAGCAAAACCTCCCTGTAATTTTTACCGTCCCAATAGAGCGACCCAAAATGGTTCGTACGCTTTAGCTTTGCCGAAATTTTCAGGTCGACGTTGAGCATCGATATTACTGTGCTGTAATTGGGCGACACTCCTGCTATAATGCCAACAACCCCCTGACTCGAAACCACACCCATCTCGCGCTTCACCCCATGCTTCTCGCCAACATTTAGGGTTAAGTAGTTGTACTGCTTGTTTACCGAGTTATTCACTACCCTGCTAAGGGTGTATGAATAGTTGGGCGCCACAAGGGTATCTCCCAGCTTGGTCTTTAGCACCTCATACCGAGTGTTGAGAGCAGCTAGCTGGTTGCGAAGGTTGATGTTCTCCTGAGCTAAACGTTCATTTGTACTGGCTAATTTCAGGTACTTTGATGCATTGCTAATCCGACTGCTAGTGAACCCTGTAAGCGCTCTAGTTGCATTCTCAAACTTGGTACTTTGGTAGTACGAGTGGGTACTCAAGAGCCAGAACGAGAACGTTTCTAAAACAAGGAACAGTAGGAAGAACTGATGTCTTACAATAAACCGTATAAGGCTGTTCATAGCTCTAGGGCAGTTAAATCGTCAGTTCGCTAGGTGACCTAACGGATTAGGAAATGGAATCGCTCCACATTCTTAAGCGCAATGCCTGTTCCACGAGCTACGGCATGAAGAGGATCTTCAGCCACATGGAACGGTATGTTGATCTTGTCTGTCAATCGTTTGTCGAGGCCTCTGAGCAACGCACCCCCGCCAGCAAGGTATATCCCCGACTGGACAATATCGGCATAAAGCTCGGGTGGAGTTTGCTCCAGCACGCTTAGTATTGCAGTCTCTACCTTTGATATTGACTTGTCGAGGCAGTGAGCAATCTCTTGGTACGAGATTGGGATTTCAATGGGCAGTGCAGTCATGAGGTTTGGTCCACGAACAATGTAGTCGTTTGGTGGATTCTCCAAATCGGGCAATGCTGACCCCACCGCTATCTTAATATCCTCAGCGGTTTTATCGCCAATCTTAATATTATGCTGATGCCTCATGTAGGCTTGTATGTCGGCGGTGAAGGCATCGCCAGCAATACGTACCGACTTGTTGCACACTATGCCTCCAAGTGCAATTACTGCAATCTCCGATGTTCCACCTCCTATATCTACAACCATACTTCCCGAGGGTGCCTCCACATCTAACCCAATACCAATTGAGGCCGCCATTGGCTCGTAAATCATATAAACATCTCTACCCCCTGCATGCTCTGCAGAGTCGCGCACAGCGCGAATTTCCACCTCGGTGCTACCGCTGGGGATACACACCACCATACGCAACGATGGGGTAAAGAGCTTGTTCTTAGTGTTGATCATTTTGATCATCCCACGAATCATTTGCTCGGCCGCGTTAAAGTCGGCAATTACGCCATCGCGTAAGGGGCGTATGGTCCGGATGTTCTCATGGGTTTTGCCATGCATCTGACGAGCTTTTTCGCCTATTGCAATTAATTTGCCCGTGCTATGATCTATGGCTACAATTGAGGGCTCATCAACCACAATTTTATCGTTATAAATTATGATTGTATTGGCCGTTCCTAGGTCGATGGCCAGTTCCTGTGTGAAGAATGAAAATAGTCCCATTTGATAAGTGTATCTATGTTAATTACTGTCTAGTGTTTAAAATGTCTCGTTCCCGTAAGAACCATAGCCATAGCGGCCTTATTGCAAAAATCGACAACCTCTTGATCTCGTACCGAACCACCTGGCTGTACCACAGCGGTAATCCCCTCCTTCGAGGCCAACTCCACCGAATCGGCAAAGGGGAAAAAGGCATCGGAGGCCATAACGGCTCCATGGAGATCAAAATTAAAACTTTTTGCCTTTTCAATGGCTTGCCGAAGGGCATCAATCCTTGACGTTTGCCCAACGCCACTAGCAATAAGCTGCTGATCCTTAGCTAATACAATGGCGTTTGACTTTGAGTGCTTCACTATTTTGTTGGCAAAAACCATATCGTCCAACTCTTGCTGCGAGGGTTCTTTCAGCGTTGCCAGCTTCATATCCTCAATCCGGTCTGTCTTTGTGTCTCTTTCCTGAACAAGCACTCCATTTAACAAGGTACGAAACTGCCTTGGCGGGAGAGGAAAATCATTAACCTTCAGAATTATTCTATTCTTTTTTGATTTAAGGGTATGTAGGGCCTGGTCGGAGAAGCTGGGCGCCAGCACCACTTCGAAGAACAGCTTATTCATGGCATCAGCTGTTGCATCATCAATAGGGCGGTTTGCCACAATTACACCCCCAAAGGCCGATATTGGATCGCCGGCTAGGGCATCAGCCCAAGCTTGCAGTAGGTTTATTCGGGTGGCTAACCCGCATGCATTATTGTGCTTAAGGATGGCAATGGTAGGCTCCTGAAATTCTGAGATAAGATTTAGCGCAGCATCAATATCTAGCAGGTTGTTGTATGATACCTCCTTGCCATGTAGCTGGGTAAATATTGAGCCAATGTTGCCATAAAAAGAACCCTTCTGGTGGGGATTCTCTCCGTACCGCAAGGGGTTGTGATTGTTTATGCTAAGCTTACATGCTGGAGGTGTATCCTCAGCACAGAAGTAGCTGAATATTGCTGAATCGTAATGGCTTGTAACGTTAAATGCTTGCAGAGCAAAGCGCTTGCGCTCTTCAAGGGTAGTTCCACCGCTATTGTTGTCAAGGGTATCAATCACCTCACGGTATTGGCTACGCGACGAAACAATTAGTACATCTCTGAAATTTTTGGCTGCGGCGCGTATAAGTGAAATCCCTCCAATATCTATCTTCTCAATAACCTCCTGCTCACTGGCACCGCCGGCCACGGTATCCTCAAAAGGGTAAAGATCCACCACCACCATATCAATCTCAGGGATTTGGTACTCCTGAAGTTGGAAAAGGTCATTCTCGTTGCTCCTGCGGGCCAATATACCACCAAATATTTTGGGGTGCAACGTTTTAACTCGACCACCAAGTATTGAGGGGTAGCTAGTAAGGCTTTCGACAGCCTCAACAGCAACGCCACAATCTTGAATATACTTAAGGGTTCCTCCGGTGGAGAAAATTTTAACACTAAACTTATCGAGCTGATGAACAAGTTCATCAAGACCATCCTTGTGGTAGACAGAAATAAGTGCCGTCTTAATCTGTATCATCTTACTGTATTCCAGCTCTATATGGTTAATTATTTCAAAAAATGATGTTTTCACAACCTATTAGGTTACAAAAATGGCTAAAAGCATCGAATTTATCACCCATAAAACGTCTTAAAATAACAAAATGATTTCGTTTTTTTAAGCATGCTTTTATACCTTTGGCAATTGTTCCCCATAAAAAAAATTGAGACACCCATTCAGTAGAGCAAAATTGCATGAAACCCCTTAAGCCCTTTATCATCTTCGTGAAGCTTTCGCGTGAGAGCTTTGCTTTTGCTTTCCAATCGATTACAGCGAACAAGATGCGCACGTTTTTGTCGCTATTCGGTATCACCATAGGTATATTTGCCATCATTTCGGTTTTCACCATCCTCGACTCTCTAGAGCGGAATGTTCGAGATAGTTTGGAGTCGTTGGGCAACAACGTGGTATACGTTCAAAAGTGGCCATGGTCGATGGGGGGTGATTACCCTTGGTGGAAATACATGAACCGACCACAGCCATCGCTTGACGATTTAGCGACAATCAGGTCGAGCAGCACCCTCGCTCAGGCAACTTCTTTCATGGTGAGCTTCAACAGCTTGGTGTCATTCGAAAGGAACTCTGCCCCACGAACAGGTATACTTGCTGTAACCGAAAGCTACGAGGAGATTCGGTCGTTTGATGTTCAGGAGGGGCGATATTTTTCACCCTTCGACCTGAACAATGGCCGCAGGGTAGTCATCATGGGCGACCAGCTGGCACAGGAACTTTTTGCGGGCAAAAACCCCATTGGGCAAACCATAAAAGTGAGCGGCTACAACGCAGAGGTTATTGGGGTGCTAAAAAGGGAGGGACAATCGGCAATGGGTGACGACAGCCACGATGAGTTGGCCATTATACCCGCCAGCTTTGCACGCTCAATTATCGATTTCAGAAGGGTTGGCCCTACCATTATGGTTAAAGCAAAACAGGGAATCCCAGCCGAGGAACTAATAGATGAGCTCAGGGGAATCCTACGGTCGTTCAGAAGGCTAAAGCCTATAGAGGACGATGACTTTGCGCTAAACCAGGTTAGCGCCCTAAAGGATGGAGTCGACAATATTTTTAGAATGATCAACATGGCGGGATGGATAATAGGTGGATTCTCGATACTGGTAGGTGGGTTTGGGATAGCAAACATTATGTTTGTATCGGTTAAGGAACGAACCAATATTATTGGAATTCAGAAAGCCTTAGGTGCCAAGAACAACTTTATACTCGTTCAGTTTTTGTACGAATCGGTTCTCCTTTCAATTATTGGCGGGACCATTGGTTTGCTGTTTATTTTCATAGGGACCACCCTGGTGTCGAACCTCTCGGAGTTTACCATCACGCTAACCGCCGATAACATCATTCTTGGACTTATGGTGTCGACAATTATTGGGATAGTTTCGGGCTATGCACCAGCATGGAAAGCCTCGCGCTTAAGCCCAGTTGAGGCCATTAACACAAAGGCTTAGTGCCGGTTGGAAGCGATGTAGTTGGTTAGCTCTACAAACTCCAACACGCTAAGCTGCTCGGGGCGCTTATCCATCAATGGATGGTTTCCAGAAAACCCGTTGAATCCTGATTTTATGGAGTTACGTAACGTTTTCCGACGTTGGTTAAACCCTGCCTTTACCACTCGGACAAACATTTTTTCGTCGCAATCCAGCCTATGAGTACTGTTTCGCGTAAGCTTTACTACCGCCGACTTAACCTTTGGTGGTGGAGTAAAAACCCCCTCGCTCACCGTAAAAAGGTACTTAATATCATAAAAAGCTTGCAAAAGCACGCTAAGTATCCCGTAGGTTTTTGACCCCGGCGGCTCGCATATTCGCTGTGCCACCTCGCGCTGAAGCATACTTACCACCTCGGTTACTGAGTCTCTATGCTCAAGCACCTTGAAAAATATTTGAGATGAAATATTGTATGGGAAATTTCCTATGATGGCAAGCCTCCCTTTGGTTATAGCACCCAAATCGAGTCTTAAAAAATCTGCTAACAGCAAACGATCTCCCAGCTGGGGCAGGCTACTCTTGAGATACTCTACAGACTCGCTATCAACATCTGCAGCGTAGAACTTTTCACCAAATCGATGGGAAAGCGCTGAAGTAAGGACACCCATACCCGGACCAATCTCCAAAACTGCATCGACATCATCGGCCGATAGGCTATCTACAATACGCTGGGCAATGCCCTTGTCGTTTAAAAAGTGTTGCCCAAGCTGTTTTTTGGGCCGTACTTTCTGCGTGCTATCCATAAGCTAACCTTGTTCCTTTCTAATGTAAACAACTCTTTGCGGAAAAGGAATTTCGATGCCCTCATCGCGGAATCGACTTTTTATTGCCTTAAACATATCAAACCTTAGTGCAAAGCTATCATCAGGGGTAGCGGTCCAAATCCAAGCCCGGATAACAACTGCCGAATCGGTTAGATCTACCACCCTAACCCTCACCTTGGGTTGCCCCTGATCCTTTTCGCTTTTGGTTCTCACATCAATGGTTAAGGGATGTTCCTCTGCTACTCTCTGCAGAATATCTAAGGCCTTATCGGTATCGGCACTATAGGCAATATTCACCTCGAATCGTACGCAAACCGTCTCGTCGTTAATGTGTGAGTTCTCAACCACCTCGTTATTCATGATGGCATTGGGTACAATAATGCGACGGTTCTCAAAATCTCTAATCACCGTGTGCCTAAGCGTAATGTCTTCAACTGTTCCGGTATGCATAGTCCCAATCTTTATTAAATCGCCTACCCTGAATGGCCTAAACATAACGATGAAGACTCCACCAACAATATTAGAAAGGGCTTGCTGCGATGCAAACCCAACTACAGCCGTTAGAACACCTGCCCCAGCAAATAGGGGCATCCCCAGCTTGCGCAGCTCGGGGATTAGCTGAAAAACAACAATTACCCCGATGGAAATAATGATTACGCTAACCGTATTCTTCAAGAATGTGTACTTTGTAGGGTCAACCCTAAGGATGACAGACGCCTTCCTCAGGCTTCTACTCATCAATCCTCTAATCAGCTTTATTAGCGCAAAACAAACCAACGTGGTGCTAATAATGATTAAGGGGTAAAGCAACACTTTCTGCTGCATTATATTGGCAGTCCATTCCATGGCTAACAGGTTATGGTTAAAACTTGAATCGAAGTTGAATGCGCGCATCAGTTCGGGTAGATCCATCTATCCTATCCAACCCTGAACCAAGCACATCCTGATCGGCAAAGAACGTTTGAGCTACCCTAAACCAAATGTCAATATCTTGGCCAATGGAGTACTTAGCCAACAGGAATACCCTTGAACCGCGCGAGTAATAAGCTGGTATGGAGAAATAGTATAGCACATCGTTCTCGTATGCATAAATTCTTGTATTCCATGAGTCGGTCTCAAAAACAGCAAACCTTGCGGTAAGGGTAAGGGGAATTTGTCGAGGCCGATATGAGATGTCTTGATAAACCATTATCCCCGATTCCTGGGGCAGGTTCTCCTCATCGTACCATGAAAATTCTATTCGACTTTTAAGATGAATTTCGCGGGTTGGGTTATAGGCTAAATGGAAACGAAGGGCTTGCTGTGTATAGGGTACAACCCAACGGGTAGACTCACCGTCAACCACCTGATTCTTATCCTTTTGCTTAAGCCTATAGCGAAGCATAAAGCTTATTCGTGAGCTGGGGCTATATGTGGTTTCCAAAAGGTAGTCGCGACCACGGGAGGGAGCGTTAATCCCGAAGCGCAACCAGTCCGACTGGAACGCATCTACATAGCCTGCCATTTGCCAGTGCCGGTATGGCAAGAAGCGTAACCCAACCAATACTCCACTCTCGTTAGCAGGCGAGGAGCCATCGGCAAAAGCCCCTGTATAATAGGTGCTGTAATCCTTTTCGTAATATCTACCTATCACCGACATGGTTAGGAGCGAATGGAGCCTTAGCAAACCACCCGAAACAATACCGCTTCCGTGGCCGAGGGTAGTGGAGGCCTCACCAAAAATTAGATGATTGCCTAGACCATAAGTATAATCGATTCCGAGGTTTGCTCTATTCTCCAGGGGTGGTTCAAAATAACGGTAGGGTTGGTTTGGGGCATCGTATGGCGCATCGAGATTAACAAGCGATCCGGTTACACCCGCCTTTAGCTTACCAATGGAGAAATTCACATTACCTCCAGCCACAAACTCACCTAGGGTCTTTTTGTTCGATATTTCGTTGGGCGTACGATGAAGTCCACTGGTTGGGCGCGAGGTGTAGGCGTAATTCCCATCAATTAGAGAGTCGGTAATATTGGCATCAATCTTTTTGTACGATCCGAATGCTGAAACCTCAAACCGGCCAAGTGCTACAGTTGCTCCGACACCACGCAAAAACTCATTCTCATTGGTTGAACTATACCTATAAATACCTCTGGGCCTTTTTCGCACACCCATTGGGTCGGGCGATTTACCAAAGGAAGCGCTCGTCCATAGGGTAAGTCCCTGCCCAAAGTCGGCATTAAAATCGCCAACCACCAGGCTCTTCACCCTCCCAACATTTGAAATCTGCATATGAGCAGAGTAATGGTCAAATCCGTATGGATTTGATCCGCGGAAAAACTCTTCTCCAGGATCCTTTTCACCTACGAACCCAAACTGAAAACCACCCCTTGTACTATAGGTATAGCGGGTATATAGACCCAGCTTATTTCCAGCATATCGGGTTGCCGTGGGGTTATCGATAGGTGCTGGGGTGTATCCCTCTTGCGTTTCAATTAGCGAACGTGCTCTAATAAACATATCATGCTTGCCATATTGAAATAGTGGACGCCTTGATGGCTCTTGGGCAGAAGAAATTGAGATGAAGGGCAACAAATTTCTTATATCTGAAAAATCGAAACCAACCACAAGCTGCAGCTCGTAAATGGTTTGCAGTTCCCCATGGTCTTTCACGTAATCGAGCAAGGCTCGAACCTGAAAATCGGACAGGAATAGCAGCCTACCAAGCTCTTCGGCGGTGGTTGAGTTAAGGTTGATGGGGTTTTCTGAATAGTAGATTAGATCTTCGGCCAACGCATCCACATCGATATTTTCGTCCTCACTATTCGCTACAATATTCTCAATAATATCTGCAATAATGCTTTGAGGATCGGCCTCGAACTCCTGCCCCCAAGCATATGATGTACCCATGGCTAAGGCAAAGATTACTCCTGTTATTAGACGCTTAGATATCATTGCTGGGGTGTTACTGCTTCAGGTACACGGGCTGATTGAGCACCAAAAACATACGAAATTGAAAAATGTGGAGTGTAGCCCAGTATCTCATGCCTTGAAAAGGCTAAATCGATCTGTATCGACGACACCTGATAACCCACTCCAAAGGTTAGTAACGAGGGGTTTGATGCCATCCCTAACCTGAAGAACAGGCTGCTTATGGGTTCAAACTCAACACCAGCCTTGAATGAGAACTCTGCATCGAGATTCTTCTCAACACCTGATGTCACCATAACCATATCGCCTACTTGGTATGCAACGCCTAGGTTCAACAGTGTAGGAATCCGCTGATCATCGAATAGCTTGCTACGGGTTGGATTCACCACGTGAAAGCCCACGTTAAAATTATCATTGGGGCTATAGATAACCCCTCCCTCGGCAGAAAGCACCATGGTGCTACCGTACTCACCCGCAACAAATACATGGTGTGCATTTAGCTGTACCCCTGCACTTAGTGTAGGCGCCAACTTCATACCATAGGCTAGCCCGAGCTTTGTTTGGCTAAACTGGCTAAAGCCTAACCGCTTAACCGAAAGGCCAAAGGTTCCAACCTTTACGGGCAGCAAGGCTCCCAGCGCACTAAAGCTTAGCTCAGGCGAGATGAACCTATTCTCATGGTGTACGCCTACCCATGGGTTCTCTAGGTAAGCCAAACCTGCCTGATTATGGAATAGTGACCACCCATCGATAATTGCTGTAGAGCTATAGCCCATAGCGCTTGACCTTGCACTTGGTTTTTCCTCGGGGAGATCGGCCATTGCAGATAATGGGAACACAGCCATATGCAAGGCAACCACAGCGACTATGATAAGTACCTGACGCTTAACCTCTCTGCATGTAACCTTTTGATTTATCATTTACCGTTTGTTCTGTATTCGAATTGAACTTTTGCTAGCTCGGCATTTGCCGATACCACCTTTTGAGCCAATTCTGATTTAAAGGAAACAACCCTATCGAAAACCTCCTTTTCGCTAGTTCCAATAATTTGAGCAGCCAATATACCAGCATTACGAGCTCCATTAAGCGCTACCGTTGCAACTGGAATCCCTGCAGGCATCTGAAGGATTGAAAGAATTGAGTCCCAACCATCGATGGAGATGGAAGCTTTAATTGGCACCCCAATTACAGGCAGTGGAGTAAAAGCTGCAACCACTCCCGGTAGGTGTGCTGCGCCGCCAGCCCCAGCAATAAACACCTTAACCCCACGCTCGTGCGCCTTGCGCGCCATCTCAGCCACCTGATCGGGGGTTCGATGAGCCGATAGAGCATTCACCTCAAAGGGTATTCTCAAGTCATTTAGAATTTTGCATGCCTCCTCCATTACCGACATATCAGAAGCGCTACCCATAATGATGCTTACCTTTGGAATCATTGCTATAATTTAAATTTTGACAATATAATACTTTTCTATTTGAAAGGACTTAGTAAATATAAAAAACTATACCGCCTATTTATGCATAATACTCGGGCGCTATCTCCTTATGCACCTCAACCATTCGCTCCTGTACTTCAAGTGCTAACTCATCAACACTCTTACCAACGAACGTCTCGGGCTGAATGGCAGGCAACACCCTCATGGTAAATTTTTGTGCCCCTTTTATTACATAGCTGTTCTTTGGGAATACCTCCCTGCTCCCATTTATCACCACGGGCAAAATGGGGACATTCGTTTTTTTTGCCAGAGCAAACGCACCCTCTTTAAACCGCTTAATTGCACCGTCAACACTCCTGGTTCCCTCAGGAAATATCAAAACTGATGTACGATCGGCAAGGTGCTTCTGCGCTTCGAGCATCATCTTCTTTGCCCCCCGAACGCTGGCTCTATCTATCACAATGTGCCTATTAAGCCATAAGTTCCATCCAATAAATGGCACTCTGAATATTTCACGCTTTGCCACCCATTTAAAATGCATCCAAAGGCGATAAAGCAGCACAATATCGAATGCACTTTGATGATTGGCCACTATGATGTATGACTGTCCCTTTTTAATATTCTCCTTGCCGGCAAAATCAATTCGCCAGAATGGGTTTATCCAAATGTAAAACAAAGCCCATACAATGGAGTACCGCTGAAGAACCCACAATCGTCTGTCCCACCAGAAGGTAAGCAACCATACTACGACATCGCCAATAAAGAACAACGAGCATGTAAAAACCACTAGTAACCAAACTATTGGCATTACCAGATAATGTGCTAAGATTTTTCTCATTGGATTAAAAAACCTAATACATTGAAACCACAAAAATAATGTAATGATTGATTTGAACAAAAGCTTTATATGTAAACCGCCATCACCGCAACATTTCACGCTACAGCAAGGCAAATAATCTAGCGTAAAATCAGGCCAATCGGGTTGTAATTCACCCCCTTTTCACATTCATTAACTATTAACTAATCAAGTATTTTTGTATATTTGCAAACGAAATTGGTAATTATCAACTTACAGCATATAGGCTGTTTTTGGCACTGGGTTTGTATCTATTTGCACAAACAACTAAACATTTCAGTTTATGCAAACAAATTTTTAAAGTTATGAGAAAGATTATTCTAGCATTAACAATAATTATCTTTTCAACCTCATTTGGTGCCTATAGCACAGATGTAGTCCCTGCTGATACCATAATGCTAATCAGCGGAAGGAAGGTGGCAGTTAATGTACAAGGAGTTACCGCTAGCAGCATTACCTATATACCCCTTGAGAGCAACGAGGTGAAGGACATTGATAGGAAGCAAGTTCACAGGATTATATACAGAAACGGTAGAGTGGAAAGTTTTAACGATCTGGCGGTAATGATGGTGGATGAGGGTGACTGGAAAACAGTAATACTAACCGATAATTTGGAAGACGTTGAGGGCCTTTTTGCCCTTGGTGAAGCAGATGGCAAATCGTCGCCACAAAGCCGAAATGCCAAGGCTGCTCAACGTAGCGCCGACATCAGGCTTAAAAAGCGTGCGGTGAATATGGGTGGAATTGTGGTATATATTACTCACCGCGAGTCGAAAGGTGGATATGGTGAAACCCCTACTCATTTTGTGAAGGGAATAGTTTACGGGTTTGAACCACCAGAACAGTAAAAAAATTAAGCATATATCAACGATGAAAGCCTGCAGCACTGCAGGCTTTCTTTTATTGCAAAACAAATATCACTGGAATAACGAATGAAACTCTCACTGGACGCCCCCTTTGTTTTCCGGGTTCCCACAAAGGGCTCGATTCAATGACCCTAACGGCCTCCATATCCAGATTAGGATCTACTCCTCTTAGCACTTGCACTTTTGATACCTTTCCGGTGGGCTCCACAACAAATGATAAAATCACACGCCCCTGGACACCATTTTCAGCAGCAATCTCTGGGTATTTCAAGTTCCTATTGATGTAGTCCCTGAAGTTGTTAATATCGCCTCCATTAAACTTGGGCATCTCCTCCACAACAACAAACACAGCCTCTTCCTCAAATTCTAGCTCTTCATCCTCTACCAGATAGCTAACATCGTCAACGCTAATCATATCGCTATATTCTAAATCGTACAGAACCGCATCTGCTTCAATTTCAAAATCGGAATACAAATTCTTCTCCTTCAACCTCGCTCTAGGAGCAAAGGCTGCAGTTGGTTGTTGATAAGCATTGATTCTAGGTTGATTGCTAACAGCTGAACGCTTTGCTGCTGGACGAACAGTTCTTACAGCAACGGTCTCCGATGCTAGTCCTTCTACTCTTGTAGCCACTTCTTTGCTCGATGATTCGCCAGTTGCAGCACTTTCTTGCCTTGTAGTGGGCAAAGATTTAGATTTAGATTTTGACTCAACATCAGGCTCAGACTCGTCATTGGGTGTTGTTTTATCATCTGTTTTAGTAGGAACTGGAGGTGTAGGGATTACCTCCTCCACCTTGGGCAGAGGCTCGCCTAAGCTTTCCGAAACGATGGTTGGCTCAGGCTTGAGCGTTGAAGTGTAATAAATAATGGCCGAAATACCCAGCAACGCTGCTATTGATGCCACAGCCGATAGGGGCGAAACCATTCGTACAAGCCGTCCCCTCGTAATACCTCTTTCATCAACCTTAGCATTGAGCGAATGGGTAACTGATAAAATCTCCTCGGGATTATTAAGCAGGGCAAGCCCTTCCAGCTCATCGACACACATAGGACAACCCGACAGATGCCGTTCAACGGCGTTCATCTCAACACCACTCAACTCGCCCTTTAGGTAGCGAACCAAAATGTTTTGCGGTACGCATCCCTGCCCATTGTACTTCATATCGATTTTACTGCTCATTGCCCCTTAGGCTTATCCTTAAGTTCCGTTTACCATTCTGAATATGGCTTTTTACCTGCCCCAACGTGAAGCCGGTAATACTGGCCACCTCACTATAACTCTTCTGCTTTAGATAAAAGAGTTCGATGCAAATACGCTGCTCCTCCGACAGATTGGGAAGCATATGCTCCAATTTGCCCAATCGTTGCTCTAGCAAATCCTCATTATCATGATACATATTCTGTGACATTTCCACAAGCTGGGGATGATTATTTTTTCCAGCATCCACAACCACCTGCTCCCTCTTCTTATCACGGATAATATGTAAGCAATGATTTTTAGCCACCGTGTATAGCCACGATTTAAAATTTTGCACCGAGTGACTTTTTAAATCACCGAAAAGCTTTTCAAAAATCTGCATCACAGCGTCCTCACTCTCGGTGCGCGAGCGCAAGTATTTTAAACAAACCGCAAATACAAACCCTGTGTACCTTTTGTAAAGCACTCCTACCAGCTGCTTATCGCCACTCCTCTGGTAGCGGGCAACTAGCTCTAGGTCGGTTAGGGTCTCGGGTTTTGGCTTAAAAATCAAAGCTGAAAAATTAGATCATACAAATGTAATTTTTTTTTTGACTCAGCTTTATGGAAAATCGCTTTGTGCTGTATCTGCATAGGTAAACAAGAATGTTAAACCAAAAACTATACGCCATGAAAAAGCTAATAACCATTGCTTGGATAATTATTCTAAGCTCATTTACCACAGCCAGTACCGATACGGGAACGCTAACCGGCAAGGTTATCGACTCGGTTGAGAAAACACCCATTGACAAAGCCAAAATCACGGTTTACCAGCAAAGTAAAGTGGTTGCAGAAATATCAACAAAAAAAAGCGGAGATTTTAAGCTACAGCTAAGCCCCGGAACGTACAACGTTGAAATTTTAGCCAAAGGTTACCAAGATGCTAAGGCAACAGTTCATATCCAAAGTGGGAAAGAAACCCACGTTAAGCTCACCCTACTAAAAACAATTGTGATTGATGAGTTAGAACTCGTAGAGGATGTGCTTTACTGCGTTGATGCCGAAGTTGCTCCTGCTAAAATGCGCGAACATTACACCATGGCCATAGGTGTGCCAGCTGCAAATTATGCTATGCAAACTAACGACTACATCCCCATTGATTTTAACACTGACGAGTACTCGCCCATCAGCGAGAATATTTTTAAGGATGCGCTTGTCAACCCGCTATCAACCTTTTCGGTTGATGTGGATAAGGCATCGTACGCCAACGTACGCAGATTCTTAACCCAGAGCCAAAAGCCCTATCGCGATGCTGTGCGCATTGAGGAGCTGATTAACTACTTTGATTACGACTATCCACAGCCAACAGATGGTCATCCGTTCTCGATTACGCTGGAGGCCGACAAATGCCCATGGAACGAGCAAAACCAGCTGGTACTCATAGGGCTAAAGGGCGAAAATGTGAACGAGGAGCAAATACCACCTAACAACCTGGTCTTCCTAATAGATGTATCGGGTTCAATGAATCCTGCCAATAAACTACCGCTACTAAAACAAGCATTTAAACATCTTGTAAACCAGCTACGCCCCACCGACCGAGTTGCCATAGTGGTGTATGCCGGTGCGGCTGGAGTAGTACTCGAATCTACACCCGGCACCGAGAAGGAGAAAATTGCTAATGCCATTGAGACGCTACAGGCAGGCGGTTCAACAGCAGGTGGAGAGGGTATTAAGCTGGCCTACAAAATTGCGCAGCAAAACTATATCCACGGGGGCAATAACCGCGTAATTATTGGAACTGATGGCGATTTTAACGTGGGGGTAAGCAGCACATCTGAGCTAAAAACTTTAATAGAGCAAAAACGCGAGAGCGGCATTTACCTCACCATCTTAGGTTTTGGAATGGGCAACTACAAGGACGGACGGATGAAGGAGCTATCGATGGCTGGTAATGGCAACTATGCCTATATCGATAATATCATGGAGGCCAAAAAGGTATTTGGCACCGAGCTATGGGGCACGCTTTACACCATTGCCAACGATGTTAAAATTCAGGTTGAGTTTAACCCCGCCAAGGTGAAGGAGTACCGCCTAATTGGTTACGAGAAACGGATGCTAAACAGCGAGGACTTTAACAACGACAAAAAGGATGCTGGCGATATTGGCTGCGGCCATACGGTTACTGCTTTGTACGAGATTGTACCAGCAGATGGCGATGATACTAACACAAGCATCGACCCGCTAAAATACACGCAGCAAACCCTTACCAACAGCAACGAGCTGCTTTCCGTGAAGCTACGATATAAGAACCCCGGGGAGAGCACTAGCCAGCTAATTACCCAAGTGCTAAAAGAGGCTAAAACCGAATCGACCAGCAACCTGCAATTTGCCTCTTCGGTTGCTGAGTTTGGGATGCTACTCCGCGAATCGGAATTCAAGGGAACCAGCTCCTTTGCCAACGCACTGGCTCGTGCAAAAAAAGCAAAGGGTAACGATGAATTTGGTTACAAGAACGATTTTATTAAGATGGTTGAGATGGCAGAAATGATTTACAGATAGATGCTAACAAAAAATGCCCTTTGAACCTTGGGTTTTGGTGGCTAATCGAATCCCAAGGTTTTTGAGTTCCAATTCGCAATTGTCGATTTGCAAAATTGTTGTAACTTTCATTTCGAATCACGGAAATAAAACTAAACCATCAGGCTATGGCACCCAAGGATGAAAAATCGGCAAAGGGAGAAAAGGGAAAATTAAAAGATACCCCAGCAGAACCTATAAACTACGAAGCTGTAGAGGACAAGAAAAAAATCAAGAAAAAGGTTTACGAGAAGGAGCTGTACAAGCTGCAAATTGAGCTTATCAAGCTGCAAGAGTGGGTAAAGCAGAACAAGCTAAAAGTAGTGGTGATTTTTGAGGGTCGCGATGCGGCAGGAAAGGGAGGTGTGATTAAAACCATTACCGAGCGCCTAAACCCACGCTTTTGTCGCGTGGTTGCCTTGGGTGTACCTACTGAGCGAGAAAAAACGCAATGGTATTTCCAACGATACGTTCCACACCTGCCCGCAGGTGGTGAGATGGTACTGTTCGACCGTAGCTGGTACAACCGTGCCGGTGTAGAGCGGGTAATGGGCTTTTGCACCGACGATGAGTACATTGAATTTCTACGCTCCTGCCCCGAATTTGAGCGGATGCTGGTGCGTTCCAATATCATCCTTATAAAATACTGGTTCTCGGTTAGCGATGCCGAGCAGGAGAAACGGTTTAGGGCTCGCAATGAGGATCCCGTGAAACGCTGGAAGCTAAGCCCAATGGATATTGAGTCGCGCAGCAAGTGGGTGCAGTACTCCATGGCTAAGGATAAGATGTTTGCCCATACCGATATTAAGCAGGCGCCCTGGTTTGTGGTTCACGCCGATAACAAGAAACGTGCACGCTTAAACTGTATTCACCATTTGTTGAACCAGATTCCATACAAAGATTTGGCACCTGGCCCAATTGAACTGCCCGAGCGTAAGGATGACTTCTCGTATATCCGCCCGCCCATTACCGACCAGAACTTCGTGCCCAACGTTTTTTGATAGAGATGCCTGAGTTACAGTGGGCTAATCAAGGTTAATTAGCACCTCGACAACACCGTAGTGAAGCATAGAATACGTGTACACCGAGGCGTTAGCGACCCCACCATCGAGCAACCTATAGCCTGCTTTAGCAGTAAGGTTGTTGGTTAGCTTAATGGTGGCGGCAATAAGCACATCCTCGGCACGGCCTTGCCGGGCAGCCAGCGCATCGGCATCGAGCACAAAGCCCAAACGGTTGGTGGCTGCCAATGCAGGTAAAAGTTTATAAACGGAACCACTCCCAAATCGGTTTTTTTGGCCTCCTGCTCGGGCAAACCCTTTGGGCCAATATTGGCATCGCACACTTTAAACGCAATCCCTGCAAAAGATTGAAGCTGTGGATTTTGAACCCATTGGCAGCGATACGACAGCCTGTAGGAGTTGAACATGTATGTTGCATCAATATCGGTTCCAGCCAAAAAAAACTCATCCAGTAAAGCTATATTCATATCCACAGCACCTCTTTACAAAAAACTCAAAAAGAGCCAGCACCACATGGCGCTCACCAATACGGTAACCAACCTTGTGCCGCGAAAAGAATTTGGCACCTGGGCTTAGCTCATCGGACAGGGAGAGAAACGTTACTACATCCCCCGAAATCCTAAGATCGTTAGCTAGTTGAAACCACACCAGCCTCGACATCGGAAAGTAGCTGAGCGCTTAAACTATCAACACGAGTAAAAGCTATAAGAGATAGCGCAACAGCATAATGCTTAATTCTTTTGTGCATCGAGGTAGATTTTGAATTACCTAAACGCAAAGATGTCCATATTTGCGTTGATAAGCTTTATAATCCGTGGCTAAGTATTTACCTTTGGATATTAAAACTTTTCGCGAGATGAGTCAAAACAAAACCAAGCCGCAGGGCTCCTACATAAGCTATTTTAGCAATTTGGTAAAGCAAAACGGAGGTATAAACCTAGCGCAGGGCATCCCTGGTTTTCAGCCTCCAGCTGAGCTTCGCAATGCGCTAAAGGAGTTGGTGCACAGCAATGTCCATCAGTATGCACCGGGGTTAGGTAACTTCAGGCTGCTAGGCCAAATACACAGCCGCTACTCAAAAAGATTTAAGGTTGATATTGATAATTTTTTGGTTGTGCAGGGTGCCACCGAGGCCATTTCGCTTATATACACCTACCTTACCAAAAAGTTGGGCGGTGATTATAGCGTGCTAAGCTTCGACCCGGCATACGAGAGCTACAGCCAACTACCCCAAATATTCGATCAGCCATTCGTTAGCTATCCACTAAACAGCGAATTTTCAATTGATTTTAATCATTTAAAAAAGACCATTTCCGAGAGTAACGTTAAAATCGTATTCATCTCGTCGCCGGGTAACCCATTTGGCAAAACGTGGAGTAAGGATGAGGTTAACCAACTTGTAGTGATGGCCGAAGAGATGGATTTTTATTTGATTTTTGATGCGGTTTATAAGGACTTGTATTTTGATGACGAGCCATACCTTCCGCTGGAGCATAGCTCGCCCAACGTTTTCTATGTGAACAGCTTCTCGAAAATGCTATGCATAACTGGCTGGCGCATTGGCTACCTTTACGCCCACGAGGAGCATCGGAAAGGGCTACGCTCAATACACGATTATATTGGGCTTTGCGCACCATCGATCCTACAAGAGGCACTAGCAACCTACCTTGAGGGCAATGAGTTTGGGGATAAGTTTGTTGCAAACTTCAGGAACGATGTTAAAGCCAACTTCAACTACCTTGCGCCCATACTGGAAAGGCTAGGATTTACAATTCCTCCAACCAATGGAGGATGCTTTATCTGGACAAAGCTACCCAAGGGCATTAACGATGGATTCGATTTTGCCAGCGAGCTATACAGCAAGGCGGGTGTGGCAACCATACCGGGCGAGCATTTTAGCAAGAACTACGCTAGCTGGCTGCGCCTTAATATTGCCCGACCAGCCGAGGAAATTGAGAAAGCAGCTGGTTTAATTGAGGAGTTTCTTTTAGCGTAAAGGTTAAACACATAAATAAAAACAGATAACCCTCGCTTTATTACAATTTATCAGTAAATTTACCTACTCTTTATAACATTATAGTATGATTTTATACAGAAAATCGATTGAAAGGTTGAGGGAATGGAAAAATTCGACCAATAGAAAACCACTAATTATCCGTGGGGCTCGACAGGTTGGGAAAACTACACTTGTTAGGGAATTTGCAAAAGAATTTGATGATTTTATTGAACTCAACCTTGAAAAGGAGAGGAATCGAGATCTTTTTAAAATTGACGATATCAACAAAATCCTTAACGCTGCGTACTTACTAAAAGGGCAAAAGACTAGCGGTGGTAAGACACTCCTTTTTATTGACGAAATTCAAGAATCTCCAAAAGCCATACAAAATCTAAGGTATTTTTATGAGGAGCGTCCCGATATATACTTATTGGCTGCTGGGTCGCTTTTAGAATTTGCCTTACAAAAGGTTCCAAACTTTCCTGTTGGGCGAGTTAGTTACCTATATCTACACCCATTAAGTTTTGAAGAATATCTTTATTCGCTAGGGAATATCCCTGCTGTTGAAGCGTTAAATACAGTTCCGTTGCCATCGTATGCACATTCATCTTTACTCAATCTGTTTCACGATTACACAGTTATTGGTGGAATGCCCGAAATAGTGGCTCAATACATCACTACCAAAAACATTAGCAATCTTTCGACTATCTATAATAGTTTATGGCAATCGTTTGGAGACGATGCCGAAAAGTACTCCAGCAACGATACAGAGCGAAGGATTATTCGTCACGTGCTTGAAACCGCACCATTTGAGACCGACAGGATAAAGTTTGAGGGCTTTGGCAAATCGAACTACCGCTCGCGCGAAGTAGGTGAAGTTATGCGTGCATTAGACCTTGCCGGTATTGTAAGGCTGATATACCCATCAACCAGTCTTGAACCACCAATTATCTCAGACCTAAGAAAAAGGCCGCGATTGCAATTCCTTGATACTGGCCTCCTTAATAACTCCATTCTGGTACAAGGTGACCTGCTTAATGTTGAGGACTTAAATGCTTTCCACAGACGAAAAATTGCACAGCAAATAGTTACCCAAGAGCTTATTACAACAAATTACGACAACAGGTATGAGCCACATTTTTGGGTAAGAGAGGAAAAAGACTCTACTGCCGAAGTTGATCTCTTATATCAATATGGAAAATACGTAATTCCGATTGAAGTAAAATCGGGCAAACAGGGTCGATTGCGTTCCTTGCACCAATTTGTTGATAGAGCCAACCATCCTTTTGCACTTAGGCTTTATGCAGAGGAATTTAGGGTAGAGAAAGCCAAAACGCCAAGCGGAACACCATACATTCTTGCTAATATACCCTATTTCTTAAGCAGCAAAATACCTCAATACATAGAGTTTTTATTAAACACCCACAATGCTTTGTAAGTGTCGGACCATAATTTTCAGCCAGAATAAATGGTACTGTATTCAACCATCATTTCTTAGGATAACAAAATGTTTTACGTAATAATATTTCTTGCATCTGCATACTTTGTTGTGTTTGCCCTATTTGCAATAGGGTTACTTTTTTATCGTGACCCCAATTCTTCTAAAAACCAAACCATCCCCTTATCTATTGTTGTGGCAGTTCGAAACGAGGAGGCGAATATTGACAACCTACTTATATCGATACTAAAGCAAGATTATCCAGCTGAGAATTATGAAATAATTCTAATTAACGACCACTCAACCGACAATACTTGGCCCATGGCCAAAAAATGGGCAGAGCAGCACGCTAACATACAACTAGCCGAGCTGCCCAGCCATAGCGAAGGAAAAAAGCAGGCGGTTGCCTTGGGTGTTACACTTGCAAAAAACGATACCGTTGTACTTACCGATGCCGACTGCACTCACCCTACTAGCTGGTTACGTAGCATTTCATTAGCCTATCAAGCAAAAAAAGCGCATATGCTTATTGGGCCGGTAATGATATCGCCAACAAATACTTTTTTTGAAAAGATGCAGGCCCTTGAACACGCAAGCCTAACGGCAAGCAGCATTGGAGCCTGCAGTATTGGCATCCCGTTTATGGCAAGCGCAGCAAATTTATCGTTCAACAGCAGTGCTCTTGGTTTTGAGCAGCAAATGCTAAACCCGAAATACGCTTCGGGCGACGATGTGTTTTTGCTGCATAGCGCCAAGCGCAAAAAGGATTTCAGAATATCGCCCCTTCAGGGTGAGGGTGCTATGGTTTTAACCCAACCCGTAAAATCGGTTGGCAAGCTCCTTGCTCAACGTGCACGCTGGGCTTCAAAATCGACTGGCTATACTGACTCTGCAGCCATTGCTGTTGGCTTTACAGTGCTACTATTCAACCTTTTGCTAGTGGCATTAGCCGTGCTATCGTTTTGGAATATTGCATCTTTAAAAATGCTGGGATTAGGATACGTTGTAAAATCCATAGCCGATTTGCTGCTGCTGACACCATTCCTTAGTCACTACAAAAAGCTATCGCTACTAATTGTTTTTATACCTTTGCAACTGGTTTACCCAATATATATAGTTATTGCGTTTGCCATGGCAATGCTGACTAATACTAAGTGGAAACGAAAGGAAATGTTGAATTTAGAATAATGAATATCGAACACTGACTATTGAATGAAGAACAGCAACAACAGGGAGGGGTCGCCGTGGCAAGTAGCATTTCGGAAATTTTTTCGGAATAGGCTCTCGCTAACTTCATCGGTGTTTGTTGGGCTGATTGCCGTTTTGGCTGTACTGGGTTACTTAATTGCTCCCGACTCAACCCCGTGGGCCAATAATCAGCATTTGGCGATTGCCACACAAAAACCAGGTTTTAAAACAAAATTTTTCCTAATCCCCAAAAGCACTGATGTTGAAAAGAAGGGATTTCTCGGAAAACTTATTGGTGGTGAGCAAAGCCAGTTCCGCGAGGTTCCAATGCTCGATTACCGAATTGAGGACTGGAAAATTATAGTAACAGAATATACCGAACCCGAGGATAGCATCACCATTGAAAGCGTTTACCCCGTGTCAGATGTGCTATTCCCTAACCATAGCAGTAAAAACATCAAAATAGAAGATAACAGTTTAACCTTTGGGGGCGATGAAGGATCGGCTAAACTAACCAAGGCCGAAATTGAATCGGCAATTGAAAAAAAACATATAAAAACCCGCCGCTTTTGGCTGGGTACCGATAGGTTTGGGCGCGATATGCTAAGCCGACTGCTTATTGGTTCGCGAATATCGCTGGCTGTGGGGTTTATTGCGGTGGCCATATCGCTGCTTATTGGCATTACGCTGGGCGCAACGGCTGGTTATATCCGTGGCCGGTACGACGATTTTGTGATGTGGCTAATAAACGTGGTGTGGTCAATCCCCACGCTGCTAATGGTTATTGCATTAACCATGGTGTTAGGTAAGGGCTTTTGGCAGATTTTTGTGGCCGTGGGCCTTACCATGTGGGTTGAGGTGGCTCGTGTAGTTCGCGGGCAGGTTATGAGCCTCAGGGAGAAGGAGTTTGTTGAGGCGGCAAAGGTGTTGGGTTTTGGTACCAGACGAATTGTGTTTAGGCACATACTACCCAACGTTATGGGGCCAGTGGCCATAATATCGGCAGGTAACTTTGCCACTGCCATACTGCTGGAGGCCGGTTTGAGCTTTTTGGGAATTGGCGTTCAGCCCCCAATCCCATCGTGGGGCACAATGATAAAAGATCACTATGGATATCTGATAATGGACAAGGCATACCTTGCCATTCTGCCTGGCGTGGCTATAATGCTGCTGGTGCTAGCCTTTACGCTAATTGGCAACGGGCTGCGAGATGCGCTGGATACTAAAGAAGTATAAAAAAGCCCAGCAAATACTTGCTGAGCTTTTTTTAGTATTAGTATTTAAAACTAATCTTCGAACCTCTGCATAAGCAGCTCAAGAATTTGCTTACCAGCAAGCGATACCGAGGTGCCGGGGCCAAAGATAGCTGCCACACCTTGGTCGTATAGGTACTGGTAATCTTGCGATGGGATTACGCCACCACAAATCACCATGATGTCCTCACGACCCAGCTTTTTCAACTCTTCCATCACCTGAGGTACAAGGGTTTTGTGACCAGCCGCTAAGCTCGATACGCCAAGAATATGCACATCGTTCTCAACGGCCTGCTTGGCAGCCTCGGCTGGGGTTTGGAATAGAGGTCCGATATCCACATCGAATCCAATATCGGCATAGCCAGTGGCAACCACTTTTGCGCCACGGTCGTGACCATCCTGCCCCATTTTGGCAATCATGATACGTGGCTGACGACCCTCAAGCTTGGCAAACTTGTCGCACAGCTCGCGGGCTTCGGCAAATACTTTATCATCCATAGATTCTGCTGAATAAACTCCTGAAATTGAACGAATAACCGCTTTGTAACGACCAGCAACCTTTTCGCAAGCATCGGAAATCTCGCCAAGGGTGGCGCGAAGTCGTGCAGCCTCAACCGATAGCTCTAGGATGTTACCCTCGCCAGTTTCGGCGCATTTGGTAATAGCAGCAAGCGCCTCCTGTACCTTGGCCTCATCGCGGTTAGCCTTAAGCTCCTTTAGTCGGCGCAGCTGGCTTTCGCGAACTGCGGTGTTATCAACATCTAAAATCTCGATGGGGTCTTCCTTATCGAGGCGATACTTGTTGATACCAACAATAATATCGCGGCCAGAGTCGATACGAGCCTGCTTGCGAGCAGCAGCTTCCTCAATCCTCATCTTTGGCAAGCCAGTTTCAATGGCTTTTGCCATACCGCCCAGCTCCTCAACCTCCTGGATAAGCGCCCACGCCTTGTGAGCAATTTCATGGGTAAGGGTCTCAACGTAGTACGAGCCAGCCCATGGGTCAACCGCGCGGGTTATATCAGTTTCCTCCTGAAGGTAAAGCTGCGTGTTACGGGCAATACGAGCCGAGAAATCGGTTGGTAGCGCAATGGCCTCATCCAACGCGTTGGTGTGCAAGCTCTGGGTGTGACCAAGTGCCGCAGCCATAGCCTCGATACATGTACGAGCCACGTTGTTAAACGGATCCTGCTCGGTTAAGCTCCATCCTGAGGTTTGGCTATGCGTACGTAAAGCTAGCGACTTTGGATTTTTGGGGTTGAACTGCTTCACAATCTTAGCCCAGAGCAAACGTGCTGCACGCATCTTGGCAATCTCCATGAAATGGTTCATACCAATGGCCCAGAAGAACGACAAGCGAGGAGCAAAAGCATCGATATCGAGTCCGGAATTTACACCGGTACGCAGGTACTCAAGACCATCGGCAAGGGTGTATGCCAACTCAATATCGGCAGTTGCGCCAGCCTCCTGCATATGGTATCCCGAGATTGATATGCTGTTGAACTTGGGCATATACTTGGCGGTGTACTGGAAGATATCGGCAATAATCCTCATTGAGAATTCGGGTGGGTAGATGTAAGTATTACGCACCATGAACTCTTTTAGGATATCATTTTGGATTGTACCGGCCAGCTGGTCGAGGGTAGCACCCTGCTCAAGCGCAGCGCCAATGTAGAAAGCCATAATTGGTAACACGGCACCGTTCATGGTCATCGAAACTGACATCTTATCCAAGGGAATGCCATCGAAAAGGATTTTCATATCCTCGATGGAGTCGATGGCTACACCAGCTTTACCCACATCGCCCACCACGCGGGGATGGTCGCTATCGTAACCACGGTGTGTTGCTAGGTCGAACGCAACCGACAAACCCTTTTGGCCAGCGGCCAGGTTCCGACGGTAAAATGCATTTGACTCCTCAGCGGTTGAAAAACCTGCGTACTGACGTACAGTCCACGGTCTCATTACGTACATGGTGCTATATGGACCGCGCAGATATGGTGGCAAACCTGCCGCATAGTTCAAGTGCTCCATGTTCTCCAAATCCTTCTGGCTGTAGATAGGCTTTACAGCTATCTTCTCAGGCGTTTCGAAACCCTCCTGCGAGGCCTTAACCTCTTGGGCAGCATACTCCTGATCAATTTTTATTTGCTTGAAATCTGGTTTCATTTGTTTTATCGTTTTAATAACTTATTCAACACTGAGGCGCTGAGGCACAGAGCTTATAATTCTCCTAAGATTCGTCTGCGAATCCCTTCCTTTAAAAGGGGCGCATTAAAGTTGATGAGCAGTCCTAACTTATGACCCGAAAGTTTAAGGTAGGTTACTAGCTGAACTTCATGCACAGGAAGAATAGCCTCAACAGCTTTCAATTCAACTACCAATTTGTTTTCTACCAGAATATCAATTCTAAACGTTTTACTCAATTGATTTTCTTTATACACAATTGGCAGTTTTGCCTGAGGAACAAAAGAGATGCCTCTAATTCTAAGCTCCTCACAAAGGCAATGCTGATAAACCGACTCCAAGAGCCCAGGGCCTAATTCCCTGTGCACATCAATAGCAGCTGCAATTACCTCTTTTGTAAGTTTATTGTATTCTTCCGAAGACATATCTCTCTGTGCCTCTGTTTCTCTGTGTTTAATCTATTCCCAACTGCTCCTGATAGCCCCTTAAGGTTTCAAGAACGTTGCTTTTTACGCTGATAAAGTTGGTTATGCCTTGGGCCTCGAGAGCGGGTTTGCAAGCAGGCTCGCCGGCAACCACAAAGATGGCTTTGCCGTTTAGCTTCTCGAAAGCATCTGTGGCAAGGGTTTCGTACTCATCGTCGGATGAGCAAATTACCACTATATCGCTTTGGGCATCAAGAGCAGCTTTTACGCCCTCGTCAACAGATTTGAAACCGATATTATCGACAACCTCGAACCCAGCGCAAGCAAAGAAGTTGCAGCTAAACTGTGCACGAGCCCTACGGAATGCAAGGTTACCAAGTGTTAGCATGAATACCTTGGGACGCTTACCCGAAGCATCGGTTTTGAATCTAAGCTCCTCAAACGCTTGCGATTCGCGGTACTGAGCCAAAGGCTCACAAGCTGCACCCTCGGCCTTTTGGGGCTCAGATTTCTTAACAACATCGAGTGTAACAACCTTTTGGTCGGCCACCTCGCCAAAGTTAGGATACTGGTTAGTACCCAATACGGTTTTGCGACGAGTAGCAATATTCGACTCGCACTTATTGGCAACTGCCTTAATCTCGCTTTGGATAAACCCTTTGGTGAACGCCTCAACGTAGCCCCCCATATCCTGAACCTTATTGAAAAGTTCCCAGGCGTGATTTATAATTGATTGGGTAAGGGTTTCAATATAGTAGCTACCAGCAGCAGGGTCTATCACCTTGTCCATGTACGACTCCTCCTTGATGATGATTTGCTGGTTGCGCGCAATACGCTCCGAGAAAGCAGTTTGCTTTTGGTAAGGCGCATCGAAAGGCAGAACGGTTAGGCTATGGATACCTCCAATAACTGCCGACATGGCCTCGGTAGTGGTGCGAAGCATATTTACGTATGGATCGTACACGGTTTTGTTCCACTTGCTGTTCACTGCGTGAATGCAAATTGCCGCCTGATCTTTACAGCCATAGGCCTCGGCAATTTTTGCCCAAAGGTAACGAGCAGCCCTAAGCTTGGCAATCTCCATGAAGTAGCTAGACCCAATGGCCATAGTAAACTTCACCTTACCAAAAGCCTCATCAACCTTAACGCCTTGATCGGTTAGCCAGTTGATATACTCGGCACCCATGGCAAGCGAGAAGGCAAGCTCCTGAACAGCCGATGAGCCGGCGTTGCGGAAAATATCGCCCCTAACGGCAAGCAGTTTAAACTGCGATAGCTCGCGGCCAGTTTCAATAGCCTCCTTGGTACGAGCGGCTGCGGTTTGGGCATCGACACAAAACTTGCCCTTTAGGCTAAATGCAGCAATTGGGCTGTAGTTAAACGAGCCCTTAACCGATGCAACATCGATTTTAGCATTGTTTAGATACTTTATAAACTCGGCAATTAGCTTGCGCGACTTGCAGTCGGCCTCAAAGTTCACCTCAGTTTTGGTGATATCGATGCCTTGTAGCAGCTTGGCAAAATCGTCAGCGGTATGCTCACAATCGCAGCTAAAGATAAAGCCAACCGACTCAATGCCCCTGTGGGTAAGCGCATCAACCGCCTTGGCGTTGGCCTCGGCTAAGTTGCACGCCTCGTAATCTTGCCTAACCAACCAGCTGTTGGTTTTTGGGTTAACGCCCCTAGTATAGGGAAACTCCCCGGGTAAAGCGTGAGCATTTTTTATTTGCTCCAGATCCTCGGCGCGATAGTAGGGCCTAACGCTAAAGCCCTCCATGGTTTTCCAAACCAGCTTTTTATCGTAATCAGCGCCCTTCAGATCCTTGTTAATCACCTCTTCCCACTCCTGGGTTGACACAGGAGGAAATTCGGCGAAAAGCTTAGAATCTTTTTTGTTTTCTGCCATAACGTATTTGTGTTTGATTTAGATACGAGTGGCAAATTTACAAACTATTAAATATTGTAATGATTGAGAAGCAACAATAAACACCAAGAGGTGTTGTGAAGCATATATTGGATGATATACTTTAATACAGCTACGATTTGCAAGTGCAGAAAGATGATTTGGAGACAGCTCTGATTTCGCTACTAATGGCAATAAAATGACAGAAAAATTGTATCTGATACAATAATGGTGTATATTTACACCAAACTTAACGCCTAAATTATGGGAAGACAAAGTATATCATTCACACAGCCAAATGACGAATGGCTAAAGAAGCAAATAGATAGTAAAGAATACACTAGCAAAAGTGAACTCATCAATGATTTGGTTAGACAAGCCAGAAAACAGCAGGCACAGGTTGACTGGATTAAGGCTAAACTAGAGAAAGCTGAAAGTAGTGGGTTTACCAATGAGAGTAGAGAAGATATCTTAAGCCAATCAAAAAAACTGATTAATGGCTAAATACAGATTGAGCAACGAAGCTAAAAAAGACCTGATAAGAATTCATCATTATGGAGTCGAAAGATTTGGAATGACCCAAGCTGACTTGTACTTTAATTCCTTTTTTGATTGTTTTGAGATAATTGCAAAACAACCATTTTCCTTCGAATCGGTTGATTACATAAAAAAAGGGTATAGGCGTTGCGTGTGTGGTTCAGACAGCGTCTTTTATAAAATCAATAATGATACCGTAGAAATAATGGCAATAATAGGAAGACAAGACTTGAATAACATCTTATAAACATTCAAAAAAAACTTACACCACAGCTCCTTTTGCAGATTTTACTTTTCCAAATTTTCTAGTAAAATTTTCAATTTAATCTCGTATAACAACCAAGGGCAGCCACACGCCCACTAGCGCAGGGCTGGCAACGTTCACCAACCAAAGCAAAACCGAAGCCAGGGCTATAGCCAGTGGGTTGGGCCAAACCGCACCAACAACAACTACAGCAAAGCTTGCCTTCACTCCCACCTCGGCAATAGCAACAGTTGGCACAACGCTCGATAAAAGGTACGAGATGAATATGGCCAAATACATCATCATTATATCTCCATCAAATCCAAAAAGTATCATCAGCAGAACGAGTTGACTTGAGAATACCACATACCGACCCAGGCTAAGCAGCACGATTGGGACTAATGTTCGCCACGGCACATTAACATTGAGGGATTCATTTTTAAGCCGCTGAGCAAAAAATTTAAATTTCGACAAACTAAGCAGAATATGCTGATGGCGAACAATCACAAACACAACCAGCACCAGCGAGACAAAGGTGAGAACAAAGGTTAGAGCAAGAGGTATAACCTTTGGCATACTTTGGTATAGCCAAAGCACAACCCCCACAACTCCAAAAACGATAGTTGCCAGCTGCTGGCTCATTGATGCTACCATTGCCATTGCTGCACCCCTTGCCCTTTGCACCGGGGGAAGCATAGCCACCCTCCCAACGGGATCGCCAATACGGTTGGGGGTTAAAAGTCCAACACCAGCACCATACAGCACTGCTTGCATGGCAGTTGCAAACCTAACAGGAGCAACGGTTGCCATGGCAATTCTCCATTTCCAAATCTCCAAAGTCCAATTCAAAAGGGCAAGAACAATGGTTAAAGCCAAAATATAATAATGTTGCGGTTGGAAGTCCTGTGCGCGTATGTTTTCGAAATCTGCACCGCCACTGATAAAAACCCTAAAGCCTACATACCCATAGGCTGCAAGCAGCACAAGTATACGCAGGGTAGGTTTATGCTTAAACGTCCTCATTGGCATCGGTATGTGAGGCTAAGTTAGCATTAATTGAGCAATACCATAGGCTGTATGATTGATTGAACGATATTTTTCATATTTTTACTTAGCCAAACCAAACCACTAAGCTATGAAACGACTACTAACCATTTTAGCACTAGCCACCGTTGCCTTTGCTTGCACCACTGGATCAAAGGACATTAAGGTTGACAGTATGGAGGGTGTGCTAATTGTTTCGCACAAAACCGATAACACGGTACACTTTATCTGCAGAAAGAATGGCGAAACGGTGAGAATACTTGAAACTGGACTTGAACCCCACGAGGTGGAGGTTTCCGATGATGGGAGGTACGCCGTGGTGTGCAACTACGGCAACCGCGAGGTAGCCGGCAACTCGCTATCGGTGTACGATGTTAAGAAGGGCATCTACTTACGAACCATCGATCTAGGTGAGCATACCCGTCCGCACGGAATGCAATGGATTGCAGGCACGCAAAAGATGCTGGTTACTGCCGAAAGCACCAACAACCTACTAGTGATTGATGTGGCCAAAGGCGAGGTGGAGCGTGCCATTGGCACCGAACAACCCGTTTCGCACATGGTGGCCGCCAATAATGATTTCACCATCGCTTTTGTCCCCAGCATCAGAACTGGAAATGTAACCGTTATTGACCTGAAAGGTGATAGCATAATCACGCAGGTATACTCTGGCAAAGGAGCCGAAGGTGCAGCGGTATCGCCCAATGGTAAGGAGCTTTGGGTTACCAACCGTGCCGACAATACGCTTACCGTTATCGATACCAAAACCTTTGAGACCACCCACACCCTTGAGTGCGGCGATTTCCCCATCCGAATAAAGTTCACCCCCGATGGCAGCAAGGTGCTGGTAAGCAATGCCCAATCGGCCGAGGTGGCCATTTTTGATGCAGTGGGAAAGCAGCTACTATCAAAAGTAAAGTTAACAGTTCCCATACCCGATGAGGTGGATGAAGATAGATTCTTTGCCAAGGATTTCGAGGGCAGCTCCATACCCATTGGGCTAGTTGTACCACATAACAATACGGCATACGTGGCCAACACCAATGCCGACTTGGTAAGCGAAATCGACCTGAGAACATTCGAGATAACTCGTCATTTTGCAACGGGTAAGCAACCCGATGGAATATCGTACTCGCCATTCACCCCAGATTTTAAGGAGTAATACCTTTCAAACTAACAATCGACCTATGAGCGCAGCAAAGAAGAAGTCCCGCAAATCGTATATGGATACCATTAATCGGGTTTCTCATTTCCTCACAAAAGAGCTATGGAGTATCCAGCTGGAGAATTATCGCCCCATAGCGCGAATTGGCGTTCAGGCTTTAAGGGTTATTATGCTTGCCTACCGGGGCTTTGTTGAGGATAGGGTTCTGCTCCGGGCATCGGCGCTAACCTACTACACCCTAATGGCCATTGTACCCGTGCTGGCCATGGCATTTGGTATTGCCAAAGGTTTTGGGCTCGACAAGTATTTAGAGAATCAGCTTTACGACAATTTTCAGAATCAACAGGAGGTTATTGACCAGCTAATTGGATTCTCGACCAAGCTGCTGGACAATACAGGGGGCGGGATAATGGCAGGGGTTGGTGTTATAGTGCTGTTCTGGTCTGTATTAAAAGTTTTTGGGCAGATAGAGCATTCTTTTAATGATATTTGGCAGATTGGTAGTGCCCGTCCGTTTTCGCGAAAATTTGCCGATTACCTCTCGATGATGGTGGTTGCCCCAGTGCTTATGATTGCCGCCAGTGGCATGAACGTATTCATAGCAACCCAACTCGATAAGCTAACAGCAAAAATAGAGCTGCTAAGCTACGTAACACCCCTAATAATGTTTTCGTTAAAATTCCTGCCCTACTTTATTATATGGATAGTTTTTGCCATGCTTTACGTGGTAATGCCCAACACCAAGGTTAAACCACTATCGGGGATAATTGGGGGGATTATTGCCGGTTCGGCATTCATTGTAACCCAATGGCTCTACATCGAGTTTCAGGTGGGCGTATCGAAAAACAACGCCATTTACGGTAGCTTTGCAGCACTACCATTACTGTTGATATGGTTACGCGTTAGCTGGCTAATTGTGCTGTTTGGGGCAGAAATTTCGTTCTCGCACCAGAACCAGAATTTGTACGAGTTTGAAAATGAAACCGAAACCATTAGCGATGACTCCAACACGGCGCTCTCAATCCTTTTGCTCAACTGCATTATCAAAAGGTTTGTAAACGGAGAGCCACCGCTTATTGCCCAGGAGCTATCGAAAGAGCTTAAGCTACCTATCCGTTTGGTTCGGTCGCTTCTCGATGGACTGGTTAACTGTAACATAGTATCGAAGACATACACCAAGCAACCCAAAACCCCAGCCTTTCAACCAGCTCAGCATATCGATAAGCTAACCATTGCGTATGTAATTCAAAGCATAGAGGGCTATGGCGCCCATATCACGCTGGATAACCCAACGCTCGAACGAATTAACAAAATTCACGAAGAGTTTTCCAATGGCATTAGAACATCCCCCCAAAATATATTGGTGAAAGATTTGTAGTGAACCAGCCATTAAATAGTGTCTAGTTTGCAATTAATTATTAGACTTTAGGTAATTAGTTAAGCTTTGCATATCATCGAGAGTTTGCCTCACGTGTTACGCAAAAAGATAAGAACGCACAACAAATTTTCCTACCTTTGCACCAAACAACACCTATGAGAATTCATTTTATCTCCATAGGCGGTAGCGCCATGCACAGCTTAGCCATTGCTCTAAAGCAGAAGGGCTACTGCATTACCGGCTCCGATGATGAAATTTTTGAACCCTCGCGCAGCCGTCTGGCAAATCACGGACTACTCCCTAGCCATATTGGATGGTTTCCGGAAAAGATATCCAAAGATACTGATGCCATAGTGCTTGGAATGCACGCCCGCAACGATAACCCCGAGCTGCATCGAGCCAAAGAGCTCGGCATAAAAATTTACTCGTACCCTGAGTATATCTACGAGCAAACAAAAAACAAAACCCGTGTAGTTGTTGGCGGTAGCCACGGAAAAACCACCATCACCTCGATGATTATGCACGTGCTCAAGACGGCTGGTAAAAAGTTTGACTACATGGTGGGAGCACAGATCGAGGGATTTGACAACATGGTGAGCCTCTCGGACGATACTAACCTTGCCATTTTCGAGGGCGATGAGTACCTCACCTCACCCATCGATCCACGCCCAAAATTCCACCTATACAAACCGCATATAGCCGTAATTTCGGGCATTGCTTGGGATCACATCAACGTATTCCCAACCTTTGAACAGTACAGCAAACAATTCGAAATTTTTGTTGATACCATTGAGCCCAACGGGCACCTTGTTTACTGCGCAAACGATGAGAATGTTGTCCGAATTGTCAGCCAAGCGAATGAAGCGATTAAAAAGATTCCCTACACGGCTCATCCACATCATGTAAATATTGAAAAAACCTACCTCAATACGCCCAACGGAGAGCTGGAGCTAAAAGTGCTAGGCAGCCATAACATGGAGAATATTTCGGCTGCCAAAGCGGTTTGCACTTTGCTGGGTGTATCAGAAGATCAATTTTACAGCTCGATTTCAAGCTTTTGCGGTGCAGCAAAGCGGCTGCAACTTATTCAAAAATCCGAAACCACCGATGTATATCTCGACTTTGCCCATGCCCCATCGAAGGTGAAGGCCACGATAAAAGCGCTGAAAGAAACCTACCCCTACCGCAAGCTGGTGGCATGCCTTGAGCTACATACCTTTAGCAGCCTAAACCCCAACTTTTGGGATGAGTACAAGAACACCATGTGCGCAGCCGACATACCAATTGTATACTACAACCCGAAAACCCTTGAGCACAAGAAGCTGCCCCCTTTAGCAGAGGCTACAGTTAAGGAAAAGTTCAACTGCTCAAACCTCACCATATTTACCAACAGCCAAGATTTACAGAAATTTTTAACGGAACATTTTTGGGACAACACCAACCTGCTGCTAATGTCATCGGGCAACTTTTCGGGCCTGGACATTAAGCGCATTGCCGAAACCATAACCGACGACGATATCTTCCCCAGAAGATACCTTGACATCTAAAAAGTCCACCAAAACCACCGTTATGAATATCTCAACCGAAAGAATTGACGTAGTGCCCTTAAGCTTGGATGAGCTAAAAACCCTCATCAGGTCTAGGGCAGAGTTCGAGAAGAGGGCTAAATGCCAGGTGTCGGGGTTAGAGCTACCCAACACCTATTGCGAAGAGCTGGCCGAGATGATTGAGCGAACCCCCGATGTATGGAACAACAAAACTAGCGATTACCTGTTCTATACCCTGTGGACAATGATTGACAGGGAAAAAAAGTGCATTGTTGGGCAGTTCACATTTAACGGCATACCCACATCAAACGGTGAGGTGGAAGTGTTCTTTAGCATTGAACCACCGTACAGGAGGAATGGATATGCAACCGAGGTTATGCTAGGCATTTTGGAATGGGCTAAGGGAGCAAATCTTTTTAAAACCATCCTCATTGAGGCCGATCTTGACAATAAAGCGGCCATGGCCTCGTTAAAAAAGTTGGGTTTTAAGCCAATCCCTACTGATGAGGAGGCGCAGGAGCGAAATACCCTCTCGAAGTATTACATCAGGGTATGCAAGGACAGCAACCCATTGGAAGAATTGGATTTTGACTAGTTAGCTAGTGAAATATAAAACAATGTAAAAACACTAACATTAAATCTGAAGTATGAAGACCAAGCATCTTTTAGCTATCTTTCTTGTTGTAATGTTATTTTCAGCAAGAGCAAAGGCTCAACACACCTACAATACTGGTGTTGGTTTGCGCGGGGGTTACCCATCGGGGATAACGGTGAAGCAGTTCCTCACAAGCAGCACAGCTGCAGAGGGAATAATTTCCTTTGGTTGGGGAGGTATAGGCATTACTGGGCTATACCAAATTCACAACGAAATACCCAACGCTCCAGGATTTGAATGGTACTACGGTGGAGGAGCTCATCTTGCAACCGCAAAAGCCGATGGAAACAGCCCATTTGCAGGTTCGATGGGCGGAGAGCTATACCTCGGCCTGGATGGAATAATTGGAGTGGAATACGTTTTTGAAAACGCCCCAATTTCATTAAGCCTAGATATCCTACCCATACTTAATATTGTGAATGATTTTGGCGTATGGTTCAACACAGGCCTTTCCATCAGGTACACTTTCAAGTAATTTTTTTCAAAAATCTTATGCATTTTTTTGCAAGAAATAAATTTTCAATTACCTTTGCACCCGCTTTACGATGGTAAGGCATTACGGTGATTGAATTGATGGCCCGTTCGTCTAGGGGTTAGGACGCCAGGTTTTCATCCTGGTAACAGGGGTTCGATTCCCCTACGGGCTACCACTCTTATATTTTAATAGATAGCAAAATGGCAAACCACAAGTCAGCAATCAAAAGAATTCGTCAGTCGGAAACCCGCAGGGTACACAACAAGTACTTCGCGCGCTCAACTCGTAATGCGCTGAAGTCTTTAAGAGGCACTACCGATAAGGCTGCTGCACAGGAGATGCTACCTAAGGTAACATCGATGCTGGACAAGCTGGCCAAGAGAAATATTATTCACAAGAATAAAGCTGCAAACCTGAAGAGCTCAATCGCTCATCACGTAAACGCGCTACAATAGTATTACAAGGTAGATTTAGGGTTTAGCTCGCCATAGGCGAGCTTTTTTTGCAATATGCATTTCTGCGTCTCATTTTTTTGTACCTTTCTTTCTGCAAAAAGATGCAACCATGGAGGACGTTAGCAAACCGTTAACCATAAAGGAGTGGGCCGTAGATGACCGCCCGCGCGAGAAGATGATCAGCAAGGGGGTGGCGAGTTTAAGCGATGCCGAGCTGATGGCAATTCTAATTGGATCGGGCACCAAGAATGAAACCGCCGTTGCCATTGCCCAGCGAATACTCAGCAGCGCCAACAACAACCTTAACGAGCTGGGCAAGTTTTCGCTAAAAGATTTCACCAAAACCAAAGGAATTGGCCAAGCCAAAGGGGTAACCATAATGGCGGCCCTGGAGCTGGGCCGCCGAAGAAAGATAAGCGAAGCCATCAACCGTAAGCAGATTACCTCGAGCAACGACGTAATTGAACTATTCCAACCCCTGCTTGCCGACCTACCGCACGAAGAATTTTGGGTTCTACTTCTTAACAGAGCCAATCGGATAATTGAACGAGTACGCATAAGCGAAGGTGGCTTTACAGCTACCATAGTAGATATTCGCAAGATCATGCGAACAGCGCTGGATCATCAGGCCATTGGCATTATCCTTTGCCACAACCACCCCTCGGGCAACAACCACCCCAGCGATGACGACCAAAGGATCACACAGAAGCTAAAGCAAGCAGCATCAACGCTCGACATCTCTTTGCTTGACCACGTAATAATTACCGACCAGAAATGCTTCTCATTTGCCGACAACAATTTGTTGTAATAACTTATGCCCTAAAATAGCAGGGCAAACAACATTAGTTTGGCTATTAATTAGTATTTTTCGAACCCGATAGCAGCTCACATTTTACATCAACAAAATTATCCTATGGTAAGGGAACTAGGCACCACCAACTCAATCCTAAACAGCTTTATCTACCAGATTAGAAGCACATCTGTTCAAAATGATAGCATGCGGTTTAGGCGAAACCTAGAAAGGATAAGCGAAGTTTTTGCTTACGAAATCAGCAAGCAGCTGGAGTACAAAACGGTTCAAGCCCAAACCCCGCTTGGAATTGCTGAAATGCAGATTCCCTCGGATGACGTGGTGGTTTCCTCCATCATGCGAGCTGGGCTGCCAATGCACAACGGATTCCTCAACTACTTCGACCATGCAGAAAATGCGTTTATATCGGCATACCGCAAGTACAGCAAGGACGGAACCTTTAAAATACAATTTGAACATCTCTCCTGCCCATCCATCGACAAAAAGACGCTGATTATTGCTGACCCCATGCTGGCCACAGGCTCATCGATGGTGCTAGCCTACAAAGCGTTGCTCGAGCGAGGAACGCCCAAGCACACCCATATCGTTGCAATTATTGCATCGAAGGAAGGTGTTGAGTACACCCGCAAAAACCTCATGAATAAAAATGTTACCCTTTGGCTGGGCGCCGTGGACGATGAGCTAACCGTAAAATCGTACATTGTTCCGGGCCTTGGCGATGCAGGCGACCTGGCCTACGGCAGCAAGGAGTAGGTGCACCACCAGATGCGGTGCGCTTAGTGCAGCTTTGTACCAATAAGGTGAACAAACTCCTCTCGCGTTTTATTCTGCGACAAGAAAATACCTGTAAAAGCGGAAGTGGTGGTTACGGAGTTCTGCTTTTGCACACCCCGCATCTGCATACACATATGTCCAGCCTCAATTACCACAGCAACCCCCAAGGGGCTTAGGTTCTCCTGTATGCAATCGCGAATTTGAACGGTTAAACGCTCCTGTACCTGAAGCCTACGAGCAAAAGCTTCAACCACACGGGCAATTTTGCTTAGCCCAGTGATGTATCCATTGGGTATGTATGCTACATGCGCCTTACCGTAAAAGGGGATCATATGGTGTTCGCACATGGAGTAGATTTCGATATCCTTTACTATTACCATCTGCCGATAGTCCTCTTTGAACTTAGCTGATTGTATTATCTTCCCGGGGTCGACATAGTAACCATGGGTTAGAAACTGCATAGCCTTGGCCACACGAACAGGCGTATCGAGCAGGCCTTCTCGGCTAACGTCCTCACCAAGCAATTCAATTATTGCCTTGTAGTGTTCGGCGAGTTTTTTGGTGTTTTCAGAGTTCCAACGTTCAACCTTCTCGTACCCCTCACTATCGGGAACAAAGGCACCATCGTTAACTATTTCCATTGCTATAGAGTTATATGTTGCTGTAATGCTACAAAAGTACCATAAATCAATTTAAAAAAAGCGGGAATTTGCGTATAAACTAATCACCGCGGTATTCTATAAAATTATTCTCTGACTCCTGAACCTTAACGCAGTGGAGCTTGGCTCCAATTGTGCTTATATCATTCTCAATGCAGTTCCAAATGGCGACAGCAAGGTTCTCGGTGGTGGGCACCATGCCCTCAAGAAAGTCAACATCAACATTGAGATTACGATGGTCCAGCTTGCTAATCACTTTCTCCTTCAGTATAGCACTTAGGGTCTTAAGATTTAACACGTAACCTGTTTTGATATCCACATCGCCCTTTACGGTAACAAAAAGTTCGTAGTTATGCCCGTGCCAATTAGGATGCGAACACTGTCCGTATAGCTTGTAGTTCTCGTCGTCCGAAAGTTCTGAGAGGAATAGCCGATGTGCTGCTGAGAATCGCTCCCTGCGGGTAAGATACGCTATGGGCATACTTAGAATTTTAGTGTTAATATCAAATGGAATAAGAGGCAATTTAATAAAAAAAGTCGACACAGTATGCAATGGATTTCCCCTTCACACTGTGTCGACTTCAGAGAATTTTCTATTTTTTAATAAACTTCAGCGCTTCGACGCCACCCTGATGCTTAACACGAACTATTTACATTCGGGTTTTAGCGTATTAACATCAACATCAACCTGTGTGCTATTTGCTCTAGCAACCTTAAGTACACGCCCCGATGCATCAACAATGGTTATTTGCTCAATAAGTTTTGGGCTAACGGTGAACCATAAATGTTGCCGGGTTGGGGTACAAGGATATGCTTGGCACGGTCTCGTGCTGAGATGATGTGCTTATGTCGGAAAGGCTAACGGTTTGCACCTGATAAACTTTATGGGTTTGTACGTTCTGCACAAATACCGCAACGCTTAACAATTCCTTGTCGGGGTTAGCTGGAATTTGCCAACTCAAGAACAGGCTCTCCACCTCCTCTTTATCACCACTACTCTTAGGCCAGGTTCCGCCAGCGTTAGGAACAAGCTGTCTACCCCCCCAGAAACCTGAATTGCATGCGCATAAAAAATTAGGCGATGAGTTCATCTGATGGGGAATCGACCTGCTGACTGGTAATGGTTACACGTTGTTGCACAGCTACAGGTATCTTCCGCTGGTCATTTTTTTATCAAAATGGAAAACGCGAACATCAACAAACTGAGCAGTAAGGCATGCAAATATTGATGCTGCCGTTGCACCAAATGTTAACTTTCGAATATGGAAGAAAGCGATATCTTGATCGATCACGGCTGGCAATCCAATTTCGAGAACTGGAGGAAGAATTCCGCCGAGCCATAGAATATACAGTACCCAAATATTTAGCAATAATCCTGTCCATACCACCATTGGTCCTACGCTTGCCATACAGCTCACTAATAAAGTCGGTACAAAGAAAGGTAATTGGGTAAGGCAAGTTGCCCACAAAAAATATCACGGGGATTTGCAGGTTGGAAACATTGATATGAAAGTGTATTCGTATATTGCACATATAGTTTTTGCTGTTGAAGTTTTCGACTTTTGTTGTACCTTTAACAAAACAAATTTTTGGATTATGAGGAATTGCATACTGGCCCTAACCTTGCTAATTAGCCCTATGGCTATGTTTGCACAGCATAACAACAAAATAATTTTCGACGAGATGGCGAATCAGAATATACTTTACGGCGAGGTAAACCCCGAGGACTTTCAGAATGAGCTGTTCGGCTTATGGTATAACCAGGGTTTCGAAAGCTACCAACCAAATGCTGATGTGGTTGATCAGATAAAACCCCTTTTGAAAAACGTGGCTTTCGAACTAATCGTGGCAACCTGGTGCCCCGATAGCAAGCGCGAAACCCCTCGGTTTTTGAAGCTGCTTAATCAGCTTAATGTTCCCAACGATGAGCTTAACATGATTGCTGTAAATCGGAAAAAAGTGTGCCCCGAGGCAGGAGTAGAGGAAGGCTACATAGATTATATTCCCACTTTTATCATCAGAAGAAATGAAGCGGAAATTGGCCGAATAGTTGAACGCCCCATCAAAACGCTTGAGGATGATCTTCTTTCGATTCTCAAAAAAGAATAGCGCACGGGTTGCAGCGAATTAATCCGAAATTCGTCCTTATCAAACCTGGATAAAAAGATTATGGAAGAGTACCGGAAATCTACCGAAGGCCAAGTAATGGGAATCATTGGCATTGTGATGGGCATAATATCGCTAATCGTGGCCTTTGTCCCATGCGTAGGCGTTGTGGCCTTTTTGCCTGGAGGGTTAGCCATAGTATTCAGCATCATTTCCATTGTACAGGCATCGAGGGGCAATGGAGCCAAAAGCCTTGGCATTATCTCCCTCGTGGTATCGTCATTGGCCATAATTCTGGCAGCCGCTTGGCTCATAATACTTAGCGGGGCAATCACAATCCCTCACAGAGGGCCTAACGACCCTGCGCAGCTTGAGCAAATTGAGAAGGGGCTTCGAAATGCATTCAAGGACTTAGACATTGAAACCCAGGATCACACAACGGAAAAAATTGATAGCTTGGAGAATAAGCTGCGCTACCTGGAAGGTGACACATCTGGGAAAGAAAAGTAAATACCTAATGAATTTCGCATTGTATGGACATCGTTATAAAAAAATCGCCAACCAATAATATATTTTGGCCATGGCTGGGCACCACGGCTGTTACGATTCTTGCACTGGCAATTCTTCACCTTATTATTTACCACCTTTTCTTTATCGACAGTAAATCGTTAAGCCAGCACTATGCCGATTCTATTGTAATTTACATCTATGCATTTATTTGGCCATTGGCAATTGTTAACAACTACAAGTCGAGCATTATACAGGTAAAGCATAATGGGGAGGTTGATCCCGATTTAGTTAAGGAGTACTTTCACCGCGTTGGCTTTGAACTGATTGAACAAAAACCTGGGCACTTCAGGTTTAGGGCTACCAAATTCTGGGATAGATTATTCCCCGGCTCACGTATTGTTAGGGTTGATTTCACCGACCAGGAGATAACCATTGAGATGCCATTTCACCAACGATACCATGTGCACCATGGATTTAAGTTCTCCAACCAGTTTGTCAGACAACCATAGGCACTACGCTCACAACAGAAAGTTCAACTCGGATATTTCTAGCAGTGCATATCACTATGTAAACCTTCTAATTGGGGTAACTTTTGCTGGGGTTATCCTGTACTCGTTAATATACAAGGCCAATAGCCATCCCATACCCGCATTGCTTACCGAGATAACAGGAGAGATGCCTCCCAGCAAGGGGCTATCGGCCAGCTTCTCGGAGATTGCGAGGGGCAATCTGGCGCTAGCAAAAACGTACAATCCTTACGGAATTAGGATATTCGCCTTCTTTGCACTTCAAGTTCTACTCCGACCCTTCGTCTCAATCATCCTATCACTTAAAGGAGATGGAGTTACAAGGGTTGCCCTTGCCGACGCCTCAGCATCTATTGCCCTTTTCGTATTTTGCTTCTGGCCGCTAATTGTGTACACAGCTATGCAGGTGGTGCAACTAATTGAGCACCTCTAACAGGGTTAGCTTTTCGCCAGCCCTAATCCCCTTGGGGGTCATCTGCAGGCTGCTGCACTCGGTATGAAAATCGTGTTGATAGTAAAGAATATAATCTTGCTCAAGCGCCTCGCTCAGGAATTGCTCCTTCTCCTGCATAGTAACCAGCGGCTCCACATCGTAGCTCATATTCCAAGCCAGATGAATATGGGCTGTTGATGGAAATAAATCGGCAGCGTAAACCAACTTTTTGCCATTGGGCAAATGGATTATTGGCACAATCTGCCCGCGGGTATGGCCATTGAAAAATCGGATTTCGATACTGGGCAGCAGCTCGCCCTCATTCTCAATAAGATTTAGCACCCCCAGCTGCTGCATGGGCAGCATGTTTTCTTTAAGGAACGAGTCGGCCTCACGAACATTGGGATTTATGGCCCACTCCCATTGCACCTTGCTAACATGATATTTGGCATTGGGAAAAACGGCAACATACTTGCCTTTATCGTTAATAGCAATTCCTCCGCCGCAGTGGTCGTAGTGCAGATGGGTGTGGATTACATCGGTAATATCCTCGGGTTTGTAGCCCAGTTTGGCTAGTCCTTCAACTAGCCCATCGCCACCAAAAATACCAAAATGGCTAAAGAACTTCTCGCTTTGCTTACTGCCAAAACCGGTATCGATTAGCACCACCCTACCTTCGGTTTCAATAACCAGCGAACGCAGGGACAGAGGAATTAAGTTGTCGTCATCGGCAGGGTAAACCCTACTCCAAAGCGCTTTGGGCACCACGCCAAACATGGCACCGCCATCGACCTTAAAATTGCGAATATTAAACTGCGAAATCTTCATAAATATGTTTTTAGGAAATAACAAAAATGTGCTAATTATAGTTCAGCTACCGCTCCACAACCCTTACTCCCTTTTTTGACAAAGCATCGGCAAGCAAATCCCAATCAGCCTTGGCGAGGTTGTCGAGAGGAAAAAGCTTCTGCTTACCATCAAGGGTTAGTACCCTCACCGATTTTAGCCCGCTATTGGTTGGGCGCTCAATGTATATACATTCGATATCGGAAAGCCTATAATACTTGCGGTATGGGTAGTAGTAACTTGCTAAAACGATGAATTTATCGGACACTCCAATCCTACCCATTCCCAGCGTACCAATTAAAAACGATATCAATATAATCGCCACAAACATAATAATAGCAAATAGGTGGATTGAAGGGGCAGTGATTAGCTTGTATAGGCCAAACAAACCAACCAAAGGAAAGTATGTGCGTGGGTTGAGTATTGGCAGCCGAGATATTTGAACAAAATTTTGATAACTAATCTCATCGAGATTGATTGGCTTAACTTTAATTAGAGCTAGTCCGCTTAGCTCAACATACCCCTTCTGCTCAAACGAACCAACTCCATATTTCACGGCCTGCACCAGCTCGTGGGAATTGGCAAAATAATTGGTATGGATTTTCACATCTTGGGGTAGATCGATAGCACTAATGGTAATGGTATCCATTTGCATAAATCCATTGCGTCGGTAGTAGCTAACTTCCCGAATATCTCTCCAACCAATGGTTTTAACCTCTTTTGATGTTGCTACAAGTATCCCTTGATTGGTTATCTGAAGCGAAACAACTTTCAGCAATTCTCGGAATAGGTAAAAGATAAACAGAACCCAAATTACACTCGTTAAAACCATAGCTGCTTGCCCTTTCCATCCATCAACATAAAAAATGGTAAAATATAAAAGCGAGAAAAAGAATACTAGACAAAGGGCAAGTCCAATATAAACACCAAACCAGTACCATTTACTTGCTATGCTTTTCATTGGGTAGGTATTACTGAATACAATAATTATTGTGCACAGGATCCTGGTTTAACAACACCGCTAATTTTGAGTACAAACCAGGCAACTCGCTCTGCAAACCCTTTGGGTTCTCAAAGAAATGCTCAACCGCCACGGCAAAAAACTCGCTGGTATTAGCACCGGCATACGACCTGAAAATATGGGGTTCGCCCGCATTAATCTTTTCCATCTCCATTCTGGCTATGGATAGAATATCGTCCAAAGTAGCCTTTAAACTCCTATGGTAACGAGTAGATGTGAGAATTGTATGCATAAGAGCGTGCGCCATTTCGTGCAGGCCTAGGTTAACGGCATCTTAGGGGTCATCAAAACCCATCAAAAGTTTTTTAAGCGAGAAGCTAATTAGCCCTGCGGGGTGCACCTCGCCGTCGTGCAAATTACCAGTATGTGGGTTTCGGAATGAATCGGGGTAAACAAAAACGGTTCGGAATTTTTTAAGGAAGTATCGCTGAAACCCAAAAGTGATTTGCACCATGGCCGCCACCACCATTAGCTTAATGGGTTGGGTTACCTCAACCCCCATTCGGCCAACAATTTTCAAACTTTTTGTAAACGAGTAGGCTCGCTGCAAAAATCTTTTCTTTTGCCTGTCATCGAGCTTACTGTAGTAAAGGGAATGCTGTCGGTAAAACCGATCCATTGCCCTTGCTTCGGCCTTAGGAAAGTAGGTGAGTCTCCAAACGCCCCTTACGAACAAGAAATTTACCCCTACAAAAAAGGCAATCGCCAACAAGTAAAACGGATCGATAGTGGGCATTGGGTTGGGGGCTTGTTGTACAGCAAAACCCAAATGTATGAATTTTACAGATAACAAAAAACCCAGCCGTTAAGCTGGGTTGGTGCGGATAGAGGGACTCGAACCCCCACGCCTTTCGGCACTAGATCCTAAGTCTAGCGCGGCTACCAATTACGCCATATCCGCAATTGCGGTTGCAAATGTACAACCTTTTTTATTCTCAGCAAATTTTTTGAGAAAATTTTTGTTATATTTAGAACAGGGCTATGCTTCAATGAAAAAGATGTAGATTTGATAATATCTTTGCAAAAACAGACAAGCAACCAATGCAAATTATTCGCATCATACTGTCCCCCCTAGCCCTACTATACGGAGCAGCCATATACCTAAGGAATTTTCTGTTTGATGTTGGTGTATTAAAATCAAAATCATTCAACCGGGCAGTAATATGCGTTGGCAACCTTACCGTGGGGGGAACGGGCAAAACACCCCACACCGAATATCTTATAAATCTGTTAAAGGATGATCTTAATGTGGCAACGCTTAGCCGTGGGTACAAGCGTAAAACCAAAGGATTTTTAGTGGCCAGCAGCAGTAGCACTGCATCGGATATTGGCGATGAGCCAATGCAAATACAAACCAAATTTTCTGGAATTACCGTGGCTGTGGATGAGCAAAGGGTAAGAGGCATTGAAACGCTGCTACAGCAAAAACCAAGCACCGATGTAATACTGCTCGACGATGCATTTCAGCATCGTTACGTTAGGCCTGGTTTTTCTATCCTACTTACCGATTACAACAACCTAATATATAAGGATTATTTTCTACCAACAGGTACACTGCGCGATAGCTTTTCGCAGCGTAAAAGGGCAAACGTAGTGATTGTTACCAAGTGCCCTAGGGATCTTTCGGATGGGGAACAGCAAAAAATTATTGGCAAGCTTAAACTCCAAAGCCACCAACAAGTATATTTTACATCCTACACCTATGGCGATATAGAACCTGTTTTCGGCGATGAGGAAACGGCAATCAACCCCAACAGCCATCCCAACGTAATTGCTCTAGCGGGGATAGCCAACCCAAAACCCTTTTTCGGTCATTTAAAAGATTTATATGCGGTTGATCACACCATACAACTACCCGATCACTATCATTTTACCGAAAAAAAAATTAGAGCTATCTTTGAAAGAATTTCCGCTTTAAAAAACAGAACCTCAATTGTAATCACCACCGAGAAGGATGCGGCACGTATTAAGGAGTTTAACAACCTCCCCAGCCAAGTGAAAAGGGTGTTTTTCTTTATCCCAATAAGGGTTAGTTTTTTAAATGGTAAGGAGGAAGAATTTAACTGTAAAATTCACGAATATGCTAGAGAGAGTAAAAGAAACAACGGCTTACATTCGCAGTAAGGTAACCGTTGAGCCTGAGGTTGGAATCATACTGGGAACTGGGCTAGGTGGGCTAACAAAGGACATTAAGAATCAAGAAGTTCTTGACTATGGCGACATCCCAAACTTCCCCGTCTCAACCGTTGAGGGGCACCATGGACGATTAATCTTCGGCGATTTAGGTGGAAAGAAGGTGGTTGCCATGCAGGGTCGATTCCACTTCTACGAAGGATACGATATGAAGGAGGTAACCTTCCCTGTTAGGGTTATGAAGTACCTAGGCGTTAAGAATCTTTTCGTTTCCAATGCCAGCGGTGGGGTAAACCCCGAATTTGAGATTGGCGACCTGATGATTATCAACGACCACATCAACCTGCTACCCAATCCGCTTATTGGCCCTAACGACAAGGAGTTTGGCCCCCGGTTCCCCGACATGAGCCAACCCTACGATTATAAGCTAATTGCCTTGGCACAGGATATTGCTAAGAAGAATGGCATTAAAACCCAAATAGGTTGCTACGTGGGCACCACTGGCCCAACCTTCGAAACACCAAAGGAATATCAGTATTTCCGAATTATTGGTGGCGACACCGTGGGCATGTCAACCGTTCCCGAGGTTATTGTTGCCCGCCAAATGGGGCTGCCTGTTTTTGCCATCTCCATTATCACCGACCTAGGTGTTCCCGGAAAGATTGTGGAAGTTACCCATGAGGAGGTACAGCGCATTGGTATGCAGGCCGAGAAAAAGATGACGCTAATCATGGAGGAGATGCTGCAGAATTTATAGGAAGATATACATATTACAAGTACACATTCAGCATAAAATAAGGGAGCCAAGCAAATTGCTTGGCTCCCTTGCTATATAGTTCGTCTAACAATGGCTTACCTAAAACGGGTTGCCACCACCACTGTTTTCTTGTACCGCTTGATGTTACCCCTTAAATCGAAGGCCTCGATAAATACTACATAGGCACCAACTGAAACCCTACCGCCACCATCGTTTGTGCCATCCCACTTAATGCTCCCCGTTGTGCCCAGGGTCATATTTGCTGCCAATCGCTTAACCCTCCTACCTCGTGAGTCGAACACCATGATATTGGCAATGTAACCATGCTCGGGAAGTTCGTAGTTAATCATAACGTAATCCTCAAATCCATCGCCATCGGGTGAGAACACCTTGAGCGAAAGCTCAAATTCATCGTCAACCTGGGATGGGTCGGTAAACTGCGAGTTTTTGGCAGTTGGGGTGGCAAAACCTGCGGTTTGCGCAGCCGACTGCCAGCTCGACTGATCGTTGGTTGGCAAGTCGGGGTTTATACGCTCCAGCGAAACGCCCTTAACATTGGCCAGCAGTGCGTTGTGCATCTTCTCGTTATAGGCAAACTCATCCACCTCGTCGCCCGAATCGGATAGCAGCAATACGTAACCATTATCGTTAGGGTAGGCCGGAAGCCTAGGTGTATGCACCATAGCATCGGGATTCTCGATGTAGTAAAACTGCTCTACCTGCTCAAAATTCTCGGTAAGCACAGCGTAGCTATTGGGTAGCAGCAGCCTCGAAGTTGACGATGCACGATAGAACTCATTAAGCGCCAAAGTGGTTCTGTCACGGTTTGCAATCCACAGCTTGCTCAGGTCGAAAGTCTTCTCGGACCGGTTGTAAATCTCAACAAAATCGACCCCACCCGCATAAGGATTAAAGAGAACCTCGTTAATAACTATATCTTGGGGCGCCGGATCCTCGGGCATTGCAACATATACGCAGCTGGTCTCAATCGCATTACCAGAGAAATCGATAATGGAAGGGTCGAAGCATAAACTATATATTTCACGAGGTGATATGGGTGTCTCAAAGGTCAATTGCACCCTATTATACTTGGGCCCCGAAGTTGTTGCCCAAAGCGGTGAGCCAATACCCCTATCAATGGAGTACTTGTTGGCAATAGTAATAGAAAGGCTATCCATGGGTTCGGAGAAGCCAACCTCAAACTCGGTTGTACTAACCACCTGCACCTCTACCACTGTTGGGTTGATAATATCGGGGTTATTGGCAACAACAAAGTTTGCCCTACCCGGAGTACCACCCGATGGATCGGATGAGGCGATCCAATTCTCGATACCCTCAACCAGGTTGTTAGGGTCAATTCGCTCGATCGAGAATCCACCAGCCTTTTTCGCATCGTCCTGATACCATGTATCGGAGTACTCAACCCATGAAATAAGGTGGTTGTTATTATCGTAAATTCCAATAAACATTCCTCCTACAAGTAATGTAGGGAATGATGTTACTCCGATGGACTGCCCGTACTCTGCCATAAGCGGAGCACCACTTGTGCGAGCAAGAATAATGTACCCATTGGGTTCAATGGTGGCATCTGGTAACTCGGTGAAATTATCGTTGCCCCTAAATTTCCATCCGCTAAGTGAGATGGGGTTATTGGTGCGATTGTAAAGCTCTACATACTCAACGTTTGGCAATTCTCCATCAGCACTCGGACGAGCCATGATTTCATTAATAATTACATTACCAAAGGTGCCTGCTGCCCCAAGACCAATTACAGTGCTATCGTTTACAACAGTTGTACCCAATGCCGATTTCACTCCAGTGATTTTAAGGTTCAGCTGCTCTAGGGGCAAGGGTTCTGTTCGTAGGGTAACCTGACTGGGCTGATCGGCATTTAAATACGCACCTAGAACGTTAAGTCTATTCCCCTGCTCATCGGTAATCAAATAATTGGTTGTCAACTCGGCATCGGCAGCATCAACTGCGGAGGAGAAATTAATATCTACAGAGGTAAGCGAAAGCATACGCGCTTGGCGAATGGTTGGTGGATAGGTTGCAGCACTTACCACTAGGTTATCGAGCCAAAACTCGCCCGCCCTTGATGCGGTGTACATGAAAACTGGGCCGCAGCTCCGAGCTACAACATGGTTTGCATCAACGGCCTTGCCTGCAAACCTTATGGATGATTCGTTAAATTCAGGTTGATACCAAAGGCTCCATTCACCATCGGGGGTGCGGGTTACCTTAACGAGAAACGTTTCGGCCTCGTCCCAATCAAAATCAGCTTTAACAATGGATTGTGCTGTTTTACCCTGACTCACACGCCAAAGGGTAAGAAGATCGTCGTCGCCAGTAAGGTTAACGCCTACAGCGTAGCCATTATATGATCCTTGGCTAATGGATTGGTTATCGGACGAAAGAACAAACCAAAACGTATTGCTTGTTGAAGGATCCCAATCGCCATTGCGCATTACAAATGACCACTCCATTGGACCATCACCCATATTCTCAATATCCAAGGGGATGGAAAGAGTGCTAGTTCCATCAACACCTGTTAAACCATGCTTTAGAGACGACTTACCCTCGATGGGCGATATGGTAGATACGCTCCACTCGGGGTTTAAATCAAACGATAATGGCGTGGTCTCAAAGTCCTCGTCGATAATGCTAACCAATGCCGCCCCATTCCAAATGGGCTGCGAAATACCCTGCGAAATACCCTCTTGATCGCCTGTTGCTTTTAACCTGTAACGACCTACAGCATTAAGCGTAACATTCTCCCAGCGGGCAACACCATCAACAAACGTAACCGATTCGGACTCCACATCAATATCTCCAGGCCCGTAGTCTACATCGATAGTAGCACTTCCCGTAGCATCCATATCGATATTACCATAGATGTCGGCAAGCGCAATGGATAACGCAAACGATTGGCCATCCGCTGTAATAAAGGGTTGTTCGTAGAACACGAGCGAATTACCTTCAACATCAATCTCCATAGAAGGCCCAAATAGCCCCATATCCCAAGCAGAAGGGAATCCAGAGCCAGTAACCACCGACTCCCAACCATGCCCCGAAGCGGGAATGTACAGCGAGAGGGTTGATCCATCGACCTGACCACCAGATTTTAGAAATGCCTTGAGGGTTACCTCAACCGATTCGCCATCGGGCACCACGAGGCCATCGCTTAAAAACGAAAGCGTAATGGCGCTTGACTCGATGGTAGTACTCAAGGGTATAATCTCTTTTCCATCAACATGAAGCACAACACCGCCAATGGCACGATTCAGGCTTACATCGGTAGCACCCTCCTGCGATCGGAAAACCATTTTGGTAACTCGCGTTGGCAGATTATCGGTTGTACCCATATCGGCTATACCGAAACGCAAAACCTCCACGGCATCGTCCTTGGTTACGGCCAACGAGCTTATCGTACCATCATCAAGGGGAGTTTCGGGCTGGATTAGCCTAGTAGTTCGATCGGCACAGTATATTAACCCCGACAAAACATCATTAAAGTTTGCCGACTTGGCAATAAGATTAAAAGGTTCGGGTGTTGTGTAGGTGTACCTCAAGCCTGTCCATGATGCAACCCCATTGGCCATGCTAACGGTTACGCTTGGAATTTGCAACCAGCCGTCGCCACTATTCTTTGCAAGGGTAACATTGCCCGTGGCATCAGCATCGCGGCTTCCACCATCATCAACCGCAGAAACCTCAACGGCAAAAGGTTCATTCAGCCCAACGGCCTGTGGAACATTGCTAAAGGCTAAACGGGTTGCCTTGACATCGATGGTAAAAGGTGACGAAATCACATCTTCAACGAACTCTGTAGCAAAAGTTGAACCCGATTCGTAGGCAACAAAATCATGGCTCGTTTTGCCGATCATAAACCGCAGAACGTTCCCATCCACAACTGTACTCCCGGTGCGAAGGTAGATGTACATCGACACCTCAAGGGTTTGGCCATCGGGAACTACTAGGGCATTCTCGGCAAGGGGAATGGTTATGGATGCTGTTAGTATCCTTGGATTGCCAATTGGAATCACCTTACCGTCTGCCTTAAGCACAACACCTGCAATGCTTCCGCTATACGAGGCCATATTTGCACCCGAAGGGCGGGTAATATTTATCTGCTGCACACGTGTTGGGGCTCCGTCAAACTCACCAGGATCGGACACGCCGAAACGGAAAACCTCAACCGCCTTACCAATAGTGGTAATGGTTGATGAAATGGATCCGCCAGCAACCTGATCTGCTGGTAAGGTTACTACTGAAGTGCTCTCATTGCTAACATCAATGGCTTCGGACACGCCGTCTTCGAGATCGTTACCCGACACCTTGAGCCTGAGTATATCATTCTTTGAGTAAATAATATCACTCCACGTTACTACCCCATCTACTGCGGTGGAGGTAAGATTCTCAACAGGAGTAAGCGTACCCTCACCCTGCGAAACGCTTAACAAAAACTCACCACCATTGTATGTCTTAGCAAGATTTCCGTTGATATCGGCAGCGTGGGCCGTAACGCTAAAAGGGACATTCACCACCAGTGGCTTAGTGTAATTGACAATGTTTAGGTGCGTTGGGTTTACCACAATGGTGAACGGGTTAGAGACAATCGCATCGGGGAGAACATCGGCAAAAGCCGACCCTTCGTGATGCGACTCCCAACCATGGCTGGCATCATCTACCTTAAGCCTAACCTCTTTTCCATCCTCAACATCGTTGGCACTTAGGTACAACGAAAGGGTAAACTCCTCGATGCTATTATCGCCAACCGTCATATCGCCCTTTGCAATCTCTAGCTCAATGGCATTATCAAGAATATATGTATTTTGAATGGGAACCTCTCCGCTTGATCCACGCAGTTTTACTCCACCTATAGCCTGCGGCCAGCTGGCCGCATTGGGCGAGTCGACCTTGGCAAACCTTAGCTTGGTAATGTACGTAGGGAGTCCATCGGCCGTCCCTTGATCTTGAACATCAAAGCTAAGCACATCCACAGCCTGGGCGGGCGAAGTGGCTAGCGAGCTGATTTCTCCACCATCAACCTGGGTGGTTGGGTTAAGAACTTGTGCATCGTGATCGTTGTAGTTAGTAGGCTTATATGTAAACTCCACATCATCAATCCTTAGCAAACCAGCAGCAGATGTAGTATAGCTATAGTAAATGCCAAAGTGACCTCCGATATCGTGGGTTAAATCTACCACCGAACCTTGATTTTGAAGATCGTTAAACGACCCAGAGGTTGACACCCTAACGCTAAACTCACCATCGGGAGTACGTGTAACCTCAACCGCACCAACTCCAGAAGTGGTAATTTGTGTTTGCCAATTTATGCCAGTTGTATGTATAGTGCTAAAGCTTCCATTATCGGCTCTATACAACCTTAAAAGGTCATCGGTTCCAGTTAAATTTACTCCAAACACGTATCCATTGGGAGCTTCAGCTGAAATCATTCCCTCGGCATTTTTATCTGAGGATAAAAAAACTGTCCAGAAATTTGTTCCCGATGGATCCCATCCATGCCTTACCTTAAACCTCCAGATTATGGTACCTTCTGCTGCATCCCAATTTGGAAATTCAACTGAAATTCGATCAATATCAGCTCCGCTAGTAGGTGCATGCTTTAACGAATTGACCCCTTCCAATGGGTTGGACGAAGAAATTTCCCATCTATTATCAGGAAATTGAGTCCACTCCTCAAGGTTTCCACTCTCAAAATCGTAGGTTACTGTTTGCCCAAATGCAAACACCGACATCATTATCATTAAAAATAAGCAAACAGTTTGTCTCATAGCCTGTGAATTAGTTGAAAATATTACTTTTGCAAAGTAATAAAAAAAAGTAAAACAATGCGAATTGCAGTAGTAGGGTGTACCGGTTTGGTAGGCACCCAAATGCTTAAAGTTCTAATTGAGCTTAATGTTAAGATTAGTGAGATTATCCCCATTGCTTCGGAGCGATCTGTGGGCAAATCCATTGTATTCAAAGGAAAGGAATACACAATTGTCAGCTTGCAGCAAGGCGTTGATGCAAAACCCGATGTGGCCATCTTCTCCGCCGGCGGTGAAGTATCGAAACAATGGGCACCGGAATTTGCCAAGGTAGGCTGCTTTGTGGTTGATAACTCCAGCGCATGGCGAATGGATCCGGACAAGAAGCTTATTGTACCCGAGATTAATGGTGACTCCCTAACAGCCAACGATAAAATTATTGCCAACCCAAACTGTAGCACAATACAGCTAGTGATGATTCTGGCTCCACTACATCAGCGATTCGGTATTAAGCGGGTAGTTGTATCGACATACCAAGCCATAACTGGTACTGGACAAAAAGCTGTTACCCAGCTCGAGAATGAGCGCAAGGGTATTGAGGGCCCCATGGTTTACCCACACCCTATTGATATGAACTGCCTTCCGCACTGCGATGTTTTTACCGAGAGCGGCTATACCAAGGAGGAGATGAAGCTGGTGAACGAAACCCAAAAAATACTGAACGACAAAAACATACGCCTTACAGCCACCGCCGTGAGGGTTCCTGTTGTAGGGGGACACTCAGAGTCGGTAAACATTGAGTTTGGGCTGCACTTTAAAACTCAGGTGGTAAAAGAAGTGCTACAGAATACCCCAGGGGTTGTTGTGCTCGACAATCCAGAGGCCAATGAGTACCCCATGCCAATTCATGCCAAGGACAAGAACGAAGTATTTGTTGGACGTATCAGGCGCGACCACTCGCTGGAGAACGGCTTAAACCTTTGGATTGTAGCCGACAACCTGCGTAAGGGTGCAGCCACCAACGCCGTACAGATTGTAGACTTACTCTACAAAAAAGGATTAATTGGTAAGTAAACCCCGAGGCCTAGTATAAAAAGTTATCCTTGGGGTATCGTGCCCCATGGATATCTTTGGCCAGGTTGTAAAGTAGCACCCTAAGCTCCTCGACATTGGTTTTGTGCTTTGCCGAAATAAATACGCAGGGCGAATTGCTTTTGGCCATCCATGTTCGCTTTAAATACTCAAGGCTAAAATTCTCTTTGGTTACAGGCATGGCATCAAACTCGCTCTTCTCAACCCATTCGTAAGCATCAATCTTATTAAACACCAATAGAGTTGGTTTATCATCGGCCTTTAGCTCATGCAGGGTTCTGGTCACCACATCGAGCTGCTCCTCAAAGTTGGGATGGGAGATATCGACCACATGCACAAGCATATCGGCCTCACGCACCTCGTCGAGGGTCGATTTAAACGACTCGACCAGTTGATGTGGCAACTTGCGGATAAACCCAACGGTATCGGAAAGGAGGAAGGGTAAGTTATCGATAACCACCTTACGAACCGTAGTATCAAGCGTGGCAAAGAGCTTATTCTCGGCAAACACTTCGGATTTGCTAAGCATATTCATTATGGTCGATTTGCCCACATTGGTGTACCCCACCAGGGCAACTCTCACCAAGGCGCCACGGCTCTTTCGCTGAGTCGACATCTGCTTATCAATTCCTTCCAGCTCCTTTTTTAACTTGGATATCCTATCGCGGATAATCCTGCGGTCGGTTTCAATCTCCGTTTCACCTGGGCCTCGTAGGCCAATCCCCCCCCGCTGACGCTCAAGGTGAGTCCACATACGGGTAAGCCTAGGCAGCAGGTACTGGTACTGCGCCAGCTCCACCTGTGTTTTGGCATAGGCTGTTTTTGCCCTCTGGGCAAATATATCGAGAATTAGGTTGGTCCTATCGAGTATCCGCCTATTGAATTCCCGCTCTAGGTTTCGCAGCTGGGAAGCCGACAGCTCATCGTCGAAAATAACGAGATCGATCTCACGCTCCTCAACAAACTGCTTAATTTCATTAACCTTACCTGTACCAATAAAGGTACGAGAGTTAGGCGTGGTTAGCTTCTGCACAAATCGCTTTACCACCAATGCCCCAGCGGTTTCGGCCAAAAAATCGAGCTCATTCAAATAGTCATCCACCAGGTTATCGGGTTGCCCCTTAACCTGAACTCCCACCAATACAGCGGTTTCCTGATGCTTTACGGTCGAAATGGGTTCTATCATAATGTACCAGCATACAAAAAACCCTGATCGTGATCAGGGTTTCTATATTCAATATTTGATCTTAAAAAATCTACTGAAGAACGAATATAATTGGGATGTTGAACGATACCCTTACAGGCTTACCCCTTTGCATACCGGGTTGCCATTTAGGACTAGACTCCACAACTCTAATAGCTTCTCTATCCAGCGCTGGGTCAACTCCACGAAGAACCCTCACATTACTAACACCGCCATGAGGCTCTACAACGAACGAAAGGATAACTCTACCCTGAATACCGTTTTCGGCTGCAATCTCAGGATACCTTAGGTTTTTGTTGATATACTCACGGAACTTGTTGATGTCACCACCTTGGAAACTAGGCATATCCTCAACAATAACAAAGATCTCTTCCTCTTCAAACTCCTCCTCGTCATCAACAAAATTGATGATCTGCACGGCAACATCCTCGTTAAATTCCATATCAAACAGGTCTACATCGTCATCCAAATCAACATCATCCTCAACAATATTGATCAACTCGATAACCTGCTGGGGTTGTGGTGGTGGTGGTGGTGGCTTAATCTCCTCTTGCTGGGTGATAGGGATCATCTCCTCTTCCACTACGATATCTTGCATTTGGGCAAAATCGGTGTTGATGCCACCTGTAGATGTCCACTCGAAAGCGAGCAGGATAATCCCCAGCGAAAGCACTAAACCAATCTCTAGGAAGATTGTTTTCTTCTTCTCGAGATCGACTTTTGGATTTTTTTTCAGTTCCATACTGGTAATTTTTGAGCGGTATAAAATTTTAAACTATTCAAATAGAATACAAACCTATTACAAGAATGCAAAGCAACGAAAAAATCATTACAAATCAAATATTTTAACGAGATAAATGCCTAAAAAGTTTTTTGTTTGCATCAAATGCTATGCAAAACAATTTTTTTTTATACTTTTGCCCTGCGTTTGCAAAAAAAGCAATTCGCAACGTTTTATAAGGCTTGGGGGTATAGCTCAGTTGGCTAGAGTGCTTGACTGGCAGTCAAGAGGTCAGGGGTTCGACTCCCCTTACCTCCACCAATGAAAATCAACCACTTACAGCGTTTATCGAGGTAGGTGGTTTTTTTATTTTGGCAATTGTAATAGAAAACCTCTTAATCTTTATGTTTCACAACGCAAATTATCTTTACATTTGGTAAAACGTGATTATATGCAATACTCTCCAAAAGACAATCGATACCAGCAAATGAAATACAACCGGTGTGGCAACAGCGGGTTAAAGCTACCTGCCCTTTCGCTGGGGCTATGGCACAACTTTGGCGATGTTGATGATTACACACACTTCAGGGAAACTATTTGGGCGGCCTTTGATAATGGGGTAACCCATTTCGATTTGGCCAACAACTATGGGCCACCTCCAGGGTCGGCAGAAAGCAATTTTGGGCGGATACTGAAGCAAGATTTGGCAAGCCACCGCGACGAGCTGATAATATCAACCAAAGCGGGCTACCTGATGTGGGATGGGCCATACGGCGAGTGGGGCTCGAGGAAATATTTGATTGCCAGCCTTAACCAAAGTCTTAAAAGGATGGGGTTAGATTATGTTGATATTTTTTACTCGCACCGCTACGACCCCAACACCCCGCTGGAGGAAACTATGGGCGCTCTCGATTTTGCTGTAAAGCAAGGCAAAGCGCTTTACGCTGGAATATCAAACTATCCGGCACGGGAAACTCAAAAAGCTGCTGAAATTCTAAAAAGAATGGGCACGCCATGCCTAATCCATCAGCCTCGATACTCGATGCTCGACCGGTGGGTTGAACCCGAGCTACTCGATATACTGGAGCAAGAGGGTATGGGCTGCATTGCCTTTTCGCCCTTAGCGCAAGGACTGCTCACAAACCGATACCTAAAAGGTATTCCAAAAGATTCGAGAGCAGCAAAACCGCACGGATTTTTAACGAAGGAGAACATCACCCCAGAAACCTTAGAAAAGGTAAGGCAGCTAAATGAGTTAGCAGAGAGGCGTGAACAGTCGCTTGCCCAAATGGCCATAGCATGGCTACTTAAAGATGAAAGGGTAACATCTGTTTTGGTGGGGGCAAGTTCTAAAGAGCAACTTCTCGACAGTTTACAATCGATAGAGAACCTCAACTTTTCGAAGGATGAACTCAGTGATATTGAAAAAACACTAAACAGCTAGCATTATTTGAGCACAAACACATAGGGAGTTACAAAAACTTTATTTTTTTTACCCTTAGGGGTAGCCAAAATTTGAATATTTAATTACATTTGCGCTGCTTTACAGCAAAGGGGAGATACCAAAGTGGCCAACTGGGGCAGACTGTAAATCTGCTGGCTTATGCCTTCGTAGGTTCGAATCCTGCTCTCCCCACACTGCAAATTGAGGGAGTAGCTCAGTGGTAGCCCGCCAACCGGCGGGTCCCAAGCTGAGGGTTTTGTAGCAAGCGGGAGTAGCTCAGCGGTAGCCCGCCAACCGGCGGGTCCCAAGCTGAGGGTTTTGTAGCAAGCGGGAGTAGCTCAGTGGTAGAGCATCAGCTTCCCAAGCTGAGGGTCGTGGGTTCGATCCCCATTTCCCGCTCAAGGAAAATGTAAGCCAATCGGAAACGGTTGGCTTATTCCTTTATAGGCTCTTCATCAAATTTAAAATAATAGAAAAGAGGTCGCTCGGAGTAGGCGACCTCTTTTCGGCTTTACAACAGGGTCGTTGCCCTAATCGGAGGTTGGTTATAAAGTATCTACATCAATACTTTGGGTAGTTGTACTTTTGCTCTCCACCACAACATCCTCAACAACACCTAACACCTGCGAGAATTCGCCATCAACATTGGCCACAACAGCCAAATCGTAGATACCTGGCGCTAAGAAGGCGATGTGGTAGGAGTTCTGGTCGCAAACCATATCGCTGCTTACAGCATTGGGGAATCGTGGTGATTCGAGTGCTGGTTCAAGAGCTTCAGATTCAGTGTAGGATCCATCCTCGTACGCATACACCACGATCTCACTACCCTCGGGTATATTTATCACGCTGCCCACTATTTTACCTGCCTCATTATCAACAATCAAACGGATGGTTGGCTTAAGCACGTATCGCTCCACGTTGTGGCCAGTCCTAAGCACCGACTTGCGCACATCGAAATCGGCGGTTATATCAACCGATCCATTGGCGGGCACATCAAAAGCACCAACACCCTTGAAACCCGATTGCGATCCGCTGGGAACGAACAGGGTTTCTGTGGTTCCATCGGAAAACTCTATGTAGCAACCCGGAGTGGTTGGGGCTCCCATACCCCTTTCGGGTGCTTCAAGAACAAACCTAATCTGAGTATAGTGTCCTGCATCCAACTCAAGCGCCCCAACCATTGCCGACTCACCACGGGTTAAGTCGAGCAAATTGTAAACCTGTGGCCCCTCAAAATTTGTAAAACTCTCGAAGTTTGCCCCGCCCAGATGATACTGAACATCTACTACCTTAATATAAACACCTACTATGTCATCGGAGTCGATGGGTGCATCGGTGATTGACAGATTAATTGTTCCCTTGTCGTTTTCCTTTTCACATCCTGCGAAAAGAATGGCCCCTAGGGCTATAATCGCCAAAAGCATTGTGATTTTTTTCATCGCCTTTAAATTTAAATGATCAATAAATGAGAAATAAACCTTTTAACTACAAGACGAAGGGCAACGTGAAATGGTTGGAATGGGGTTAAAAAATGTTGTAGGCTATTGAAAGGGAGAGGTTAATAGACGCATTCTGCGTTTTATTCAGGTAGAATGGGATATAATCGTTACCCGCAAAAACATTGTTAAGCCCAACCTTGGCAAATAATCCTGGCGTAAGGGTAAGGCGATGACCTAATGGGATTGGGTATTCATAGCCAACAATTAGGCCGTAATCGTAGCTGCTGTAATCGTCATCTAGCAGAATAATTTCTTCTTCTACGCTTTGCTTGGCGGTCTTCATCAAACCAAAATAACCGCCAAATATCACAGTATGGTTTGTAGGGAAGCTGTATTTGCCCTGGAGGGCCAGGGTGTAGTAATCGAGTTCTAGGGCGCTAGTCACGTACTTACCGTTAATATACTCGTTGTATTGCTGCTTATTCTGACTGATCCACAGAAAATCTGACTGAATTTTAAAGACGGGAGTGATTGCCGTACCAAGCTGCATCCCAAAATTAGAGCCAAAGGTGATATTGGTATTGGTTAAATCGTCGGGCTGTAAGCCGGCAAATGTTTTGCTGCTTAGCAGCCAGGTGTTTGCCAAGTGACCTGTTAAACCAACATATACCGTTCTTATACTCGTATTATTATCGTAATCCCCCCCTTGCTCGGCAGGCAGTTGTGCAATGGCTATTGTAGAAACCTTACCTGGAGCGGAAACTGGCATTTCGCCAGCAGTATGCATCTTAATCCTCTCTAAAACATTCTCGGCTTGCTCGTCAACAGAAGAGCTTGGACTTTGTAGGTATACATCAACAGCCTCAGCATCTAATTGCGTTGATTGAGAAACCTTTGCTAATTGGGGCGTTGTTGCCCCTTGGGTCTGAGGACTAATCTCAGCCCCATCATCACTCGGGTAGATTAATCCTGTTGAGCTGGGCGCATCGAAATGTCCTGACGATTCGACAAGCTGAGATTGAGAAGAGATATTCCACGGTTGATACAATAGCACCCCCCCAAAGGCTATGGCAAGAACTATCGATGCCGCTACTGCTAAACGGGCATAATTCGGTTTTTTCTTTCTAACATTCAGGTCGGTCTCAATTTTACCCCACACCAAATCTACATCAAGAGCATCCTGTATCCCCTCCCAAACGGCTTCGGGTGGGGCCTCGTTGTTGCTCTCAACTATCGATTTATACCACTTATCCACCTTCATACAAATCAACCTTTCCGAGCCAGCCCTTTAGCAGGTTTCGCGCCCTATTGTATTGCGATTTAGATGTTCCTTCGGAAATGTTCAGCTCTTCTGCAATCTCGCGATGGGTGTACCCCTCCACTGCAAACAGATTAAACACCACCCTTGCCCCATCGGGCAACTTATTGATACGGCTAATCATTTCGCCCATTTGTAGGTTGGGCAACGCCTCGTTTTGGGTGTGGCTCTCTGAGTAAAACTCCTCCGTTTCCAGCTTGTCGAGGCTTTGCCTTTGCCGTAGATGATCGATGGCCGTTCGAACCACAATGCGCCTTACCCATCCCTCGAGCGAGCCATCGCCCCTGAAATCTTTAATGCTCCTAAAAACCTTGATAAAAGCTTCCTGAAGCATATCCTGCGCAAGAGGTCGATCGCCAGCATAGCTCAAGCATATGCCATACATTTTAGGAGCAAACCGACGGTACAGAATCTCCTGGTATCGTCTATTCTCCTGCTGGCAACCTCGTAAAACCTCCTCCTCGTTGTAAAGCTCAAGGCTCATGGGCAAATTACTCAAACACCACCGATATTGAACTACTAAACCGGCTTGCTACTTGATTGAAAATCTCCACATTATTAAGCTGATTAATCAGGATAACCTCTTCTCCCCCTTGGGTTACCCGCACAGCACTGGCAATTACGCCAGGATTAAGGAATCTGAAAAGAAACTCTGTATCGACAACTACCTTAGCGTTGGTCACATTGCCCCTGCTAAGGATAATATTGGCACCATGCTTACTTTTTCCCCTTATGGTTATCTCATCGGTATAGGCATACTCAAAATATATGGGGATGCTAGCGGATTGACCATATGAAAATTGCCCCTCAAGCCTAAAGGGGGCATCGGCACCTGCACCTAGATGCAAAGTTAAATCTACCCTATTATACTCTCCCTGTGGAATATCAAACTCCACCCTTACATTCGATGTTTGAGAATGAAGTTGCGAAACAACCTTTTCAGAAAAGTTGGACTTAAAGTATACATCTTTACCCTGATTTCGGCGGCCATCAAACTCTATCGCCTCAATGGTAAGTTCTCCCCTTTCAATTGAATACCGATTAGGTGAGTTGGTTTTCTGTTGCCCCTGAGCTGGGTCTTCGTTCTGGAAAATGACCATACCAAAATCAAAGTGAACCTTTGCTGGTAATGTGAGCTCATCTTTGCATGAAACTAGCAGAAGGGGCATAGCAATAATTATGAAAAACCGCTTAGCAATCATTGGGCACAATATTGATTTATACTAACTAGACGAAAATTTTATACAAAAGGTTGGAATTAATAGCAGAATTCAAGCCACGAATGCAACTTTGGCCATGGTTAATAATTCTTCCTTGACAAAAATAGGTTTTTTATAGTTAAACCGCTTACGCGGTCTGCTGTTAATTCTTTCTGCCACCCACTTAATG
>Ga0334886_1000186_pt1 | contig 104960 bp, 87 predicted proteins | sample GraSluR1_MG_9_FD_207232 | JGI IMG/M metagenome (GOLD analysis project Ga0334886, IMG submission 207232) | Sludge microbial communities from methane-producing bioreactor in Wageningen University, Netherlands - Granular Sludge_27_06-R1 | ecosystem: Engineered > Bioreactor > Anaerobic >...
ACCAGCGTTTCGGCAACCAGCTGCCAGATATACTTCACTTCGTAATCGCAGTCCGGGTAGAATTTGGGAATCCGTTTCATGATCTGGTCGCGGCAGTTGGAGCAGCCGACCACGACGACGTGAGCCTGGCTGTTCTTGATCTGCCTGTACTTGTGACGCGCATGATAGGCGGATTCCTTTTCGTAGGGCAGGGGCCAGTTCCCGCCGCCCGCTCCGCAGCAGTAGTTGTTGGCCCGGGTGGGCTCGAGTTCCACGAACCGGTCCACGCACTGCTGGATAATCCAGCGAGGTTCTTCGAAGTAGCCATGGCCGAAGTTGCGTTCCAGTTCCCGGCCGTGTTTGCACGAGTCGTGCCATGTAAAGACTTTTCCCTCATTGACGCTCTTATCCAGGGTTACTCTGCCCTGTTCGATGATCTCCTTGAGATAATCGTAAAGGTAAATGTGTTCGATCCGGTTGTTGGGATCCTCCATGACGCAGGCTTTCATTCCTTTCCGGCATCCGTAGGAGCCGCCTCCGCAGTCAGGCATGATCATGCGGTGGATATGGAGCTTTTTCATCAAATCGATCTTCCGGGCCGCCAGGATTCGGGTCGCTTCCTCGTTGCCCGTAAACAGCCCCCAGTCGACGGCTTCCCAGTTTTCCGACGGGATGGTCCAGTTTTCTCTTGCGGCGTAGAAGATCTTCCACCACCAGATCATATCGTCGTTATCGGAGAAGACTTCCTTGGAATTGGGAAAGAAAAGGATTTCCGCATTGTCCCTGTCTATGGGCACATAGAAACCAGGGCATTCTTCCTCGGCAAGCTCCCTGCCCATATCACTCATCAGGAAAAAATAGTCCTCCCTGGGGATTGCCATATTGTTGCCCGTGTTGAGCACGTTTTCCACACCCTTGTGCAGGATGCCCGGTACCTGGTCACGGGGCCGCAGGCTTTTCATGCGGCCCATGATGGCAACGATATCGATATTCATCGGGCATCCATGAACACAGCGGCCGCAGCCCGTGCAAAGCCAGGGGAACCTGGACTGCACCACGTCCTCCAGCATACCCAGCGCCAGCATCCGCAGCACCTTGCGGGTATCCCACCCCTCCATCCCGGGCATTCCCGTGATTGGACAGCCGTTGGTGCAGGTTCCGCAGGTGAGGCAGAGATTGAGGTCGAATCCGGCCAGGTATTCTCTGATCCCATCCGGTAGTTTCCGCGGTTCGATAACCTCTTGCATGTTGTTCCTCCTTTTAAAGATCTCTTGGCCGGACCCCTTGCCTGCCCTGCACGAGCAGATGGATGTGTGAATGTTCAGGTGAACCCGCAAAAAATCTGCACACCGGCCCCCCTCAAGACGAATCGAGACAATCGACACATTGAATATGCGACAATTACCTATTTGTCTAATAGATATTTTCAATTAATAGTGTTTTTTATATCGACATTCGACTCTGCCGGGTCTCTCTCGCATCTCACTCAACCTGGAAGGCAACGGTGCCTCCCTTCCCGGTTGGTTCTTCTCGTAAAACGCGTACCCGGACAGTTGCCGCACAAAGGCGGAATACACCCGCAACAACGTTATTCAAACACCAGCGATATTCTAACAACGACGTCATTGACTCCACATCGTCATTCATACGAAGGCGGGAATCCAGAAAGGGTAACCGTGGGAGCGATGATAGGAATGAGCCTTGAACATAGGATTGATAGAGCAAAAAAATCCCGGGTGCAGAGATCATTATGGCGCCATGTGCGCTTGGACTGGATTCCAGCCTTCGCTGGCATGACGTTGGGACACTGAATGACGTTGGGATACCGTCGATCCTTTGCGTGAAAAGTACCGGGTGCGTGAAAAAGCATTGGAGGCACTCGTTTGTTGTAGGGGCGGTCCGCAAACCGCCCCTACGCCGCACCCACGAGAAACCGCCATAACCGGAAAAACGGCCTCCACGGGAAGAAATGCCCCTGCGGGATACCGCCGCAAACCCATTGGGCGTTTGATGGGCGCATACAGGGAGGATCTCGGGCTATTCGTTTGAACTCATTCCGATCCTGCCCGATTTCAAGCGGCTGACGCGGCTGATCAGTTCGACAGCCTCGGCGGGCGGGCGCTTTTCGACCCGGCGGTACTCACGGCCGTCCCTGGTCCTGGTCAGCATGCCGTAGTCGCACAGCCACCTCCGCAACAGGGCGTGGTCGCCGAAGAGGTGATTTTCGTTCAGCAGCAGGTTGATTTCCTTTTCGGAAAAGACCTGGCGGGCGGGCAGTTTCGACCAGATGACCCAGAGACACAGTTCCTGGCGACTGCGCCTGGAGGGCCAGTGCACGAGCTTTCCCTGCGGGTCGAACAGCCTCAGCAGCTGCCTGACGCGAACGAGGTCGACGGCATCGGGTTTGGGCGCTGGTGGAGGGCTTTCCAGGCGGTCCCGGGCGGTAAGTTGTGCCCGGTAATGCTGGAAATTCCGATATCCGTTGGCCCGCACCAGCATGTTCAGAAGTTCGAGATGGCCCGGCTGAGACTCACACTTGGCGAGCTGGCCCTTGAGGGACCGTGCCAGGGCGGAAATGTCTTCGGAATGGAAAGGCAGGAGTGTTCTGGACATCGCTTATCCTCGCGAAGTGCCGATCCGGAAGGGATCATGTCGGTGGTCGCCGTCTTCCGACCCGGCACGGGATAAGGTGTAAGGTCGAATGGGGTATCGAGGCAGGTTTAGCACCCCCTTGCGGGGCGGCGACGCCTGGGTGAACTGCCGACCGGAGCGCAATATACTGCACGGTCCGGGACGCCGTCAACGGTATATTCCGGAAGGGTAAATCCAAGATATTCGAGCTTCCATCGGTCCGAAACGGGTATTGTGTCGTTTGATCTTGTGTATATAATACAATATCCAAGGACTTCTTCTCGATGCAAAGGCGCATGCCTTCGACCTGGCGAGGGCACCTGTTCCGTATCGTCTTCCTTTTCTTCCTTGTCGAGTCTGGTCGGATTGAGTATGGAGTATTCATCCTGCCGCCGGTGTCGGCTGATCTCCGTCCTGCAGGCAGGTTCTCTTTATTTGCGCCGACGGGGAGTATTGCGGGGGCGTATGGCGGCCTTGAGGAGCAATTGCTGTCCGCGGCGCGCTGTGCGTGGTTGGAAGAACAGGGTGAGGGAGCTTTCATGAAGTTTCTGCCGGCACAGATCAGCTTCTTTTTCCAGAGCCGCACAACCAGGAAGAACATTCGGCGGCTGGTGAAATTCTTCCTGCTTCTGTCCGTACTGATCGTTCTTTACAGTATTCTCTTTCATGTGATCATGGAATACGAGGAGAGGGAATTCACCTGGGTAACCGGTCTTTACTGGACGCTCACGGTGATGTCCACACTCGGATTCGGCGACATCACGTTCACTTCGGACCTGGGCAGAGTCTTTTCCATCGCCGTGTTGCTCTCCGGTATCATCCTGCTGCTCGTAATGCTTCCTTTCACGTTCATTCACTTCTTTTATGCGCCCTGGCTGGAAGCCCAGTCCAGGGCACGGATCCCTCGTGAGCTGCCTCCGGAAACAAAAGGCCATGTGATTCTCACCAACTTCGACCCCGTTTCGGAGACCCTCGTGGAAAAACTGAAACAGGGCGGGAGGCCCTATGTGATTGTTTCCGACAGTTTTCAGCGGGCCATCGAACTCTATGAACAAGGCTACAACGTGGTTCGCGGCGACCTCGACGACCCGAAGTCGTACGAACTGCTCCGAGTGCAGAATGCCGCGATGGTGGTGAACAGCGGGGAGGACATGGTCAACACGAGCATTTCCTTCACCGTGCGCGAGCTTACGACGCAGGTGCCCATCGTTTCCAATGTGGATGAAGACGAGTCCGTGGATATTCTCCAGCTGGCGGGCAGCACTTTCACTTTTCAGTTCATGAAGATGCTCGGCCAGGCACTTGCCCGCAGGACCCTGGGGGCGAGCATGGGTGCCAATGTTATCGGACGCTTCGACAACCTGCTCATCGCCGAAGCCCCTGCCATGCGCACCCCCCTGGAAGGCCAGACCCTCCTGGACAGCAGGCTTCGCGAAACCACCGGGGTAACGGTAATAGGCATATGGGAAAGAGGCAGGTTCGAAATCCCTCGAGCTCACAACAGGATCAATTCCACGACGGTGCTCGTGCTGGCCGGCCTTCCCGAACAGCTGAATGCGTATGAGAAGCGTTACGGCGTCTACCTGAAAACGGATGCTCCGGTGCTGATCCTGGGGGGAGGCCGGGTGGGGCATGCGGCATCCGAGGTTCTGAGGGAGAGCGGCATCGACTTCAGGATCGTCGACAAGAATCCTGTCGCGTGTGAGCATTGTGACCAGGCAATCCTGGGGAGTGCCGCCGACATCAACACACTGAAGCGTGCCGGCATCAATGAGGCTCCCTCGGTCATCATCACCACTCACGACGACGTGATGAACATCTATCTCACCATCTACTGCAGGCGACTTCGAGAAGACATCCAGATCGTGAGCCGTGCGAACCTGGACAGGAACGTTTCCACGCTGCACAGAGCGGGAGCCGACCTGGTGATGTCCTACTCCTCCATCAGTGCCAACACGATCATGAATCTCCTGCAACCAGACGAGGTGCTCATGCTTGCCGAGGGAATGAATGTCTTTCGGGTGCCCGTCGGGGTGTCCCTCTCGGGCGTATCCCTGGCCGAAGCCCAAATCCGCAGGCACACCGGGTGCAACGTTATCGCCATCAAGAGCGAAGGAGTGCAGATCATCAACCCGGATCCGTCCACCAGGCTGAAAGCAGGAGACGAATTGGTCATGATCGGGGTCAGCAAGGACAAATGGCTGGAATCAAGCAGGGTCAAGTAGGCTATAATAAGTGGAAAGATGCGAGTCTGCGATGATTGCATACCCGGTGCACGCGCGGTCTTTCCGAAAAACCGTCGAGGCCTGGCAAGGGAAGGATGCGGACAGTGCCCGGCTTGATGATTGAAGGGATGTGGAAATGTGGAAACTGTTCGATATGTTCCGCCGCAACAGGCTGTTCCAGGCCGACTCCAGGGAGAAAGCCGCGTTTCAACGCAAGTACGGCCACTTCCAGAATCTGCTGGCGGGGAACAATCGTGCCCTGGAAACCATCACCGAACTTGAACAGGTGTGTTACGGATCCAAACCCTTTACGCTCGAATACGTCATCAGCCAGGCGGAACGACTGCAGTCCCTTGTCTATGAAATAGCCGAGGACCTGAACGCCCTTTCCCTGGGGAAGTACCCCGGCCTTTTTGATGCCGTGGAGCGCATCGGGGTGAGCATACTGCAGGAACTGGTTCAGAAGAAGACCGTGGAGAAGACGAACCTGACCGTTCCCTTGCGGCAGATCAGCCTCGACCGCCTTTCCGAGGTGGGCGGAAAGGCGGCCAATCTCGGGGAAGTGTTCAACCGTGTGCACCTGCCCGTTCCTCGAGGCTTCGCTGTCACGGCTTACGCGTGCTACCATTTTTTGAATTCCGCGGCACTTTACGAACAGTCCGAAAAGATACTCAAAGGACTGGACGTGGAAGATACGGGCAGGCTGCTCGATCGCTGCAGGGAAGTCCAGGCCATGATCATGGAAGCGCCCCTTCCGGCGGACCTTGCGGAATGCCTCGATGTCGAGGTGGACCGGCTCGTCCGGGAATGCGGCCCGGATGTGCGACTGGCGGTTCGCAGCAGCGCAACCAGCGAGGATTCCGAGGCGAGTTTCGCGGGTCAGCATTCCACGGTGCTGGGAGTGGACCGGCACCATGTGGCTCAGGCGTACAAGGAAGTCGTGGCCAGCACGTTCAACCCGAGAGCGGTTTATTACCGGCGGAGCAGGGGCTACCGTGACGAGCATGTACTCATGAGCGTCCTGTGTGTTGCGATGGTGGATGCTCGGGCCAGCGGAGTCATGTACACGAGTGACCCGAACGACCATCAGCGGGGAGTGGCTCTCGTCAATGCCGTCTGGGGTCTTGGAGTGGGAGCGGTGGACGGGTCGGCGGCAACCGATTTCTACGAACTCGACAGGGCACATCGAAGGATTCTCACGGTGCGCCCCGCCTGCAAACAGACCATGCTCACCCTTTCGGGGACAGGCGAAGGGACGTTGAAGGAAGAACCGGTTCCCGAAGAACACAGGTCGATTCCCTGCCTGGGCGCCGAAGAGGTCCTTTCCCTCATGAATTACGGGATGACCCTAGAAGAGCATTACGGACATGCCCTCGATATCGAATGGGCCACGGACCGCAAGAACCGGATCGTTCTCCTCCAGGCCCGCCCCTTGAACGTGGATGTGGCGACAGTCCGGGACGAGGTGCCCGGGCAGGCGCACGATATCGAGGCCTACCGCAAGAGATTTCCCGATCACCCCATCCTGCTTTTCGGCGGAGTGACCGCTTCCCGCGGGAAGGCAAACGGCCTGGCGTATGTCCTCACATCAGATCACAACCTGCTCAACATCCCGGAAGGCTCGATTCTCATCGCCAACCAGACTTCCCCCCGCTACGTGTCCATCCTGGGTCGTGTCCAGGGGATCATCACCGATGTGGGAAGTGTGACCGGGCATATGGCATCGGTGGCGAGGGAGTTCGGCGTTCCGACCCTGGTGGGAACGGGCAACGCCACTGCGGTCATACCCCATGGGGAAGAGATCACGCTGGATGCTACGCACAGCATCGTGTTCCAGGGTCGAGTGGAGGGGATCCTCGAACGCAGGAGACAGGTGAACCCCATGAAGGGCAGTCCTACGTACAAGGCGGCTCACGCGGCTTTGAAGAAGATTGCCGTCCTGAACCTGGTGGATCCGAGGAGTGAGACATTTGCGCCCGAAAACTGCCAGACGCTGCACGATATTGTCCGTTTCGCCCACGAGATGTCCATGCGGGAGATGTTCAAGATCAGTGACGATCTCGAGGTGAACGAAAGCTTTGCCGTCCGCCTCAAGGCTCCCCTGCCCATGAAGATCTTCGTCGTCGACCTGGGGGGAGGGTTGAGCATCCCTCGGGACAGGGCTGAAGCCAGTATCGATGACATCCTGTCGGTGCCTTTCAGGGCTTTGCTGCACGGTATGACGCGGCCGGACGTCAGGTGGGTGGGGGCCGTCGACTTCGACTGGAAGGGATTCGCCGCCATCGTGACCGAATCCATGTTCACGGACCCTCACATGAGTGACGACCGGATGGGTGGTCCCAATTACGTCGTCATCTCAGACGAATATCTCAACTTCAATTCGCGTCTCGGGTATCATTTCGCCGTATTGGACGCCTATTGTGGATCGCAGGTCAATGACAACTACATCACCTTTTCGTTTAAAGGGGGAGCCGCAGATATCGGAAGGCGATCGCGGCGAGCCCTGCTCATCGGCAAGATCCTCAAGAAGCTCGGCCTCAAGGTTGAAATCAAGGGAGACATGGTCAGGGGTGAGATAAAGAAATACGACTGCTCATTCCTCCAGGAAAAGCTCGATATGATAGGCAGGCTTCTCGGCGCCGTGCGCCTTCTGGACATGGTTCTCTCGGACGATGGGCGAATCGACTGGTACGTGGACGAGTTCTTCAAGGGAAATTACACTTTTCAACGGAGGTATCAGCAGCCTTGAAACGGTTGAGCAGGGAACAGATCGGGCGTTGGATGCGGGAGTCCACGTGGCTGAAGAGATCTCTTGCAGCCGTTGTGGTTGCTTTTCTCCTTTACAACATCATCGGATTCCTGATTCTGCCTTATGTCATCAAGGCGGTTCTCGCGGGCAACGTCAGGTCGAAGCTTCACCGTGAGGCGCAAGTCGAAAGCGTCCAGGTGAATCCATATACCCTGTCTGTAAGACTCACCGGCTTTCGCATAGGGGAACCCGAGTCTGAAGAGAAATGGCTGTCGATCCGGGAGCTTTTCGTGAATATGCAGGTGAGTTCCATCCTGAGGCGCGCGGTTGTTTTGAGTGAACTGAAGATCGTCGATCCCGAGTTTCGCGTCGAACGAAACGAGGACGGGAGCCTCAACTTCTCCGATCTCCTGGAGAAAAAGGAGGATGCCGGCGAGGAGAAAGAAAAGCCTTCCACTCCCCGCTTTTCGGTCAGCAACATCGAGATGGTGAACGGCCAGCTGACGGTGGAAGACAGGCTGAGCGGCAGAACTCACCAGTTCAGGGACCTCAGCCTGAGCATCCCGCTGATCGCCACCGTGGGAGATCTGCTGACCGACTGGGTCCAGCCTCTGCTCGAGGCAAAATCCGGGGAAGGCTCCTTTTCACTGACCGGAAAGGCCAGGCCCTTTTCCGATTCCCGGGATGTGAGCGCGTACTTGGAGCTGAAGGACGTGGACCTTGCGCACTATTTTCCCTACGTGGCTTCCGTGCTCCCCATCCAGGTCAATTCGGGCCATGCGGACATCCGGACAAGAATCGAATATTCGAGAAGCACCGAAGGTGAACATGCCGTGAAGGTTTCGGGTGAGGTCGTCCTGAAAGAATTCGAAGCTGTCGAATCGGACGAAAAGAGGCTGCTCAAGTTTCAGAATCTCGTGGTTGCCGTTGAATCCCTCGATATCGGGGAGAGAAGTCTCCACGTGTCCAGGATATCGCTCGATTCACCCGAGGCGGACATACGGCGGAATAGGGAGGGAGTCCTGAACTTCTCGACTCTTGTGGCCCGCAAGAAGGTCGAAGAGGCCGAGGCGGTCGAGTCTGCCGAAGAGAAGGCGTTTTCATGGAAAGTCGATGAACTGGAAATCAACCAGGGGATGATCTCCCTGTTCGATGATTCGGTGAAGGAGCCGTTTCAGACGTACGTGCAGTCGGTGAATGTCAGGGTGAGCGGTCTGTCCAACGCAGCGGACAGTGCGGCCCGGTTCGAGGTGACCGGGAAGATCGAGGAGCAGGGAGACCTGAACCTGGCGGGAACCGTGTCCGTCGATCCTTTCCGGGCCGATGGCGCGGTGGACCTGTCCGGCGTGCAGGTGAGGAAGTATGCGCCTTATTACAGGGGCTTCCTTTCTTTCGACATCGAGGATGCCATCCTTGGCATCAAGACGGGGTATAGTACGACGGGCAAAGATCCTGCGGCAGCGCTGAAGCTCTCCGGCTTCAATCTTTCCCTGGATTCCCTGAAATTGAGAAGGCCCGGGGAAAAGGAAAGCATCGTGGAAATCCCCGGTCTGGAGGTCAGGGATGCCGAGGTGGACCTGGGCCGGAAAAGCGTTGTCGTTGGTGAAGTGAACAGCCGGGACGGGAAGGTGAGCGTGGTCCGGGATCGGGAAGGCAGTCTGAACCTGGCGGCTCTTGTGCCGGGATCGGGCCGGCCGGAAGCGAGGGGCGATCCTGTCGAACAGACCACGGGGGCCGGCCCCGGCTGGCAGTTCATGGTCAGGAACGGCAGCCTGCAGGGGTATACCCTGAAAATAGCCGATCAAGTGCCCTCCATACCTGTAAACGCCACCTTGGATCAACTCCGGCTGACCGTGCAGAACGTGACGAACGCGAAGGAGAGCAAGGTGGGGCTTTCTCTTTCGAGCCGGTTGAACGAATCGGGGTCCATAGCCGTCGAAGGAACGGCGGAACTGGATTCACTGTACGCAGACCTCAAGCTGGATCTGAAAGATGTGGATCTGCTGCTCGTTCAGCCCTATCTGCCCGAGGATATTCGAGTGCGTTTGAAGGAAGGGAAGGTTTCAGCAGCCGGGAACCTTGCCGCGGGCCGTTCGGAAGAACCCGGAGTCAATGCGGCTTACGTGGGGAATCTGACTTTCAGCGATTTGGCAACGTTTGACGCAGTGACAGGAGACGATGTCGTAAGCTGGAAGATCCTTGAACTGAAAGGAGTCGACGCAGGAAACAACCCTCGCCGCGTTCACGTGGGAAAGGCAGAGATCAAGAATTTCAGATCCAGGGTTTTTATCAGTTCGGAGGGAAGGATCAACCTGGTGGAGGTACTGGGAGCCGAGCCTGCGAAGGCCGAAGGTGCTGCGGCGCCTCCCCCCGCCGGGCGGACGGGCGGCAAAGGAGCGCCTCGATCGGCGCCACCTTCAGGACATGATCGTGCGCCGGGGCCAAACGACGCCTCTCTTCTTTCCGTAAAAGTCGATGAGGTCGCTGTTCAGGGAGGAACCATCTCCTTTTCCGATCATTACATCAAGCCAAACTTTCATGCCGAGATGCTCGAGGTTGGAGGAACCGTTCTGGGGCTTTCTTCGGAGAAGAACGCCGTTGCCGACATCCGGCTCGAAGGTAAGCTCGACAAAGACTCTCCCCTGCGCATCACCGGCAAGGTCAGCCCCTTCGGGAAGGATCTCTTCGCTGAAGTCTCCATAAAATTCATCAACATCGACCTTACCCGAATGAATCCCTATGCGAAAAAGTATGTCGGATACAGTCTCGAAAAAGGCAAGCTCTACCTCGAACTCGAATACGCCATCGTTCAGAGAAAACTCAACTCGAAAAACAACATCCTCTTCGATCAGCTTACCCTCGGCGAGAAAGTCGACAGCCCGGACGCCACCACTCTTCCCATCAAATTTGCCCTGTCCCTGCTTCAGGACAGGAACGGGGTCATCAAGCTGGGCATTCCCGTTACGGGAGACATCGATGACCCGCAGTTCAGCTTCGGGAGCGTCATTGCCAAGACTATCCGCAATTTTATCCTCAAGATCGTGACGGCGCCCTTCGCAGTGCTCGGGTCAATCTTCGGGGCAGAAGGAGGCGAACAGCTCAACCACGTGGAATTCGAATACGGCAGCAGCGACATTCCTCCCGAAACCGCCAGGTTCCTGGATACCCTGGCCCAGGCTCTCTACGACAGGCCCAGGCTGGAGATCGCCGTTGAAGGACATGTGGACCCCGAGAAAGATAAAGAAGCCCTGCACCAGGAGTTCTTCCTGGATAAGCTCAAAGCGCAGAAGCTGAAGGAAACGGTGAAAGAATCCGGGTCCGAAGTCACCCTGGACAAGGTGACCCTGAATCCCGATGAATTCGAGAAATATCTGAAAATGGCCTACAGCGAGGAATTCTCCAGGGGAGTTTTCAAGAAGCTGCTCGGCAGGTATCCGCCTGATGAGGAAATGAAGAAAGAACTGCTTGCCGTGGTCCAGGTGGGGGAGGAAGACCTGAGGCTTCTTGCCAACCGCAGGGCCATAGCTGTCCGGGACTATATTCTCGGTTCGGGACGCATCGAGCCGAAGAGAATCACGGCGGTCGAGTCCGGAGTGAAAGCGCCTCAGGACCAGCCGGATTTAAAGAAGAGCCGGGTGTCCATGAAGCTCAGGTAATGCGTGATTCCGCCCCGGTCGGAATCCTCCCGGCAGACGGCGGTTTCTCCTCCTGCCGGCATGCGGCATTCCGCCTTGTCTTTTGCAGCCGTCTCGGGTAGCCTCGTCCGGGAAGCCGCCGGGGCTTTCCTCGAAAATGCAGGCGCCGGTTTCAGCCGAAAGCGCAGGCTCCCGAGCGGGAGCTTCGAATCAACCGCCGATTCCCGGAGGAAGAACCTTGGATTTGAAGATTCTAGATGGACTGGAAGGTCCTCAGCTCAGGCAGTATCTTGAATTCCTGCTGTGGCACTATCGCGTGGCGGATGCATTCTGGTTCATTTACGTGGAGGAAAAATTCGATCTGGCCACCGCGGAGGAACTCAACCGGCAGGTTTGGGGCAAATCCGCTTCGCTGGCTGCAAGAGATCTGAAGAAGCGCTTCAGCCTCGATGAAGACGGCCTGACCGGGTTTACCAAAGCATTGAAGCTCTTTCCCTGGACGATTATCGTCGGCTACGATATCGAGGAAAAACCCGATGAGGTGATCCTTACCGTACCCCACTGTCCACCCCAGGAAGCCCGCATCAAACAAGGGCTGGGGGAATATTCCTGCAAGGACATGCATTACGATGAGTTCAGCAGTTTTGCCCGGGAGATCGATCCCCGCATCCAGGTGGAATGCCTGTATGCTCCTCCCGATCCCCACCCCGACGACCATTTCTGCAAGTGGCGCTTTACTCTGAAGAAATAACCGCTACGGATTCTTCTGTGCTCATCCGTCCTGTAAGGGCATTTCTTCCCGTTGGGGGGGCGGTTCGCGAACCGCCCCTGGTGCGCCTGGAAACCGGTGCACACAGAGAGGTGCAAGTCCTCTCCCGGGAGATGCCCGCTCCCGGCAGCCGAAGGTAACTGCGTCGTCGCGAGGCGAGGTGGGGAGCAACCGGAGGCGAACATGGAGTCCGCAGGATAACAAGACCGATTCGGCCGGACGTAGCGACGAGCCTTCTGGGGAACGGCGAAGTCCAGACCTGGAGACCGACAGGGCGAACCCGTCAGCGCGGTCGCCGGGAAGCCTGTCGCGCTGGGTGGGCAGCATAAAAGCGATGGCAGGGCGCGTCAGGTGGTTGGTGACGGAATGCATGGAAAGGGAGGTCGTGTAAGAGAGGTTCATCCGGAAAACGAGTATCTCCGGTGCTTTTCACGCCTCCGGTGCCATTCGCGAAAGGGGTCGATGGCATCGGGAGGTCACTTGGCATCTGAACGTCGTTCCCGTGGATATTACAGCGTCACTTGGCAACACAACGTTATCCCTCGAATATTACACCGTCATTCCCGCAAAAAACCCGGCCCGATCCCTGGGTCGCTGTTGAAGAAAAGATCGGGATGAACGGATCATCGTGCCGAATCATTTGCATGGAATCCCTGTAATCACGGGTGATTGTGGGGGCGGTTCGCGAACCGCCCCTGCGGGATAGCGCCACGGGAAGAACCGCCCCTGCGGGACGCCGCTGCAAACCCATTGGGCGCTTGATGGGCGTATACAGGGAGGATCTCGGGATATGAACTGCCGCCGGGACAGGCATCCACGGCAATCCATTCGCCTGCCCGGTTGCGACTGTTCGCAGTATGGCGCCTGGTTCATCACCGTCCTGGGGCTCGCATGCACGGTTCGGAGGGAGGGGCGGCGCAAACCAATGCGCCGTTCCTACCCCTATCAACGGGATCGGCAATGAACGTGATTCCGTGAACATGGTTGGGCATGATCGCCTGTCCATGTCCATCAATGCGCCGTGCTTCGAGCATGCAGATCCTTCCCTTCCCATGCCTCATCTGAAGAGATCGAAAATAAAAATTGACAGATTCTAACACATGTTCTATTTTGTAGAACACTTGTTATAGGCGAATGTTTGCAAGCATGGCTGCATGCTTCTGGAGGATTCATGAAAGCGCAGAGACTCTGGGATGAAGGAACCAGGAAACGGCTGATCGAGGCGGCGGGAGAGGTGTTTGCCCGGCGCGGTTTTCGTGCTGCCACAATCCGCGAGATTTGCAGGCGCGCCGGCGCCAGCGTCAGTGCGGTGAATTACCATTTTCGAGACAAGGACGGTCTTTACGCAGCGGTGTTCGAGTATTCCCACCGGTGGGCCGTGGAGAAGTACCCGCACGATATGGGTCTGGAGGAGAATGCAACGCTGGAGGAGCGGCTTCGAGCCTTTATCCGTTCATTCTTGTTGCGCGGTCTTGGCGACGGTTTTCCAGCCTGGCACGGAAAGCTCATCGCACAGGAAACGGCTGACCCGAGCGGTGTTTTGAGCAAGGTGGCGCAGACTGCCATTCGGCCCATGGATGAGTACCTGGAGGGGATAGTCCGGGAACTCATCCGGAAGGCAAACCCGTCTCGAGAACCGAATGAAAGCGCGGTCCAGCTGTGCAGGATGAATATCGTCGGGCAGTGTATTTTTCAGATGCATGCCAGGCGGTTCATGAAGATCGCCGACCCTGAAGAATTGTCCCCCCCGCAGATAGTCGCTCTTGCCGACCGGATATGCCGATTTTCTTTAGGCGGCATTCGGGCGATCGCTGTGGAAGGGCAGTCTTGAACAGCCCGGCGAAGCCATGATGCGAGACACGAAAGAAAACATGTTGACAGCCGCGGGGCCAGCCAGTCGATGAAGTTCCTGCAGGGAACGACATACATCCCGTCGGCGATAGGGTGTTCGGTGATGCTCCTGGCCATCATCGCTGCCGGGTGCGCCGCTGTGGGCCCGAGCTATGTGCGTCCCGAGGTGCCGGTTTATCCTGACTGGAACAACAAACTCGAGGGCAATACAAACGGCACGGGAATGGATGTGCAGATCCTGGCGGAGTGGTGGACCTCGCTCGGCGATCCAAGACTGTCCAGGTTGATCGAGCGCGCCGCGGCAGGGAACCTCGATCTGAAGAAGGCACAGGCGCGAGTTCGGGAAGCGCGCGCTCGCCGGGGCATTGCCGAGGCTGGTCTCTTTCCCGGCCTCGACGGCTCTGGTTCAGCCAGGTGGAGTCGCACCATTACCGATACGGGGCCGGACACGACCAGCAGTGGTTACGCGGCAGGCTTCGATGCGGCGTGGGAAGTGGATATATTCGGCGGTGTCCGTCGCTCCGTGGAGGCGGCGGAAAGGGATCTTCAGGCGAGCGAGGAGGACCTGCGGAACGTCCTCGTCTCTCTGCTCGCGGAGGTGGCCTTGAACTATCTCGATGTGCGGATCTACCAGGATCTGCTCACCGTGGCCGAAGACAACCTCGAATCGCAGAGCGAGACCTGGCAGCTGACGCGGTGGCGGTACGAAGCGGGTTTGAGTGACGAACTCGCGGTGCAGCAGGCCCGCTACAACCTGGAAAATACGCGTTCCCAGATACCGACTCTGCGCACCGCCCTGGAAGCGGCCATGAACCGCGTTGCGGTGCTTCTGGGAGAACAGCCGGGCAGGGTTCATTCGGAGCTGGAGCAACGGGAGCCCATACCGGTGCCGCCCCTCGATGTCGCGGTGGGTGTGCCTGCCGATCTGTTGCGACGCAGGCCCGACATACGGCAGGCCGAACGGGAACTGGCCGCGCAGACGGCAAGAGTTGGCGTGGCCATGGCGGATCTCTATCCCCGGTTCACGTTGAGCGGTTCCATCGGCCTGGAATCGCTTTCGTCAAACAGTGTGTCCTCCGGAATCCTGTCACTTGCGGGCGGGCCTGGGATCAGCTGGGCAATCTTCAAGGGCGGTGCTATCCGCCAGAACATCGAGGTTCAATCGGCCCTTCAGGAGCAGGCCTTGATCCAGTACGAAGCCGCCGTCCTCGGGGCGATCGAGGAAGTGGAAAACGCGCTGGTGGCCTATGCGGAAGTGCAGCAGCGGAGGCAGGCGCTGAGCGAAGCGACACGGGCGGCTCAGAAGGCGGCCCTGCTGGCGGAGCACAAGTACGAGGCGGGTCTGACTGACTTTACGAACGTCCTGGATGCCCAGCGTTCACTCCTGTCGTTCCAGGAGCAGCTGGCTCAGAGCAACGGCGCTGTAACGGGCAACCTGGTGCGCCTGTATAAAGCCCTGGGAGGTGGATGGACGTTGCCTGCAAACGAAAGGTAGGAAATCAGCATGACCCGGATCATGTCCCGGGTGTGTGAAGTCACGTGAGGTATTCGCTGTCCGGATGGAACAGGTTACAGGTTTCAATGCCGCAAGATGTCCACCGATGGTTCAGGGAGCGAGCCGGGCAGCGGAGATCTCTCGATGGGGCAATTTATGAAGCAAAATCTGAACGAAGAATCCGACATTGCCAGTACCTTGGGTGTCGACCGGTCTCGGGGGAGCGGCAGAGGATCAAAGCTCTGGCTTGTCGCGGCGCTCGTGGTGTTGGCTGTCGTAATGGCTCTTGTCTTCTTGAAAGACTCGAACTCGTCGTCCGCCATCCAATACAGGACCCAGGAAGTGCAGCGTGGAGAACTGACGGTCATCGTCACCGCCACAGGCACTCTGCATCCGACCAACCAGGTGGATGTGAGCAGCGAGCTTTCGGGAATCATCAAAACAGTTGAAGTGGATTACAACAGCAAGGTGAAAGTCGGCCAAACCCTGGCTGCACTGGACACCTCGAAACTTGAAGCACAGGTGACGCAGTCGAAAGCCGCCCTGGAATCGGCGAGGGCCAAGGTCCTGCAGGCCCAGGCGACCGTCAGGGAAACCCGGAGCAAGCTCGGTCAACTGCGAAGGGTGAAAGAGTTGAGCAACAACAAGGTGCCGTCACAGGTCGAGATCGATGCGGCGGAAGCAGCGCTGGACAGGGCACTGGCCGATGTTGCCAGCGCCAAAGCCGCGGTTTCCCAGTCCCAGGCCACCCTCGATTCCAACCTGACGGATCTTTCCAAGGCCGCCATCCGATCCCCTGTCAACGGAATCGTTCTCACTCGCAGCGTGGAACCGGGCCAGACCGTGGCTGCCACCCTGGATCCCCCGGTGCTGTTCACCCTGGCAGAAGATTTGACAAAAATGGAGCTCATTGTGAACGTGGATGAAGCCGATGTGGGTCACGTACAGGAAGGCCAGAAGGCCACCTTCACCGTTGCCGCCCACCCGAACCGGACGTTCGAGGCCCGAATTGTCCAGGCCCGTTTCGGTTCGACAACGACGTCGGGAGTCGTGACGTATGAAACCGTGTTGAAGGTCGATAACATGGATCTGGCCCTGCGGCCCGGTATGACGGCTACTGCGGATATCATCGTGAAAAAGATCGAAAATGCCGTCCTGATACCCAGTGCCGCGCTTCGATTCACGCCTCCGATCCAGGAGGAGAAGAAGCCTTCCACCGGCCTGCTCGGTGCCCTGCTCCCGCGCCCGCCCCAGCCTGCAACCCGACAGCGCGAGGATACGTCCGGGAGGAAGCAGCAGCATGCCTGGACGTTACGAGGTGGGCAACTCACCGCTGTCCCTGTAACCATCGGGTCGACAAACGGCAGCATGACCGAAGTCGTGGCCGGCGAAATCCAACCCGGGATGGCGGTTGTAACGGATGCCGTCAGTTCGGCGAAATGAACATGACGGCCGTTTACCGGACGGACAAACAGGCTCTTATCGAGCTCCGGGGCGTGACGAAGGTCTACGGCTCCGGCCAGGCGGCCATGCATGCCTTGCGCGGAGTCGACCTTCGCATTGATGAAGGTGAGTTCGTGGCCGTAATGGGGCCGAGCGGTTCGGGCAAATCCACCTGTATGAACATTCTTGGCTGCCTGGATACGTCAACCGCGGGGACCTACTGGTTCAAAGGCGTTGAAGTGAACAGACTGACCCGTAACCAGCGCACCAAATTGCGCAGGTTCTACCTCGGTTTTGTCTTTCAGGGCTTCAACCTGTTGAACCGGACCTCGGCGCTGGAAAACGTCGAACTGCCCCTGATCTATCGCGGAGCATCAGCCCACGAGCGGCGGCATCGGGCCCTCGAGGCCCTCAGGACGGTGGGACTCGATGGATGGGAATCTCACACTCCCGGTGAACTTTCCGGAGGTCAACAACAGCGGGTGGCCATTGCCCGCGCCATCGTGACCGGGCCGACCGTGCTGTTTGCGGATGAGCCCACCGGCAACCTGGATTCGGCCCGCAGTCATGAAATCCTTGAACTTCTCAACGGCTTGAATCGCGAGCAGGGGGTCACCATCGTAATGGTCACTCACGAACAGGATATGGCGGCTCACGCGAAACGCATCGTCCGCTTTCTGGATGGCCTGGTCGAATCAGACGAACCGAACATCAGGAATGCCTGATGCTGTGGAACACCATGATCCTGGCTTTGCGTGAGATCAGGCGCAATGTTTTGCGATCGGTCCTGACCATACTCGGTATTGTCATAGGCGTTGCCGCCGTCATCATCATGGTGACCATCGGTGGAGGAGCCACCGTGCAGGTCCGGCAGCAGATCGCCGGCATGGGCAGCAACCTGCTCATGGTCACGCCGGGCAAGAGACTGGGGCCGGGCCAGTCCACCGACAACGTTCCCTTCAAGGAAGCGGACTCCAGGGCCATTGCCCGGGATGTCCCCGCGGTGGCCGCGGTAGCCCCGGTTTCTTCACAGTCCATCCAGGCTATCTTCGGAAACCAGAACTGGACGACCCAGGTGAGTGGAAGCAACAACCAGTATCTCCAGGTGACGAACAGGTCGATCCGGTCCGGGAGGCAGTTCACGGACAGCGAATTGCGCAGCGGTGCGGCGGTCTGTATTGTAGGGGAAACGGCGATCAGGAAGCTCTTCGGCGGGCAGGAAGCGCTGGGGGAAAAGATCCGGCTGCAGAAGCTCTCGTGTGAGGTGATCGGCCTGTTGGCGGCAAAAGGACAGAGCACCATGGGCACCGATCAGGACGATATTGTCGTGATTCCGCTTTCCACCTTTCAGCGTCGCATCGCCGGAAATCAGGACGTCGGCTTCATCCAGGTTTCCGTCGAGGAAGGCGTGGCCACGGAAAAGGTCCAGAATGACATCGTTCGACTTCTGCGGGAACGCCGCCATCTCTCGTCCAGCGATGATGATAACTTCAATGTGATGGACATGAAGGAAATCGCCCAAATGCTCACCGGGACAACCCGGATGCTGACCGCCCTGCTGAGTGCCGTGGCGGCAGTCAGTCTGCTGGTCGGCGGAATCGGCATTATGAACATCATGTTGGTGTCGGTGACCGAACGCACCCGCGAGATCGGTATCCGCCTGGCTGTCGGGGCTCTCGAGAGCGAAGTGCTCATGCAGTTCCTGGTGGAAGCCGTGGTGCTTTCTTCCTTCGGCGGTCTGGCCGGAATCGTCCTGGCTCTTACCGCTTCCGTCTGGCTGGCTGGGATCTTGCGCGTTCCCTTCGTCTTCAATGGGGGCATTGTGATGGTTGCGTTCCTGTTCTCAGCCGCCGTGGGAGTGATCTTCGGCTACTTCCCTGCTCTGAAGGCCGCCCGCCTGGACCCCATAGAAGCCTTGCGGCATGAATAGTCCCACCGAATGATTCGGCGGGGGATCAGCCGCATTTCCCGCATATCCTCGCCCCGGCCCCGTTCCGGCCCGTGCCGCCGGGGTGTCGCGACCCTGTAGTGCATCCACCATTTGCATGATTTGCATGATCCGATGCTCTCCGATGATTGACACGAACCGCCTGATTCGTCACAATATTTCATGTATTCCACCAGGAGAGGATTTCCCTTGGAAAAACGTGTATACCCGGTCAACCTGCAGATCAAGGTCATGCTCCTGTTCCTCCTGCTGGGTCTCATGCCTCTTGGAGTGGTGAGCTTCTTCTCCATCAGGACAGCGGAAGGCCTCATCATGAGGTCGGTGACGAGTCACCTCGAGGATGTGGCGACAGACAAGGCTTCGCTGCTCGGCAGATGGATTCTCGAGCGCAAAGCCGACCTGCAGGTTGTGGCCGGATCTTCAGTGTTGAAATCCATGGATGCTGAGCGAATGGCTCCCTATCTCGACCTGGTACGACATAATTATGCGGTTTATGAAAGCCTTATGGTCTTTTCCCCGGATGGGCGGGTCGTGTTTTCGACGCCGCCCGGGGCGGATTCCATCGAAGCGGGAGAATGTCTGCAGCCTTCCGAATCTGAACCGCTGATCCTGTCAGATATCGAACTGGAACCCCGTCGCAGGAAATCCGTTTTCAGGATCTCGGTGCCTGTTCCCGGCAACGATGGGAACACCGCAGGGATCGTGTGTGCCACGGTCGGCACGGAAGCCATTCTCTCCATGATACTCAAAGTGTCTCTGGGCGAAACGGGCGAGTGTTATCTCGTGAATCGCGAAGGGACATTTCTTGCCCACAAGGAACCGGACCGTATCCTTGCCGAAAACATCGCCCTGTCAGAAAGCTTCCGGAACATTTTCAATGGCGGAAACCGCGGCGCGACGTATATCGACTACAGGGGTATCGAGGTGCTGGGAGCGTTGAAAAGAGTCGAGGGCACCGAATGGACCGTCGTGGTGGAACAGGATCGTGATGAGGCCTTCAGGATCGTGGACAGGCTCAAGCGCTACATCCTGCTGGTCATTGTTTTTTCCGTCGGCAGTGCGTTCATGCCGGCGTGGCTTTTCTCCTACTATGTGGTCAATCCTGTTCGCAGGCTGAGTACGGCGGCCGAATGCCTGGCGCGGGGGGAGTTTGAAAAGGCACTGGTGAGGACCGACCGGTCCGATGAAATAGGGACACTCTACAATGCGTTCGGGGATATGGCCAGGCAGCTCCAGGCCCGTCAGCACAGCTTTGAAAGGGCAGTTACACTCAGGGAAGCCGAGCTCAAGGAAACGGATGTGCGCCTGAAAAAGACTCAGCTGGCCGCTGCCCGGTCCGAACAACTCGCGGCCCTCGGGCGGTTGGCGGCCGGAGTAGCGCACGAAATAAGAACGCCGCTGACCTCCCTCAAGCTGTTTCTCGAGTCGGTGGAGAGCGAAATCGAAATATCCCCGGAATACGTGGAGGATTTCAGGGTGGCCATGGATCAGATCGGCAGGATGGAAGCCACCATCAACCGTTTTCTCGATTACGCCAAGCCGAGGGATCCCATCCTGTCCCGGATAGAAGTGGGACAACTGGTGCACGATGCCATGCTCATTGTCAAGCCCAGGGCCAGGCAGCAGGAAACGTCCGTACGTGTGGATGTGCCTGAAGGGCTGCCTCTTCTCCTGGGCGACAGACGACAACTGGGTGAGGTTCTTCTCAACCTCCTGGTCAATGCCCTCGAAGCCGCTGCCGCGGGCGGCAGCATCCACATCGCCGCATCTCTCCATCACGAGGAAACGGGAAATGAGGCACAGGAATTTGTGCGCATCGACGTTCGGGACGAGGGGCCCGGGATAGCGGCTGAGGATCTGCCCAGGCTGTTCGACCCGTTTTTCACGACAAAACGCACGGGAACCGGTCTCGGCCTGTCCATTGCCTACAGTGCCGTGAAGCGGCATGGAGGAAGGATGACGGCCCGCAGTGTTCCGGGCAGCGGAACCACCTTTTCTGTCTTGATACCGGTGTCGTTGACAGGAGGGATGGAGATGGAGACAGATGGAAAGAATACTTATAGTTGACGACGACGAAGGACTCGTTCATTTCCTGGGCCGTTTTTTCAAGCGGCAGGGATACGACGTCCATTCCTGCACGGGAGGGCGGACCGCCCTCGATTACGTGGCCCGGACTCAGTTCGATCTCATCCTGCTGGATTACAAGATGCCTGACCTGAACGGCCTGGACACGCTCAAGGAAATACGCAAATCCCAGGTCAAGACTCCAGTTATCATCATGACCGCTTATGGAACGACGGAGACGGTCATCGAGGCCATGAGGCTGGGGGCCTACGACTACCTGGCCAAACCCTTCGACCGGGAGGAACTCAGGAGGGTGTCCGCAGATGCCCTGGAAGTGAACCGTCTGATGAAGGAAGTGGTAAGCTTTCCCAGTGCACACAATGACGCCTCCGCAGATCTGCAGAGCATGGTGAGGATCGTGGGCACCAACAGGAAAATGCAGGAAATCTACAAACTCATCGGGCAGATAGCCGATAAGGACGTGACGGTACTCATTACCGGGGAAAGCGGAACGGGAAAGGAACTGGTCGCCCGGGCCATATACCACCACAGCCACCGGAAGAATAAACCCTTTCTCACGATCAACTGCGCGGCCATCCCGGACACCCTTTTCGAAAGCGAACTGTTCGGTTATGAGCGCGGAGCCTTCACGGGAGCGGAACGGGGCCATATCGGCAAGTTCGAACGATGCCACGGAGGCACCCTCTTCTTTGATGAAATCGGAGACATGTCGCTTTCCACCCAGGCCAAGGTCCTGCGCATCCTGCAGCAGGGAGAATTCGAGAGGCTCGGAGGCACCGAGACGCTCAGGGCCGATGTACGGGTCATCGCAGCGACAAACAAGGACCTCGAAGAAATGGTGGTACAGGGCCTTTTCAGGGAAGACCTGCTCTGGAGGCTCAAAATCATCTCCATCCATCTGCCTCCTCTGAGGGAGCGCATCGAAGATGTACCCGTGCTGGTGGACTATTTCGTGAGGCGCTTCAGCAGGGAATACCGCACACCGATCCGCCACGTATCCGAAGCGGCCCTCGGCAAGCTCAAATCCTATTCCTGGCCGGGCAACGTCAGGGAGTTGGAAAACTGCATCCGCAGGGCCGTGCTGCTGTGCCAGGGGGACGTCCTGCTCGAGGAACACCTCGGTATCGAAAGGGAGGAGCCTGTTCCCCCCGGAAGCCTCGGCAGCCATCAACTGCTCCAGAACATCGAAAGAAAGCTCGACGACCTCCTCGTGGATCTCACAGGGCTCGCTCGACGCGAACCTCACACCAATACATTTGAACTGGTGGAAAAGGCCTTCATTTCCAGGGTGCTGAAAGAATGCGGCTTCAACCAGGTGAAGGCGGCGAAAATGCTCGGCATCAGCCGCAATACACTCAGGCACCGTATGAAGAAATACGCCGTCCTGTCTCCCGACGATTGAACAGGCAAAGCAACTGCTGCTTTTTCACACGGGCTGTTCAAAATTCGAACAGTCGGCTTGTGATCCTATTAACGAAGTATTTCGAGTCCTTGAACTCTTCCTGCCTTTTTGTCCTGTGGGTTCCCTCCATTCTCGACCCGCGAATCCTGGAAGGCCATCGCTTTCGTTCAGATCGCTATGGTCGGTATATCCTAATAATTACAAAATGTTGGAGTTTATGTAGGCCTCCATCCCGAGTTGGGCACGTCTTTTGCCTTTAGGGCGGTCGGATGGTATCCGGCGGATGGAACGGGCAGGACTGTTCTGAGGTCTTATCCACCGGTAATGAGGCTTACAGGGTTTGGCGGTTGTGCCCCGGTGCGGTTGAACCGAAACCCCGGCCCGCGAGGTTTGCTGGTGGGCACGGGCAGGCGAGGTGTTGATGATGCGGGGGGGAGTGAGTGATCCGGTGCATTGCGGGAACGGGTGCCTGGATCATGAGAAATGGGAGATAGGGCGGAATGCCGCGAGGCTGAGACACTTCAGGGGTGTGGCGGCCGTGGTGATGAGCGATGCGCTGAGGGTATGGGAGGAGGTCTGGGATTCTTTTCGGGATTTGAGGGACCCGGATGCGATCCTGGAAGGCGGCTCGGAGCCTCCCGGGCGACTGAATTGCGGCGACTGGGATTCGGTCAGAGACAAGCTCCACCTGCTCGGGCACTACATTCATTACACGAAAAGGCTTTGTGAGGGAACGCTTGGTGATCCCGAAGAAAAGGAAAGAAAGGAGTAGAGATGCCCAGTCAGCTGAAGGTGATATCCGGCAACGACCAGGGGGAGAGCCGGCACAGGACGATGGTATCCGAAGAAAACGTCAGGCACTTCTGCAGCGTGACCCATTCGGTGCTCCAGGAGGCGCAGAAGACCTGGACTGAGATCTGGAAGGAGCTGGAAGGGTCCGTGGTGGATGGGGTGACGGTGTTGCCGGACGCCGAGGACGGGTTCCGGCCGTTGTGCGGATGGCCCGAGTTCCTCGAGAAGATGTGGGTTCTCAAACACCATCTCGATTATGCGACGAAATATTCCGAAAGCAAGGTCTACAGGTATTGATTGGAGTGGCGTGTGCCGAAGAACGGGGACATGGCGGAAGCGCGCCGCCCCGGTATGAATCGCATGGGAAAGATTGGGGAGGCGGCTGTCCGGTCGAGAGGAACGGCCGTCGTATCTATAAGAAACTTGGAGGGAATCACAATGTCCGGCAATCACAACAACAACGGCAGCAACCCATTTATGATAGCTCGAAAGCAGGTGAACGACTGCGCAGACATTCTTCAACTCGGGGAAAATGTGCGGGAGATTCTTCTCCACCCGATGCGGGAATTTCACGTCAATTTTCCCGTTCGCATGGATGACGGGTCCACCAGGATCTTCCAGGGGTTCCGTGTTCAGTACAACGATGCCAAGGGGCCTACCAAAGGGGGAATCCGGTTTCATCCCGAGGAAACCATAGATACCGTGAGAGCACTGGCGGCATGGATGACCTGGAAGTGCGCGCTGCTCGACCTGCCTCTCGGCGGCGGCAAGGGGGGAGTGATCTGCAACCCGAAGACCCTTTCGAAACAGGAACTCGAGCGGGTGAGCCGTACGTACATCAGGGCGATCAGCCCTTTTATCGGTCCCGACAAGGACATCCCGGCGCCTGACGTGTATACGAATCCCCAGATCATGGCCTGGATGGTGGACGAGTATTCGTCGATCATAGGGAAAAACCAGTTTGGAGTGATCACTGGAAAACCGCTGCCGTTGTGCGGGTCTCCGGGGCGTGGAGACGCGACTGCCAGGGGGGGGCTGTACACCCTTCGGGAAGCGGCGCAACGGGTGGGGATTGACCTGAGCAAAGCCACCATGGCCATTCAGGGTTTCGGAAATGCGGGGAGCTATGCGGCAAGCCTTGCGGAAGTTCTGTTCGGTTCGCGAATCGTCGCCGTCTCCGATTCCAAGGGGGGAGTAGCCTGTAAGAGTGGCGTCAACATTTCAAAGGTATTGAACCACAAGAAAAACACGTCCTCGGTCGTCGGCTGCAGCGGCACCGAGAACATCAGCAACGATGAACTGCTGCAGATGGACGTGGATGTGCTCGTCCTGGCCGCCCTCGAGGGTACGCTCACCGAAAAGAACGCCGGGAGCGTGAGGGCGAAAGTACTCGTCGAGCTCGCCAACGGCCCTACCACTCCCGAAGCGGACGAGATTCTCTACAGGAAAGGCGTCCACGTGATCCCCGATTTTCTGTGCAACGCCGGGGGAGTCACCGTTTCTTATTTCGAGATGGTCCAGAATGCCTACATGTTTTGCTGGGACGAAAAGGATGTCCATGAGCGGCTGGACAAAAGGATGACGAGGGCTTACCACGAGGTGTTGGAGACATCCGAGTCTTTCCGGATCAATATGCGCAAGGCCGCTTACGTCGTGGCTGTGGACAGGGTTGTTAAGGCCATGGAGTTGCGGGGATGGACCTGAAGCATTAAAATATATAATTAAACATCGTTCCCGTGAAAGCCTGGGAACGCGAACCCTTGTGGAGTTCGGACTCCCTCTTCCTCGATAGCGGTGGAGTATTTCCTGCAGGCGGCTGTTTCAGCAGCCTCGGGAAGGTGAAGAGGGAGTCTGGAAAGCGATTTGGGTGAGATTTTTCCCGTGGACGGCCGATTGCGGCCGGACTGAGGAAGGCCGGTATGCGATGCAGGAGCCGGTAAAAGCCCGGTGCGGCAAGGACCGCTTCGGGCTTTTGACGGCTCCTGCAGTGCGTTCGTCACTACCGTTTGGATCCGGTGTTCTATTTGTTTATGGATGCGGCAGTCGTGGCCGCCTGGAGGCGGGGTTTCCAGCGGGTGCCGCGGAAAGTGTATGGAGGAATTTCATGGCCAGGGCGAAAAGGAGGATTTACGTCACAGAATTCGATATGAAGCGACTGGACAAGTTGATAGACGCTCTCGAAGATTTTGACGAACGCAACAAGAGATATCTCGAAGAACTGGAAGATGAACTGCGCCGGGCGAAGGTCGTTCCTTCGAAGGAAATTCCCGGCGACATCGTTACCATGAATTCCACGGTGCGCCTGACCGACCTGGATTCAGGTGAAGAGGCGGTCTACTCGCTTGTCTTTCCGGGTGAAGCCGACTACAAGGCGAGGAAGATCTCCATACTGGCTCCCATCGGGACTGCGCTGATCGGCTATCGTGTGGGGGACACCCTGGAATGGCAGGCGCCGGCCGGTATAAGAAGATTCAGGATCGACGAAATCCTGTATCAGCCGGAGTCGGCTGGAGATTTCGATCGGTAGGCGAGAAAGTCATCGTTCTGAATTCAGAAATCGACATGGGCCGGCCAAGATGCATTCAACCATTCCTGCAGCCGGCCCGGAGGCATCCTGGCATTTCGCACCCCCCCCGAAAGGTACGATCCCCTTCCCGTCGAGCGGCGGGGGCTTCGAATCAGGGCCTGCCGATGAGGTTGACCCGGCGACCGCCTGCCGCAATCCATCCGGGATAATGGTCAAAACCGTTTGACAGCACTTGCCGTCGTGGTAAAAAGACAGTGATCGGTTGATTCAGCTTCCTGAAAATGACCATTCCACAAGCTCATTCTGTGATTCCTTTTCCCTACTGGTGATCGACATTCGCCGGCATCCGGCGGAGCGCGCCTGGATGGATCGGATCTCGCGTGGTGCGACGACCCTGGTTCATCGTGGGCAGGGTGAGGGGCGGGTTTTGCCATGGAAGTCATTTCGAGGTGGGAGCATGGGTTTGACGGCGCGTGACGTTATGGATACACGGTTCTTTACGCTGCTTCCTGAAACCACAGTTGCGGAAGCCGTCAAGGCCTTCAGGAGGGCAGGTGAGGAACTGAACCGCAGGGTCTTCGGGATGATGGTGACCAGCCCGGATGGAGAGCTTCTCGGGATGGTCTCCATGTATGATATCCTGATTCTCATGCGCCCCAAGCACATCCACATCTGGGGAGAAATGCACGACATTGATGTCTCGGGTTTCATGGATGAATGCTACCTCCGGGCGAAGTCCATACCGGTGGGAGACCTGATGACCACCGACGTCATCACACTCACTCCGGACACGCATCTGCTCCAGATTGTCGATATTATGGTGAGAAAGCACCTCCGCCGTATTCCGGTTTTGGATGGTGGAAAGGTAATTGGAATCGTACACATATCGAGCGTCTTCTTCTTCCTGATGGAACGCTGAGGACTGTGCGTTCATGGCTCATGCCCCCATGTCGGTCAAAGATCGGAAGAATGTACTGAGTGGTCTGAAGGTCCGGGAGGCGATGAGAAGAATCGCCGTCCACCTGCCCGAGAGCGCTTCCGTCGACGAAGCCACCCGGTGTGCCATCAAGTTCAAGGTCAGCGCCATTCTCATCACCGGCAGGGAGTACCAGGCACTTGGAGTGGTGTCCAAAACGGACCTCATGTGTGCCTACTATGCCGGACTACCTCTCGAAACGCCCGTCTCGACCATCATGAGGAGTCCGCCTCTTTTCTGCGGCATGGACGATTCGCTGGACGCGGCGCTGGACACCATGCGCAGCAAGGGAGTACACCGCCTGTATGTGCGAGGAGACGATCCCGATCAGGCGATCGGGATCCTGGCCTATCCCGATATCGTAGGTCTGCTTTACAGGTACTGCCACAAGTGCGAGCACAATACACTCAGAACCAGGAAGGTTCCCTCGATATTCAATTTTTCGGACACTTTCAAGGTTCGTGACGTCATGAATCCGTCACTGCTCGTTTTCAGAGAGGAGGCTATCCTGTCCAGTGTTATGGAGGGGCTCTCTGCGCATCGGATTGGAGCGGTTCTCATCAGGGGACGCAACAATCTTCCTTCGGGAGTGGTATCCAAGACGGATCTCATCATGGCCTACCGGCATGGTATTCGGCCGACTGCCGAGGCGGCGACAATCATGAGTTCTCCCGTCCGGTCGTGCGATCACAACGAACAACTGGTTTCCGCCATTCAAAAGATGATCTTTTCGGACGTGCATCGTTTCTTTGTCTACCGGGACAATCCGGACAACATCGTCGGTGTTCTGACTCTTACGGACGCCGCAAGGGTTCGTTCCGGGTCGTGCCGAGCGTGTGTCAGCAGCCGCATAAGACTGTAGATTTCCCCATCACCCCGCGTTGCCGCTTCCGTCAAATCCGCTTTTTACCGGAAAACCGCATGCCGTCTCTCCAGCCTCCATCGGTTGAACCGAAGGTGCCGGCTTGCCTGGAAGGATTCAACGGGCGGGTGCGATCGAAGGAGAATGAAGGAAGAATGAAACGCACAGGAACCGAAGCGTTTCCACATGTTCGAGCGATGCGTGGGAATGTGGTTCATCCGGCATTTTCTCATAAACGAATACCTCCGGTGCTTTTCACGCAAAGGATCGAAGGCATCACGACATCATTCCCGCAACAACCTCATTTGCCACCGCGACCTCATTCCGCACCACAACGTCATTCCCGCAAAAGGCGGGAATCCATTCTAAACGCGGATCACACCATAAAGATGTCTCCACCCGGGATTGCCTCGCTCTATCCATCTTGTCTTCCAGGCTCTTTCCCCTTTCTTGTAACTGTTTACTTAAAACTGTTTCGCCGTGCACGGTTATCTTTTCCTGGGTTCCCGCTTTCGCGGCAATGACTTTGTCGCGAAAACGATGTTGTCGCGGGTGTATTCCACCCTTGTGTGGCAGCTGTCCGGGTACGCGTTTGCCGGATGAACCGTTTTTTCGGGCCATGGTTATTCTCCTGGTTTAGGTTTGTCGATTCAACCGGAGTTCAATCCCGGGTCGACCTATTTTCATGGTTGGTTGTGAGCCTGCGGCTCATGGAAGTTTGCCGGAAGAACCAGAAGTATTTGCAAGGGAACTTTTCTAATGGTAGACGTTGAAATAGGTTCTCCATGCGTGCATCTTACTGCTCGGGTATCCGGGCAGCCGTGATTTGCGGCTTCAGAGGGCAACCAGAGCGGGAAGGAGGGGTTCCGGTGAATCAATCCGATAAACGATCGAGGGGGCATTTCAGTGATTATGACGACCTGTTCTTCTCGGACGAATCGAAAAGATCCACGGAGAGAGTCGATATGTCTCCTTTCGGTACCGAGGGCTGTCAGTGGGTGCTGGACTATTCCTACCTTGAAGATGTTCAGGACAAGCAGGACGAATGAAGTCTGAGGGTTTTCCAGACCACACGACCAGGGGGGAGGGGCTGATGAAAACAGCGTTTGCGGTTGTCGTCTTCGTGTTTGCCGTTCTTGCAGCTCTGAGTGATGCACGGGGGGAACCTTCGGTCAGCGGTTCGACGGAGGAGTGCATCGGATGTCACGTGAGCACTCATCCAGGCATAGTGGAGGGGTGGAAACGAAGCCGCCATGCCGCGACCACACCCGCCGAGGCCATGAAAGTCTCGGGGCGTGCCCGGAAGATCTCCAGCGGGGATGTGCCCGAGGATCTCAAGAATGTGGCGGTGGGGTGCGCCGAGTGTCACCTCATGAGGCCGCGTGCTCACACGGACACCTTCGAACACAACGGCTACGACGTTCATGTGGTGGTCAGCCCGCAGGATTGCGCAGTCTGCCACGTGGTCGAAACCGAACAGTACGGCAGGAACCTGATGGCCCATGCCTACGGAAACCTGGTGAACAACGACGTGTACAAGATGCTGATCAGCGCCGTCAACGACACCCCCGTCATGGACAAGGGCAGGCTCGCCATTCAACCTTCCAATGCCGCCACGGATGCTGAATCCTGCCTCTACTGCCATGGCACGCGCCTCGAGGTCACCGGGAAACAGACCCGGGAAACGACGGTGGGTGAAATGGAATTTCCGGTGATCGCCGGCTGGCCCAACGGTGGAGTCGGCCGCGTGAACCTGGACGGAAGCGTGGGTTCATGTTCAGCATGCCATACTCGGCACGAGTTCTCCATTTCCATGGCTCGAAAGCCCTACACCTGCAAGGAATGCCACGTGGGCCCGGATGTCCCGGCCTACAAGGTGTATGAAGCCAGCAAGCACGGGAACATCTATTCGGCGAAATATCAGGACTGGAACTTCAAGAACGTACCCTGGACCGCGGGGAAGGATTTCACGGCACCCACCTGTGCCGTATGCCACATCAGCGAGGTGGTCGGCCTCGATGGGGAAATCGTTTCGAAGCGCACTCACGAAGTGAAGGATCGCCTCCCCTGGCGCATTTTCGGGCTGATCTACGCTCATCCGCACCCGCGTGACGCGGATACCTCCGTGATTCGAAACCAGCAGGGACTGCCTCTTCCCACGGACTTCGGAGGAGGAATCGCGGCAAATTACCTCATGAACGAGCAGGAACGTGCCGAGGCTCAGAAGGCCATGCAGGCCACCTGTTTCGCATGCCATGACGGTTCCTGGGTCGACGGCCACTGGGAAAGATTCGTGAACACCATCGAGCAAACCAATGCCGCTGCCTTGACCGGGACTCAGATCATGGGTGAAATCTGGAAGCGGGGACTTGCCGTGAACCATGAAAAGGGAGGCAATCCCTTTGACGAGTACATCGAGAGGGTGTGGAGCGACATGTGGCTCTTCTACGGCAATTCCGTCCGGTTTGCCTCGGCGATGGGGGGAGGCGGCGACTATGCGGTTTTTGCGGACGGACGCTACCAGATGACAAAGGCGATCCGGGAACTGGACGACTGGCTCGCTCTCCGGAAAAAACTCCCCAAATAAGCCAGGCAGGGACACTCGAGGGTCCGGGCCTCCTCCGGACCCATTGCCCTGGCGGGAAGTACGGCCTGACTCCAGGCCCATGAAGGGTCCCGCCGGGATGGGCATACGCCATGCGGCCGGCCGCTGTCGCCCGCGAAACCGACTCCTCTGCGGAGTGCCGGCCTCTGCCGGGCCTTCCGAAACTCCCGCCTGCCTCCTTGTTCCCTCGAACGGTGGCTCCGCCTCGAACCGATGATTATGATTTCGACAGGGAAGATTCATCGCCGGGGAAGCCATGCCCGCGCAGATCCGGAACATCTCCGGGAGAGGATGTGTCATGAAACCATACGAGGGTACCGATTACTTTGATTGCAGCGAGTTGCTGACCGATTCCGAAAAGGATCTTCGAGACAAGGTCCGCGGCTGGGTGGAGAAGAGGTATCTCCCCGGCGTGTCTGACTGGTTCGAACAGGGAATATTCCCGGTTCATCTCATTCCCGAAATGGCCGGTCTCGGGCTGTTCGGACTCAAACTGAAGGAATACGGTGGAGCTGGAGTAAACAGCACGGCATACGGGCTGGTGTGCCAGGAAATCGAGCGCGGAGACAGTGGTCTGAGGTCGTTCGTATCGGTGATGAATTCGCTCGTCATGTTTCCCATCGCCCGCTTCGGCAGTGATGAACAGAAGGCCACGTGGCTGCCGGCCATGGTGCGCGGGGAAAAGATCGGCTGTTTCGGAATGACGGAGCCCGAGACCGGGTCGGACCCTCAAAGCATGCGGACGACGGCGGTCAGGCGGGGGGATCGGTACGTCCTGAACGGGAGAAAGATGTGGATCACCAACGGGGAAATTGCCGATGTGGCCATCATCTGGGCAATGACTGAAGAAGGGATACGAGGGTTCCTCGTGGAAAAAGGTACTCCGGGATTCTCCGCTCATCCCATCAAACGCAAGTTCTCCCTGAGAGCTTCCGTGACATCGGCCCTCGTTCTGGACAATGTGTCCATTCCCGCGCAAAACATCCTGCCTGGAGTCGAGGGGCTCCGGTCGGCGTTCATGTGTCTTGGCGAAGCGCGCTTTGGAATTGCCTTCGGCACGGTGGGTGCCGCCATGGCCTGCTACGAGACCGCGCTCGACTATGCCAAGAATCGCATCCAGTTCCAGGTCCCCATCGCATCCTTCCAGCTGGTCCAACGGAAGCTGGTCAAGATGCTGACGGAAATAACCAAGGCTCAGCTCCTGTGCATCCGCCTCGGACGCCTCAAGGACGAAGGCCGTGTGCGGCCTGTCCAGATCTCCATGGCCAAGATGAACAATTCGGCCGAGGCACTCAAGATCGCGCGAACTGCCAGGGATATCCTGGGAGCCAACGGCATCAGCCTCGGGTACTCCGTTATCCGGCACATGCTGAATCTCGAGACCGTGAACACCTACGAGGGTACGGAAGACATACATGCTTTGGCCATCGGGCGCGACATCACCGGGATGAATGCTTTTTCCTGCAGGCAGGAGTGACTTTCCGGTCAGTCCAGGTCAAAACGTATGCCCTGCGCCAGCGGCATTTCTTCCGACCAGTTGATCGTGGTGGTCTGCCGCCGCATGTATGCCTTCCATGCATCGGACCCCGCCTCTCTGCCGCCTCCCGTGTCCTTTTCACCGCCGAAGGCTCCCCCGATTTCCGCCCCGGAGGTGCTGACATTCACGTTGGCGATGCCGCAGTCGCTTCCCTGGTGGCTGAGGAACCATTCGGCCTCCCTGATGTCCCGGGTGAAAATGGAGGAACTCAAACCCTGGGGCACTCCGTTGTGACAGGCGATCGCCTCTTCGAATGTATCGAAGGCGATCACGTAAAGGATCGGGGCGAAGGTTTCCTGCTGAACGATCGGGAAATCGTTGCGTGCCTCGGCGATGCACGGCGTGACGTAAGCTCCCCGGTCGTAGATCCCTCCCGAGAGGATTTCTCCTTCGTAAAGGATTCTTCCACCCTGGAGCCTCAGGGTTTCCAGTGCCTCCTGCATGGCTTGCAGCGCATGCCGGTCGATGAGCGGGCCCATCAGCACACCCTCGTCCATCGGGTCGCCGATCCGGATCTGCCGGTAGGCGTTGATGAGCATGTCCACGAGGGTATCCCGGATGCTGCGCTCCACGATCAACCGGCGAACGGTCGTGCATCGCTGTCCGGCCGTGCCCACCGCTCCGAAGACAATGGCCCGGACGGCCAGGCGGAGGTCCGCATTTTTCGTCACGATGACGGCGTTGTTGCCGCCAAGTTCGAGAAGCGGTCTGCCCAGCCGCTCCATGACTGTCCGTCCCACTGTTCGCCCCATCCTGACGCTGCCGGTGGCGGAAAGGAGAGGGATTCGACGGTCGGCCGCGAGCAGATCCCCGACATCTTCCCTTTTCCCGATGACCAGGTTCAGAACTCCAGGCGGAACGGCACATGCATCGAGCACCCGCCCGGCGATCTTCATGGCGGCGACGGCGCAAAGCGGCACCTTGCTCGAAGGTTTCCACAAGACGGTATCCCCGGCCACGAGGGCGATCATGGCGTTCCATGCCCACACGGCCACGGGAAAGTTGAACGCCGTGATCACTCCAACCGGTCCCAGGGGATGCCATTGTTCATACATGCGGTGCCTGGGTCGTTCACTGTGCATGGTCAGCCCGTAAAGCATGCGCGACTGGCCGACGGCGAAATCACAGATGTCGATGACTTCCTGGACCTCCCCTTCTCCTTCGGACCGGATCTTTCCTGATTCGAGGCTCACCAGGAGGCCAAGATCCCTCTTGCAGCTGCGGAACGCATCTCCCAGGCGCCGCACGATTTCTCCCCGCCTGGGAGCGGGGACCATGCGCCATTGTTCGAAGGCTTGCACCGCTGCGGATACCGCGCGTTCATAGTCGTCTCCCGATGCCTGGCGTATAGAACCGAGGGGAATCCCATCGATCGGAGAAAGGGATTGGATGGTCCCGCCCCGGCATTCGAGCCACTCCACACCGGTGGAGGCTCCTTCGTTCAGGTCCGTTATGCCCAGTCTTTCGAGCAGCTCCCGCAGGTCGTTTCCCGAGATCGGCATTCTTTCTCCCCCTTTCCGGATCGAGTATGCCCGCTCGCATGCCTCTATCCCGCTACGGACCGGACGGACTCCTCGAACATGCCAAGCCCCACGTCCACCTCTTCAGCGGAAACGGTCAGGGCCGGGCAGAAACGGATGGTATTGTCTCCACAGCCGAGAAGCAGAAGCCCTCTTGTAAACGCCTTCCGGATGACTTCGTTTCTCCATCGGGATGCCCGCTCCTTGGTCACCCGGTCTTTCACCAGTTCAACTCCGACCATGAGTCCTTTGCCGCGGACATCGCCAAGGCACTCGATGGACTTCTGCATTTCCCGCAGGCCGTTCATGAGCTGTTCTCCACGGGCCGCGGCATTGGCCATGAGGGATTCCTCGATAAGCTCTATGGTCGCAAGAGCTGCACGACATGCGAGTGGATTGCCTCCGAAGGTGGAAGCGTGGGAGCCCGCTTCCCAGTTCATGATTTCGGCGCGCGCGACCATGGCGCCCAGGGGCAGGCCCGAGGCGATCCCCTTGGCCAGGGCCATGATGTCCGGTTCGACACCGAAGTGTTCCATGGCGAACATCTTTCCTGTTCTTCCCATGCCGGACTGGACTTCGTCGGCTACAAGAAGGATCCCGTAGTTGCCGGCGAGGCGCTGCAGTTCGCGGTGGAATTCGGCTGGAGGCACGATGTATCCCCCCTCCCCCTGTATGGGTTCGACAAAGATGGCTGCAACTTCGTCGGGAGGAACGGTGGTACGGAAAAGGGTGTCTTCGAGCCATCGCACGCAGGCCACGTCGCATCGAGGATAGCACAGCCCCTGGGGACAGCGGTAGCAGTAAGGGTAAGGGATGTGGGTGATCCCGGGGACAAGGGGGCTGTAGTTTCTTTTCTGTATGGCCTTGCTGGCCGTGAGGGAGAGCGCGCCCATGGTGCGCCCGTGGAACGCGCCGAAAAAGGCGATGTTCAGCTCCCTCCTGGTATTCCACCTTGCAAGCTTAAAAGCCGCCTCCACAGCCTCGGCCCCCGAGTTGCCGAAAAAGACCTTGCGATGACCGCCCCCGGGGACGAGACTCGCCAGTTTTTCAGCCAGGATGATCTGGGGAGTGTAATAGAAGTCGGTGCCGGACATGTGCAGCAGCCGGTCCGCCTGGTCCTTTATGGCCTCAACCACGCGCGGATGGCAGTGACCCGTGGCGCATACGGCTATTCCTGAGGTAAAGTCGAGAAATTCGTTTCCGTCCGGATCGGTTACCCAGAGTCCCTCGGCTCTTTCGGCCACGAGAGGATAAACCCGGGTGTACGAGGGGGAGACGTAACGACTGTCCAGGGCGATGAGTGCTTCCGCCCGCGGGCCTGGAAGCGGTGTGACTATTCTGGGATGTCTCATGGCAGATACTCCATGTCTGATCCGTGTTCAGTGGGAAATCTGGGGTCCGGTTCAAGAACGCTGCCATGCAATATAAGCATCGACACCGGGAGTGTTCAAATTACAGCCGGAGCAAGAAAACGAAGGAAAGAGCGACGAACCGGGACGGGTGAGCCGGAAGCCGCGGGCTCGTGCCGGCGGCGAAGTATGATACCAAAAGCGGGCGTCGAATCTAGCCAATCCATGCCGTGGTAATTATATTAACAGCGTTTTTGTGCATTCATCTCTTCCCTTCTGAAATCCACAATTTTTCCGCGGGCGGACATGCGCGCGAACAAAGGAAAAGAAGCGATGCCCAGAAAAGCCATCAATCTTACCTGCAAGGTGGAATACCTTTCCATTCTGGACGAGACAGGAAAACTGGACAAGAAGCTCGATCCATCCATACCCGACGATCTGCTGCTCCGACTTTACCGTGCGATGCTTCTCGCCCGCCGGTTTGACGAACGTATGCTTGTTCTTCAGCGGCAGGGAAAGATCGGGACCTTCGCTCCCATCAAGGGCCAGGAAGCGCAGGTGGGCGCGGCTGCAGTGCTCGAACCCGGTGACTGGCTCGTACCATCCTTTCGCGAGATGCCTTCAGAGGTCTGGCGGGGGAAGAGCATGGAGAGCGTTCTGTTCACCTACGGCGGATACAATGAAGGAGGCTACATCCCGGAGGGGATTAACAATCTTCCCGTGTCCATCCCCGTGGGTTCCCAGACCCTTCATGCCGTGGGCCTGGGGTACGCGATGAAGTATCGCGGGGATAGGAGCGTCGCCATGGTATTTTTTGGAGACGGAGCCACGTCCGAGGGGGATTTCCACGAGGCTATGAACTTCGCTGCGGTCTTCCGGACACCCACCGTGTTCATGTGCCAGAACAATCACTGGGCGATTTCCGTTCCGCGATCCAGGCAGAGCCATTCGAAAACCCTTGCTCAGAAGGCTCTTGCCTACGACATGCCGGGGATCCAGCTGGACGGCAATGACGTGCTGGCCGTCTACGCGGGCGCGAAGGAGGCCGTGGATCGAGCCCGTTCCGGAGGTGGACCGACCTTGATCGAGCTGGTCACCTACCGCATGTCCATGCATACCACTGCGGACGATCCGAAGAAGTATCGCAGCGAGAAAGAGGTCGAGGAATGGGAGAAGAGGGATCCCATCGTGCGCTTCGAAAAATACCTCAGGGGCAGGAATCTTCTCACGGACGCCGGGGTCGAGGAGATGGACGAGGATGTGCGCAACGAGGTGAGGGAGGCGGAAGAACGCTGGCTGGAACAGATCGGGAAGGGAGTCGATCCGCTGGATATGTTCGACCATGCTTATGCCGAAATGCCCCCTTCCCTGCGAGCCCAGAAAGAGGAGCTGGAACGGGAACTCAGCGAGAAAAAGCGATGAGCCCGGAACGTCCGGTACCGCCTGCCTCGACGGCAGGTTCGGTGAAGAGGGAATCGAGTCCCAACCCAATTGCATGAGGGATATGAAATATGCCGAAAATAAACATGGTTCAGGCGATCAATCTGGCTTTGAGCCAGGAAATGGAAAAGGATGACAGCGTGGTGGTCCTGGGCGAGGACGTGGGTGTGGACGGCGGAGTCTTTCGCGTGACCGACGGACTGATCGACCGGTTCGGCCCCGAGAGGGTAATCGATACTCCACTGGCGGAATCGGGCATTGCGGGCTTTTCCATCGGAATGGCCCTGTACGGGCTGAAACCGGTGTGTGAAATGCAGTTCTCGGGATTCAGCTACTTTGCCATGCACCAGATGGAATCCCATGCCGCGCGACTGCGCTGGCGTTCGGGTGGAAGATTCAGCGTCCCGATGGTTCTCCGGGCACCGTACGGAGGTGGAGTGCGGGCTCTCGAGCACCATTCCGAGAGCCGAGAAGCGTACTGGGCACATACTCCGGGGCTCAAAACCGTTATCCCGTCCTCCCCCCGCAACGCGCGGGCTCTCCTGGTCAGCGCCATACGCGATCCGGATCCTGTGATCTTTTATGAACCCAAGGCCCTTTACAGGGCCTTCCGGGAGGATGTACCCGATGAGGAGGAGACATTGCCCATCGGCAAGTCTCAGATCGTTCGAGAAGGGAAGGACGTGACCCTGATCTCGTATGGGGCTTCCATGCGGCCGGTGCTCGAAGCGGCATCGGAGCTTTCTGCCAGGCACGGGATCGAGGCGGAAGTCATCGACCTGCTCACCGTCTCTCCCATGGATGACGAGCTGTTTACCGGTTCCGCCAGGAAAACCGGGCGTGTGGTGCTGGTGCACGAAGCGCCGAGAAGCTTCGGGCCGGGGGCCGAGATCGTAGCCCGGCTGGTGGAAAAATCCTTCCTCTTCCTCGAAGCCCCCGTTCGGCGTGTCACCGGCTTTGATATCGTGATCCCTCTCTATCAGAGGGAAACGGAATACCTGCCCGGCCCGGAAAGGATTATGAAGGCCGTTCGGGAGACACTCGATTTCTAGCATCCATTCGATGTGGCTGCGCAGGTATGCCGCCCGGGCAGGTTGCTTCAGCCCGGTGCTGTATAGCGCGCGGCCATGGACAGGCACCACGCCGCAGGATCTGAGGAGGAGGTATGGCGGTAGAATTCAGGCTCCCCGACCTCGGGGAGGGAATCCATGAAGGTGAGATCGTCGAAGTGCTCGTGGCGGTGGGAGACAAGGTTGTGGACGGGCAGCCCGTGCTCATCGTCGAGACGGACAAGGCGACTACGGAAATCCCCGCTCCGGTATCGGGAAGGGTGAAGGATATCAGGGTAAGACCCGGTGAGACGGTCAAGGTGGGTGACGTACTCATGACCTTCGAAGAGGAAGCTGGAGCGAGGCCTCGAAAAGGTGTGGAGGTTTCCCCGGAACCGCCGGTGGCTGAGGCACCGGTTTCCGTGGAAGGCCGCATCGAAGCGGCGCCCGGAGGAACACCTCCAACGGCAGCCGGCGAAACGGTCGCCGCGACTCCGTCCACCCGGCGGCTGGCGAGGGAACTTGGAGTGGATCTTCGGCTGGTGTCTCCCAGCGGGCCGGGAGGGCGGGTCACTCCCGAAGATGTTCGAGCCTTTGCCGCGGAGAAAGCGCGGGTGCCGGTCGAGCCACGGGAAAAACCCGTTCCTGAAGAAAGAAGGGAGGTCCGTTCCCCGGAGGTCCCGCGGGTATCCATTGGGGACGCCGACGCGTTCGGCCCCATCGAACGCGTTACATTGAGATCGGTGCGGAAGGCGACCGCGAAGCATATGGCCCTTGCGTGGTCTCAGATCCCTCACGTGACCCACCAGGACGCGGCCGATATCACCGAACTGGACAGGTTCCGCCGCAGGCACAAGGCCGACGTGGAAAAGGCGGGTGGTGCGCTGAGTCTTACCGTGTTTGTGCTGAAGGCGGTTGTTGCGGCGCTCAAGGATCATCCCCGGTTCAATGCCACCCTGGACAACGAGGCCGGCGAGATCATCCTCAAGCATTATTATCACGTGGGAGTGGCCGTGGATACCGATCGCGGATTGATCGTTCCCGTGATTCGAGACGCGGACAGCAAGAGCCTGGTGGAGATAGCCGGGGAACTGCCGGTGCTCGTAAAGCGCACCCGGGAAGGGAAAATAGACCGGGAAGACATGGCCGGCGGCACCTTCACCATTACCAACATCGGCATCCTGGGCGGCACCGGGTTTACTCCCATTGTGAACTATCCGCAGGTGGCCATCCTCGGGCTCGGGAGAGCCGGGCTGCAACCTGTTGTGGCAGGGGATGAAGAAGACAATGAAATCGTGCCGCGCCTCGTGCTCCCCCTGATCCTGGGTTTCGATCATCGTGTGCTGGACGGCGCCGACGCAGCGCGCTTTCTCAACGCGGTCATCGATATGCTGCAGGACCCTGAAAAGCTTCTGATGAAGATCTGACAGTTTGCATGGAGAGGAGATAAACCGAACATGGTCATGGGCGAGTTCACGCAGGAAACGGATGTCCTGGTCATCGGATCCGGCCCGGGAGGATATGCGGCCGCCTTTCGAGCGGCGGACCTCGGGCTGGATGTGACCATGGTGGATACGGACGACAGGCCTGGAGGAGTATGCCTGTTCAGGGGCTGTATCCCTTCCAAGACCCTGCTCCATGTCACGGAACTTCTCTACGACGCCTCCCGCGCCGGTGAGATGGGTGTGGTGTTCGGTCGACCGGAGGTCGATCTCGATAAGCTGAGAAACTGGAAGAACCGTGTGATCGAAAAGCTTGCCGGCGGACTCCTCGACCTGACATCGAAACGGGGCGTGCTGCTTGTCAAGGGACGGGCCGTTTTCGAATCGTCGGATCATGTGCGCATGCAGGAGTCCGAGGTGAGTCATATTCGGTTCAGGCACGCCATCATCGCCACGGGGTCGACTCCCAGATCGATAGAGGGTGTACAGTTCAGAAAAGGCGGACGAATCATGGATTCCACGGGAGCTCTCGAACTGGTGGATATCCCGACGCGCCTCCTCGTAGTGGGAGGCGGATACGTGGGGGTCGAACTCGGTTCCGTCTATGCGTCCCTGGGAAGCCGGGTGACGGTGGTCGAAATGAGCGACAGGCTGATGATGGGAGCGGACCGGGACCTGGTTCAGCCGCTCGAGAAGAGGCTGAACGAACTGTTCGAGGCCATACATCTCAAAACGGGAATCCGGTCGATGGAAGAACACGAGGACCGGGTGGAAGTCACATGGGAGAGCGAAGCTGGGGAATCCGGGCAGGCTTTCGACCGGGTGCTGATTGCCGTGGGCCGCCGCCCCAATTCCACCGATCTGGGCATCGAGAATACTGGAGTCGAACAAAACGAACGGGGCTTCATCATCGTGGATGAACAGATGCGCACGGCGGACGGGAGGATCTTTGCCGTCGGGGATGTGGTGGGAGGAGCCATGCTGGCTCACAAGGCCATGCACGAGGGAAAGATAGCCGCCGAGGCCATTGCCGGAGAGAAGTCCGCTTTCGACTACCAGGCTGTTCCTTCCGTGGTCTATACCGACCCGCAGCTTGCCTGGTGCGGCCTGACCGAGGAACTTGCCCGGGCGGGAAACCGGCCTGTGAAGGTCTCCCGTTTCCCGTGGTCCGCGTCCGGGCGGGCCGTTTCCATGGGTGTGACCAGGGGGATGACCAAGCTGATCGTGGACCCGGACACGGAACGGGTCCTTGGATTGGGCATCGTGGGGCGGAATGCGGGTGAAATGATCTCGGAAGGAGTCCTGGCCGTCGAAATGGGGGCTCTTGTCCGGGACCTCGCCATGTCCATGCATCCTCATCCGACGCTGTCTGAGACCGAGGAGGAGGCCGCGGAAGTCTTTCTCGGCAGTTCCACGCACATTCTGCCTCGAAAGAAGTGATGCCGTTTCCGTATGGGTTCTTCCGGCAGACTTCCATGAGCCTTGGGCTCACAGGCAACTATGAAAACTGGCTGAGCCAGGATTACATTCCGGTTGAATGGACAAACCCAAACCAGGAGGACGACGCCGGACCACGCACAAAAAAACTCTTGATCCGCTGATCTTTCAAGAAAACGGGCCGAACAGTTCCGGTTCATCCAGCAGACGCGTACCCGGACAGTTGTCGCACAAAAGTGGAATACACCCACAACAGCGTCACTTGCACAACAGCGTCATTCGGCATCACATCGTCATTCGGTATCATACGGCACCACAACGTCGTCCGGCACCACAACGTCATTCCCATCAACAATGTCATTCCCGCAAAAGGCGGGAATCCAGGAAAAGGAACCGTGCATGGCTAAACAATTTCAGAAATGGGAAAGAGCCTGGAAGACAAGATGGATGGAGCGAGGCGATCCCGGGCGGAGAGGCCTTCATGGCGCAATCTGCGCTCAGACTGGATTCCCGCCTTTGCGGGAATGAGTTGTGATACCGAATGACGTTATTGATGGAAATGGGGAGGTGATGCCGAATGGCGTTGTGATGCCATCAATTCTTTACGTGAAAAGCACCGGATGCATGAAAAGCACTGGAGGTACTCGTTTGCCGGATGAACCCCTTTTTTCCCCGATCGGGCAGGCGGTCCTGGGGATCGAGGCGGGCGCCCCTCTCCCGGGCTGGATCTCGCCCCCGGGATCTACTCTTCGAAAGTGAGTTGTCAGAATGTATCCCCATAAGAACCTCTGCTGGGTGTGCAAGCTCGGCCTGATGGACTATTTGCCGGCGAGGATGCTTCAGAAGGCACTCGCAGGAGCCCGGTTCGATGGTAAGGTGCCCGACATGCTTCTTCTTCTCGAACATCCGCCGACGTATACACTGGGACGCCGGGCGGTGGAGGACCACCTGCTGGTTTCCCGGGAGGAGTTGTCCCGGCAGGGGGTCGAAATCCACCGGGTGGACCGGGGAGGGGACATCACCTTTCACGGTCCCGGGCAGCTGGTCGGCTACCCGGTCATCCATCTCGCGAATCGGGCGGGGGGCGCCGGCCGGTACTTGAGAGACCTCGAGGAAGTCCTCATCAGGGCACTTGCCCCCTTCGGCGTCCCGGCAGGCAGGCTGCCCGGGTTTACCGGCGTCTGGACGGAAGGCGGCAAGATTGCGGCCATAGGAGTCAAAATCAACGCGCACAGGGTGACGGAACATGGCTTTGCCCTGAACCTCGAAACGGATCTGCGCTATTTTGAACAGATCGTGCCCTGCGGGATCCGGGGCAGGGCAGTGACTTCCCTGTCCAGGGAACTGGGTGTGCGTGTGTCCGTCGAGGAGGCCGCCCGCACTGTTTCGGCTGCGTTCGGAGACGTGTTTGCCATGAGTATGGAGGAGGTGGCTCCGAGCCGGTTGGAAATGTTTCAGGAGGAAGTCATTGAGAGAGCCGCTTCATGAAGGTGCCGTCTCTTCGCCGGGAGAAGACGTGGAATCGGAAACCGCTGCACTGCGCAAACCGTCCTGGCTCAGGGTTCGTCCGCCGGTGGGGGAGGCCGTTGAAAACGTTCGGAACCTGATGCGCGGCAGGTCACTCCACACGGTGTGCGAGGCGGCTTTGTGCCCCAACATCTCCGAATGCTGGAACAGGGGTACGGCGACCTTCCTGATCCTGGGCAATGTCTGTACGAGGAATTGCACATTCTGTGCCGTCCGGGGAGGAAGTCCTCCGAAGGTCAACGGCAGGGAAGCCCACGACGTTGCTGAAGCCGTCGCGGCGATGAAACTGGTGCATGCCGTCATCACCTCGGTTACCAGGGACGATCTGAGAGACGGCGGTGCGGGCCTGTTTGCGTCCACCCTGGAATGCATCCATCATCGTGCCCCCGGTACCACCGTGGAAGTCCTCATCCCCGATTTCAAGGGGAGCCGAAGTGCGCTGGAAACAGTAATAAAGGCGCGTCCCGACATCCTGGGACACAACATCGAAACGGTGCCTCGTCTCTACCCGTCCGCCAGGCCCCAGGCCGACTACCGGAGATCGCTCGACCTGCTGCGTGCGGCACGGGAATCGGGCACTCGATCGGCCACCAAGTCCGGCATCATGATGGGACTGGGCGAGACGCGCCAGGAGATCTTGCAGGTCATGGCCGATCTGCGAGAAGCCCGGTGCGATATCCTGACCATCGGGCAGTACCTTCGGCCTTCGAAGAAGCATCTGCCGGTCATGCGGTATTACACACCCGAGGAGTTCGCTGAACTGAAGAAGGAAGCTTACGATGCGGGGTTTCTCTGGGTCGAATCCGGGCCGCTGGTCCGGAGTTCGTACCACGCGGACGAGCAGGCGCGCAACGCGGGCTTGAGTAGGAGCGAGGGAATGCCGATTGTTCGCGAGTTTCGCCGGGGTAAGGAAGGGTGAGGCCATGATTGGAATCACATTGGGTATCATATGGGCTGCGGCGGCTTCCGTGCTTTTTGCCCCCTTTGCATCCGCCGGTCCGCTGCCCCTCGACAGGATCGAACTCCCTCCCGGTTTTGAAATCAGTGTCTTTGCCGAAAATGTGGGTGGCGCTCGTGCCATGGTTTTCAGCCCGTCTGGAACACTGTTCGTCGGTTCCAAGAGAGGGGAAGTCTACGCGCTTGTCGACAAAGACCGGGACTGGAAGGCGGACAGAGTCATCACCGTTGCCCGGAACCTGTCCATGCCGGTAGGTGTCGACTTCAGGGACGGATCCCTCTGGGTGTCTGCGGTTAGCAGGATACTCAGGTTTGACCGTATCGAATCCCGGCTGGAGAATCCACCTGTCCCCGCCGTCTTCAAAGGCTTCCCGACGGACTTCGCTCACGGATGGAAGTTCATCCGGTTCGGACCCGACGGCCGGCTTTATGTCCCCGTCGGAGCGCCGTGCAATTCCTGCAGGAAGGACGACAGGCGCTACGCGACCATCATGCGAATGAACCAGGACGGAAGCGGGATCGAGGTCTACGCCCACGGGGTGCGCAACACCGTGGGATTCGACTGGCATCCCCGGACGAAAGAACTGTGGTTCACGGATAACGGGCGGGATCTCATGGGAGACAACATCCCTCCCGACGAACTCAACCATGCCCCCGTACAAGGACTGCACTTCGGTTTCCCCTACTGTCACGGAGGAGATATCCCCGACCCGGAATACGGAAAGGAACGGCCATGCAGCGATTTTGTCCCCCCCGCCATGAAGCTGGGGCCTCACGTGGCGGCTTTGGGCATGAGGTTCTATACGGGGGAAATGTTTCCGGAGGAGTACAGGAACCAGATTTTCATTGCGGAACATGGTTCGTGGAACAGGAGCAGCAAGATCGGCTACCGGGTGACTCTTGTGAGGCTCAGAGGAAACGTGCCGACGGCCTATGAAGTCTTCGCGGGAGGGTGGCTCCAGGGGGAAGAACACTGGGGGAGGCCGGTGGACGTTGAAATTGCCCCCGACGGCTCCCTCTTTGTTTCCGATGACTACGCCAATGCCATCTACAGAATAAGCTATACGGCTTCGAGGAGAAAATAGCGCCTGTTCAGGAGAATTCGCGCCGCTTTCATCCTCTGCCTCTGTTGGCGGTGCCTCTTCTGTGCGGCTTTCGGTGCACCACGGCCTGCCGCCCTCGATGTATCGCCCGGGGCGGCGGCGGAGCCTTCAGCCATTCTTCCTCTGGGTACACGCAGGGCAGCCGGCGGCCGATGAATTTTTCGATGCCCGGAATCTGGAAGGAGTCATCCTCGCTCGCAAAACTTACCGACGTGCCGTGCAAACCCGCGCGGCCCGTTCGGCCGATGCGGTGGACGTAATCTTCCGGGTCAAGGGGCAGATTGTAATTGATGACGTGGCTGACTCCGTCTATGTGCAGGCCGCGCGCGGCCACGTCCGTGGCCACGAGAACCCGGATGTTGCCGTTCCGAAATCCTTCGAGAGTCTTTACCCGTTTCTTCTGTTCCACTTCTCCGGAAAGAAGAGCCGAATTGATCCCGTGATCCGTGAACTGCTCCGTCAGTCTCCTGGCCTGGTCTCTCCTGTTGGTGAATACAATGACCCTCTCCAGGTCTTCTCCCGTGATCAGGTTGTAGAGCAGCGGGAACTTCTCTTCCATCGTGGTGATGTAGACGAGTTGATTGATCGTCTCGGCCGTCATCTGCTCGGATTCGATTTCAGCCAGGAAAGAATCCCTGGTCCACCTTTCCGCGTAGTTCATGATCTGCGGAGTCAGGGTCGCGCTGAAAAACATGGTCTGGCGGCGTGTTTTCGGTGGAGTACTGCCGATGATCTTCTGCACGTCGGGAATGAAGCCCATGTCGAGCATGCGGTCGGCTTCGTCGATGACCAGAATCTCGACCCTGTCCAGGCCGATGTCCCCGTGTCGCTCGAAATCGAGAAGACGGCCGGGAGTTGCAGCTACGATATCCACCGCCTTACCCTTGAGCATCTGCTTCTGCTTCTCGTAGTCCATGCCTCCAAAGACCGAGACGATGTTGAGGGGCGTATACCTGGCCAGGGCCTTCGCATCTCTTTCGATCTGGAGCACGAGTTCGCGGGTTGGAGCGAGTATGAAAGCCCGGGGCCTGCCCTTTCGGCGGCTTTCAGACGCCGGCTTTCGAATCAAGTGGCTGATGATACTGATGAGAAACACCGCGGTCTTGCCGGTTCCCGTCTGGGCACGGCCGGCAACGTCCCTGCCCTGCAGGGCCTTGGGAAGAAGTTCGGCCTGGATGGGCGTGCAGTACATGAAACCCAGGTCTGAAACGGCGCGAAGGATCTCCGGGGGGATGTCGAGATCGTGGAAGCGGATCTTGCCTTCTTCAACAGGTACCTGGTACTGATCCGGATCCCAGGGTTCGAGATGCCCGGCGGCATCGGGTTCCTTCTGAACCGGAATCGAATCGGCCCTGGCGGAAGGTTCGGAGCTCCGTTTATTCCCTGCAGGCGAGCGTTTTCGGCGCCTTGGCCTGCGTGGCGGAGATTCTCCTCCGTTTCCTGGAGAAGGTGCGCTCCTGCTGGTATTCCTGGCTGGCTGACTCACGGCTTCGGGATGTTGCGGCAGGGGAACCGAGGGAGGGGGTTGAGTTTCTTTCCCGTCCCGGTTGATCTTGTGGAACAGGTTGCGAACACTGTCGATTATACTGCTGATCAATTTGTTACCTCTTTGTGCTGCGAATGATTCACGGCAGGCGGCGGGAGATCACCCTCGTGAAGACGGCGGAGAATACGGGAGTGCACAAACTTCTGCCCGGCATTCAATATACCGTTCGCGATATCCTCGTCGCCACAGTGAAAGACTACTGCATGCAAATCGAAATTCCTTCGGAACTCTCTCGGCAAGGTTTGAAGCGAACCGATCCTCGAGGCCGGCGCGGGCTGCCTGCGGATTCACAACGATCAGGGAGTCTCGAAAAAAGTAGAATCATAATAATCTATTAAACCATTCTTCCCGCCCGCCGTCAAGGGTGCCGGCGTCAGTGTTCGAATCATCTGTGCGGGTATGCGACACGTTTCAGGCAGCCGGGCATGCCGTTCTTCGGCCTTCGGCCGGGCTGCAGGAATCGTTTCATCGTGTTTCACGCGTCTTGAGAAAAGCAATTCCGGGCCAGTCTTCCATCACGAATCCCAGGCGCCATTCGTTGGATGCCAGGTAGGCGAGCCGCCCTTCCGCATCGAAGGCCAGGTTGGCATAATGGTCTTTTTCGAAGGATTCCAGCAGATTCTCGTCCTGGCATTCGATCCATCTTGCCGCTGAATACCCTGCCGGTTCGTAGACGGCATCCACGCCGTATTCGTCTCTCAGGCGCGCCATGGTGACATCGAACTGGAGCATACCGACGGCTCCCAGGTAGTAATCCCTGCCGGCCAGGGGGCGGAAGACCTGCACGGCGCCCTCTTCAGACAGCTGTGTCAGTCCTTTCTGAAGCTGTTTTGCCTTGAGGGGATTGCGCAGCAGCACGCGGCGGAAATGTTCGGGGGCAAAGCTGGGGATCCCGGTAAACTTGAGCGGCTCGCGGGTGCTGAACGTGTCCCCGATCTTTATGGTGCCATGGTTGTGTATGCCGATAATGTCTCCCGCATACGCTTCTTCCACGGTTTTTCGGTCCTGGGCCATGAAAATGGTGGCGTTGGAAAGGGTTATTTCCTTGCCCAGGCGATGGTGCATGGCTTTCATTCCCCTGGTGAATCTCCCGGAGCAGATCCTGAGGAACGCGATACGGTCGCGGTGAGCGGGGTCCATGTTGGCCTGGATCTTAAAAACAAAGCCGGAAAACGCCTCTTCATACGGTGAGACCTCCCGGCTGACGGCGGCCCTGGGACCGGGATGGGGAGCCATCTCCACGAACGCGTCCAGGAGTTCGCGCACTCCGAAGTTGTTGAGAGCACTCCCGAAGAACACCGGGGTCTGGTTCCCCCTCAGGAAATGATCCCTCTGCAGGGGATCGGCGGCGCCTTCAAGCAGTTCGATATCTTCCCGGAGTGTCGCCGCCTGTGATCCGAGAAGCTCGTCCAGTCTCGGGTCGGAGATTTCGTCAATGACGATTCCAGCCTGGTGGCGGGTTTCCTGGCCGGGAGTGAACAGGTGCAGTTGTTTGCGATAGAGATTATAGACTCCCTTGAAGGACTTGCCACAGCCGATAGGCCAGGAGAGCGGAGTGCACTCGATCTGCAGTTTCTCTTCGATCTGTGACAGGATGTCCAGGGGAGGCAGCCCTTCCCTGTCCAGCTTGTTGATGAAGGTGATGATGGGAGTATTGCGCATGCGGCAGACTTCCATCAGCTTTTCCGTCTGGGGTTCGACGCCCCTGGCGCTGTCGATGACCATGAGGGCTGTATCGACCGCTGTGAGCACCCGGTAGGTGTCTTCTGAGAAGTCCTGGTGCCCCGGGGTATCGAGCAGGTTTATTTCGAAGTCCCGGTATTCGAACTTCATCACCGAAGTGGTGACGGATATGCCGCGCTCCTTTTCGATCGCCATCCAGTCGCTCGTGGCATGGCGGGAGGCTTTCCGCGCCTTTACAGCTCCCGCCAGCTGAATGGCGCCTCCGAACAGAAGAAGTTTTTCGGTAAGTGTGGTCTTTCCTGCGTCGGGATGACTGATGATGCCGAAAGTCCTGCGTTTTTGCACTTCTTTGGTATGATAACGGTTCAAAACTTGGTCCTCGATCATTGCCGGTCCATATCCACTGGAATCGCACGGGTCGCAGCTTCGGCCGGCGAAAGGATGCCCGCGGCGGAATTTTTCCCGCTCACTCCCACGACATCTTCCTGGAACTCCGCGGAAACGGATACGCTTCGATTGTTCCAAAATCGACTCTTAGCGGATTTTCTTCAAGGCGGCCTGTGCAAGGACTTCTTCCGAGGTTTACCGGCGATTGTCGGGTTCAATGGATCGGGATGGCGTGTATTGCCTTCCGGTAGATTATTCAGCTTGCGTCAAACATATCCTTTCACGCCTGCAAAGTCAAAGTTTTCCACCTGGATTCGCAGACAAACCGCAAGCCGGCGGGGGTGCTTTCGCCTCCCCGCCGGTGCTACTTTGTCGGGTACCCCACTGTCTGGGCCAGGATGATCTTCTGGTGAGGGCGCAGCTTCATGACCCTGGTCAGTGCCGGCCTGTCGATGGACCCTCGAACGACCGTGGCAAGTCCTTCCGATGCACAGAAGAGGTACACGTTCTGGCTGATGAACCCTGTGTCGGCTGCCGCGTAGAGGTCCTTTTCCTCCTGCGGACTGCCCGTCATCTTCGAATAGTCCGCTACGTAGATGAGGTTTATGGGAGCGTCTTCCACGAACGACTGCCTGCCCGTGACCCTGCGATGATCCCCCGGGACAACCACGTTCAGAACGTGTGCTTTTGGATCATACAGGTAAATCCCGTCGGAAGTGGCCACGTAGACGTCGATTTCCTGCCGGTTCAGCGCGGACGGCGCGGTGCGGCCGCCGGTTTCCGGCCGGTTGATGCCGAACGCCGCCCAGAGCATGTCGGAAAGTGTCTGGAGCGGCAGTTGTTCCCTGGTGAAGGCCCGGGTGGATTTCCTGTCCTTCAGTGCCTGCATGAGAGGCCTGCCTGCCTCCATGCGGGGGCTCGGGAGCTGGATCGTCTTCCCGGTCTGCCCCGGCGTCTGAACGGGAAGGAGCAGGAGTGCTCCCAGGCTGAAGATCAATGACCATAACATGATTCTACTCATGGTTTGCCGATCCTCCTCTTCCGGTCAGGTGATGCCCCGGTTCGGCTCCGGGGTCTATCCGTTCCATCCGCGGTTATCCGTCCGAAACGCTCGATTCGAATTCATCCGCTATCATAAATCATTCCGAGGGCGGGCAGCGAACCTTTTTCTCTTCCCTGGTAAACGTGTTATACTGAAAGCGAGCCGGATGATGTCAGGATCATCTCCCAATTCGTCCAGGATCAGGATGCCGCCGCACGTTCCACACGGCTGTATGTCCGCGACTCGACTCGTATCGTCCACACAGCAGGGATTCCTTGAGTGTATCTGACTTTGTTCGTTCATCGTCAAGACCTTTTCGAAATCGCCGAACGCTGGTTTTGCGGACGGCCCAGACGTACCGACGCCCTGAGGCTGACTCAGATCCTCATCTGTGACGGCTTCATTGTGGGGGTCACGCTGGAAAGCATTGCCAGATCCTTTCTCCCGATTGTATATGAAAGAACCTTTTACGAGAAACGTATTCGTACGAAAGGAGAATTACGGGACGCCATCTGCCTTTGCACCAGCGACGTCACTCCCAGGGTCCTGGAACTCTGCCGCCGGTACCAGGAAACCCCCGACTTCTACTATCGCGAAGCTCCCATAAACGGGGTCATGTGCGTGGATGAACACGACCAGCTGCTCGGCCTTTACAGGATCAAGCGCCCCAAGAGGATCGCGGAAAAAGCGAACCGGCATTTTGCCGCCTGGCTCTTCAAGGCCGTGCAGAACAAAGCACGCCGCATGGCCGAGGACCGCGCCCAGGAATGGGGCATTCCCATCGAATACCTTGTCACGCCGGAAAAGGAGATGGAGAAGGAATTTGTCGAAGCCGAACGGAGCATTGCACGGAGTTTTCTTGACGGGAGGATCGAATTCGACAGGGCGCCGCTTACGATCAACGATGTGGGCGGCATAAAGGTCCTCGGGGAACCCGAGAAGGTGGCGCGCCTCGAATCCTTCCTGGAAAGCCATCCGAATATCAGGATTGTCGAAAGGGAGGAATTGCGCGGGCATTACCAGGCAACAAACCTGATCCTCGATGTGGAATGGGACCCGGAACTCGTCTGCCGGAGGTACCGGGATTCAAGAAGCTGGGAAAACTATTTGAACCGGGGCATTCCCGAGGATACCCTGAAAGAGGGACTCGAACCCCTCATCGAGAACGCGGCCCCCACAATCTGCATCGAACTGATCCTTTCCACCTTCCCGGACATGGTGGAATCCGAACTGGGCAACAGCATCCACGAAGAGAGGATCATCCAGCAGAGAGACAACCGGGAATACAAGGGGTGCCTGCCCATGAACGTGGAGTTTCTGCTGGAGTATCTCTTCTCGGTGGGATTCAGCCCCGAGGTCGATATCGAGCCTCCGACCATCAAGCTGTGGGGCCGCTACCTTCCGGATACGCTCGTTTCCCAGATCCGGCGCCTTTACCGCCTTCCTGAATACGACTTCTTCTATTAGCGCAGGCGGGCACGGGTGCCGATGCATCGGAGAAAGCACGGGTCAGGTTCGAACGGCGACGGCCGTGATGTTGTCCCTTCCGCCTTCGAAAAGGGCGGCGTCAAGCAGGCTGTTCATCTTTTCCTTCAATGTACTGCCTGAAGCCAGGATGCCAGCAATGACCCTTTCGTGCACGGCATCATGCAGGCCGTCGGAGGTGAGCAGGAGAAGGTCGCCGGCTGCCACGGGGAAGGTGCCCGAATCCGGGTCGGCCATGGAAGATCCCAGGCATTTCAACAGAATGTGACGCAGAGGATGACCCCGGGCTTCTTCGGGGGAGATTTCCCCGCGTTCGAGGAGCATCCCCGGGATGGTGTGGTCCCCGGTGATCTGATGGAGCCTGGCTTCTCTGAAAAGATACAGACGGCTGTCTCCCACGTGGGCCCACCCGGCGTTTCCCGCCGAGATGAGCACCGCTGTGAGGGTCGTTCCCATTCCCAGCAATCGGGGATCCTTCCGGGATGCCTCGATGATTCGCCGGTCAGCATCGAGAACCGCTCGGACAAGATCCTGAGGGTGGCACCGGTGAAAGTCGAAGCTTCCGAGAGTGTCCGTGGCAATGAGGGATGCCTGCTCGCCCGCTGCGTGCCCCCCCATCCCGTCGGCCACGGCGATAAGGTATTCCCCTGGTGCAAGATGCCTCACAAGGAATGCATCTTCGTTGTTGGTTCTCACCAGGCCGGGATGAGTGATGGACTCGATTTCCATCAGGCTGCATCTCTGGAGATGTGCATCGTGATGACGGTCATGTTCTGCTCCTCGAAAAGCGTCATGAAGTGTCCACTCCCGTGCGTGTAATCCAAAAAAGGATTATACATGGATCCGGGGAATTACCGGCAGGAAATGCGTTCTTACCGCGTAAGGTGTGATGGAGAAGCGGAGAATTCGGAGGGCTGTCTCATGATGAATTCGCTTGGAGCTGAATTCGGCTCAGGGGGAGGCTCATGAAGATATGGGTGGATGCGGATGCCTGTCCGGCGCCGATCAAGGAACTGATCATCCGGGCTGCCGGAAGACTCAAGATCCCGGCGGTATTCGTGGCGAACAAGCATATCGGTCTTCCCGATTCGGCCTATGTTTCGAACATCCGGGTCGATTTGGGTCCGGAAGTGGTTGACGAGTATATCGCGAACCACGCCGAACCGTGCGACTTTGCCGTGACTCAGGACATTCCCCTTGCGTCTGCCCTCGTCCCCAAAGGGGTTACCGTCATCAACCCCCGCGGCGAACTGTACACCTTGAGCAACATCCGTGAAAGGCTTTCCATTCGCAATTTCATGCAGGAGCTCCGCGAAGCCGGAGAGGCCACACCCGGTCCCGGTCAGTTCGGCCCGCGGGAAAGACAGCGGTTCTCAAATACGCTGGACAGAGAGATCACTAAATGCCTGAAGCGAATGGACGATGCAGGAAATAAAGAGACGGGGATGCAGCGGGATGCCTGAGAGCGGCTCGAAGGATGCCCGAGGGAAAACGACCCGTGTCGCCAGTGCCTGGAACACGGATCCCGGCTGCCTTCGCGTTCATGCCTTTCTCACGTAGTTCCATTGTTCGGGCAGAGGCTGAGGGCCGGGCCTGATGCCCGCGATGTCCGGGTCCTCGCCCTCGATTCTCGGCTTGGAATCGGCCCTGGTCGCTTTAGCCTGGATACGTCGAGCCTCTTTTTCCCTCTGCTTCTGCTGCCGAGCCTTCTCTTTTTCCATTTTCTGAAACGTGGTCTTGGATTTCTTGGCCATAAAACTACTCCACCTTTTGGGTCTTCCCTTGACAAAAGAAGCCGAAGATCAGACTTCGGCTTCTTTCACATCACTGAAAATCAGCGGCGGGTTTGTCTATAATTTCCTCACCCTGACCGCGGAAAGTCCCTTCGGACCCTTTTCCTCATCAAAACTGACTCTCTGGCCTTCGTCCAGGGATTTGAAACCTTCACCTTCGATGGCCGAGTGATGAACAAAGATGTCCTTCCCCGTGTCGGCTTCGATAAATCCATAACCCTTGCTTGCATTGAACCACTTAACACGACCTTCCGCCATTTCAAGGCTCCTGATTTGTTTGAGGTTTTGACCGATGTGGTGCGCTACTTAGGAGCCATCTAAAACCGCTTTCGCCCAGCGAAAAGCCGATTCCGGAACAACCCGAAAATATCGAACCAGACTATTTGTCCAGGCAAGTGTAAAGCCTGAGCCCGCGGAAGGCAAGCTAAAAGGAGGCATTCGAAATTCGAGCGGATACGGACTGCAGCGAAAATAAAGACGTGGAACCGGCGGATATGGTAAAAGGCATTCTGGTTCTTTTGCAGCAACAATTCTAACCATTGGTGGAGGTTGTCATGTCGGTAAGGTTTCCGTGGATTGGTATGATCGTTCTGTGCCTGTTGTTCCCGCCCGTGCTGAATGCTCAGAGTGCGGGTTCCGTTTCGTACAAGATCGACGGGAAGATTTTCGAATTCAAAGACGCGTTGCTGGAATACTACGTCGAGGACGGGTATATCTCGATCACCTGCGAAAAGAAGGAGACAGTGAAGCTGCCTTCCGCTCCCGGAGGCAAAGAGGAAGTGGCCGCCGGTATGACGATCCAGCTGTTCGAGGTAGAGGAATCCATCGTTGGAGTTCATGAAACGTCTTCAGCGGATGATATGCCGGTGTATTTCACGTGGTACGAACTCGTGCCCGCAAAAGACGGCCAGCCCGCAGGGATCAGGCATTTTACCGCCGGGCTGGACACCGGCGACGAGGACAGGATGATCATGCGCCTCAAGATCGACAACTTCGGTCCTGAAGGCGCCCTGGTGAAAGGCACGTTCAGCGGAAAACTCTTCGACCAGGATGACGTTCTGCACGAGATCACCGACGGGACGTTCAGCGTGCCGCGAAAGGATGTAAAGGACGAAGGTTAGCACTTCAGGGAGCCGTCTTCCGTTACACGCCTTTCGTGCTCTCCAGCCATGAGCCTCCCAGCTGGTCCGCCTTCACAATGGCGTCCAGAACCTGGGCTGAAGATACCTCGAAGGGTTCGTTGTGAATGGACTCACCCGTCTGCGTCGAGCGCAGGGCGATCTTTTCGAGCATCTCACGGGATAATGCATGGAGGCCGATCTGGGCCAGGGTGACGGGAAGCCCAACCTGCGTGCAGAAGCCCAGCACTTCCTCGATTTCCGGCATTGCGCTGTCTTCGAGTACAAGCTGCACGAGCGTCCCGAAGGCCACCTTTTCGCCGTGGTAAAAGGAAAGGGTTTGCGGGGCAACGGTGAGGCCGTTGTGGATGGAATGCGCCGCGGCCAGACCTGAAGACTCGAATCCCAGCCCTGAAAGCAGAGTATTGGCCTCGACGATACGCTCGAAGGCCGGGGTGACCTCGCGTTGCCGGGCAGCCTTCATGGCCTCCTTCCCATCCTCGAGAAGAGTCCGGTAACAAAGCTCGGCAAGAGCCAGCGCACTGCGCGTTGAAGTTCCTCCTCGAACGTTCTGGGAATGGGATGCCGTGCAGGCTCGAGCTTCAAACCAGGTTGCAAGAGCATCCCCCATGCCTGAAGCCAGGAGCCTAGGAGGAGCGTGCACGATCACCTGTGTATCGACCAGGACCAGGACCGGGTTGCACGGCAGAATACGGATTTGCTCCACTGCCCCCGATTCCGTATATACGACGGACACCGCGCTGCAGGGAGCATCCGTCGAAGCCAGGGTCGGGCAGCTCAGAAAAGGCAGACGGAGCTCGGCGGCGGCTGCGCGCGCTGCATCCAACGCCTTTCCTCCTCCTGCTCCGATCATGACCCGTGCACCGAGTTCTTCAGCCGCATGCCGGATGCGCATGATTTCCGCCAGGGAGCACTCGCCTCCGAACGCATGGATACTGTACCCGCACCCCGTCTCTCCCAGTGCTTGTTCCCATGTATCGGACAGTTGTGCGCGTGCCGATCGACCCGCAACAATGAGAGCCGGGCCTGCGATACCCAGGCATGCCATCTCACTGCCCAGATTCCGTGTGGCATTCATCCCCTGCGTATATCGCGAAGGGGAAGAAAAGACGCTGAACATGATGAAACACTCCATTCGCGGTCCCGGTTCAGTGGACGGCGTACCGCCGCCACTGAACCGGTTGTGAGCTGACTCTTCTTTATCCGCCCTTCCGGAGGCCCTCGAAGGCGTTTATGCTGGGATCAGGCGAGGTCGAAACGGTCAAGGTTCATGACTTTGTTCCACGCTGCTACAAAATCGTGCACGAATTTCTCCCGGGAGTCCTCACATGCGTAGACTTCCGCCAGGGCATGAAGTTGGGAATTCGAACCGAAGATAAGGTCGACACGGGTGCCGGTCCACTTGAGTTCTCCGGTCGCGCGGTCTCGACCCTCGAACACGCTGTCGTCTTCGGCGGTTGCCTTCCACGTCGTGCTCATGTCGAGCAGGTTCACGAAGAAGTCATTGGTGAGCGCCTCTGGACGGCTGGTGAAGACTCCGTGCCGGGATCCCCCGAAGTTGGTATTCAGGACGCGCATGCCACCCACGAGCACGGTCATTTCGGGTGCTGTCAGGGTCAGCAGTTGCGCCTTGTCGACCAGCAGTTCCTCGGCCGGTACAGAATAGCGGGTCTTCTGGTAGTTGCGGAAGCCGTCCGCGATCGGTTCGAGTACGGCGAAGGAAGCCGCATCGGTTTGCTCCTCCGATGCGTCCATGCGTCCCGGCGTGAAGGGAACCGCCACCTCGTGACCGGCGTTCCTGGCAGCCTGCTCGACGCCCGCGCAACCGGCCAGAACGATCAGGTCAGCCAGTGATATCTTCTTGCCGCCGGACTGCTCACTGTTGAAAGCGCCCTGGATGCCCTCCAGAATCTTGAGCACCTTGGCCAGTCGGCCAGGCTGGTTGACTTCCCAGTCCTTCTGCGGCGCCAGGCGAATGCGTGCACCGTTGGCACCGCCGCGCATGTCGGAACCGCGGAAGGTGGACGCCGACGCCCAGGCGGTCGTGACCAGCTCCGATACAGACAGGCCGGAAGCCAGGATCTTGCCCTTGAGGGAGGCGATGTCCTGTGAATCGACCAGTTCGTGATCGACGGCAGGAATGGGGTCCTGCCAGATGAGCTCTTCGGCCGGAACTTCCGGGCCGAGATAGCGTGTGCGCGGCCCCATGTCGCGGTGTGTCAGCTTGAACCACGCCCGGGCGAACGCGTCGGCGAACTGGTCCGGATTCTCCATGAAGCGCCGTGAGATCTTTTCGTAGACAGGGTCGAGCCGCAAAGAGAGATCCGTGGTCAGCATGGCCGGCGCGTGGCGCTTGGACGGGTCGTGTGCATCCGGCACCGTACCTGCGCCTGCGTCGCCCTTTGGCTTCCACTGGTACGCACCGGCCGGACTCTTCGTCAGTTCCCATTCGAAGGCGAACAGGATCCTGAAGAAGTTGTTGCTCCACTTCGTCGGCGTGTTGGTCCAGGTGACTTCCAGGCCACTGGTGATCGTGTCGCCGCCCTTGCCCGTGCCGAAACTGCTCCTCCAGCCCAGGCCCTGCTCCTCGATGCCGGCCGCCTCGGGCTCAGGCCCCACATGTTTCGCATCGCCGGCACCATGGCATTTGCCGAAGGTGTGGCCGCCCGCGATGAGTGCAACCGTTTCTTCGTCGTTCATCGCCATGCGGGCGAAAACCTCGCGGATATCCCGCGCCGCGGCGATCGGGTCCGGGTTGCCGTTCGGGCCTTCCGGATTGACGTAAATCAGACCCATCTGCACAGCAGCGAGCGGATTTTCAAGATCCCGGTCGCCCGAGTAACGCTTGTCACCCAGCCACTCTTCTTCAGAGCCCCAGTAGATGTCCTTTTCCGGCTCCCAGATGTCCTCACGCCCGCCGGCGAAACCAAAGGTCTTGAAACCCATCGATTCCAGGGCGACATTGCCGGCGAGGATCAGCAGGTCGGCCCAGGAAATCTTACGGCCATACTTCTGCTTGATCGGCCAGAGCAGCCGGCGCGCCTTGTCGAGGTTCACATTGTCGGGCCAGCTGTTGAGGGGAGCAAAGCGCTGGCTGCCTCTGCCTCCCCCGCCCCGGCCGTCCATGATGCGGTAGGTGCCGGCGCTGTGCCACGCCATACGAATGAACAGGGGTCCGTAGTGGCCGAAGTCCGCAGGCCACCAGTCCTGCGAATTCGTCATCAGTTCACGGAGGTCCTTTTTTACAGCGGCAAGGTCGAGACTCTCGAACTCCTTGGCGTAGTTGAAGCCCTCGTCCATCGGGTTGGACTTGGAGCAATGCTGGTGCAGGATATCGAGTTTCAACTGGTTCGGCCACCACTCTCGGTTCGTCATGCCGCCGACAGTGTGTTCTTGAGCCCTGCCCGTCACCGCGGACTTGCTTTCCTCACTCATGATATTCACTCCTTCTGTTGTGTGAATTGTTGAACAGCGTCGGTATGTCTCAAAAAGGCGGTTGAATATGGAAGTCACGTCCGGTTAGGATCATCAGAAACCCTCGAGCAACCCAACCGCAAGACAGAGAATGCAGGCCTCTTCACAAACCGGCAATACTGGCCCGGGTCTGCCCCGTCCACGCTGCCTGGCGTTCTCCTTGTGGACTCCATCCGCCGCTCGAAAGCTACCCGCTCTCCCCCTTCTGGTCGGCCCCGGCTTTGCACTCCGAGCAGAGTCCGTGATACTCCATCCGATAGCCCATCACCTCGAAACCAATCTTCTCGCGAACATCCTCCGGAGACGTGTGCGTCCCAGCCTCGAAATCCTGTATTTTCCCGCACGATGTGCAGATAAGATTGATATGAAAACAGAGGTTGGATTCGTATCGATTGTCATCTCTCAGCGTCAACATCTTGATGAGGCCGTTCTCCGTAAGAACATGCAATGTGTTGTAAACCGTCGCCAGACTCAATCTGGGTTGGACCTTCTTCACCTCTTCAAAGATCTTGTAGGCGCCGGGGTGTTCAAGAGTGGAGACCAGGTAGTCCAGAATAGCTTTTCTTTGGCCGGTAATACGATACCCCGCCCTCCGAAGAGCCTGCTCCATTTCTTGTCTCTTATGTTCCAGCTCCAAAAAACCTCCTTTGTGGCCGTAGAAACATTAGAATCATTCTAATTAGCATTGTCAAGAGGCAAGGAGTCAAACCTAGACTGTTTCAGCGATAGTGTTCGCCGACAGGGGGGTCGATGGGGCTATCGCATATCCTGGAAGAACTCAAACCCCACGTCAAAATCCGTGGCCCGTTCTTTGCCGAAGAAGTCCAGTTGATCGTTACCATCCGGATCAGAAGAAAGCGGAAAAACCGAAAGTCAAGACTGCCAAACAACTGAGCTTCGCTGACATCCTCGGAAAGCCGCAGCAGGGAACCAGTCCGTATTTCGAAGGGGAAAAGATCAATTTTACATCTGCCAAGACAACGCTTGATCGAGTTCACCAGAGCATGGTCCTCTTTGCGATGGGGGAAAGCGGCTATCTAAAAAGGCTCCTCGTTGAAGAAGGTGCTGGTGTTGATCCAAAGTTCTGGCAACTCCCCAGGCCCTATCTGATGCAGAGCCTTGTTCGATCAGAACGTCGAGGAGTCTACAGAAGACTACCCTCTTCGAAACAATCGAATCAATATCTTGTTGAATTTTGCCACTCACGATGGCACCTCTTGCTTCTGGCCCATAAAGGTAGTAAAGTTTGAAGTCTTCACCGTTCTGCATGGCCTCTTCTGCCAAGTCGTTCTGAGCGAATTGCAGGGATTCGTTTATGCCTTTTTCAACGTCAAAGACTTCCTGTAAGCAGAAGTCTATTCCCACGTTATCCGGAATCATCGGCTGCCCACTTGCTTCGGCTTCCACGAAAGGGAGGACAGATCCCGACTCTGTACATTCTCCGCACATTTCGATATGCTCCCGTTTATCCGGTCAGTCATTGGCGCTTTTTTAACTGTGCGTGGATTGCGTTTTGCCTTCCGGCAAGGTTTGGAACTCCTCACCTCCCTCGTCCTCAACTTCATCGACCACTTCGATTTCTTCGATGTTAACTTTCTTGATGCTGACTGATTCTGGCAAGTTCTCAAACGAGAATTCCAGCCGATTCAGCGCCCTAGCAAGAAATCTTGGCTGAGCAAGAGTGCCTTGCCATCTGACTCCGGCTATACTTCTATCAGGCTGGGAGACAACTGTTCCCAAACGGTCACAGAGTTCTCCTTCCATTTAATAAGTTGAGCTGTTCCGTCCTGAGAGACTACCACTGCCAGGACGTCATGCAGTGCATTGCACACACTGTAAGCCGAATTATGTCGGGTACCGACACAGTCCGTCTGTTCCCTGCGAATCTCGAATCCTTCAGGGTCCAAAGCTTGCGATACTTTATCGACGCGATCCAGCTTGCCGGATACTCGGGCTCCAAATCCGATCAGTTCGAGTCTCAGTGTCATCACCACGGCGCCGTCCACCTGCGTCATCCCGGCTACCAGATGGGCCCATTCGAATACTGATTCATCCAGCCAGGAAAGAGTTTGATTCTTACTGGTCAGGTATTCAGGCCAGCCTACCGTTCTTTGCGGGTTTTCAACAGAGCCATATAACTCGGCCAACGCATCGGCCATCTTTACAACAAGAGTGCGAAAACGCCTGCAAGGCTCTTCATCCACGAATTTGTACTTAAATCTTATGAAAGGATTGTCTGACAAGAACTTTTCCCTGAGTTCATCCGGGATGAAAATCAAAGTCCCACCATGTCTGTTGGAGCGAACCCTGCCTATAATTCTCATAAAAGCCTGTTTTTTTATGGTTCCGAAGAATTCAGGATCGATAGCCGCCCAAGGCCTTTTGGCTTTCTTTCGAGCTTCCCTGTGCAATGCGAGTTCCTCATCTGCGAATGACGCAAATGTTGAACGGACCCACATCGAATCAAAGACAGCCAGTGAAGGTGAAACAATTTCACCGGAATTGAGGGTGGCGATCTCGATTGATCCGTTGCACACGGTTACGCGACCCGGATTCGTAACGTTTATAACGAGAGAATTGGGGAGCGGTTGGAACTCCTTCCCGCCTCCGTATAGGCTTTGGGTCCACCTCATTCCTGAATGCACAATTCCCCAGATCGATAATCCGCTTTTTCCATCGTGCCACAAGCCTATCAGGGAGCCGTAGAAATCCACCGATGGCGAGAGCTTCCGCAGTTCACGCCCGGTAAATTGCAGCTTATCTCTAAACAAGAGCCTGTGGAGGCCGACTGGTGGCCCGAGATCGGGCGGAAATCGGTCGGGGGCCAGGAAGATGACCCTAAACCTGACGGGTCGCCCCTCTTCTTGAAGCAGACTGGCTTGGTAACAGATCGAGATCAAGTGTTCCAGTAACTTGGGACCGGGCAATGATGTGGAGTCCCGTCCGCTGCCTGCCACCCAGCGTTCGCGGACGAAGGAGGCGAGATCTCTTGGATAAGCGTTGATTTGGAATTCAGAAGCCATACCAGATCCACCCCCTTCTTCTCAACGATCGAATCTTCCCGCGATGCGACTGAGCTCGGCTATCGCAAGCTCGTAGCCCAGGCGCACCTGGAGTTCGTCTGATTCAGCCTTCCTGACTGCTGCTACCACTTCGGCATGTCTTGCAGGGCTGATAATTGAGGCCTTGAGCTGATCGGAGCTCAAACGAAGCCTTTCCCGTTGAAGCGCGAGTGCCTCCCGGGCAACATCCATCATAGTCCTGGTTCGCTCGAGTTTCCTGTATGCCTTCTCCAGTTCGACCGTCACCTGGTTATTGATCCTGTGGAGGTCTTCCTCGGCCTGGTGAAGCTGGGCCTTCCGCTCGCCGACAACCGAGCCGCGTTTGCCCCAGTCCCAGATATTCCAGGTCATCATGACTCCAAACGTGCCGACATTATCCGTCAGAAACGGCGCTCCATCCTGGTACATGTGAGTCGCAAACAGACTGATATCAGGGATGTATTCGTCATAGGCCGCCTTTACTCCTCCACGGGCCTTGTCCACATTGGCCTTGGCGGCTTCAAGTTCGGCATTGCCCGAACAGGCCGACTGGAGGTAGTACTCACGGGGTTGAACTGCGGAACCCGAGTGGCCGGGATCGGAGAGTTCAAGCAACGTGTCGAGTGGCAGTCCCAGGAGGTTGTTCAGCTCAGAATTGAAGTCCGCGATCTGAGTATCTGCCGTGATGAGCGATTGCCTGTTGTGCAGGACGGCCGTCCGGGCCTCGTTGATGCTCACCTTAAGAAGGGTCTTGGACCGGACCGCGTTCTCGGCCTCACGCTGCGTTTCCAAGGCCGCCGACAAGCCGGCCTCCGCCGCTTCCTTTTGTTTTCTGGCCGCAAGAAGACCGTAATAGAGTTGGTGTACGGCAAGGATGACATCATTTTCCGTCTGCCTGGCCTCGGCCTTCGCCACCTTCTGGTCGGACCGCGCAATCTTGGTTGCATCGTGGATCTTGATCAGCGGCGTCAGCGGTTGACTTAGAGTCGTGGAGCTGAGGAAAAACGTCGAAGAACCCTGGTTTATTGAAGTATCTTTTTGCGGAAACGGGCCCAGGCCCGGGACATTGCCCAGGGATCCTGCCGGGATGGTCACCATTTCCTGGTCGGAGAGCCCCAGGAAACGGGATTCATTTGACAGTCGGGGATAATAGTCCGCGGTGGTGGAATCGACCTTCTTTGCCTTCTCGTCCACTTTGAAGCGGGCAATCTTCACTGCCGAATTCCCCTTCAGGGCCAGTTCGACCGCCTCGGGCAGCGTGAGGTGCTTTGTTTCCGCAACTGCCGGATGTGCGAAAAGAATCAGTCCTGCTATGAGCATTGCCGCCACAGCAGCGGAAGAAGGCTTTACCTCTCGCGACTTGACCATTACGAACAGCACCGGGACGACAAGCAGCGTCATGAACATAGACCAGATCAGTCCGACTGCGAGAACGCTCGCCAGGGGGCTCCACAGGCTTGACTTGGAAAGGATCATGGGCGTTACTCCCGCGGCCGCGGCCATGGTTGTCAAAAAGATCGGCCGAAGTCTTCGCTCGCCCGCCTCGGTTGCGGCTTGCTCGAGCGGGTGGCCCTCGCGCATCCTCTCATTGATATAGTCGACGAGAATGATTGCGTTTCGCACCACGATGCCGCAGAGGGCGATGAGCCCCATGAAGGCGGTGAACCCGAACGGGTTGCGTGTAACGATCAGTCCCAGGACGGCGCCTGGCATTGCGAGAGGAATCGAGGTCATGACGATCAGCACCTCCGTCACGCGTCTAAATTGGATGAGCAGGGTGATGAAGATAGCGACGAGGCTTATGCCGAGCGCAGTCAGCATCTCGGGCATGGTCTCATCGGTGTTGTCCTTATCCCCCCCGTGGGTAATCCTGTACCCCGGCGGCAGGGGCAGTTCCTCGATGCGTGGGCGGACCGCTTCGAGGAGCTGCGATGCGTAATGGCCGCGGTCCACAAAGGCTCGAACCGTCAGGGTCCTCACTCCGTTGCGGCGCACGATCCTGCTGGTCTGCCATTCCGGCTCCAAGGTGGAGACAGCGCGAAGCGGCACCCTGGCCTTGGTCACCTGTGAGCTTACGTAAGTATCGCGTATGTTGCCGAAAGTGGAGCGGGCTGCCTCAGTGAGGCGGAGCATAATGGTCACGGACCGATCGCCTTCCCAGAACGTGCTTACGGGAGCACCGTCAAATGCCCCCGCCACAATCTGCGATATCGAAGAATTGGTTATTCCGAGTCTGTTTGCAAGCTCCTCGTTGACGTTCACGTCCAACATGCAGGATTCGTTAAAGAAGTCACGGTGGACGAAAACCGAAAAGGGGACCTGAGCGAGCATTTCCTCCACCTGGGAGCCGATGCGTTCCAGTTCCTGGATGTCCTCACCCACGAGCCGCACCTCGACGGGGGCCTCCAAGGACATTCCCTGCTGCAGTTCCTTCACGATGACCAGCGCTTCGGGGACCAGCGATGCAAAGGATTTCCGGAGAGCTTCCACCAAAGCCGGTGTTTCCTTTGCGGAGTGCGTGTTGACGATGAACTGCCCGTATGCAGCATCCGGCTGCTGGGGATTGACGTTGTAGTAGAACCTCGGTGCGCTCTGGCCGACAAAGGCTGCGAAATGCTCGATTTCCTCTCTCCCTTTCATGTGCGCTTCCATCCGGCGCATCACCGCATCCGTGGCCTCGATGCGGGCTCCCTGGCCCATCCATACATCGACCACGAACTGGTTGCGCTCCGCCGATGGAAAGAACTGCTGCGGGACGAGGGTGAAGAGGAGGAGTCCGCCCGCGAACGCCCCAATCCCTATCGCCATGGCGGGGACCTTATGGCGCATGAAAAAGACGATGACCACCCTGTAGACGGTCTGGATCACATCCAGAACGCTGAATTTCTTCTTGCCTCCGCCCGCTTGGCCGCCGCTGGTGTCGTGGAGCCCTTTCCTGATGAAGAATTTGCAGAAAATCGGTGTGATGAAGATGGCCACAATGAACGACACGGCCAGGGCTATGGCGACCGTTACCGGAAGCGCAAAGATAAACTCGCCGGAAGATCCCGTGAGTATCACAAGGGGCAGGAAAGAAAAGATGATGGTCGTCGTTGCGACAAGGACCGGAACGATGACTTCGGAAACGCAGCGCCAGCCGGCCTCCTCCCTTGGGATCTTGCGGTCCAGAAGATCGATGTAGTTGTCGGCAATCACAATCGCATCGTCCACGACGATTCCGAGGACTACAATGAGCGCAGCGATGGAAACCTGATGCAGCGCGATTCCCACCGCATTCATCGCCCCCAGGGTTATGCAGAGCGTGATGGGAATGGCGAGTGCCGCGATCACCGCCACCCGAATGGGCAGCAGTACGATCGTAACGAGGACAACGGATGCAATGGCCAGCATGAATTCATGGCCGAGATGCGTGATTCGCTCCTTGACGACCTCAGGCTGATTGGCGATGAGATCGATCCGAATATCCGGCGGCAGCAGGGATTTCAGCCGGGCAAAAACCTCCTGGATTCGAACACCGAGCTCTACTATATTTTTCCCCTTCTGCATCTCAACGGACAGCAGCAGGCAGGGCTCGCCGTCGTAGCGCACAACGAACTGCGGGTCCTGGTATCTCCGCTCCACTTCGGCGAAATCCCGAATGTAGACCGGCTCCCCCGTTCGGGAGACGTCCACGAGCACGCTCCTGATATCTTCTTCCTCATTGAAGAGGCCCGTGGTGTGCAGGGGAATCTTGGTGCGGTCGGCCTCGAAATGGCCGGAGCTCTCTATGGTATTCCGCTGTCTCAGTGCCTGGATCACGTTGAGCGGGTCTAGGAAATACTGCGACAACCGCTCCAGGTTGCTCGTTATCCAGATTTGTTCCTGCTGCTGGCCATACATGGCCAGCTTGCCCACTTCACGAATCGTGCGCAGCTCATCTTGAATCTTGTCCACGTAGTCACGCAACTCACGGTAGCCATACCGCTCGCCGTGTATTGCGAGAAGCATCGCCACGGTGTCGCCGAAGTCCGAATTCACGATGGGCCCCTGGACGCCGTCCGGCAGTTCGGTTGCGCGGGTCTCGTTCATCTCGTGGCGGATTTTGGCCCATAGGATATCGGAGTTCTTCACGTCATTTTCAAGCTCCACGTTGATGATGACCAGACCGGGACGGCTGGTTGAATATGTTTTCTCCTTGCGGATTTCCGGAAACTTGAAAATGTGCTTTTCGAGGGTTTTTGTGACCTGCTTTTCGACCTGCTCGGACGTTGCGCCGGGATAAAGCGCGATGACCAGGCCGGTGCGAATGGTGATGGTGGGGTCTTCGGTGCGCGGCATGTACCTTAGGGCATAGAGTCCGACTGCAACGGCCATGGCGGTGAGGATCAAAAAGACTAACGGGTAGCGCAGAGATGCCTTTGCCGGGTTCATTGCCGCACCTTTTCTTGTCTTGGCGGGTTTTGTGGTCCTTCAGGGGCGGTTTCGTCCGCCAATGAGACGATGGTTCCGTCCCGGAGCTTCTCCTGGCCCGCAAAAACGATGGTTTCGTCCCCTGAAAGGCCACTTTGTATCGCAATCTCCCGACCGTAAACGGCTCCCCTTTCAACCCGTTTGGCATAGACACGCTGCTGCTCGGAGTAGTACACAAAAACAATCGTGGCTCCCTGCGGGTCCCGCAGGATGGTCTCGGCCGGAAGGGTCATGAGCTCGATCGTCCTGTCTCCCTCAATCCTGGCCTCGGCAACCATCCCGACCCGGAGGACGTGAGCGGGATTGGGAACCAGGATCCTCGTCATGAACGTTCGGGTATTGGGGTCCGCCGAGACGTTGATGACCCGCACCTTCCCCTCGAACGATTCCTTGGGCATAGCGGGGATCGTGACCGCTGCCGTCTGGCCGACCCTGACGAGATGGATGTCGGTTTCCGGCACACCTACATTGATCTCCACGGGATCGAGCTTCACGATTTCGAAAACAGGGTTCCCGGAGCTTGCCGTCTGGCCGGGCTCGATGGCCCGCTTCGAGATAAAACCGTCGGCGGGAGCGTAGAGCGATGCATCCGTCAGGCGCTTTTGGGCCAGCTTTTGGTTGGCGATGGCCTGATCCACCTGCTCTTTGGCACTCAACCAGGCCGCCTTGAACTTTTCGAAGTCGTTTTCCGCGAGGCTCCTGGACTCATACAGGAATTTCATCCTGGCGTACTCGTCTTTACTTCGAGCGAGGGCGACCTTTGCCTGTCCGGCCTGCGCGGATGCGGCGTTAAGCGAGAGCTTATAGTCAACCGGGTCGATAGCCGCGAGGAATTGTCCCTTTTTAACGTAATCACCCTCCCGAGGCCCCACTTCGATCACTTTCCCCGAGACCAGAAAGGCAACTGCAACAGGAGCGTCAGGCGATACGACCGTACCGCTCACCGATACGAATTCGCGCTCCTGCACGTGCCGTACCTTTCCCGTTTTTACAGGGATCACTTTGGCAGCGGGCGGCTCCTCACTTACTCCTTGCGTACAGGAGCCCAACACAAGAAAGATTAAAACGAAACGTACAGCTGGCAAGAATCTCATTGCACCGGATCCTTTTATTGGACTTATTCTGACTCGACTATCCCGAACAACTCTTAGCGCTGCCGCTCTCTGGCGAGTTGGAATTATTCCTGTTCAATCCATAGAGTGTAGCTCACGAGGCCGAGGTCTGCCAGAGTCGAACATAACTCGCTGCCCAAAACGGTCCCGGTCCCAGGGTCGCACCTCCATTGAAGATGGATGCTGATGTCAGTTGGATACTTTGTGTTGCAGAATACGGTCATCTTCAAGAGCTTCTCACCCGCAATGGATTGATGTGTTTGTTTGCAGATCTCCATGATCTTTCTGGCCTCGATCATCCCAGCCGCGCGAGTGCTTATCATCTCAAGCCATATCATGCTGCTCCCCTTTGTATTCCAAACCTCCAGCAGTGCTTGGATTCCTTATGCCCCAAACCTCGTCCTCTACCTTTGAACCAGGGGCCCTCTGTGCCATTCCATTCACGGCCCACACATCAACCCAGAGCGACAGTGACTGGTTTGGCGTTCCAGATGTCCCTGCAATACTCGCGGATTGCGCGGTCAGAGGAGAACTTGCCCATGCGGGCGGTGTTAAGAATAGACATGCGTGTCCACCGTTCCTGGTCGCGGTAGGCCGCATCGACCTGTCTTTGCACATCGAGGTAGGACGCAAAGTCCGCAAGAAGCATGAATGTGTCATGGAAAAGAAGGGAGTCGATCAGGGGTTTGAACAGTTCCTGATCGCCGTTGGAAAAATCGCCTGAACGGATATGCTCGATAACTCCCTGGAGCTCCGGATTCCTCCAGTAGTATTCCATGGGCTGGTATCCGCTCTGCTGGAGCGAGTGCACTTCCTCGGCAGTGAGCCCAAACAGGAAGAAGTTTTCCGCGCCCACTTCCTTTCTGATTTCGACGTTGGCCCCATCCAGAGTCCCGATGGTCAGTGCGCCGTTCATGGAGAACTTCATGTTTCCAGTTCCTGAAGCCTCCTTCCCGGCGGTCGAGATCTGCTCTGACAAATCCGCAGCGGGGTAGATGAATTTCGCATTCTTCACGTTGAAGTCAGGGAAGAAGACGACCTTGATGCGCCCGGCCACTTCAGGGTCGTGGTTGACCACCTCGGCGACGGAGTTGATCAGCTTGATGATCCGTTTCGCCATGAAATAGCCGGGGGCAGCTTTCCCCCCGAAGATGAAAGTCCGCGGGCACATGTCGTACGCCGGGTTCTCCTTGATCCGGTTATACAGGGCAACGATGTGCAGAACGTTCAGATGCTGCCGTTTGTACTCGTGGATCCTTTTCACCTGGATGTCGAACATCGAGGATGGGTCGACTTCGGTTCCGGTGCGTTCATGGATCAGTCGGGCCAGGTTCTTTTTGTTCTCGAGCTTTACCCGGCACCACTCCTCCCGAAAGGCTCGATCGTCGACAAAACCCTCGAGCTGCCTGAGCTCCTCCGACCTGCTGATCCAGGTTTCACCGATCTTGCGCGAAAGGAGCCGGCTTAAGCCAGGATTGCTCAGAACCATGAATCGGCGCGGTGTGACCCCATTGGTCTTGTTGCTGAATTTTTCCGGCATCATCTCAAAGAAGTCACGCAGAACGTCTTGTTCAAGCAACCGTGTGTGGAGCTCCGCCACTCCGTTGATGGCATGGCTGCCGACACAGGCCAGATGCGCCATGCGCACATAGCGACCACCGCTCTCCTCGATGAGGGACATCCTGGCCACGCGAGCTTCATCCCCCGGGAACCTGCTCCTGACTTCATCGAGGAAACGACGGTTGATCTCGTAAATAAGTTCCATGTGCCTGGGGAGAAGTCTGCCGAACAAATCAACCGACCACTTCTCAAGGGCTTCTGGAAGAAGGGTGTGATTGGTGTAGCCGAAAGCGTTGCGGGTGATCTCCCATGCCGTCTCCCAGTCCAAATCGTTTTCGTCAACCAGGAGGCGCATCAGCTCAGTAACTCCTATCGCAGGGTGGGTGTCGTTGAGCTGGATGGCAAACCCGTTGGAAAACCCGCTCAGGTCGCCTTCGAGCAGTTTGTACATGCGCAGCATATCCTGGAGAGAACAGGAAACAAAAAAATACTGCTGTTCAAGCCGCAGCTGTTTGCCCTGGATCGGCTCGTCGTTGGGGTAGAGAACCTTGGTTATGTTCTCCGAGAAGATCTTTTCGTCCACTGCCCCGTAGTAGTCGCCCACGTTGAAAGCTTCAAATTCGAAGGACTCCACAGCTTCAGCCTTCCACAGCCGAAGCAGATTGCAGGTGTTTACGCGGTACCCCAGGATCGGAGTGTCGTGGGCGACGCCCTTCACAGTCTTGTGGGGAATCCATCGGACCCGGTAGCGGCCCTGATCATCTTGATAGTGTTCGGTATGCCCCCCAAAACTCACCTGACAGGTGATTTCAGGTCGAATCACTTCCCATGGGTTGCCCAATCGAAGCCAATGGTCGGTATGTTCCACCTGCCAGCCGTCTCGAATTTCCTGGTCGAAGATGCCAAATTCGTACCGGATGCCGTAACCAATGGCAGGGATCTCGAGAGTTGCAAGGGAATCGAGGTAGCAGGCCGCCAGTCGGCCCAGCCCTCCATTACCAAGTCCAGGCTCCTCCTCCTGGTCGAAGAGGGCCTGAATATCCAGACCCTCCTCCTCGGCTGTCCTTCGAACATTCTCGTAAATACCCAAGTTTATCAGGTTATTCTCCAAATGGGGACCGAGAAGGAACTCAGCCGAGAGATAAGCGACAACCTTGACGTCCTCTCGACTCAGTCGATCGAGGATTTGATCGATGGTCTTGATCCAGCGGTGTACCAGTTGATCCCTTACGGTGTAGGAGAGAGCCATATAGAGATCGTTCGTACTGGCGCCTTCCAGGAAACGCCCCTGCGTGTAAAAGACATGATCGCGGAAAGTGCGTCTCAAGCCGTCGATACTCATGTCTGAACGAGCAGCCATGGAACTGACCACTGCTGATTGCCCGAGATTCAATTTCTTTACCATGTTGTGCTCCAAGTTCTCTAGCTCAACCAGTTAATATGTCTGGCAAATGCGCGTAATCTCCGTAAGCACGGATTGCCATATTCATGCCAGTTGGCTTCCATCTGACTTCTACCTGGATTTGGAAAACAACCGTGCCAAGATCCACGAAATGTGATAAAAACTCTTGTCAAATATCGTGTTGTTGTTAAATGGCACGAGTACAGGTTGGTACCTCTTTGCCTCACATGGGTTACCAGGGGAGAGGAGCATGGAGATCGATAAGAATGAGTTTTTCCGGCATGCCACGCTCAGGATCTGCAGCAGCCTGGATATCCACAGGGCTCTGCTAACCTTTATGGAATATATTCGAGTGGTTATTCCCGTATCCAGAGTCTACCTCAGCATATTTGATCCGTCCACCGGGATTCTTTATAACCTCGCAAATATCGATCAGGCCGGTAACAGCAAAATGTTGCCTCCAACTCCCTTGTCCAAGGCAGCCATCGAGGAGTTTGAATCCGCAAGAAAGACTGGTGGCGCCAGTACAAGTTACTGGAATGGACAAAGCGAATTAGTAAGGATTCTTCGTCGCGATTTTGACCTGTCGAACCGTTCTGTTCTCGCTTTGGATCTGGTTCTGGAGGGCAAACGCCTGGGGTTTTTGGCTCTGGATGCGAAGGGCAAGGCAGGCTTTACCCGGGAGCATATGGATCTGGTCTCTTTGTTGAGGGAGCCCTTCTCGATTGCTATGTCCAATGCCCTTCGCTACGAGGAGGTTGTAAAGCTCAAAGAGATCGTGGATGCGGAAAATCGCGAACTCAGCCGGGAGCTGCGGAGCTTTTCTGTTTCCGAGATTGTTGGCGCGGATTTTGGCCTGAGGGACGCCATGGAGATGGTGCGGCAGGTAGCCTCTCTCAACACTCCGGTCATCCTCCTTGGGGAGACGGGTACAGGAAAGGAACTCATCGCCAATACCATTCATTACACTTCGCCCAGGAGGTCCGGTTCGCTCATCAAGGTGAACTGCGGCGCCATTCCAGAAAACCTCATCGACAGCGAGCTTTTCGGACATGAAAGAGGGGCGTTTACCGGGGCCATCACTCAGAAGAAAGGCCGCTTCGAGAGGGCCGATGCGGGAACGATTTTTCTCGACGAAGTTGGCGAACTGCCGCTTCAGGCTCAGCTCAGGCTCCTGCGCGTACTCCAGGAAAAAGAGATCGAGCGGGTGGGCGGCACAAGAACTATCCCAGTGGATGTCCGGGTCGTCGCCGCAACCCACAGGGATATGGCGGAGTTGGTGCGAACGGGAGTATTTCGGGAAGACCTGTGGTTTCGGCTCAATGTGTTCCCAATCACTCTTCCACCGCTGAGAGAGCGTAAGGGGGATATCCCGGCCCTGATAGATTACCTTGTGGAGAGAAAATCAAAGGACCTCAAGATCTATCCCCTACCCGCAGTTTCCATCGAGGATGTTGAGCGACTGAAGGCTTACCACTGGCCGGGAAATATACGGGAGCTTGAGAACCTGATCGAGCGTGAGCTTATCCGTCTGCGAGGCAGGGGAAGAGGTGAGCGGCTGACGTTTGGGCCACTGGAAGTTTTGGAGAGAAGGAAACCCTCGACTCCTGAGCCGGAGAGGGAGGGCAACCCGCTCACCCTGGATGAAGCCATGTCCAGGCAAATCCGTCAGGTACTTCAGAGGTGCAATGGAAAGGTAAGCGGCCCCGGAGGAGCGGCACAACTGCTTGGAATCAATCCCAATACCCTGAGGAGCCGGATGAGAAAGCTCGGAATTACTCTGAAGATTTCGTGCTGAGCTGTGCCCTTGAAGTGAGCCGCAAGCCTGGATGTTCGGTCTCGATACATGGAGATGAACGCTTCCCGTTCTCGCAAAATCCTGGCAAATGACTGTCGGCCGAAATGTGAGAAAATCAAACCATGTCGTGTTGTCAACGGGTATTCGCATATACAGCGATCCCGACGATCTCGGATTTTCCGGATTCCCCCACGGCTGGAACTCAAGTTCAGGCTTCTCTCCCATATGTTGAAACGGACCCACCAGTTTCATTCTTTCTAACTGACGATGCTTCCACACAAAGGCTTCCGGTCCATGCAAGGGATGGATGGACCGTCGGAGAATTCTGCGTGCGGATTCATGGCTGCCATCGCGAGCCGGGAGCCATCGGGCCCGAAGCTCTCTGTGTAGCCATCTGTGCTCGAACTGCACCTCAAGTCATAGGATCCTGCGATCCAGTGACCGGTACTGAATCGCCTCCAGCAAATGATGCGGAGCAATGCTTTCCTGCTGGTCCAGATCGGCGATTGTCCTGGCCACCTTCAAGATCCGGTGATAGGCTCTGGCACTGAGCCTGAGTTGTCTCACGGCTCCCGCCAGCAGGTTCTCGCATGAATCGTCGAGCCTGCAGTATTTCTTGATGTGCTTTGGCCGCATGAGGGCGTTGGAATAGATGCCGTCACCGTCGAATCGCTCCAGTTGCCGATCCCTTGCAGCCACCACCCTCTTTCTGATGGTCTCGGAGGACTCGGCTGTCTCGGTGGATCGAAGGTCTTCGTAGCGGACCGCGGGCACCTCGATATGGAGGTCGATCCGGTCCAGGATGGGTCCCGAGATCCGGTTCCTGTAGCGCTGAACCCTGTGGCTTCCGCAGGTGCATCCCCGCAGCGGATCCGATGCGAACCCGCACGGACAGGGGTTCATTGCCGCGACGAGCATGAACCGGGCGGGATAGGTGAGGGACATGGCGGCGCGGGCTATGGTTACGCTGCCCTCTTCCATGGGCTGCCTGAGCAGGTCGACGACGTTTCTGCGGAATTCGGGGAATTCGTCGAGGAAGAGCACGCCGTTGTGGGCCAGGCTCACCTCGCCGGGCCTCGGTATGTGGCCTCCGCCTATGAGCCCGGCGTCGGAGATGGAGTGGTGAGGAGACCGGAAGGGGCGGTTCAGGACGAGGGGGGAATGGTCGAGCAGGCCCGCCACGCTGAGGACCTTCGATGTCTCGAGGGCTTCTTCGAAGCTGAGGGGAGGCAGAATTCCCGGAATTCGCTGTGCGAGCATGGTCTTTCCGGCGCCTGGAGGGCCCACCAACAGAACGTTGTGCGAACCTGCGGCGGCCACTTCCAAGCCGCGCCTGGCGTGTTCCTGCCCCTTGACCTCGTCGAAATCCAGCTGGTCGGCGCATTCGGATCCGCGGACCGTTTCCATGTCGAAGCGCACCGGGTCGATTTCCGCCCTGCCGTTGAGGTATTCGACCACCTCGGAGAGATGCCCGACGGGCAGAACGCGGATCCCTTCAGTGACAGCCGCTTCGAGGGCGTTTGCGGCGGGGAGAAGCATTTCCGGGTAGCCGCATGCCCGTGCCTGGATGGCCATGGGAAGACTTCCCGCGACGGGCTTGACCCTGCCGTCGAGGGAGAGTTCTCCCACCAGTACGGTCTGCTGGGTCTTTTCCGGGTTGACCAGTTCCATGGCCGCGAGAATCCCGGCGGCGATGGGCAGATCGAACCCGGCGCCTTCCTTCTTGAGGTGAGCGGGTGCCAGGTTGACGGTGATCCGGTCGGACGGGAAAGGGTAGCCGCTGTTCTGCAGTGCCGCTTTGACTCGGTCCTTGCTTTCGCGCACGATGTTGTCGGGAAGCCCCACGGTGGAAAAGTTCGGAAGGCCCGCGGAGATGTCCACTTCCACTTCCACGAGAAACGCGTCGATGCCGAGCAGGCTGCAGGTGTAGGTCTTGGCAATCATGAAGGCCGCCTGTGACGGGAACACTCAGGAACCGGCGGTTGATCGCAGCCCCGCCTCGACCGGCCGCGGCGTTTCCCGTGCAAAAAACAACTATACTTCTTCGCCGCGGCGTGCCGCGCGGATGCCGGTAAAAATGTGTTCATAAAACGAGTACCCCGGTGCTTCTCACAGTCTGAGCGTAGTCGCACCACGAAAATCTCTCGTTCTGACTCCATGCTTCCTGGTGAATCCTTCGACCGCGCGCTGATGGTGATGCCCTGCCCGCTGCCCGGATTCGATGTTACACGGACGTACAGATTACTACCTATTGGCTGCCAGCCATGATGTATACAAAGAACTGCTTCGCCATGCACGCTTACCCTTCCTGGGTTCCCGCCTTTTGCGGGAACGACGTTGTTGCGGGTGTATTCCACCTTTGCGCGACAACTGTCCGGGTCGCGTTTTATGGAAAGAACCCGAAATGTTCCACCATCGCAATCTTAAGTCGGCAATAGACCGGATTATCGTGAGGCCGACAGGGACCACGCGGGTCAGCGACATGCGGCGGCTCGAAGAAGGCCGGGGTTTGAGGCATGTCGATGAGCCCGGATCGCAGGATCTGTGCGGGCTTTTCGATACCGTTCGAGGCGCCCGGTCTATTTCTGGGGCAGGGGCGGGACAACCATCCCGGCTGCACCGGGACCGGGTTTGAGTTTGACCACGTCTCCGGGGCCGATTCTGCCTTCGACCACCTCGGCCTTGATATAATTGTCGCCCGCATACCCCGTTATCCTGACCTTGCCCATCCTCACATTTTCATTGAGGCCAAAGGCGCGGTCGCGGGCATAGACACCCATCGTCTCCCCGACCGGAAACACTTCCCTGATGTCGGTGCTGCCTCCGTAGAAAAAGGTCACGGCGTCGCCTTTTTTCATCTCCACCTTGACCTTGACCTTCCGAGGTTCCCCTTGTGCCTGGAGCGAAGGCATGTTCCACGCCATGACCACGATTGCCGCAAGGCATCCCACGCAGATCTTGAATGCTCTCATGTCCCTGTCTCCCGAAAAAGTCAACGCAACTGGCGGACCAATTTATTGAAGTCCGTGGCATAAAGCAGGCGAAGCAGGAGCGTTTGATCGGGAACTCCATTCTCGATCGCCACATCCCTCCTGTATTGGAAGAGAACCTGCCAGCCACGGCTGACATTGAAGGCCACGGTGCCGCCTATGACCTGCTGGGCGGCCCTCGTGAGACCGGGATCCCCCACCCCGTCGATGGTCTTGGCTCCCCCCCAGTATTGATAGAAATCCGCGGAGACCCACCATCTCCTGGTGAGGTCATAACTCAAGTGTGCTTCAATGGAATAAACCGGGTCCTGCTCCAACTTGCCTCCCGCTGGTCCGTAATCGTTGTTCGCTGTGAAGAAATCCGCACCTGCCGTCACTTCAATGAAAGCCAGGTGATCCGGAAACGCCTCAAAACCCCTGGTGAAATTGAGCTCCTCCTTGAACCGCCAGCGGTTGGCGCCCATGGTCAGCAAACCGTCGTTCGAGTAGTTGCCGAGGGGAAAGTAAAACCAGGGGGTAAAAGACAGGTATGTCTTGGTGGATTCACGGTTGATGAACCAGAAGGTGGTCAGGATGCTCGGGTCGCCGATTCCCGATGTGGAAAGACTGGTGTGGTTCAAGTCGAGGCTGGCGTTTCCGAAGGGCAGGAGAAACTGGGCGTTGGCCACAAAGGATCCCACCTGGAAGTAGAAAACCTCCCTCCACAACCCGTAATTGCCCTGAAGATCCACCTTGTCCATGGGTACCGTCTTCCCGTCGGCTTTCAGATAATCCCCGAAATAATGATACCCGTACAAGACGGACAGGATGGTTCCCGGAGGCGCCGCAATGCCGTCCCGAGCATTGTTTTGTGCCGATGCAGCAGCCGGGATAAGCATGCAGAGACTCAGAATGACCACAACCCCCCATCTCTTCATCGCTTTCCTCCATCAGGACACGATACGACGTCCGTCTCATGTCCTGGATTCGCTCGAACATCCGCTCCCAGGCGAACACTGCGCTGCGCCCACGCCGCAGGATAATCGTCGCCTGTTCCCTCGCCTTTTGCCGTAATCCCTGCCGGTTCCGCATGGCCCGATCATTTTCGAACCTGTATACCCGTTGTGCGTTCCAGAAGCCAGAGAATATGTCGGCGGAACCCGAATGAACAGATTCGGCGCATGAAGCCGCATTCCACTTCGATTCTTTGTGTTGTTTTGAAAGCGCTTTGTCTTTACAATCATAGGCGGGAATCGAACGACGGATACGGGCGGCACAGGATGTTTTTCGCGCTGTCTTCGGGCGGAACCGTGTGGCCGCCTGCCTCCTGTCATGTCATGTTCCCGGGAACGGATGGGAGATGATCTGCTATTATAAAATCCTGGGCATATCGATCCGGGCGAGCCAGGACGAAATCAAGAAGGCGTTCAGGATGCTCGCCTTTCGGTTCCACCCGGACATGAATCCGGCGGACCCGGATGCCGCCCGGCGCTTCAGAGAGGTGCTCAAGGCCTATGAAACCCTTGTGGACCCGCGGCTGCGCGGCAAGTACGACAGCCTTCGGGGCTATTCGGGGGCGAAAAGGAAGAGAGGCGGAGTTCCCGGTCCGGAACGGGACAACGGGAATGCAAGTGTCAACGATGTTCTGCATGAGTTTTTCGGCATCCAGTACAGTGCCGCCAAGGAAAGAAGGGGCAGTGATCTGCGTTTTGACCTGCAGCTTCCACACGTGGCGATTTCGGAGGGAGCCTTCGAGGAGATTCGTTATGCGCGGTGGGTATTCTGCGGCAAATGCGTGGGAAACGGGAAGAAAAGGCCGCTGAATTCCTGCGAGAGCTGCCAGGGCCGCGGGGAAGTCGAGGAATGGTGCACGGTGAAGGTCTGGGTTCCGCCGGGGAGCGAGGAGGGGACTCGGGTGAAGATCCCCGGAGGAGGGGATCGGCTGTCTCCTGCCGGCACGGCGGGTGACCTGTACGTGCTGCTTCATATCGTATGATCCGGCCGGAATGACCCGGAACGGACGGAATTGGAGGGCGGCAGAGCGATGATCGGCGGGGAACGTGACACGGAATTCACGCACCTGGACGAGCAGGGGCGCCTGCGCATGGTGGATGTGAGCGACAAGAAGGTTACGGACCGGGAAGCCCTGGCGGAAGCGACGGTGGGTATGGCTCCCGAGACGTTGAAGCGCATCACTGAAGGGAGTATGCCCAAGGGCAATGTATTCGAGGCTGCACGCCTGGCGGGCATCATGGCGGCGAAGAAAACATGGGAGATCATTCCCCTTTGCCACCCGCTCCAGATTACGGCGGTCGACATCGAGTTTGCGGCCAATCCGGCGACAAGCGAGATCACCATCCGGGGCCGGGTGAAGACGTCGGACAGGACCGGTGTGGAGATGGAAGCGCTTGTGGCTGTGAGCGGCGCGGCGCTCACCATCTACGATATGTGCAAGGCCGTCGACCGAGGAATGGTCATCCGGGATGTGCGCCTGACGTTCAAAAACGGCGGCAGGAGCGGCCGGTACGAACGACTCTGATCGTTGATTTTCACTTTACTCTTTTTCCTTTGTGTGTTAGCGAAAAGCGTTTAATCAACGATGGGGAGCGTGCTTATGGACAAAGAAACACAGGCTCAGTTCAAAGAGACATTGCTCAAGCGCTTGGACGAACTCTACGTAGAAGCGGAAAAGACCGTTGCGGGTATGACGGATACGGAAGAGACCTTTCCCGACCCCACTGATCGTGCAACCCTCGAGTCGGACCGGAACTTCATGCTGCGCATACGGGACAGGGAACGCAAGCTCATCCTGAAAATCAGGGAAGCCCTGCAAAGGATCGAAGAAGGCACCTTCGGGCAGTGCGAGATGTGCGGAGACGATATCGGAATCGAAAGGTTGAACGCGCGGCCCGTGACCACCCTGTGCATTGAATGCAAGAGAAAGCAGGAGGCACACGAACGGGCCAGGGGAGTATAACGCTCATGAACGGGTCAGACGGGACCTCCTCTAGAAGGTCCCTTCCACCCGGGTCACGTCTCCGACCCAGACGGCCTCCTCTGTTCCATCATCCCTTCCCAGAATCAGCGCGCCTTCGGGTGTGAATCTCAAGGCCTTACCCCTTTTTTCCTCCTTTCCACTGACAATCGTGATGTATTTTCCCAGTATGCCTGAAAACTGCTCGAGATCGGCCAGGAAGGTCGAGAATCCCCTGCTGTAGAAGGTGTCATAATCGGATTCGAGGCGTTCGAGGAACGTGATGAGCAGTTCGCGCCTGGCGACGGGATCTCCCCGTTCGATGGCCAGGGATGTGGCCGGGTAGCGGAACGGCCCCGCCAGGTCCTCCTTCGTGTGGTTGACGTTGATCCCGATGCCGATGACCAGAAAGCGAGTGAAGTCCTGGTCCGACTGCATTTCCGTGAGTATGCCTCCCACTTTCCTCGGACCGATGAGAATGTCGTTAGGCCATTTGATGGCCCCCGGGAGACCGTATTTTCCCCGGAGCACCTTCACCAGGGACAGGGCCAGGATATAGGTGGCCTGGAAGGCTTCCTGGACGGGCAGGGGGGTGCGGAGCAGAATCGACAGGTAGATGCCGAGCCGGGGAGAAGAAATCCACTCGCGCCTGAGGCGCCCTCGACCCGACGTCTGTTCCTCCGCGCACACGGCCGACCCGTGGGGAGCTCCCGCGGCGGCCAGGGCCAGCGCATGGTCGTTGGTGGAGCCGATTTGAGGGAAATAGTGGTACGATCTGCCCAGCCAGGCGGTTTTGAGTTCCGGCAGGATTTCGTCGGGGAGCAGGAGGTCCGGAAGGGAAACCAGCCTGTAGCCCTCCTTGGGATGGCTTTGAATGTCGTACCCCATGGATCTGAGAGTTCGGATATTTTTCCAGATGCCGGTGCGGGTGAGTCCCAGGCGGCCTGCCAGGAGGGCTCCTGAAACGTAGGCGCCCTGCTTCTCCTTGAGCATCTTCAAGATCAGGCGGTGAGTGGAAGCGGGTGAGGACACGTGGAATGGATCTCCTTCCTGCCACGACCGGTCTATTGCCAGGCCATGGATGCGGCGGCGCACAGAAGCACCGCTTCGGTAAGTTCGTTGACAGCCCCCAGCACGTCACCGGTGATGCCTCCAAGCCACCTGGACGAAAGGAAGCGCAGGAGTACAACGGATCCGGCGGTCAAGGGTGTGAAAATGAGCAGGGACGCGGGGTGCACGAGCAGTGCGATGATTAGGGTCAGCAGGGAGGCGGTGAGCAGGTGTGTCGCGGCCATGTGCTCCAGAAAGGGCTTCCCCAGCCCCCCTTCGGGACGCGCGTAGGGGCTTCGATAGGCAGTCGCAGCCATGGCCCAGCGCGAGAACACCGGGGCAAGAACCAGGGGGAACAGACTGCCGGTTCTCAGGATGGCGTCAATGGCCGCCGCCTTGACGAAGATCACCAGCACGAGGGCGATGACCCCGAATGCACCGGTACGGCTGTCCTTCATGATTTCCAGCCGGCGCTGGGGAGAATAGCCTCCCCATGCGGCGTCCGCCAGGTCGGCAAGGCCGTCCAGGTGAAGGGCCCTGGTGAGACCGGCCATGAAGGCCGTAATGCTTACGGCCAGCAGCAGGGGGGGCATGGTCGGGGAAAGAAGCAACGCCGGAGCCAGGCAGCATAAACCGAGGGTGAGGCCCACGATGGGGAAAAAGGAAAAACTGCGCGCAAGTGTAGTCGGCGAAACAGTCCCGGGCGAATAGAAAGGCACAGGGATAACGGTGAGAAACGTAAGAGCGGTGGCGAAGCTTTTCCACATCGGTGCGTCCTTGACTTCCTGCGGTCCTGTTCGACCCTCCCGCAGGGGGGTGAAGTCACTTGAGGGTTATGGGAATGCCCGCGGCTACGAGGGTCACTGCGCTGCTGACGGATGCAATGCGCTGGTTGGCCAGCCCTGAAAGGTCCCTGAATCTCCTGGCCAGCGGGTTGTCCGGCACGATGCCCCAGCCCACTTCGTTGGAAACCAGGAAGAGCGGATAATCGGCGGCCGGGATGAATTTACAGAGTCCGCTCAAGCGGGCTTCGGGTTGTCCCGCGGACGCATCCAGCAGGAGATTGGAAAGCCAGAGGGTGAGGCAGTCGACGAGCACCGGCCTGCCACGGCCCTGGAGGCGTTTGAGCGCCCCGGTGAGATCCAGTGGGCATTCGATGGTTTCCCAGTTCGAACTGCGACGATCCTGGTGCCTGCGCACGCGGTCGGCCATTTCTCCATCCAGGATCCGGGCAGTGGCGACATAGACGTAAGGCGGCGGCAGAGAGGTCACGAGCCTTTCGGCATGGGAACTCTTTCCGCTGCGGGCTCCTCCCAGAATAAGGTGAGGAGTCCTTGCCTGAAGATCCCGGTTCATGCCGGCGAACCTCCTTCGTCGAAGAAGGGAGCGAGGTTTTCGAGCACGAGCTTGTCGACCAGGTGAGGAAGGGGTTCGCGGACGGTTCCCACAATCGAGATGGATTCCTGGGTAAGGGGCAGAAGGATCTTGGGAGCGGCGGCGCCTCCGATGGCCTGAGCCATGGACGGGGTCAGCTCTCCCATCATGGCGTGGGAAAGAAGGATGGAAATGGGACCGACGATGACGTGGACCTTCTCCACGCAATGACAGATGGCATTCTCCCCTGTCGCCCCCCGGTTGGCTCGAGCCTTCATCATCTGTGACGTGGCGATGGCATTGGTGCCCAGAGCCCATACTTCGGCGCGCTCTCCATAGTTCTCCTTGATCTTCCTGATGATGGCGGTTCCGATTCCGCCTCCCTGCCCGTCAATTACGGCGATGCGAATCAAGGGAATCCCTCCTGGATCGATGGTTCAACTGAAAGTCGCCGAGGAGTTTCTGAAGCTCCTCGGCGGATCGAAACCTGAATGTCAGGGTGCCCCCCCGGATGATTTCGTCGGCAAACTCGAGGTAGGCTTTCGCCTCCGCGCAGGAGGGATCGTACAGGACGGCGGGCAGGCCGAAACCGGGAGCTTCGCTGAGCCTCACATTCCTCGGTATGCACAATGCCATCGATGGAAAGGTGCGGGTTGAAGCGCAGCTTGATCCTGCGGATGGTGTCCAAAAGGAGGGAGAGTCCTTCGATGGCAAGGCTGCCCGCCAGGTTGACGGCAGTAGTGGTCTTCCCCACTCCTCCCTTCCGATTTGCAATGGCAATAATCCTGGTCATGAAATCCTTCGAAATCCTTTCGACCCGGAAGACTCCGGTGATGTTCCACGTGGAACATTCCCGCCTCCGGAAGCGTGCGTCATTCGGCTTCCTCCGAAATGCGGATGCTCCATGCCCTGAAAAACTCGTGATACCGCAGGATGACCACCCGGCCATCCTCCGTCTTTACCCTGAAATACGTCATGGGAAAACGGGTGGAATCCAGCCGGCCTTCATACCATCTGTCCATAACCTGCGCAACCCGGAATCGCCTCCCCCGCCATTCAAAGGACACGGGTTCCTGTGCACCCTTGTATTCATCCCTCGTCTCGACTTCTGCTTCATCATACTTCATACTCTGGTTCACCGCTTGCACAAGTTTCCGCCAAGTGGTAAGGCTTCTATTCAATTCTTAAAATATACTGGAAGGAAGGCGCAATGAGAATGTCTATCTTCCGGAATCCGATCGAGAACCGGTCCAGGACAGAGTTTTCGGTAGGGCGTTTCTCCGTGGTGCCCGACTTCCCGGTATGCCCTGAACAGAAGCGGCGCTGAAAGCCAAACGCGACCCGCACCGGCGATGGGAGATCATGACAAAATGAACAAAATACTTATTGTTATCGATATGTTAAATGATTTTATGGACCCCGGGGGAGCCCTCTACTGCGGAGACGAATCCAGGAAGATCATCCCTGTGATTCGCACACTCATCGACCGATTCCATGCCGAAAACAGAAAAATCATCTACCTGCGGGACGCTCATACGGAGGATGACCGGGAATTTGAACTCTTCTCGCGTCACGCCGTCAAGGGGAGCTGGGGTTCGCAGATCATTCCCGAACTCGCCCCTCCCGAAGGCGCGCTGGTCGTGGACAAGACGCGCTTTTCGGGCTTTTTCGGGAACAATCTCGATGAGATCCTTGCATCGGAAAACCCCGACGAAGTCTGGGTCACAGGTGTGGTCACCTCCATCTGCGTCATGGATACCACGGGGGACTTGCGCAACCGGGATTACAGGGCCGTCATCCCCGTCGATGCCGTGGTCGATTTCGACCCCGCCGCCCACGAGTTCGCGTTGAAAAGGATGGAACGGGTTTACGGCGCCCGCTTGACGCGCGTAAGTGCAGACGAGACTGGACAATGAACGGGAATCTTCTCCCGGAAAGAGGAGGTGGCAATGCATCTTTGGGAAGAGTTTGCTCCCGAGCTCGTGACGGACCTCTACGAACTGACGATGGCCGCCAGTTATCTCCGGGAAGGAATGAACGGTGAAGCCACGTTCAGCCTGTTCATCAGGGGATATCCGTCTCACCGGGCCTATTTCGTTGCCGCCGGAATCGAACATCTTGTCGACCTGGTCACGGGGATGAGATTCAGTGAATCGTCCATCGAGTACATCGCGTCCACCGGCAAGTTTCCCTCCTCCTTCATCGACTACTTGAGAGATTTCAGGTTCACGGGAACGATGCGGGCGATTCCCGAGGGGCGGATCTTTTTCGCCAACGAACCCGTCGTGGAAGTGACGGCTCCCATCATCGAAGGCCAACTGCTGGAGACCCTCGTTCTGAACGTCGTGCAGCTCGAGACTCTCATCGCCAGCAAGGCCGCCCGATGCGTTCACGCCGCCCGGGGAAGGTCGCTCATCGACTTCTCCTTCAGGCGGACTCAAGGCGTGGATGCGGGCGTGAAGGCAGCCCGCACCAGCTACCTGGTAGGGTTCGACGGCACCAGCAACGTCCTGGCGGGAAAGCTTTACGGCATTCCTGTTTTCGGAACCATGGCACATTCCTATGTCACCAGCTTCGAACATGAATTGGATTCCTTTCTCGCTTTTTATCGGACCTTTCCAGAGAACACCGTTCTGCTCATCGACACATACGATACGGTGAGCGGAGCGCGCAAGGCGGTTGAAGTCGCGCGCATCATGGCTGCGGACGGCAAGGTTCTTAAAGGGGTTCGCCTGGACAGCGGAGACATGGCCGCACTGAGCAGGGAGGTCAGACGGTTGTTCAGGGAATCAGGGCTGGAAGGGGTGAGCATACTCGCCAGCGGGAACCTCGACGAATTCAAGATCCAGGAACTCATCGAAGCGGGAGCGGAGATCGACGTCTTTGCCGTGGGCACGCGCATGGGAGTCTCCTCGGACGCACCTTATCTCGATATCGCTTACAAACTGGTGGAATATGACGGCAGGCCGATACTCAAGCTGAGCAGCGGCAAGAAGACGTGGGTGGGGAGAAAACAGGTCTACCGCCTCCATGACGCGCAGGGAATGATGAAGGAGGACATTCTGAGCCTTCTTTCTGAACGGCAGGTCGAGGGTGAACCTCTGCTCACCGTCGTGGTGGACGAGGGGAAGCGCCGGAATCCCCCGGAATCGCTCAGCGCCATCAGGGAAAGGTTCTCCCGCGACTGGAACGCCCTGCCTCCACCCTGCAGGGAGATAAGACCCACCGAAGGCTATCCTGTGAAGATCAGCCGGGCCCTTGAAGAACTCGATACCCGGACTGTCGAGGACAAGAGAAGGGAGATTGAAGGGGGGCGGCAGACCTGACGGCAGTTCCCCGGCAGTACGCGTGGTTCCTGTCCGATGACGCCGGTTCAGCCGGCCTCGTCGACTTTTTCCCAGATGAAGACGCGGCGGAGCTGCTTCAGTACGGGCAGGACGTACGACGGGGCTCCCCGAAAGGCAAGTCCCCCTTCTCGATCCACTGTTTCCGCGCCTTCGTATTCGGAACCCGCTGAAGGACCGGCCCACCAGGCAAAAATTCCTCCAGGCTTCAAGGACCGGAGCGCAAGCCGGGAAAGATGTTCCGGTTCAAGGCGCACAGCCCTCATGGTGATCAGTCCATAGCCTGAGGTGCCGACAGGACCCGGCAGCCGGTCGAGATCCTCCCAGCGCCCCTCGATCACATGTATTCTCTCGATGTTCAGGCGGGAAAGAAGGACCTTGAGGAAGCTCACCTTCTTTCTGTTCGATTCGAGGAGCACCATATCCAGGCCGTCATGGAGGATCTTGAGGGGGACTCCCGGAAACCCGGGGCCGGTTCCCACATCCAGGGCCGGGCCGGTACATGGCAGCCGCAGGGAGGGCAGGAGCGAATCGAGCAGGTGTTTGACGAGGATCTCTCGAAGGTCGGTGATGCGTGTGAGATTGGTGCGGCGGTTCCATTCGAGCATGAGGAGGACATGTTCACGGCACAGCGCCGCCTGCTTCGAGGAAAAGGGTATGCCCTCCCGCCCCAGGTATTCGATCAGGGTGTCGGCGAATTCGTCCTTTTTCATTGGAAGATAGGGCCTCCCGAAGATCTCCTACTTCCCGATGCAGAAACGCGAGAAGATCCGGTCCAGCAGTTCGCTGTCTCCGTCCCATCCAAGGATGGAGTCGAGTTTTCTTGACGCCTGGGCGAGTTCGAAGCTCACCAGTTCGCCGTAGGCTCCTCCCCTGAGAAGCTCCTCGGCACTGCAGAGAGACTGCAGCGCGTCTTCGAGGCATCCCTTGTGCCGAAGGTTGAGGACAATGGTCCCCTCGGATTGTTCGATGGGCTGTCTGAGATACCTTTCGGCGAGCAGGGTTCTGAGCTTTTCCATGTCTGTGGAGTTCAGGGCCGAAAGACGGACGGGAGCGGAGGGCAGACCGAACCTCTGTTTTGCATCGAGCTCTGAAACATGGCAAGGCAGGTCACTCTTGTTCAGAACGACGAGAAGTTCCCGCCGGGACACGGCATGAAAAACGGAATCGTCTTCGGACGTGATCGGCCGGCTCCCGTCGATGACCCAGATCACAACATCGGCCTGGGATACCGAGTGGAGAGTCCTTTCGATGCCGAAGGATTCGATTTCGTCGGGTTCATGGCGTATGCCGGCCGTGTCCAGTATTCTTACCTGGACACCCGACAGGATAAAGCTGTCTTCGACCACGTCCCGCGTGGTCCCCGGGAAGGGCGTGACGATTGCGCGGTCTTTCCCCAGCAGGGCGTTCAGGAGGGAGGATTTTCCCACATTGGGCTTGCCTGCGAGAACGATGGTGAGCCCCTCCCGGAGGATGCGGCCCGCGCAGTAGTGGCGGATGGTTTGTTCGATGGGGGACAGGAGTTCGCTGCGGAGCCTTGTGCAGAGAAAATCGGCCTGGGACGGGATATCGCCTTCCTGGTCGTCGAGATCTTCGCTGAAGTCGATGGCCGCCTCGACATTGGACCGGATATCCAGGAGATGCCCGCGCCACTGCTCGACCATCTCCCTGACGGCTCCCTGCATATGCCGGTTGGCGATGAGCAGGCTCTGGTGGGACCTCGACCTGATGATGTCGATGACCGCCTCGGCCTGGGACAGGTCGAGGCGGCCGTTCAGAAAAGCGCGGCGGGTGAATTCGCCTGGCTCGGCGAGCCGGATTCCGGATTTGAGGACGATTTCGAGGATTCGGTTAAGGACGGCGTAGCCGCTGTGGCAGTTGATTTCGACGATGTCTTCCCGTGTATAGGTATGGGGCGCCGCCATGCAGCTCAACAGGACCTCGTCGATAGGCTGGCCGTCATCGGGGTCGTGTATCCAGCCGAGGTAGAGGCGGTGGGACTTCAGGGGGAAAACGCCCTTCTTTCGAGGTCGGAACAGCCTTCCGGCGACAGCCGGAGCTTCCGGTCCACTGATTCTGATGATGCCTATGCCACCTTCACCGACGGGAGTAGCGACGGCACAGATTGTATCTTCCGGAAGTGGGAAATCCATGGTTGAAAAAGGGCGGTAAAGCCGGGACTCCTCTCCTATTCGCCTTCGGCAACCCTGGGTGCCTTCTTGCCCTTCTTGACAGGGTAAATGACGACCCTGCGCAGGGTTCCCTCCCCTTTGCTCTTGGTCCTGACTTCCTGGTCTTCCTTCAACGCAAGATGAATGATGCGGCGGTCCTGGGAACTCATGGGTCCGGTAGTGAGGGGCCTGTGAGATTTCTTGACCTTGTCGCTCAGCTGCCGGGCGAGTTCGGTGAGACTGAGCTCCCTCTTGGATCGGTAGTTTTCGGTGTCCACGATGACGGATACATTCTCTCCGACTTCCCGCTGAAGTATCTTGGTGACCAGGTATTGCAGCGCATTGAGGGTCTTGCCCCGTTTGCCGATGAGAAGCCCCGAACCGTTGCTGATGATGTTGAGATAGGTGTGGTCATCCCTGGTTTCCCATTCGATGACGGAAGGAAGATCTATGTGTTCGAGAATATGGGAAAGAATCTCCTTGGCGCGCTCTGCAGCGGCCTCCGCCGAAAGCGCTTTGGCCGTGACGCGGATCTTCGCCTTCCTGGCGCCCACAATGCCGAAAATGCCGGACGATCCCTTCGAGATGATTTCAATTTCAAGCTTTTCGCGAGGCAGTTTGAGCTTCCGGCAAGCTGCAGCAATGGCGTCCTCAACGGACTTGTCTTCGATTTCAAGCGTTGACATGCTCTCCTCCGTTAACTCTCGGAATCCGAGTGAATTGTCGTGAAGGGGTGGCGGGGAGATTGCGGCTATGCATGGCGATTGATCCAATACTGCTGAGCGATGGACAGCACATTGTTCACCAGCCAATATAGCACAAGACCGGAAGGAAAGTTGATAAAGAAAATGGTAAATATTACGGGCATGATGAGCATAATCTGCTCCTGCCGCGGGTCTCCGGCGGAAGGAGTCATCTTCTGCTGAATGAACATGGTGATGCCCATGAGAAGGGTCAGGACGGGTATGCCTCCGAGGTAGGGGATTTGAACGCCGATATTCAGCCGGTCGGGAGCTGTGAGATCGTTGATCCACAGCATGAAGGGTTCATGGCGAAGTTCGACGGCGGCATTCAGCATTCGATATAAGGCAAAAAAGACGGGAATCTGCAGGAGCATGGGAAGGCACCCGCCAAGGGGATTGACCTTGTAGGTACGATAGACGCCCATGAGCTCCTGGTTGAGCTTCTCCCTGTCGTCTTTGTACTTTTCCCTGATCTGGGCGATCTTCGGCTGAATCTTCTTCATCTTCTGCATGGACTGGTAGCTTTTCTGGGTCAGAGGCCAGAAAAGAATCTTGATCAGCACCGTCAACACGATGATGGCTATTCCGTAGTTGTGCGTGTACTTGTAGAACCAGTTCAGGAGCTGCAGCGCCGGCTTGGCGAGGAAGGTGAACCAGCCGTAGTCGACAGCCTTGGACAGGTTGTGTTCGGCGCGGGCGAGCTGAGTCAGTTCTTTGGGGCCGATGTACATCCTCAGCTTCAGCGACTTGCCGTCGCTGGGGTCCACCTGGAAGGCTTCGGTGAGGTAGACCACCTGGAGGATGCCCTTGTCGGCGTCGAGGACCCTCGGGACGATCTGGTAGCCCGACTCCTCGATGGGAATGACGGCATTGATGAAGTAGTTGTTTTCATAGCCCACCCAGTCGATGGGAGGCGTGAGAACGGGTTGAGTCTTGACGAGATCCTTCACGGGATAATTGGTCAGCGACCCCTGCAGGAAAGTGGAAAACTGGGAAGGATTGTAGGAACTCTCCTGCTGTGGGTCATCGGCGTAGGGCTGAAAATAGAAGCTCAACCCCAGTTGATCCACCATTCGTTCGTTGGAAAGATTCTCGAGCCGGATTTCCAGGTCAATAATGTAGGATGCGGGTGTGAAGGTGAAGAGCTTGGTCAGACGAACGCGGCCGGGGACTTCCGTGTGGAACGAGAGAGTCCGGGGGGAATCGCCCGCTGCAAGCACGGTTTCGCGCGGCGCATCGCTCACGAAGGGCCTCGTGGAAAGCTCCCAGTCCTGGTGGTGGATCAGGTCGACGGCCAGGGGAAGCAGCCCGTTTGCCTGGGAGGTGATCATTTCCATGGAAGGCGAATCGGGCTCCACAGCTTTCCGAAAATTCTTGAGCTGGAAAGAACTCATTCGCGCCCCGGGTGCGGCCACGTTCATTTTGAAAAACGGATCCGTCACCGTCCAGACGTCGAACTGCCGTGCCAGCCCGGGAAGGCGGTCTGCCGGCAGGGCCGGCGGTGTCGGAGCAACGGGGACCTGCGGGGGAATGACTTGAGGTGCCTCGGGCTGCGTGTCCGCGGGGGAAGATGTCGCATGCTCCTGCGTCGGTGGAGGAGCGGGCGCTCGGAAAAGCCCGAAATAGAACTCCCAGAACACCAGCACCATGAGTGAGAGAATCAAAGCAAGCAGAGCCCTTTTTTCCATTCAGGATTACTCCATGCTAATTCTTGTGTGTCGAATGAGCTGCAGACTCCACCACGGGATCATAGCCGCCGGGGTGGAGGGGATGACAGCGAAGGATGCGCTTGAGCCCCATAAAGAGGCCTCTGGCCGGTCCGAAGCGTCTGATCGCCTCGTGGGTGTATTCGGAACACGTCGGAATGAATCGGCAGCAGGGGCCCATAAGGGGGGATATGAAGACCTGGTATAAGCGGATGATCGCAAGAAACAGTGAACGGATCATGAACTCCGGCCATCCTGTTCAAGAAAAACCACGAGGATCTCCTTCGTCATTTCCTGTGGCGAAAGCCTTTCGGAACCGGGCCGGGCCACGATCACGATATCTTTGCCCGGCAGCGGGATGGAATCCCTGTTCATGCGAAACCATTCCCGGAGACATCGCTTGATGCGGTTCCTGCCGACAGCGGACCAGAAACGCTTCTGCACTACCAGTCCAAGGCGGTGATGGTCATGCCCGTTGATGACGAAATTGATGGTAAAATGACGAGTTCCAACTCGCCTGCCGGTTGCCTTGACTCTCTGATATTCGGGGGAGGACCTGAGTTTCTCGTGAGGTCGGAAACGATGTAAACCCCTCAAAATATTTCCTCTCCCCGGCAGTTTTCAACTGGCAATACTCACCCCTGGAATGCTAAACTGCAAGGCGCTTTCGTCCCCTTGCGCGCCTTCTTCTTATCACCGCCCGGCCTGCCTTGGTCGACATGCGCTCAAGGAAGCCGTGAGTTCGTTTTCGTTTGATGTTGCTTGGCTGAAACGTTCTTTTCATGGTGATTTCCTTTAAATCTCCGATCCTTGAGAAATGGTATCCAGTTCTGAAAGCCGGTTCCCGCCTTGGAATATTCCGGAAGCCGGACCATCGACAACGTGAACAGCGGAATTACCGGATGCAAAACAAAACTAATAGCCTAAGCATTTTCTTCTTGTCAAGATGCAAAATCGAACCCCTTCCGGAGCGGGTGCGCTCGGAGGAAGATTTCCCGGCTTACCGCCCATGTGCCGTGGTTCAGGCTCGGCTGCCGGTCACGAGTCAGTCTTTTTCGGTCGCCTTTTCATAATGATTGAAGATGCCGACCTCCCATGCTATGAATTGAAACCTTTATAACACCACTTTGAAAGGAGAAGGTTGACTGATGTTCCTGAACCGCATTTTGGGTTGGTTCTCCAATGACCTGGCCATCGACCTCGGGACTGCGAATACTCTCGTGTATGTAAGGGGTAAGGGGATTGTGCTCACCGAACCTTCGGTAGTCGCGGTGCGCAAAGATGGGCGGGGATCAAACCGGGTGGTCGCAGTGGGCAAGGATGCCAAGCTGATGCTCGGCAAGACCCCTGGCAATATTGTGGCGATCAGGCCTATGAAAGATGGCGTTATCGCTGACTTCGAAGTAGCGGAAGCCATGCTCAGATATTTTATCAGAAAGGTGCACAACCGGAGAAACCTGGTCAGGCCCAGGATCATCGTGTGCATTCCTTCCGGTGTGACTCAGGTCGAGAGAAGGGCTGTGCGGGAATCGGCCGAATCCGCGGGAGCCAGGGAGGTCTACCTCATCGAAGAACCCATGGCGGCGGCCATCGGCGCGGGATTGCCCATCACCGAACCGGTCTGCAACATGGTTGTGGACATTGGAGGCGGGACCACGGAGGTGGCCGTCATTTCGCTGGCGGGCATTGTGTACAGCCGGTCGGTCCGTGTGGGTGGAGACAAGATGGACCTGGCCGTCCTGCAGCACATCAAGCGAAAATACAACCTGCTGATCGGCGAACGGACCGCCGAACAGATCAAGACCACCATCGGCAACGCTTACCCGTTGGGTGAAGTGGAGAAGATGACGATCAAGGGGCGGGATCTGGTGAGTGGTATACCCAAGACGGTGGAAATCAACTCCGACGAGGTTCGCGAATCCATCCAGGAACAGATCGATTCCATTCTCGAAACCATCAAGATCGCACTCGAACAGACTCCCCCTGAACTTGCCGCCGACATTGTCGATCGTGGTATCGTGCTGACCGGTGGAGGAGCGCTCCTCAAGAACCTCGACCACCTGCTGAGGCTCGAAACGGGGCTGCCCATCATGCTGACGGACGATCCTCTTTCGACGGTGGTGCTGGGGTCCGGCAAGGCGCTCGAGGAGATCGAGGTGCTCAAGGAGGTTCTGGCCTGACCACAGGTTGGATAAGTGTGTATCTGGGAGGGCCTGCGTTGTCTTATCGTTTGTGGTGGGTGTTCAAGAATAATCGAGATATCTTCCGCCCGACCCTGTCCGGGCGTCCCAGGGATATTGCTGGTTGCCTGTCCAGAATTGAGGCTTTGGGGTTATGTCGGAGTGGCTGCGCCGTTTACGGGGAGCTTTGCTGATCCTCGTTTTCCTCAGTGTGTTCCTCTATATTTTTTCTCTCAACTTTCGACCTCCCGAGCGCATGGATGTTCTGCAGAGGTTTGTGGTGGAGTTTTTTGGTCCACCGGTCAAGATGGTCGGAAACATTTCATCGGGCTTTGAACGAATTGTGAAGGAGTATGTCTGGCTGCGGAAGGTGCGTGTCGAGAACGAAGTGCTGAAGAAACAGGTCGCCAGGCTCGAACAGCGTCTTACGGATTATCACGAGGCTTACGTTGAAAATCTCCGCCTGAGGCGCCTTCTGGATTTCAAGAGCAGCAGCAATGCGGAAACGGTTGCCGCCCGGGTTGTTCTGCACGACATGACCGGCTGGTTCCAGACCCTGATGGTGGACAAGGGCTTTCGGGACAATGTCGCTCCGGATATGGCCGTGGTCAATGACGAAGGGGTTGTCGGGCGTGTGCTGGATGTTTCGGACAGGTACTGCCGCATACTGCTCATCACGGACCCGGGCAGTTCCGTGGATGCGGTCATTCAGCGGAACCGCGTGAGGGGTATCCTGAGCGGAAAGGATGCAAACGGCTGTATCCTGAAGTATGTTCGAGGCAATGTGGACGTGCAGGTGGGAGATCTGATCATCTCCTCGGGCAAGGACGGAATTTTCCCCAAGGGACTTCGGCTGGGGACTGTTCAGGGGATTTTCAAAGACCCGGTCGATCTCTTCCAGAGAATCGAAGTCAAGCCGCTGGTGCGGTTGAGTGCCCTGGAGGAGGTACTGATTATCAAGCGGGGCGGGGATATCGCCGATGATGCGGATGGCAGTTAGGTGTTCGAAGGTTCGTGTGCCGGGAAAATGAGCAATCACCTGTATCGCACAAGGAGCAGTTCGCAGTGGTCCTATCTGATGGGAATCATTGCGTATACCTTTTTCCTGCTGCTTGCTCAGGCTCATCTATTTTCGCGTCTCCCTTACCCTGCCATGAGAGCGGATCTGCTGCTTCCCGCGATATTCGGGGCGGCGGTGGAATGGCCGCCCGTCGCCGGGCTCCTGTGGGCGGTTTTCTGGGGATTCGTGATGGACGCCTACTCCGGGGAATTCTGGGGGTTCCATGTGGGTTCGTATGTCGTGACCACATGCCTCGTGCACACCGCCTACGAGAAATTCGACTTCCAGAACCCGTTATACCAGATGTGCTTTGTCGGCTTGTGCGCGCTGGGCCAGTCCGTCGCCCTCGGTCTGTATATATCCCTCGGGCATTATGGGGTCACCTGGCTTGCATCGACGTGGATAAGCCTGTTGATCAGATCACTGCTGACCATGCTCCTCACCCCTTTCGTTCTCTATCCCATATGGAGGATGAGGGAGAAATCGTCGTGATGGAGTTTACAACATGCCGCGCAACCCTGTCTGCCGGCTTCATGCCCTCATGATTCCGGTGATACCGACAGGCGGGACATTGATTTGCCATGGAAAAAGCAGGTCGGAAGAGTGAAACGCTTCACATCCTGAACTGGGAAGTGTCGGAGACCGCGGTCTTTCAGAAGCAGTACATCATCATTGCCGGCCTGCTGCTGGTCATTTTGGTCGTCTACATTGCCAGGATGTGGCAGTTGCAGGTGCTGCAGGGAGCCGTCTACAGGTACCAGTCCGAGAACAACCGCATCAGGCTTGAGGATATCCCCGCTCCCCGCGGGATCATCTACGATGGAAACGGAGTCCCGCTGGTTGAAAACCGGCCTGCGTACCACCTTCTGCTCATTCGCGAAGACGTGCAGGATCTGGATCAGACGATCAGGGAACTGGCACGCCTGTGCGAAAGGAACCCCGAGGATTTTCATGCGATCATCGAGACGAACAGGCAGGTTCCGAAATTCATGCCCATTCGGCTCGCAGCGGACCTCGACCGCGACTGTCTGGCTCGAATCGAGGCGCAAAGGATCAGGCTGCCGGGGGTGATGATCCAGCTGGAACCCAAGCGCGAATATCGATGGAACGGATCGGCGGCTCATCTGATCGGATACCTGAGTGAGATCACCGAGGGGGAGCTGAAGCTCGAGAAATACGAGGGGTATTTCCCGGGGGAGGATGTCGGCAAGTTCGGAGTGGAAGGGGCCTTCGAGAAATATCTCCACGGAAAGAGAGGGGGACGGCAGGTGGAGGTCGATGCCGTCGGCAGAAGAATCCGGCTTCTGGACGAGGTTCTTCCCATTCCGGGGAGGAACCTCTGGCTCACCGTGGATATGGCAGTGCAGAAGGTTGCCGAATCCTGTCTCGAAGGTCATGACGGTGCAATCGTTGCCGTGGATCCCAGGGATGGAGCGGTCCTGGCCTTCGCCAGCAGCCCGGGGTTCGACCAGGAGAAATTCATTCGCGGCCTGCGAAAGGAAGAATGGCAGGCCCTCGTGAAGGATCCTCATCATCCGTTGCTCAACCGCTGCAGCGGTGCGGCATATCCTCCAGGGTCGACCTATAAGCCTTTCGTTGCCCTGGCAGGCCTCCAGGAAGGCATGGTGAATGCCGAAACAAGCTTCCACTGCCCGGGATACCTGAGTTTCGCCAACAGGAAATACCGCTGCTGGCGTGACCACGGCCATGGATCGATGGCCGTCGAACGGGCGATCATCCAGTCCTGCGACGTTTACTTTTACCAGACGGGCATGAAGCTGGGCGTGGACCGCATCGCTCAGTACTCCAATATGTTCGGGCTCGGAGAACGAACCGGAATCGGCCTGCACGGCGAACACCCGGGGCTTATCCCCACTTCCTGGTGGAAGCGGCAGGCGGTGGGTGTTCCCTGGCAGAAGGGGGAAACCCTGTCCATCGCCATCGGCCAGGGATTCAATCTTACCACCCCCCTTCAGCTGACTCTGGCTTACGCCGCCATTGCAAACGGAGGCAAACTCTGGCAACCTTACGTGGTGAAGCGTATTGAAGGGAACAGCGCCAATGAAATCGACGAAATCCGGGGGAAGCTGAGGCGCAGAATTCCTGTGGATTCCAGGTACTTTGATCTTGTGCGGCGCGGACTTCTCGGGGTGGTCGAGGATGAACGCGGGACCGCTCACGCAAGCAGAGACAAGTCGTTTCTCATGGCTGGCAAAACGGGTACTGCCCAGGTCGTGGGGCTTGCCGAAGGCGCGAACCGCAAACTTCTCGCCAAGATGGCAAGGCGCAAGGAAAGAGACCATGCCTGGTTCGTCGGGTATGCTCCGGCAAACGACCCTCGTATCGTCGTGACGGCGCTGGTCGAACACGGAGGCCACGGTTCTTCTGCCGCCGCTCCACTGGTCAGAAAGGTGATAGCGGCCTACCTCGAAAGCGCTCCCGCCGGGGCGGGGGGAAACTGATCCGCGAAACACGGTTCGACGTGCACACGGCGGAAGCGGCCCCGGTCCGAACTGCCGCCTTCGGTGACGAAAGACGGCCTGGCCGGAGAAGCCCGGACTCAAAACGATTCCTGCCTGCATGGGAGAAATACGGACTGCACATACGGACAGGTTGTGCCCGGTTTGGAGCCATTTGTCCCTGAGAGAGGCTTGATCTTCAAAAATGATGGACAGGCGCCTTATCGAAAATTTCGACTGGTCAATCATCTGGGTGCTTCTCGGCATCATCGCCATCGGCCTGCTGAGTGTCTACAGCGCTCTTTACATGCAAATCCAGTCAAACCCGACCCACAACCTCTTTGTCAAGCAGCTCATGTGGCTTGCCGTCGGCTTTGCCGTGATGTTCGCTACACTGTTCATCGACTATCAGCAGCTGAGAGTCGTAAGCACATGGCTTTATGTCCTCGTGCTGCTCCTGCTCGTGGCGGTACTGGTCGTGGGCAAGGAGGTGAACGGAGCCCGGAGGTGGCTCGACCTGGGGGGAGTCCAGTTCCAGCCTTCGGAGCTCATGAAGATCGTCATCGTCATTTACCTTGCCGGTGTTTTCTCTTCACAGGATGTTTCAGCGTATCCGAGTCTCAGGAAGCTGCTGATTCCTGTCGCATCCCTGGTGGCACCCGTGCTGCTTATTCTGGCTCAACCGGACCTCGGAACGGCCATCTGCGTCGTAACCATTGCGGGTACCATGATCTTTTTCATGGGAATCCGCTGGAAATACATTGTCGGATTCGTGCTGGGTGTGGTGCCGTTCATATATCCCGTCTGGGAACATGTGCTCAAGCCCTACCAGAAAAAGAGGATTCTCATTCTGCTCAGGCCCGACCTGGATCCCCTGGGGGCGGGCTACCACATCCGGCAGTCCAAGATCGCCATCGGATCGGGCATGGTGTGGGGCAAAGGTTTTCTCAACGGAACCCAGAGCAAGCTTCACTTTCTTCCCGAGAAGCACACGGATTTCATCTTCTCCGTCTGGGCCGAGGAATGGGGTTTTGTGGGCTGCGCGGTGCTGCTGTTCCTCTTTGTTCTTCTGATTATGCTCGCACTGCGAGTCGTCCGCAGATCCAAGGACCGTTACGGATCTTTGCTCGTCGTGGGCATGACCGCGCTGATTCTCTGGCAGGTGGTGATCAATGTGGGCATGGTCATAGGGCTGCTGCCCGTGGTGGGGATCACTCTTCCATTTGTCAGCTACGGCGGTTCTTCGCTGATTACCCTGTGCTTTGCCATAGGGATGATCGAGAACGTGAGCATGCGCCGGTATGTATTCCAAAACCGTTGAAAATGTTCCTGAAATCACAAAAATGGATTTGTGATAATTTTAGCTTTTTTCTTGCCAATGACAGAAACTTATGCTAACAACCACGGCCATGTTCGGCTTCCATACCGTGATTCTGCTTGGGTAAGACCGCGATAAACGGGGAAAATGCCCAACTTGCCCAATGTGGATAAAAGGTCTGTTGATTGGGTATTCACAGTTCAGATCGAAGGAAGGGGAAACATGATTGATGTTAACATCACGCTTCTGATCCAGATGTTGAATTTCTTGGTTTTTCTTTTCCTGATGAACCTCATCTTGTATCGTCCCATCCGCCGGGTTGTCGCTCAGCGCAGGCAGTTCATGGCGGACCGGCAGGAGGAGATCGACAGGGCGGATTCCGAGGCGCTGGCTGCGGTGCAGGAATTCAATGCGAGCATTCAGGAGGCCCGGGCAGAGGGGCGCCGTAAGATCCAGGAACTGAAGGTGGCGGCCTACGAGCAGGAGAAGGATCTGCTTCAGGAAGCCTCGGATCGGGCGGCCGGACAGTTACAGGAGATGCGTGCTCAAGTCCGGAAGGATGTTGCAGCGGCTCGAGAGGAATTGAGCGGGCAGGTCCGTTCCTTTTCGGTTGAATTGGCGCAGAAGATTTTGGGAAGGAGTCTCTAGACGCACGAGAAGTGCAAGGGGGAACGAGATGAGGGCCAAGTGCGTTTTGCTTCTCTTTGGTGCTCTGCTGTCCCTGGCCCTGGGGGGGGTGGCGGAGGCCAGTGAAGGGGGAGGCCATGAGCTGAACTGGTACGATTTTTTGCTTCGGTTTATCAATTTTGCCATCCTGTTTCTAGTTCTTTTTAAACTTCTCAAGAAGCCAATTGCGAAATTCTTCACTTCCAGGCGAGAAGAGATCCAGCGGCTGCTGGCCGAACTGGAGAGAAAACAGCTCGAAGCGGATCAGAAGAATGCCGAGTGTCGGGCCAAGCTCGCGGTTCTCGAGGAGGAAACCAGGAAGATTGTCGATGACCTGATCGCCGAAGGGGAAGCGGAGCGGGAGAAGATCATCGAAGCGGCTCAGAGGCAGGCTGAATACATCAGGCAGCAGGCTCAGCTGGCCATTCAGCAGGAAATCAAGGCAGCTCGGGACGGCCTCAGGGAAGAAATCGGTGAACTCTCTGTGGCGGCGGCGGAAGAGATTTTGCGCAGCAGCATAAAGCCCGATGATCAGGACAGGCTGGTTCGCGACTTCATGACAAGGGTGGTGGAGGCGAAGTGAGAAATCTGATTATTGCCAAACGTTATTCGAAGGCGCTGTTCAATCTGGCCCGGGAAGGAGGCCTGATCGAGCAGTACGGTCAGGAGCTGGATGATTTCGTGCGGCTCCTGGAAGAGCTTCCAGATCTGGCTAATGCTCTGCAGAATCCTCTGTATCCGGAGGCGGCCAGGAAGAACCTGTTCTACGCGGTGGCCGACAAATCGGGCATGTCGCCGATCATCAGGAGCTTCGTGAATTTGCTCATTGAAAAGAAGCGGGTACAGTATATCGACGCCATTGCCCAGTATTATCATCGGCTGATCGATGAGCATGCCAATGTCGCTCGAGCGAGGGTAAAGGCGCCCACCGAACTGGATGAAAAGGTTATTGAGCAGATCGCTACAACGCTTGAGAAGATGACCGGAAAAAAGATTATCGTCGAATTCGAAAAAGATCCCGCCCTCATAGGTGGCGTTCTTGCACAGATTGGCGATTTGGTTCTGGATGGAAGTGTGAAGCGTCAGCTACTCAATTTTAAAGAATCTATGAAGAGGGGTGCGTTAGGTTAATGGAAATCAGAGCAGAAGAAATCAGCCAGATTATCAGAGAGCAGATCAAGGACTATGAGAAGCAGGTTGAACTGAGCGAGACTGGCCGTGTGCTCTCCGTAGGTGACGGTATTGCCCGTGTCTATGGCGTGGAGAAGTGCATGTCCATGGAATTGCTCGAGTTCCCTACGGAGCACGGCGCTGTTTTCGGCCTCGCTCTTAACCTGGAAGAGGACAACGTGGGTGTCGCCATCATGGGCGAAGACATCCATATCAAGGAAGGTGCCGAGGTCAGGCGCACAGGGCGCATCGCCGAAGTGCCCGTCGGGGATGCGGTTCTTGGCCGCATCATCGACTCGGTCGGCAATCCCCTGGATGGCAAGGGTCCCATCGAAGCAAAGGAATTCTCGCGCATCGAGGTGATTGCTCCGGGAGTTATCGCCAGGCAGTCCGTGAACGAGCCCATGTACACGGGGCTTAAGGCCATTGACGCCATGACGCCCATCGGCCGCGGGCAGCGCGAGCTGATCATCGGGGACCGGCAGATCGGCAAGACGGCTATTGCCGTCGATACGATCATCAACCAGAAGGACAGCGGCATCATCTGTATTTACGTTGCGGTGGGGCAGAAGAAGTCCACGGTTGCCCAGGTCGTCGAAACGCTGCGCAAGCACGGCGCCATGGAATATACCATCGTCGTCGCCGCCAATGCCAGCGATCCCGCGGCACTGCAATACATCGCGCCCTATGCCGGATGTGCCATGGGTGAGTATTACCGGGACAAGGGACGGCATGCTCTCATCATCTATGATGACCTTTCCAAGCAGGCTGCCGCGTACCGCCAGGTTTCGCTCCTCCTGAGGCGTCCTCCCGCACGCGAAGCCTATCCCGGAGATATCTTCTACAATCATTCCCGGCTTCTCGAACGGGCATCCAAACTGAACAGCGATCTGGGTGGAGGGTCACTCACCGCTCTTCCCATCATCGAAACCCAGGCCGGCGACGTTTCGGCATATATTCCCACCAACGTGATCTCCATCACCGACGGGCAGATCTACCTCGAACCGGGCCTGTTCTTCGCCGGCGTGCGTCCTGCCATCAACGTCGGTCTTTCGGTTTCTCGCGTGGGCGGTGCCGCTCAAACGAAAGCGATGAAGCAGGTTGCCGGGCGTCTGCGCCTCGATCTTGCCCAGTACAGGGAACTCGAAGCCTTCGCCAAGTTCGGAAGCGACCTGGACAAGGCCACCCAGGCACAGCTCAATCGCGGCATACGCCTTGTCGAACTGCTCAAGCAGCCCCAGTATCAACCGATGCCTGCAGAAAAGGAAATCCTCGCGCTTTACGCGGGTACGAGAGGCTTTCTGGATCCGGTGCCGGTGGAAAAGGTGAGCGAGTACGAGAGGCAGATGCTTGCGTTCATGGAACGCAAGTATGCGGACATCCTTTCCGAGGTAAAGGAAAAGAAGGCGATCAGCGACGAGTTGGATGAAAAGATCAAGAAGGCCTTGGAAGAGTTTGCAGGGGTTTTTCAGGCTTAATGGCGTCCGGGTTTAACTGTTAGGATAAGAGAGCGTATACCATGGCAACCCTACGGGACATCAAGAGGAAGATCGACGCCGTTAAGAAGACCTCGCAGATCACCAAAGCCATGAACATGGTGGCCGCGGCCAAACTGCGGGGAGCTCAGCAGAATATGGAGAAGTTTCACCCATATGCTGTGAAGTTCACCGAGGTGGTCAGGCGGCTTGCATCCGGCGTGGAAGAGAGCAGCACGTACGAGCTGCTCACGCCCAGGGAGGAAGTCAAGAGCGTCGAGGTTGTGCTCTTCACTGCGGACAGGGGTCTTTGCGGCAGCTTCAACAATAACTTGATCATATTCGCCGAGCGGTTTCTTCGTGCAAAACAGGCCGAAGGTGTCGAACTCGGGGTAACGGCCGCCGGCAGGAAGGGCGGAGACTATTTCAGGCGCCGCTCCTACCAGGTTCGGAAAAGATTGACGGGATTGCTGAACAAGCCGAGTTATGACGATGCGCAGAGCATGGGGCGTGACCTGGTGGAAAGGTTTGAAAGCGGTGCCGTCGATGAAGTGTACGTCGTGTACAGCCAGTTTCTCAGCATGGTGAAGCAGGTGCCGACCCTGGTGAAGATTCTGCCCATCGAACCGGAGACCGTCGAGGGGGCTGGAGCCGACAGTCACCGTGAATATCTTTTCGAACCCTCTCACGAAGCCCTGCTGACGGATCTGCTACCGAACTACGTAAACATTCAGCTTCTGGAATTCATGTACCAGATGGCGGTAGGTGAGCATGCAGCCAGGATGGCGGCCATGGAAAATGCCACCAGCAACTGCAAGGAACTGGTTCGCAGTTTGACGCTTACCTATAACAAGGCCAGACAGGCGGGCATCACGAAGGAACTCATGGATATCGTTGGCGGCGCGGAAGCCTTGAAGAAATAGTGCCCAGGTAGCGGGTCTTTCAGGAGTAAGGAGGTTATAAGCCCATGAATTTGGGGAAAATCGTACAGGTTATCGGTAACGTTGTCGACGTCGAATTCGAGGAGGGCAAACTGCCCCCTCTGCTGACGGCCCTGTTTGTCAGCAATCCCGGCCTCAGTGACCAGGAAGACAACCTGGTGCTCGAGGTGGCACAGCATCTGGGCGACAATGTCGTGCGCACGATCGGTATGGATTTGACCGACGGTCTGGTTCGGGGAATGGCGGTCAAGGACACGGGGAAGCCCATCATGATGCCTGTCGGCACCGGAGTGCTCGGCCGCGTGATCAACGTTGTGGGGCGGCCGGTGGACGGACTCGGAGCCATTGACACCGACAAGGCGATGCCCATTCACAGGAGCGCTCCCGCATTTGCCGAGCAGGATACGTCGGTGAAGGTCCTCGAGACGGGAGTCAAGGTCATCGACCTGCTCGTGCCGTTTCCCAGGGGCGGGAAGATGGGCATGTTCGGGGGAGCCGGAGTGGGCAAGACCGTCGTCATGATGGAGATGATTCACAACATCGCCATGCAGCATGGTGGTATTTCGGTTTTTGCCGGTGTGGGTGAAAGAACCCGAGAAGGCAACGACCTTTATCACGAGATGAAGGATTCAGGCGTTCTCCCGCGTGCAGGCCTGGTGTACGGGCAGATGACGGAGCCGCCGGGAGCCCGTGCGCGGGTGGCCCTGTCTGCCTTGACGGTGGCGGAATACTTCAGGGACGTTGAAGGCCAGGACGTGCTGCTGTTTGTGGACAATATCTTCCGGTTTACTCAGGCGGGTGCCGAGGTTTCGGCACTGCTCGGCCGCATGCCTTCCGCCGTCGGCTACCAGCCGACTCTCGGTACGGACCTCGGCGAACTGCAGGAACGCATCACTTCCACCACCAAAGGATCGATCACTTCGGTCCAGTGTGTGTACGTGCCCGCCGACGACCTTACCGACCCTGCTCCGGCCACTACGTTTGCCCACCTCGATGGAACGGTGGTTCTTTCGCGGCAGATTTCGGAGCTCGGTATCTATCCCGCAGTGGATCCGCTGGATTCGACCTCCCGGATCCTGGATCCCAACGTGCTTGGCGAGGAGCACTACTATACGGCGCGTGAGGTTCAGCAGATCCTCCAGAAGTACAAAGATCTTCAGGATATCATTGCCATACTCGGGATGGATGAACTTTCCGATGAAGACAAACTGACGGTGGCTCGTGCCAGAAGAATCCAGCGCTTCCTGTCTCAACCCTTCCACGTGGCTGAAACCTTCACAGGTGTCGCGGGCAAGTATGTGAAGATGGAGGACACGATCAGGGGCTTCAAGGAGATCTGTGAAGGCAAGCACGATGATATTCCCGAGCAGGCTTTCTACATGGTCGGTCCCATTGAGGAGGCGGTTGAGAAGGCCAAGGCGATGTCTTCTTAAGGAAGAGAGTGGTGAGATATGGCCGATAAGATCCTGTTGGAGATTGTGACTCCGGAGAAAAAGGTCTTCAGTGACACGGTGGACATTGTGGTTGCACCGGGGGAGGAAGGCGAATTCGGAGTCCTGCCGAACCATATTCCGTTTCTTACGAAGCTCAAGGTGGGCGAATTGCGCTTCCGCATCGGGTCGTCCACGAGGCATGTGGCAATCATGGGCGGATACGCCGAAGTGTTGCCTGACCATGTGACCGTGCTGGCTCCTGCCGCGGAAGAAGCCACCGAGATCGATGTCATCAGGGCCAAGGCGGCGAGGGAGAGGGCTGAACGCAGGCTGGCTGAAGCCAGAGATAAGCTGGAATTCGCCAGGGCTCAGGCCGCTCTTCAGAGGGCAATGGCACGCCTGAAGGTTTCCGAGAGAAAATAAGCTCCTGCCCGGAGGGCAGCACCGGGTCCGGTTTGAAAGGCTCTTCCCTGGCGGGAAGGGCCTTTTCTTTTCTTTACTCTTTTTTCCCAGTGATCAATAATGCACCGTCGCTGCCTGACAGGGTGATGAGAAGTCCGTTTTTCAGGAGGTGGAGTACAATGTGCGGGATAGTCGGTTACGTGGGAGCAGTTGACGGGCGAGCCATACTTGTGGAGGGGCTTAAGCGTCTTGAGTACCGTGGGTACGACAGTGCAGGCATAGCCTTGATCGTTGACGGCGGTCAGGTTGAGGTCGTGCGGAGCCAGGGGAAGATTGCGGTACTTGAGGAGAGGCTCAGGGAGAGGCCCGTTTCCGGAAAAATCGGGATAGGACATACCCGGTGGGCTACCCATGGCAGACCATCCGACGAGAATGCTCATCCGCACAGCTCCGGACCCTTCGTTGTAGTCCATAACGGCATCATCGAAAACTACTCGGAAATCAAGGCCCGCCTCGAAAAGGAGGGGTGTGCGTTCTCCTCGGAAACGGACACCGAGGTGATCGTCAAACTTGCCGAGCGCGAATGGAATTCAGGAAAGAGCGCCAGGGACGCGATTGTTGCTTCTCTGAAGCAGTTGAGAGGGAGCTATGCCGTGGTGTTCCTGTGCCAGGAGACTCCAGGGGAACTCATTGCCGCGAGAAAGGAAAGCCCTCTCATTCTCGGCCTTGGAGAGGGGGCGTGCTATGTGGCGTCCGATGTGCCGGCAATCCTTTCTTACACCAACCGAATCGTGTACCTGGAAGACGGGGACATCGTGACCGTCCGCAAGGACGGCTATGTCATCGAGAATCTCGATGGAGAAAAGAAGGAAAGAGTCCCTCAGATCATCGACTGGAACCCGGTGATGGCGGAAAAGGCAGGGTACAAACATTTCATGCTCAAGGAGATATACGAGCAGCCCCAGGCGGTTATCAACACATTCCGCGGCGCCGTGGATCTCAACCGCATGGATATCAGGCTGCCTCAGCTTCAGCTTTCCGACTCCGAGGTCGGAAGAATCAGGCGGATTTACCTGGTGGCGTGCGGGACATCCTACCATGCCTGCCTGGTGGGGAAATACTTCATTGAGAAGGTGTGCAGGATTCCCGTCGAGGTCGACCTGGGTTCCGAGTTCCGTTATCGCGAACCGATCCTCGACGCCGACACTCTGCTCATGGTGGTCAGTCAGTCGGGAGAGACGGCGGACACCAAAGCTGCACTGCAGGAGGGCATGGAGCGTGGAGCCGTCTGCAGGGCTGTCGTGAACGTTGTGGGAAGCAGCCTGGCCCGCATGGCGGGGGGAGTGATCTACACCCACGCCGGCCCCGAGATCGGGGTTGCTTCGACCAAGGCATTTACCGCTCAACTGGTGGCGTTGTATCTCTTTGGACTTTATGTCGGCAGAGCGGTGAATCGAATATCCAGGGAGGATCTGCCCGCTTATGTACAGGAACTGATCGAACTGCCTGGGAAAATGGAGGAAGTGTTATCGAGAAGCGAGGAAATATCGTCCCTGGCCAGGCGGTACATGCACGCACGCGATTTTCTGTACCTGGGAAGGGGTGTGCTATATCCCATCGCCCTCGAGGGGGCTCTGAAACTCAAGGAAATTTCTTATATTCATGCCGAGGGCTACGCTGCGGGGGAGATGAAGCACGGCCCCATCGCTCTTATCGATGAACACATGCCCGTAGTGGTGCTCATGGATCGAGGACCGTTGTACGAGAAGATGCTGAGCAACGTGCAGGAGGTGAAGGCGAGGGGTGGGCAGGTGATCGCCCTGGTGGAGGAAGCTCGGGACGATAAGGCGGGTGCGCTGGAAGACCAGTTCATCCTGCCGCCGACTTCCAGCTGGCTCAAACCCGTACTGTTCAGTCTCCCGCTGCAGCTTCTGGCCTATCATGTTGCGGTGCTGAGAGGTACCGACGTGGATCAGCCCAGAAATCTGGCGAAGAGTGTTACCGTGGAATAGGGTGGCACGCGGGAGGGTCATCGAGATTCGGCTTGAATTATGGTGGCCTTTTGACTAAAATACTGACGAATTTCGGTTTTTGGCGTGTTATGGCCGCCGACTCGAAATAGAGCTGTTGGAATTGCCTCGCATCCCGATGGTGTGCGCGGCGCTTGATTGCGAGTCAGGAAGCCCGAATCGCTTCATCGAAAAGACTGCTGGGAAAGCTCGCTTCATTTACTGTTTCGACAACGGGCAATGAACCACGGAGAGAGACAACAGGGGAGCTGGGTTTATTGCTCGAAGGCTTGTGGAAGAGCCTTAATAAATGCCTTGGGGCAGTGTATGTTGGGTATCGTATGGGGGCGTTGCGAACGAACGTGGACTTCGGCGGCTCTGTTGCCGTGAGTGACCTGGCTGGGGGAAATGGCCCCGGGGCCTTCTCCGCGGAGCCGTTGCTGAGCTGATATCTTCTCAGAAAAGATGGGCTGTTTACAGGCCAGCTTTTTGAAGTCGGTGGAGATAGCCCCTGCTGTGCTCGTGATTGGCAGAATGTCCCTGAGCCAACATCAACAAAACGGGAACCCCCTCTTGTTCCGGTGTGCACATCAGGCAACTGAGAGCCTAAAGGAGTAACGGGGTACCCACCTTAAGAACATCGGTTCTAAGACCACCTGCCGACACGGCACTATGCGGGGGCAGTGCCCTTTTTGCTGAAACTTCTCTCTCCGCAATGCTGTGCAGATCATTGTCTTCCGATGGATTCGTCCCTCCGGTCTCTGACCGGCCGGACGAGGTCGGGAGGAGTTTCCTTCCTTTTGAGCTTTTCCTGCCGGTTTCTTCCTGGAATCGACGATAAAAGGTTCGGACCGTACCGCTGCCTCGGTGAGGGCGGCCAGGGTCCTGCCGGTTGTGGGTCGGCTTCCTGCTGAGTATCCTCATTTTATATTGATCGCACAGACGGGTCGGTCTGTCGCGGTTTGAAAGGAATACAACCTTATGGGCTATATTTCCGGAATGATACTTCTGCTGGTTGGATTGTTGGGAGGGGTCGGGCTGGGGCTGCTCTTCCGGCAGTACTGGCTGGAAAAGAGGAGCCGGCACCTTCAGGAGCAGGCAAAGAACATTGTCAGCGATGCACGCAAGGAAGCTGAAACGATCAAGAAGGAGGCTATCCTTCAGGCAAAGGACAGCCTGTTCCAGATGAAGGCGGAGTTTGAAAGGGAGACGAAGGAACACCGGAAAGAATTTCAGAATCTTGAAAAGCGGATCCTGCAGAAGGAAGAGAACCTCGATAAGAAATCCGAGGCCCTCGATAAGCGCGAATCCCTGATTTCCAAACGTGAAAAGACAATCCAGCAGCAGGAAAAGGAGATCGAGGAAAAGGAAAGGGAACTCCAGGCCGTCCTCGATGAACAGAGAAGAAAGCTGGAGAGCCTGTCGGGAATTTCGGCGCAGGAAGCCAGGGAAATGCTCATCCAGTCCATTGAAAACGAGGCACGCCATGAAGCCGCTTTGCTGGTGAAAAAAATCGAAACGGAAGCCAGGGAATCGGCGGATCGAAAGGCCAAGAACATTATCGCTCTGGCTATCCAGAGGTACTCCGGGGATTATGTAGCAGAAAAGACGGTTTCTGTGGTGAACCTGCCGAACGAGGAAATGAAGGGCCGGATCATCGGGCGTGAGGGTCGAAACATCAGGGCTATCGAAGCTTCGACGGGAGTGGACCTGATCATTGATGATACGCCGGAGGCTGTTATCCTGTCAGGGTTCAACCCCGTGCGTCGGGAAGTGGCGCGGGTGAGCCTCGAACGCCTGATATCCGACGGCAGGATTCACCCGGCGCGTATCGAGGAAATCGTGGAGAAGGTCAATGCCGAGATCGAGAATACGATCCGCGAATCGGGGGAACAGGCAGCCTTTGATGTCGGGGTGCATAATATTCACCCGGACTTGATCCGTTTCCTCGGCAAGCTGAAGTACCGGACGAGCTATGCCCAGAATGTGCTGCAGCATTCGAGGGAAGTCGCCTTCTTGTGCGGGATCATGGCCGCGGAACTCGGACTGAACGAAAAGCATGCTCGGCGTGCCGGCCTGCTTCACGACATTGGAAAGGCCATTGACCATGAGATGGAGGGGCCTCATGCAACGATCGGTGCCGACCTGGCAAGGCGATACGGGGAGGCTCCGCCGATTGTGCATGCCATCGCTGCTCACCATGAAGATATACCGGCGGAGGATATCCTTGCTGTCCTCGTTCAGGCTGCCGATGCCTTGTCGGGGGCAAGGCCCGGAGCCAGAAAGGAACTCCTCGAAACCTACGTCAAGCGACTCGAGGACCTGGAGAAGATTGCCGGGACGTTCCAGGGAGTCAGTAAGGCATACGCCATTCAGGCGGGCAGGGAGCTTCGAATCATTGTTGAAAGCGATACGGTCAGTGATGCCGATGTCGTGCTGTTGAGCCGGGACATCGCCAAGAAGATCGAAGGTGAACTGACGTATCCCGGGCAGATCAAGGTGACGGTTATTCGTGAAACCAGGGCGGTGGAATTTGCAAGGTAGGCGGAAACATGCGGCGCCCGGGTGCGGCACGGACGCGCTTGCGGCAACAGGGTGAAAGGATCGGTGCAGGAAGTGAAGAACGTCTTCGATGTGTTGAAGGAAAGAGGTTTTGTCGCCCAGGCGACGGATGAAGTGGAGTTGAAGGAATACCTGAGTCGCTCTGTAACATGCTATATCGGCTTCGATCCCACGGCTGACAGCCTTCATATAGGCAGCCTGGTGCCTATCATGGCTCTGGCTCAGATGCAGCGGCACGGCCACCGCCCCATCGTCCTCGTGGGGGGAGGCACGGGTATGGTGGGAGACCCCAGTGGAAAGACGGAGATGCGCCAGATTCTTACCCTCGAGGAAGTGGAAAAGAATGTTGCCGCACTGAAGAAGCAACTGTCCCGGTACCTGGATTTCGGAGAAGGCAAGGCGGTAATGGTCAATAATGCCGACTGGCTGCTGGATCTTCGCTATATCGAATTCCTGAGGGACATCGGTCGCCATTTCAGTGTGAATCGCATGCTGGCCGCCGAAAGTTACAAACTGAGGCTCGAAACCGGCCTGAATTTTATCGAATTCAATTACATGCTGCTCCAGGCGTATGACTATTACTACCTGTCCAACAGGTTCGGCTGCATGCTCCAGATGGGAGGCAACGACCAGTGGGGGAATATCGTCGCCGGCATCGAACTGATCCGCCGTAAGACCGGCAAGAGCGCCAACGCCATTACGTTTCCGCTCATAACCACTGCGTCGGGTGCCAAGATGGGCAAGACGGCTGCTGGAGCGATATGGTTGAGTTCGGACAAGACGAGTCCGTACGAATTTTACCAGTACTGGGTGAACACCGACGACCGGGATGTGGTGAGGTTTCTCAAGTTGTACACATTCCTTCCTCTGGACGAGATTGACGCGGTGGAGGGGATGCAGGGGCAGGAACTGAATGCCTGCAAAACCATACTCGCCTACGAAGCCACTGCTCTGACTCACGGCGAGGAGAATGCCCTGGCTGCCCATGATGCCGCAATCCGTATTTTCGGGCGTAGAGACCTTTCTCCCGGCCTTTTGCCTTCGAGTTCGATCCCCAGGAAACCCGGGGACGCGGGAGACGGGATTCCGACGACATTTGTGGAGAGAGGCAGGCTGGAGTCAGGGGTGCCCGCGTTTGAACTGTTCGTGGAGACGGGGCTTTGTGATTCGAGGAGTGCGGCGAGGCGCCTGATCCAGCAGGGAGGCGCATATGTCAACAGTGAACGCGTCACGGACTTCGATATGCCTGTTGGACTGGGACATCTGACGGAGGAAGGGATTCTCCTCAAGGCAGGCAAGAAAAAAGTGCACCGAATTCGATTCTGACGCAGCCCATTTGTGTTGACAGGGGGAGCGGTGCCTGATATAAAGCCACACTTCTGCCGGGGAACCGATTGAGCGGACCGCCGGGGAACGGGGTTCAGAAAGTTTCGGGCCTCTGCAAAAAAAGGATTGACAAGACAAAGCGACATTGCTACATTACAAAGCTCGTCGTAAGAAAAGCCGGCACTGAAAAGATCACCGGCGGGGAGTCTTGACGAGAATCGGGCGATGAATTAGCATTATGATTCTCGGGCTGTAGCGGTTCTGTTCTTTGGAAACTAAATAGTGAGTAGGTGCTGGGTCTAGTAAAGGATAAACTGGAGAGTTTGATCCTGGCTCAGAATAAACGCTGGCGGCGTGCCTAACACATGCAAGTCGAACGAGA